>OGUD01000253.1_pt1 | contig 53173 bp, 46 predicted proteins | sample 1573671 | NCBI WGS metagenome assembly OGUD01 (sample SAMEA2582065, study PRJEB24529) | metagenome | biome: Human gut stool | place: China | collected 2011 | reverse complement strand
GCTGTATTTTGCTTCCCGGCTGAAAGGACTTCTTGCCTGCCCGGGAATTCGGCCAGAGGTGGATCGGGAGGGCCTTAACGAGATTTTCAGTATTGGTCCGGCACGGACGCCGGGAAATGGTGTGCTGAAAGGGATTTTTGATGTAATCCAGTCGCTGCAAGGCGTTTCGATCCGTGGAGTGCCGATCCGGATGATGGAGGAGTTGGAACCGTTTTTGAAAGAGAATGAGATTGAGATTGCAGCGCTTACGATTCCGAAATCCAATGTCTCCGAAGTGGCGGACCTGCTCGTGAAGAACGGGATCAAAGGAATCTGGAATTTCGCGCATACGGATCTGGTACTTCCGAAAGATGTCATTGTAGAGAGCGTACACCTTTCGGACAGTCTGATGAAATTATCGTATAATATTACCCGGTATAAGGAAGAACACGGGGAATAGGTGCGGTTCTTATCGATCTTATAGATGTGGAGCAGATTTAGGCGTGTAAAAAGTGGCGGGGGTCTCTTTTTACACGTTTTCTATTGTGAGGAACAAGATGGAAAAGGAGGTTGGATCATGCGTTATTTACCAAACGGCATCTGGATGCAGAAAGCAGATTCTTATACAATCCGGGAAATCGGAGTACCGTCCGTTGTTTTAATGGAACATGCCGCCCAAAAGACGATCGAAGTGATGGAAAGAGAGAACATTGATTTTTCTGATATATTGATCGTATGCGGCTCGGGAAATAACGGAGGCGACGGATTTGCCATAGCAAGGCTTTTGCAGGAAAAAGGGGTACGGGTTACGGTGTTTTTTGCAGGAAAAGAAAGTTCTATGAGTGAAGAATGCCGATTGCAGGCACAGATCGTCAGGAATTTGGGGATTCCCATCGTCACAGTCATGCCGGAAAAAGAATACACTGTATTAGTGGATGCATTATTTGGCGTTGGACTGAATCGGGAAATCACCGGAGCATACTGTGATGTGATCGAAAAGATGAACCGGCTGAAAGGGCGAAAAATAGCTGTGGATATTCCGTCAGGTATCCATTCCGGCAACGGGCAGGTCATGGGAATCGCTTTTCGCGCGGATCTGACGGTCACATTTCAGTGTGAAAAGCTTGGAATGGTGTTATTTCCGGGAAAGGAATATACGGGAAAAACGGCAGTTGTTGATATCGGGATCCATTCGTCTGTTTTTTCAGAAACACAGGAGGTTGCTTATACACTGGAACGGGCAGATCTTTCCAGGATGCTGCCAAAGCGGAAGCCGAATACTCATAAAGGCAGCTATGGAAAAGTATTGATGATCACCGGGAGCAAAGGGATGGCAGGAGCGGCTTATTTGAGCGCGCTGGCGGCATATACTTGCGGCGCCGGGCTTGTTCAGATCTATACAGACGAAACGAATCGTGCAATTCTCCAGCAGCTTCTTCCCGAAGCGATCATTTCCTGTTATATGGAATATGAAGAGGATGGATTGAAAGACGCGCTGGAATGGGCAGATGTTGTCTGTATCGGATGTGGTCTCGGAAAGAGCAGGACAGCGGAAATGCTGCTGATGAATACGTTAAAGTATGTGTCGGTTCCTTGTGTGATCGATGCGGATGGACTTAACTTGTTGGCCTGCCACAAAGAAATGCTCCGTGTAGTTGATACTCCGGTGATCCTGACTCCGCATATGAAAGAAATGAGCGGGCTTTTGGGCTGTTCGATTCCGGAAATCACAGAAGAACGATTTCAGAAACTGCAGGAATTTACGAGTCAATATCCGGTTATCTGCGTGTTGAAAGATGCCCGAACCGTTGTGGCGGAACGCACGAATCCGTTTTTTGTCAATACAGCCGGCAATCAGGCGATGGCAAAAGCAGGATCCGGAGACGTCCTCGCAGGAGTGATCACTGGGCTTTTGGCAGGTAAAACCCCGTCGTACAGAAGCGCAGTGCTTGGAGTGTATCTTCACGCATGCGGCGGTGATAATGCAAAAGAACAGCTCGGAAGTTACAGTGTGCTGGCAAGAGATTTGATCACAGGGATCGGTCAGTGTATGAAAGAAGCGGAGGAGGAACAAGAATGAAGCAATACAGCAGGGTCTGTGCAAATATAGACTTGGATGCAGTCGCTTATAATATGGAACAGATGAAACTTAGACTTGGCGGAAATACGCGTCTGATCGCAGTTGTTAAAACAGACGGGTATGGACATGGCGCCGTACCCATCGCAAAAATGTTTGAATCAACGGATTATGTGTGGGGGTATGCGGTCGCCTGTCTGGATGAAGCAGTTGTTCTTAGGAATGCTGGAATCCAGAAACCGATCCTTGTGCTCGGCTGTGTTTTTCCGGAACAATATGAGGCGATGGTACGATATGAGATCCGAGCTGCGGTCTATACGAAAGAGATGGCGGTTGGGATGGCAAATGCCGCCGAACAGATTGGAAAGACGGCATATTTTCATATAAAAATCGACACCGGGATGGGACGGATCGGATTCCCTGTTACTGAGGAGAGTGCAGAGACGATTTTGGAGATCAGTGAACTGAAACATGGCGTGATCGAAGGGATGTTCACACATTTCGCAAAAGCTGACGAGGCAGATAAATCGTATACAAGAATGCAGCATGAGCGGTTTGTCTGGATGAGGGAAGTTTTGGAGGGAAAGAATGTCTTGATTCCTTATATTGATTGTGACAACAGTGCCGGGATCATTGATTTCCCGGATTTGAAGCATGATCTGGCAAGGGCTGGGATTTCACTTTACGGAATGTATCCGTCCGAAGAAGTGGATCATCAGGTGATCGATTTGAAGCCGGCGCTGGAATTGGTCAGTCATGTGACGTTTGTCAAAAAAGTAGAAGCCGGTACTTCGATCAGTTACGGCGGAACGTTTGTGGCTGAGAAACCAATGAAAGTGGCGACGATCCCGGTAGGATACGGTGACGGTTATCCGCGTTCTCTTTCGAATTGTGGCGAAGTGCTGATCCGCGGAAAACGTGCCCGGATCCTCGGAAGAGTCTGCATGGATCAGTTCATGGTTGATGTCACAGAAATCCCGGACGTACAGTTTATGGATCGGGTTGTTCTCGTGGGACGGGACGGTACGGAACATATTTCCGTGGAAGAACTCAGTGAAAAAAGCGGGCGTTTTCCGTATGAGTTTGTCTGCTGTCTCGGAAAACGAATTCCGAGGGTATACATCAGAGACGGAGAAGTGACGGAACAGACAGATTGTTTTGCGTAAAAGATAAATAGAATACTTCCGAAAAAACAGGGAATACTTTCATTACATTAAATGAAAATGGAGTGTGAACGGAAGTGGGAATTAGACGCGGAGATATTTATTATGCGGATTTGAGTCCGGTGGTCGGTTCAGAGCAGGGCGGGATCCGTCCGGTTCTGATCATTCAGAATGATGTGGGAAACCGACATAGCCCGACTGTGATCTGCGCCGCTATCACATCGAAAATGAATAAGGCAAAACTGCCGACGCATATAGAGATCAGTACCCGGGATTATCAGATCGTCAAAAATTCCGTGATCCTGTTGGAACAGATCCGTACCATTGATAAAAAACGGCTTCGGGAGTTTGTCTGTCATGTGGACGACCGGATGATGGGGAGAGTAAGCCGTGCCATTCAGATCAGTCTGGATTTGAATACATAGGCAGACTACTTTACAGATTTGGGAAAGAATGCTAGAATAAGCAAGTATTAACAACGAAAAGAGGAGAATGAAACAATGTCAGGACATTCAAAATTTGCCAATATTAAGCATAAAAAGGAAAAAAATGACGCTGCAAAAGGCAAGATCTTTACAAAGATCGGACGTGAGCTTGCAGTAGCGGTCAAAGAGGGCGGCGGACCGGATCCGGCAAACAACAGCCGGCTTCGTGATGTGATCGCAAAAGCAAAATCCAACAATATGCCGAATGATACGATTGAGAGAAATATCAAGAAAGCTGCCGGAGAGGGTGCAGGAGATAATTACGAACATATTACATATGAGGGATATGGACCGAACGGAACAGCGATCATCGTAAAAACATTGACAGACAATAAGAACCGTACGGCATCCAATGTTCGCAGCGCATTTACAAAAGGAAGCGGAAACATCGGAACGCCGGGATGCGTTTCTTTCATGTTTGATGAAAAGGGACAGATCCTTGTCGCAAAGGAAGATTGTGAGATGGATGCGGACGAACTGATGATGCTCGCATTGGATGCAGGCGCAGAAGATTTTGCGGAAGAAGAGGAGAGCTTTGAGATCCTGACGGATCCGGCAGATTTCAGTGAAGTACGTCTGAAACTGGAAGAAGCAGGTATTCAGATGGCGAATGCCGAAGTGACAATGATCCCGCAGACTTATGTAGAGTTGACAAAAGAGGAAGACATCAAAAATATCCAGAAAACACTGGATTTGTTAGAGGAAGACGACGACGTCCAGGATGTATACCACAACTGGAGTGAAGAATAAACCGAAAGGTTTATTCTTCGCGACGCTTCCAGACGAAAAAGCAAGCAGGAGGGACATAAGATGAGCGACTTTAAAATGGAAACAAAATGTATTCAGTCCGGTTATGAACCGGGAAATGGTGAACCGCGTGTTCTCCCGATCTACCAGAGCACCACGTTCCGTTATACAAGCAGTGAGCAGATGGGACGTCTTTTTGATTTGGAAGAATCGGGATATTTTTATACCCGTCTTCAGAATCCGACGAATGATGCCGTTGCAGCAAAAATCTGTGATCTGGAGGGCGGCTATGCGGCGATGCTGACTTCGTCCGGACAGGCGGCGAATTTCTATGCGATCATGAATATCGTGTAAGCAGGGGATCATATCGTATGTGCGTCTGCTCTTTACGGAGGAACCTATAATCTGTATGCTCACACGATCCGTAAAATGGGAGTCGAAGCTACTTTTGTGGATCCGGACTGCAGCGAAGAAGAATTAAATGCCGCGTTCCGCGAGAATACAAAAGCTGTATTCGGAGAGACGATCGCCAATCCTGCGCTTGTTGTTTTGGATCTGGAAAAATTTGCAAACGCAGCACATGCGCATGGGGTACCGTTTATCGTAGACAATACATTTGCTACACCGATCAACTGCCGTCCGTTTGAGTGGGGAGCAGATATTGTCACGCATTCCACTACGAAATATATGGATGGACATGCTGCCTGTGTGGGCGGAGCGATTGTTGACAGCGGTAATTTTGACTGGGAAGCACATGCCGAGAAGTTCCCGGGACTGACGACGCCGGACGAAACATACCATGGCATTGTATATACAAAAAAATTCGGAAAAGGCGCATATATCACCAAGGCAACTTCGCAGCTGATGCGTGACCTTGGTTCGATCCAGTCTCCGCAGAATGCGTTTCTTCTGAATCTGGGATTGGAGACATTACATCTGCGCATGCCGCGTCATTGCGAAAATGCGCTTGCGGTTGCTACCTATTTAAAGAATCACGAAAAAGTTGCATGGGTTTCCTGCCCGTCGATGCCGGGAGACAAATATTACGATCTCGCGCAGAAATATATGCCAAATGGCTGCTGCGGAGTGATCACTTTCGGATTGAAAGGTGGAAGAGACGCAGCGGTTGAAATGATGGATAAGTTAAAAATGGTGGCGATCGTAACACATGTTGCGGATGCCAGAAGCTGCGTGCTGCATCCGGCGAGTCACACACATCGTCAGATGAACGAAAAAGAGCTGTTAGAGGCTGGCGTTCAGCCGGATTTGATCCGTTTTAGTGTTGGAATTGAAAATGTAGACGATATTATTGCCGATGTAGAGCAGGCATTACGTTAAATAAAATGGTATGGATGTATACAATTTGCATTCATGCCATTTTTTACTTCTTTACCGTTCGACACCGGTGTATAGTTCCGTCAAATTTTTCGTATACTATGATTCCAAAGAGGATATGTTCCGGGAAGAATACGTTTGAAGAAGACGCGTATCCCGAAAGGAATATGTCGGAGCTTCAATCAGAATAATTATAGAAAGAGGGCTGAAAAATCTATGGAATCAAAAGAAATGCAAAAGTCTGAGACGGGATCGGCAGAAACAAAAGAGCAAAAGAGAGAAGAAGAGACAGCCAGACGTGAAGAAATCAAGGAGATGGGCACGCTGCGGCTGGAAGAGGGGAAGAGCAGACATCGGATCCAGCTTTTAACGATCATCGGGGAGATCGAGGGGCATGAAGCGGTATCCGGAAATACAAAAGCAACGAAATATGAACATTTACTTCCGAAGCTGGCAGAGGCGGAAGACAGTGATGAAACCGAGGGGATCTTGATCCTGCTCAATACGCTTGGCGGAGACGTGGAGGCGGGGCTGGCGATCGCGGAGATGATCGCATCACTCAGCAAGCCGACCGTATCGCTCGTACTTGGCGGCAGTCATTCGATCGGAGGACCGCTTGCGGTCTCGGCAGATTATTCGTTTATTGTTCCGAGCGGCACGATGATCATTCATCCGGTGCGGTCAAATGGGATGTTCATCGGTGTTTACCAGAGTTACCGTAATATGGAACGGACACAGGACAGGATCACCGGCTTTATCGCCAATCACTCCCGGATCAGCCAGAAACGTTTGGAAGAACTGATGCTGGATCCGACAGAGCTTGTAAAAGATGTCGGAACTTTGTTAGAGGGAGAAGATGCGGTGCGAGAGGGGCTGATCGATGAAGTAGGCGGAATCAGTCAGGCTTTGAACAAACTTCATGAGATGATCGACGAACGGAAAAAATCCATGTGAAAATTTTCTGATGACATCATATCGAAAGAATGCTATACTAGAAATAGTGTCGGTGTATGGAGAGAAAGAAATAAGGCACAGGATGTGGGGAGTCTTTCGGAGGGGAACATACACCGGTTCAGGCATTTTAATTGACCAAGGGGGAAGCAATAATGGCCGCAAAGTCAACAAAAAAGCGGAAAAACAGCAGGGGAAAAAAGAAAAAGACACAGGAATATTCCGTATTGCATGGGGAGATCATCATACTTTGTGTGCTGGCAGTTTGTATCTTTCTTATGATCAGTTGTTTTGGTCTGGGAGGGATTGCCGGTGAGATTTGTTCCTCAGTGATCTTTGGATTGTTTGGATGGGTCGGATATGTGATTCCGATTTTGATTTTTGGTGTGGTTGCCTTTTTGATCTCAAATAAAGGCAATACACACGCATACATAAAGACAGCGGCGGCGATCGTGCTTGTATGTCTGGTTGCTGCATTTTTAGAACTGGTTGTCAATTCGTATACACCCGGAACGGGATTGATGGAACATTATCGTCAGGCAAGTATCCGGAAAGATGCGGGAGGATTGCTGGGGGGAGCGCAGGTACAGCTTCTCTGTCCGATGCTTGGCGTAGTCGGCGCATACATTGCGATCGTGATCCTGGCAGTAATCAGTGTGATCCTGATCACCGAGCGCTCGCTGTTGAAACCGCTAAGTCATGGCGGAAAAAGAGTATATGAAGATGCAAAGATACGACATGAGACCGCTGCGATCCGCGCGGCAAAGAAAAGGGAAGAGCGTCGGCAGACAAGGGTTCTTCGGTTAGAAGCGCTGCAGGCGGAAGCAGAAAAAGAGCGTGTACAAAAGCAGAATGAAGAGAAGAAAGAATCGAAAAAAGCACGCAGGCAGGATCAGAAAGTTTCCGGTGTGTCCTTTGCAACGACTTTATCAGACGGAACTTCAAAACGAAAGTCTCCGGAAGTTCAAGAACTGATACCGGATCTGCCAATGGATGAAAAGCCGCAGGATATTCCGTTTCCGTCTCCGTTTGACGAAACGCAGGGAGACGATTTGCCGGAGACGGCATTTGTGATCAATCGGGCGGATGATCGTATCGAGGCGGAGCAGGCAGAGGAGACGAATATATGGGGAGAGGAACCGAGGACTTTGGATTCCGAAGTGAATGACGTAGAACAAGTTTCGGCATCTCCCGCAAAGAAAAAAACGACAAAGCAGGATATACAGGAAATTGCGGCGGAGACACAGAATGTCGAGGCGGAGATCAAAGAGAAAGAAGAACAGCCGAAACCGGTCTATAAGATCCCGCCTCTGCGTCTGCTGAAACGCGGAAAGAAAGGCGGCGGAGATTCTGATGCACATTTGCGTGCAACGGCATTGAAACTGGAACAGACACTGCAGAATTTTGGAGTAAAAGTGCATGTGACCAATGCCAGCTGCGGACCGTCGGTTACACGGTATGAAATCCAGCCGGAACAAGGCGTGAAAGTCAGCAAGATCGTCGGGCTTGCCGATGATATTAAACTGAATCTTGCAGTGACCGATCTGCGGATCGAAGCTCCGATCCCGGGGAAAGCGGCAGTCGGGATCGAGGTGCCGAACAGCGAAAATTCTGCCGTTATGCTGCGGGATCTTCTGGAAGCGGAAGATTTTCAGAAAAGTAAGTCCAATCTTACGGTGGCAGTCGGAAAGGATATTGCCGGAAAAGTGGTGATCGCGGATATTGCAAAGATGCCCCATCTGCTTGTGGCAGGTTCGACGGGATCTGGTAAATCGGTATGTATCAACACATTGATCATGAGTATGATCTTCAAGTCTGATCCGGAAGACGTCAAGCTGATCATGGTCGATCCAAAAGTTGTGGAATTAAGCGTATATAATGGAATCCCGCATCTTTTGATCCCGGTTGTCACAGATCCGAAGAAAGCGGCTGGCGCTCTGAACTGGGCAGTTGCCGAGATGATGAAACGTTATCAGATGTTTGCCGAATACAATGTGCGCGATCTGAAAGGCTTTAACGAAAAGATCCTGCAGATGGAGCCCGGGGAGGGCGTGCCGAAAAAAATGGCACAGATCGTGATCATCGTGGACGAGCTTGCCGATCTGATGATGGTCGCTCCAAAAGATGTGGAGGGAGCGATCTGCCGGCTGGCGCAGCTGGCCCGTGCGGCGGGGATTCACCTGATCCTTGCGACACAGAGACCGTCTGTCAATGTCATTACCGGACTGATCAAGGCAAATATGCCGTCGAGGATCGCATTCGCAGTCTCCTCAGGCGTGGATTCCCGGACGATCATCGATATGAACGGTGCGGAAAAACTGCTTGGAAAAGGAGATATGTTGTTTTATCCGACCGGCTATCCGAAACCGGTCCGGGTTCAGGGATCGTTTGTATCCGACAAGGAAGTACAGCAGGTCGTGGAATATTTGATCGAGAACAACGGAAATGCTTCTTATAGCAATGAACTTGAGGAACATATGAACGCGGAGCTGGAGACAGAGAACGGCAGTATATCGATCGCAACGCCGGGAATGGAAAATAGCAGTGACGCGCGAGATCAGTATTTTGCAGATGCAGGATATTTGATCATTGAGAAAGAGAAAGCGTCGATCGGGATGCTGCAGCGGATGTTCAAGATCGGCTTCAATCGGGCAGCGCGGATCATGGATCAATTGGCGGATGTAGGCGTAGTCGGTCCGGAAGAGGGAACAAAACCAAGGAAAGTGCTGATGACAAAAGAAGAATTTGAGCAATATTTATCAGAAAATAAATGACAGTCAAGGAGGAAATGAAATTGAAAACAGACATTCAGATTGCACAGGAAGCACAGATGCTTCCGATCAGAGAAGTAGCCGAAAGAGCAGGGATCGCAGAGGAAGATCTGGAATTTTACGGAAAGTATAAGGCAAAATTATCGGAAGAATTCTGGGATCGTATCAAAGATAATCCGGATGGAAAGCTTGTCCTTGTGACTGCGATCAATCCAACACCTGCCGGAGAGGGAAAAACGACCACATCAGTGGGGCTTGGTCAGGCAATGCAGAAACTGAACCAGAAAGCGGTCATTGCACTTCGCGAGCCATCGTTAGGACCGTGTTTCGGGATCAAAGGCGGTGCGGCCGGAGGCGGATATGCGCAGGTTGTTCCGATGGAAGATCTGAATCTGCATTTTACCGGAGATTTCCATGCGATCACTTCTGCCAACAATCTGCTTGCAGCAATGCTGGACAATCATATCCAGCAGGGAAATGCACTGCAGATCGATCCTCGCCAGGTTGTATGGAAACGCTGCGTGGATATGAACGACCGCGTACTGCGTAATATTGTTGTCGGACTTGGCAATAAGATGGACGGTATGGTGAGAGAAGATCATTTTGTGATCACGGTAGCGTCGGAGATCATGGCGATCCTCTGTCTTGCAGATGATCTTGCAGATCTGAAACAACGTCTTGGAAAGATCATCGTTGCATACAATTTTGCGGGGGAGCCGATTACGGCGGACGATCTTCAGGCAACAGGCGCAATGACGGCGCTTTTGAAAGATGCGATCAAACCGAACCTGATCCAGACACTGGAACACACGCCGGCATTGGTCCACGGCGGTCCGTTTGCCAATATTGCCCACGGATGCAACAGTGTGCGGGCAACAAAGATGGCGTTGAAAATGAGTGACATCACGATCACGGAAGCGGGATTCGGCGCGGATCTCGGTGCCGAGAAGTTTATGGACATCAAATGCCGTAAAGCGGGACTGAAACCGGATGCAGTTGTTCTTGTTGCAACCGTGCGTGCTTTGAAGTATAATGGGGGCGTTGCAAAAGCGGATCTGGCAGAAGAAAATCTGGATGCTCTGAAAAAAGGTATCGTCAATCTGGAAAAACATATTGAAAACCTCCAGAAATTCGGTGTTCCGGTTATCGTGACGTTGAATTCGTTTGTTACGGATACAGACGCTGAGAATGCGTTTATCCGCAAATTCTGCGAGGAACGCGGATGTGAATTTGCTTTATCCGAGGTGTGGGAACACGGCGGTGAGGGCGGAATCGAGCTTGCGAAGAAAGTGTTGGAAACATTGCAGACAAAGGAAAGCCATTTCCATACACTCTATGAGGACAGTCTGTCTTTGGAAGAAAAGATCGGGACGATCGCAAAAGAAATTTACGGAGCGCGCGGCGTAGTTTATGAGCCTGCCGCAAAGAAACAGCTGGCACGGATCGAAGAGCTTGGATTTGGAAGTTTCCCAATCTGTATGGCGAAAAATCAATACTCATTGTCGGATGATGCGAAAAAATTGGGACGCCCGGAGAATTTTGATATTCATATCCGGGAGGTTTATGTGAGCGCAGGCGCCGGATTTGTTGTTGCACTGACCGGTGCGGTCATGACAATGCCGGGACTTCCGAAAGTGCCTGCGGCAAATCAGATCGATGTAGACGAAAACGGAAAAATTACCGGTCTGTTTTAATATAGATGCGATAAAGGAGACACGAATGACACATTTGATAGACGGAAAGCAGATTTCAAAAGAAATCAAAGATGAATTGAAACTGGAAGTAAGCAGATTAAAATCTGAGGGAAAGCAGGTCTGCCTGGCGGTTGTACAGGTTGGAGCGGATCCGGCTTCATCGGTTTATGTTAACAATAAAAAGAAAGCCTGTGCATATATCGGGATTGAATCGGAATCTTATGAACTGGAAGAATCAACGTCGGAGGAAGAGCTTCTGAAACTGATCGATACTCTGAACAGTAAAGAATCGGTGAACGGAATCCTTGTCCAGCTTCCGCTTCCGAAACATATTGACGAAGACAAAGTGATCCGCGCCATTTCACCGGAAAAAGATGTGGATGGATTTCATCCGGTCAGTGTAGGAAGACTGTGGATCGGTGAAAAAGGATTTTTATCCTGTACACCGGCAGGGATCATTCAGCTTCTGAAGCGTTCGGACATCACGCTGGACGGAAAAGAATGTGTTGTGGTGGGGCGGAGCAACATCGTCGGGAAACCGATGGCTGCGCTTTTGCTCCGTGAAAATGCAACGGTAACGATCGCGCATTCCCATACAAAGAATCTGAAAGAGATTACAAAGCGGGCAGACATTTTGATCGCAGCAGTCGGAAAAGCACGTTTTATCGATGAGGACTATGTAAAAGACGGGGCGGTCGTGATCGATGTCGGAATGCATCGGGATGAGAACGGAAAGTTATGCGGGGACGTTGCTTTTGAGAGAGTCTCAAAAAAGGCGTCTGCGATCACGCCGGTTCCGGGCGGAGTTGGTCCGATGACAATAGCAATGTTGATGAACAACTGTGTGGAAACAGCACGACAGTAGGAGGAAGCACTAAATGAGATGTACACATTGTGGTGCAGATATACCGGAGGGTATGCTGATCTGCCCCGATTGCAGAAACGAAGTACAGATGGTGCCGGATTATAATCCGTTGGAAGATGTTCTTGTGCGTGAAGTGCGTGGCTCGGTTGAAGATGCAACAAGACCGATCCGGACTGACGATATTCGACGATATCGAAGCGGAGCGGAACAGGGAACCGGAAATTCTACGCGTGTATTGAGTCAGGGGGAACTGGAGCGGATCCGGGCAGAACGAATGGGGAAGACTTCTGCTGTCCGGAGAGGGAATACGCAAGGAGGCAGGACACAGGGCGAGGCACGCAGAAATACAGGCAATATGCGGCAAAGCACAGACAGTTTGCGGCAGAACACAGGAAATATGCGTCAAAGTACCGGACAGATGAGACCCGGCACAGGAGCAGTCCGTCAAAATGGAGGCGGATCCGGTCGTGATGTAGAAGAAAAACGTCGTCAGCAGGCAGCGCGTAAAAAACGTGCTGTCAAAAAAAGACGCCGTCTGGTGGCTGGAATCCTGCTTGTGCTCCTTGTCGTATTGGGAGGCGCCGGATTTGTCGTATACCAGAATTCTTACGACGGGGTTGTAGCCAAGGCATATCAGGCAATGCAGACCGGAGATTATCATACTTCGGAAAAACTATTTCAGCGTGCGATACGAAAGGATGCGAAAAAAGCAGAGGCGTACACAGGAATCTCCAAGTTATATATCCAACAGAAAAAGGAAGATGAAGCGGAAGAAATGTTCTTGACGGCAATTGATTCCCAACCTGAAAATGCGGCATTGTATCAGGCGGCGATCCAATTTTATGTGGATACGAAACAGGTGGAACAGATTTCCGGAATGCTTTCGGGATGCAGTGATGCGGTACTTTCTAAGGTGAGCGCATATGTTTCCGATATGCCGGAATTTAGTCTGGAAGAGGGTGATTACACCGAAGTACAGGAAGTTACGCTTACAGGAGACGGTAAGATTTACTATACGCTGGATGATTCGGAACCGACAACGGAAAGCATCGAGTATACGGAGCCGATTCTTCTTGAAGAGGGAACGACAACGATCAAAACGATCGCAGTCAACAAAAAAGGAATCCCAAGTCTGACAGCAAGCCGCACTTATACGATAGAGATCCCAATCGAAGATGCGCCTGCAGTGACACCTTCGACCGGTCAGTACAGTGTACCGACGCAGATCACGATCCAGGTACCGGAAGGGTATACCGCATATTATACAACGGATGGGACTACGCCGTCGGCAGCGTCCACTCCATATACGGGACCGGTAGATATGCCGGAGGGAAGCACGATCTTTTCAGCGGTTCTGATCAATGATGCCGGAAAGATGACACAGGTGACAAAGCGGAATTATCTGTTGGAATACGAATAGAGATACCCCCTTGTATTTTTAACTAAAAATGCAAGGGGTTTTTTGTGCACTATTTAGCTCAAAATTTACATATATTGGCTTGTATGAAAAGGGGAAGAGTGTTATAATATACATGTTAAAAAAATAACAAATACATATACAAGGAGATGTATTGCGATGGGAAGATTTACATTACCAAGAGACATTTATCACGGTAAAGGATGTCTGGAAGAACTGAAAAATCTGAAAGGAAAAAAAGCGATCCTCGTAGTTGGCGGTGGTTCCATGAAGCGTCAGGGATTCCTTGATAAAGCGGTGAATTACCTGAAAGAGGCAGGCATGGAAGTAGAACTGTTCGAGGGTGTTGAACCGGATCCGTCTGTTGAGACTGTTATGAGAGGCGCGGAAGCGATGCGCAAGTTTGAACCGGATTGGATCGTATCTATGGGTGGTGGATCCCCGATCGATGCCGCAAAAGCAATGTGGGCATTCTATGAATATCCGGATGTTACATTTGAGGAACTCTGCATTCCGTTTAACTTCCCGGAATTAAGACAGAAAGCAAAATTCTGTGCGATCCCGTCTACATCCGGTACTGCAACAGAAGTAACAGCATTCTCTGTTATCACAAACTATGAGACCGGCGTAAAATATCCGCTAGCTGATTTTAATATCACACCGGATGTTGCGATCGTAGATTCCGAACTGGTAGAGGGACTTCCGGCAAAACAGGTTGCATATACAGGTATGGATGCGTTGACACATGCGATCGAGGCTTATGTATCTACATTGAACTGTGCATATACGGATCCGCTGGCAATTCAGGCGATCGAGATGGTATTTGATTATCTGCCGGCTTCTTTCAGAGGCAATATGGATGCAAGAGCACATATGCATGACGCACAGTGTCTGGCAGGAATGGCATTTTCCAATGCCCTGCTTGGTATCGTTCATTCCATGGCTCATAAGACAGGCGCAGCGTTCTCAACCGGTCATATCACACATGGATGTGCAAACGCAATGTATCTGCCATATGTTATCAAATACAATGCAAAAGATCCGGTAGCTGCAAAACGGTACGCTGAGATCGCAAGAAAAGTCGGACTTCCGGGCGCTTCTGAAAAAGCACTGATCAACAGCCTGTGCGAGAAGATTGACGACTTTAATGTACAGTTGAACATTCCGAAGACATTGAAAGAATTCGGTATCAATGAAGACGAGTTCAAAGAGAAGATTGCAAAGATCTCCGAACTTGCCGTTGGAGATGCATGTACAGGATCTAATCCGCGTGCAATCGATCCGGCTACAATGGAGAAACTGTTCACATGTATTTACTACGGAACAGAAGTTGATTTCTAATTCCGGACGGAAACTTGAGGGACAGGTACTGAAAGGTATCTGTCCTTTTTCTGATGATTTCCTGAAAAAGACTACTTGCTTATAAGAGGGGAATATCGTATTATATCAGAAGAGAGGCTCTTGCACCGGTTTTCTGTAAAAGCAGAATCCAAATGAGAGGGCGTATATGAATACAAGGAGGAAGATCATGTATAAGATTTTAAAAGCAGAGAAGCTGGCTGATAAGATTTTTCTTATGGATGTTCATGCACCACGTGTTGCAAAGCATTGTCAGCCGGGACAGTTTGTGATCGTAAAGATGGATGATAAGGGGGAACGGATTCCGCTTACAATCTGCGATTATGACCGAGAGGCAGGAACGATCACGATCGTATTCCAGGAAGTAGGAGCTTCCACCGTGAAGATGTCGGCGTTAAAAGAGGGCGACAGTTTCCGTGATTTTGTTGGACCGCTCGGATGCGCTTCTGAATTTGTGGCAGAGGCTCTTGCATCTCTGAAGAAGAAAAAAATGCTGTTTGTTGCCGGGGGGGTCGGCGCTGCACCGGTATACCCACAGGTGAAATGGCTTCACGAGCATGGAATCGAAGCAGACGTCGTGCTTGGCGCCAAAACAAAAGATATGGTGATCCTCGAGAAAGAACTGGAAGCAGTTGCCGGAAATCTGTATGTGACAACGGATGACGGCTCTTACGGAAGATCCGGTATGGTAACGGCTGTTGTGGAAGACCTTGTTCAGAATGAAGGCAAGAAATATGACGTATGCGTTGCGATCGGACCGATGATCATGATGAAATTCGTCTGTCTGCTGACAAAAAAACTGGAGATCCCGACGATCGTCAGCATGAACCCGATCATGGTAGACGGAACCGGAATGTGCGGCGCCTGCCGTCTTCAGGTTGGCGATGAGATCAAATTTGCCTGTGTGGACGGACCGGAATTTGATGGTCACCTTGTAGATTTTGATCAGGCAATGAAGAGAGCACAGACATATAAGACTGCAGAGGGACGCGCAATGCTGAAACTGCAGGAGGGTGACACACACCACGGCGGATGTGGAAATTGCGGAGGTGACAACTAATGGCAGATGTATTAAAGAAAGTGCCTGTAAGAGAACAGGATCCGAAAGTACGAGCAGCAAACTTTGAAGAAGTTTGTCTTGGATATAATCAGGAAGAAGCGATGGAAGAGGCAGCCAGATGCATCAATTGTAAAAATGCGAAATGTATTCAGGGATGTCCGGTTGCGATCAATATTCCGGGATTTATCAAAGAAGTAAAAGATGGAAATATCGAGGAAGCCTACAAAGTGATCGGACAGGCAAGCGCGCTTCCGGCTATTTGCGGACGTGTATGCCCGCAGGAATCCCAGTGTGAGGGGCAGTGCATCCGCGGAATCAAGGGCGAGCCGATCTCCATCGGTAAGCTGGAGCGTTTCGTTGCAGATTATGCGCTGGAACATGATATCAAACCGGTCGGCGCAGAGAAGACCAACGGGCATAAAGTTGCAGTGATCGGTTCCGGTCCGTCGGGACTGACTTGCGCCGGAGATCTTGCAAAGCTTGGTTATGAAGTGACAGTATTTGAAGCGCTTCATGAGCTTGGCGGTGTTCTCGTATACGGTATCCCGGAATTCCGTCTGCCGAAGCAGAAAGTTGTTGCAAAAGAAATTGAGAAAGTCAAAGAACTTGGTGTTAAATTTGAGACAAACGTTGTGATCGGCAAATCTACAACGATCGATCAGCTGATCGAGGAAGAGGGATTTGAAGCTGTATTTATCGGATCAGGAGCAGGTCTTCCGAAATTTATGGGAATCCCGGGCGAGAATGCCAACGGTGTATTTTCTGCAAATGAATACCTGACAAGAAGCAACCTGATGAAAGCGTTTGATGATAATTATGATACACCGATCTGCGCCGGAACAAAGGTAGCGGTAGTCGGTGGCGGTAACGTTGCGATGGATGCCGCAAGAACAGCACTCCGTCTCGGCGCTGAGGTACATATCGTATATCGTCGAAGCGAAGAAGAACTTCCGGCCAGAGTGGAGGAAGTACATCACGCAAAAGAAGAGGGTATCATTTTTGATCTGCTGACAAATCCAAAAGAGATTCTTGTAGACGACAAGGGAAATGTCACAGGAATGAAAGTGATCAAGATGGAATTGGGCGAACCGGATGCATCCGGAAGAAGACGTCCGGTAGAAGTTCCGGGATCTGAATTTGTGATCGACGTGGATACCGTGATCATGTCGCTTGGTACATCTCCGAACCCGCTGATCTCTTCTACGACAGAGGGACTTGAGATCAACAAGTGGAAATGTATCGTAGCAGATGAAGAAAGCGGAAAGACTTCCAAAGAGGGCGTTTATGCAGGCGGAGACGCCGTGACAGGCGCTGCAACGGTTATTCTTGCAATGGGAGCCGGAAAAGCGGCGGCAAAAGGAATCGATGAATATCTGCGTGATAAATAAAATAAGAGAATACGCATGAAAAACAGAGGGCAGAAAGTTATTTTAGAAGCTTCAGCCCTCTGTTTTTTCTTTCATTGACAAACATCCGTGCCGATGGTATAATGCCTCATTGCTTACCCAAAGCGAACACTTTCACTGGTTAAAAAGTATTCGCTTCGGGTCACTCAAAAACACGAAAAGAAAGGAAGATTTTATGACATTTTATCAGGAATTGCAATTAAATCAGGCGGGATCCAAGGCGGTGATCAAAAATGCGGCAGGACGCAGGGAGAAGCTGCATCATACATGCATTTATATGTGCAAAATTGCAATTACGATGATCTTCTGTATGTGTTTTGTGATGTTGTACGGGAAAGTATTCGGTGATGAAAACAGTATTGTCGGCGTAGTCGTACTTCTGTTTTTAATGGTATTTAAAAATGCGGATTTTGGTATCTGTATGCGGCATTCCCTGGAAGTGATCGGCGTTGTGTTCGCAATCATGATGTTTGGTCCGAGGGCTGCGAATATCTTTGGACCATTTGGCGGAATGCTCGTAAATATCGGCTGTATCTTTGTGCTGGCATTTTTAAGCTGTCACAACATTTTGATGTCCAATCATTCCACCGTCGTTTTGGGATATCTGCTTCTTTATGGATATGATGTGAACGGCACGAAAGCATTTTCTATGAGACTTCTGGGGCTTTTGATCGGCGGGATATTGACGGCAGTCGTTTTTTACAGAGGACATAAGAATCGGGTGTATAAGAGGGATTTGGATCGTATTTTCAAGGAATTTAACATTCATTCTTCAAGGACAAGATGGCAGCTTGCGATGACGTTTGGAGTTGCGACGATGATTTTTTTTGTGGAAATTTTTAAACTGCCTCGTTCAATGTGGGCGGGAATTGCAGTGATGTCCGTGATGCTTCCGTTTGAGAAAGATTCCAAGATCCGTTCCCAAGGGCGTATCCCTGGAAATATTTTCGGAGGGATTCTTTTCCTTGTACTTTATATGCTCCTTCCACCCTCCTTTTTGTCCTATGCGGGGATCATCGGCGGAATCGGTGTGGGTCTTTCTGCGACATACGGATGGCAGTCTGTCTTTAATTCGCTCGGAGCGATGGCGGTTGCTACCGGTGTGATCGGTCTGGAGGGAGCGATCATTTTCAGGATCGTACATAATATTTGCGGAAGTATTTACGGTCAGGTGTTCCATAAAGGTTTTCATCGTTTTATCGATCTTTTTGCAGGAGAACGCAAAAAGGCAGCCGCACAATAAGAAAAAGGATGTAAGACAAATGAAGATTTCATTGATCACAGTAGGGAAAATCAAAGAAAAGTATTTAAAAGATGCGATTGCCGAATACAGCAAGCGCTTGAGTAAATACTGTAAGTTGGAGATCATTGAGGTGGCGGATGAGAAGACACCGGATCAGGCAAGCGAGGTTGTAGAAAATGGAATCCGTGCAAAAGAAGCGGAACGTATTATGAAATATATCAAAGAAGATTCCTATGTGGTCACATTGGAAATCCAAGGGAAAATGCTCTCCTCCGAAGAACTTGCATCGAAGATCGATCAGCTTGGGATCCAGGGGAAAAGCCACATCACATTTGTGATCGGCGGTTCCATCGGTCTCGGGGAAGCGGTGCTGAAACGTTCGGATTTTGCATTGAGTTTTTCCAAAATGACATTCCCCCATCAGTTGATGCGCGTGATTCTTCTGGAACAGATTTATCGAAGTTATCGGATCAATTTCAGCGAGCCTTACCACAAATAAGAAGAGAGAACAAAGGAGGGACACGATGAAAACTTTTTATTATAACGGAACAATCCTCACCATGGAAGACGCTTCCTTGTATGCGGAAGCTGTCTGTGTGGAAAACGGTCGGATCCTGGCGGTTGGCAGCTTCGATGACGTCATGCAGTATAAGAAAGATGGAGATCAGATGATCGATCTTAAGGGAAAGACGATGCTGCCTGGATTTATCGACGCGCATTCTCATTTTGTCGGGGCAGCGAATGCGATGACACAGTGTGATCTGTCCGGCTGCGGAAGTTTTGCGGAAATCATAGATACGATGAAAGCATTTGCGCAAAAAAGAAAGCTGACGGAGGACAGCTGGATCATCGGCTGTAATTATGACCAGAATTTCCTAAAAGAAAAGCGCCATCCGGACCGGTACGTTCTGGATGAGATCAGCCGGACGAATCCGGTTCTTCTGATCCATGCATCGTCCCATATGGGTGTGACCAACAGCAGAGGTCTAAAGATCGCTCAGATTGACGAACATACCGAAGACTGTGCAGGAGGAAAATATGGAAGAGTAGAAAACACGCAGATACCGAATGGATATATGGAAGAAAAGGCGTTTATTGAATTTCAGGCACATTTGCCGATGACTTCCATGGAAGAACTGATGTATTTGATCGGGGAAGCGCAGAAGATGTATGCAAGTTACGGAATTACGACCGTTCAGGACGGCATGGTCGCAAAACCGTTGTTCCAGCTTCTGAAATATGCTTCCTCAAACGGTCTTTTAAAATTGGATGTGGTCGGATATGCGGACATTATGACCGCGGCGGATCTGCCGGAGGAAGAACGTGATTATGCGAACCGGTATAAGGATCACTTCAAACTGGGAGGATACAAAGTGTTCCTGGACGGATCGCCGCAGGGACGGACTGCCTGGATGAGTGAACCATATGAGGGCGACAATGCTTACTGCGGATATCCGATCCATACGGATGAAGCGCTGCGCGGATATATCGAACTTGCCCTTGAGAAAAAACAACAGTTGCTTGCGCACTGCAACGGCGATGCCGCTGCCGAACAGTATATTACGCAGTTTGAACGTGTATTAGCGGAAACCGGAACAACCAATCTGCACCGTGCGGTCATGGTACATGCACAGCTTGTACGGAAAGACCAGCTGCAGCGGATGGCAGCGATCGGAATGATCCCCAGCTTTTTTGTGGCACATACGTATTATTGGGGTGACATCCATTTACAGAATTTCGGAGAGAGACGGGGAAGCCGGATCTCACCGGTGAAAGATGCCATTGATCTTGGAATGAAATATACGTTCCATCAGGACACACCGGTCATTCCGCCGGATATGATGCGGACAGTATGGAGTGCGGTAAACCGGATTTCAAGAGCGGGAAGAACGATCGGAGAAGAGCAGAGGATTTCCGTACTGGATGCGTTAAAAGCCATTACGATCTATGCGGCATATCAGTATTTTGAGGAACAGGAAAAAGGAAGCATCGCATGCGGAAAATATGCGGACTTTGTTGTGTTGGATCAAAATCCGCTGGAAGTTCCGAAAGAACAGCTCGATCAGATCAAAGTGAGGATGACGATCAAAGAAAATGAAGTAATTTACAGAAACGGAGAAACAGATCATGAGTAATCGTGCCAAAGGGATCAGCCTTGCCGTCATTACCGCGGTGATGTGGGGAATCATGGGGATTTTTGTAAGATCTCTGTCCCAGTATCAGTTTACAAATCTGGAGATTTCCTTTTTCCGCTGTGCGCTGGCTGGCGGAGCTTACTTTTTGTTTTTGCTTTTTACGAAACCATCCGCATTAAAAATCGACCTCAAAGTACTTGTGATCTGTCTGATCTACGGCGCGGTGGCATACAGCATCAGTTTTGTAAGTTACAGTGTATCCGTTTCCAGGATCCCGGTGGGTGTGGCTACGGTGCTGATGTTTATGAGTCCCATCTGGGTTGCGATCCTCGGTCGTTTCATGTTTGGAGAAAAACTGGAAAAAAACAAGATGATCACGATTTTCATTTGTCTGATCGGAGCGGTTCTTGTCTCCAATCTGATCGGCGGCGGAAATGTAAAGCTGGATGGGATCGGTATTCTCGCAGGTGTCGTCAACGGGATCGGTGTTGCGCTGCAGATCCTGCTCCCGAAATATTTTGCCAAGGATTATGAGAGAGATACGCTTCTTGTCTACGGATTTTTGGGCGCGGCTGTTGTGCTGATGTTCGGAATCGATTTTTCTTCCGTTGCAGGTCATATGAGCGGTACGCCGGTCGGAACATTGATCTGGAATCTGTTCGGGATCGGAATCTTGTGTACGATGGTCGCCAATGTCTCCTGTGTCAAATCCACGCAGTATGTGGAAGCGACGACAACGAGTATTCTTTCCGCGCTGGAAGTTGTGGTGGGAACGCTGGTTGGATTTCTTATCTTCAATGAACATATGACGCTGCTGCAGCTCCTCGGCGCAGTGATCATTGTAGCTGGCGCAGTCGGTTCAGAAATCCGACGGAAATAATTGTATTTGCCGTGCAAGTCATGTATAATAAAATGACAATGTCGGTGTACAAAGGAGAGGTTCTCCTTTGTATTCGACGCTGATCGTATTCGGTTTTTACGCGTGCATGGCAACGGAGAAAGGCAGAGAATTACTTTTGACAGTTACCGTGGCATATCGTCGCGGTACTGTCTTTTTTCGTACCGGATCTTTAAAAGAGCGGAAGGAGAGATGGTTATGAGTATCGGAGCAATATTACTGGCGGCAGTGGGGATCATTCTGCTGATCGTACTCGGAATCCTGATCTGGGTGATCGGATCGTATAACGGATTTGTCAAACTGCGAAACAAGACGGAAGAGGCGTTTTTCGCACTGGACATTTCGCTGAAAAAGCGGTATGATCTGATCCCGAATTATGTGGAGACAGTGAAAGGATATGCGAAATATGAATCGGAGACTCTGGAGCGGGTGATCCAGGCGAGAAACCGTGCGATGAACGCGGCGTCTCACAAAGAGCGGATTGAAAAGGACAATGTATTTTCGGGAAGTCTCCACTCATTGTTCGCACTTTCCGAAAACTATCCGGATTTAAAGGCAAGTGAAAATTTTATACAATTACAGGAACAGCTTGCGCGGATCGAAGAGGAGATCGCGGGGGCAAGACGGTATTATAACGGGATCGTGAATCAGTTTAATACAAAGGCGGAGATGTTTCCGGGCAGTCTGATCGCCGGGATCTTTCATTTTGAACGGATGCCGCTGTATGAAGTGAACAGCAGGGAAGAGCGGGAAAAGGTCAACGTATCATTCTGACAGGAGTGGGGATATGAGGATAAAGAATAAAAGCAGTGTTTTTACAATCGTTATTTGGATTTTATTTTTCTTGATCGCCGGGAATTTCGGGATCGTAAGCCGTCTTTTTTCAACAGACGGGACACAGACGCAGGTAGTCGAAGACCGGAATATGACGACGCAGGATTATCATACGGAAATCGAAATCCGGGAAGATCATTCTTATCTTGTGTCGGAACGGATCGATGTGGATTTCTCAAACGCGCGGCACGGTATTTATCGTTATATTCCACAAAAGGGCGTGATAACGGAACTTCAGGAAGACGGTACACTTTCGGAAATCCCGTATTATGCATCTTTTGATAAGGTCGCATCCGATGAGCCGCTGGATGTGAGTTCTGACAACGGAAATAAAGTCTTTCGTTTTGGATCGGAAGACGAGCAGGTATGGGGAGCTCAGGACTATGATTTTCAGTATGAAGTAACGCCGATCACAAGCAAGGGCTATCCGAATGTATATTACAATATCTTTCCGACCGGCTGGCAAAATGAGATTCCGGCGGGAAGCAGCTTTACGATCTCATTTCCGAAAGATTTTGACAAAGACAATTTTCAGATTTATTACGGCGCCTACGGAGAGCGGATGGACGGTGCCGATCTCGTGGATTTAAGCTGGGACGGAAACACCGTGTCCGGCACGCTGCGCGAATCGCTTCCGGTTGGAACCGGGATGACGTTTTTTGTTCCGATGGAAGAGGGATATTTTCAGAGTCTTCATACGACCGGCGGGATCAACGGAATTTTGCTCGGGATCAATGCGGCTGTGCTTTTGATATTACTGCTTCTTTTTTACGGTTTCGGACGTGACAAAAGGATCATCCCGTCGGTACAGTTCCATCCGCCGCAGGGGTTGGACAGCGCCGCAGTGGGATATATTGTAGATGGAAATGTATCCGATACGGATGCGATGTCCCTGCTGCTGTTCTGGGCGGATCAGGGATATATCCGGATCCGGGAAACAAAAAGCAAGACGCTGGCACTGACAAAGATGAAAGAACTTCCGGAGGATGCTCCCAAGTATGCCCGGACGTTTTTCGACGGTATCTTTGGAAAATATGCGCCGAATATCGGGGATGAAGTGCTTGTATCCAAATTGAAATATAAAATGGCAGCGACATTTACGACTGTAAAAGCGGAAGTTGCGGACTGTTATTCGCATCAGGTTTACACGAAGGCATCCAGATGCGCCAGAGCGGCAGCGATGATCCTGACCTGCGTTCCGGTGTTCATATTGTCAGGTTTCCTGTTCTGTTTTACGTTTACAAATATGCTTGTGTTTCTGCTGCCTGTTTTGTATCTGATCGGTGTGATCCTGTTCGCAAGGACCGTGGATTTCTGGTATTCAAAAGCGAAGAATCCGCGGCTCGTGCTCGGAAGTGTTTCGGTTGCGATGAGTGTGACGTCGGTATTGGCATTTGTATTTGTATATGGGATCGGAATGCTGCGCGGAACGATCCTGAATTTATTTCCGGGAATCCTCTCGGCAGCGCTCGTGTCATGTGCAGGTATGATATTGACCGGATTTATGAAGAAACGGACTGAGCAGTGTGTGGAGTGGATGGGATATCTGGCAGGACTTCGGGACTTTATTGAAACAGCGGAGCTGGAGCGTATGAAAGTGATCGCGGAACAATCGCCGCATTTGTTTTATCATATTCTGCCGTTTGCTTATGTATTCGGACTGACCGATCTTCTGTTGGATAAGATGCGGGATCTTTCCCTGCCTGCGCCGGACTGGTATGAGACGAGAAGTTCCTCCCCGTATTTTGATTATTATCTGATGCATCGGATGATGCATGAGGATCTGCGTTCGGCTGCGACAACGATCTCTACACCGAGACCAGCGTCTTCCACCGGAAATACCGGGAATAACAGTGGATTTTTCGGTGGATCTGGCGGTTCTTCCGGTGGATTTTCCGGCGGCGGTTTCGGCGGAGGCGGCGGAGGAAGCTGGTAAGATCCGTATTAAAAAAAGATAAAATGACAGGAGTGAAAATCATGACAGAAACAAAGACCGTAAAAATTATTGCAGACAGTACATGTGATCTGTCGAAAGAATTATTAACACGTTACGATATCTCTGTATTGCCGCTGCACATTCTCCTTGGCGAACAGGAATGTGAAGACGGGATCAACGTGACGCCGGATGAGATTTATCAATGGTCCGACGCCAATAAGACGACGCCGAAGACATCGGCGCCGTCCATGGAGCGTGCGATGGAACTGATCCGTCCTTACACCGACGCCGGACGCGAAGTGATCTGCTTTTCGATTTCCGGTGAGATGTCCACATCCGGAAATGTCATGCGGCTTGCAGCGGAAGAACTGGGGCAGGAAGGACTTGTCACTGTGATCGATTCCGCAAATCTTTCAACCGGAATCGGTCTTCTTGTGATCGAAGCGGCTATTTTGGCAAAGGAGGGAAAGTGCGCGGAAGAGATCGCGTCAAAGATCGAGCTGCTCAAACCCAAAGTGCGGGCAAGTTTTGTGGTAGACACATTGACTTATTTATATCGCGGCGGACGATGCAGCGGTCTGGCAGCGATGGCCGGAGGCGCATTAAAGCTGCATCCGAAGATCGTCGTGGAAGACGGAGTGATGCGCCCGACGAAAAAATTCCGTGGAAAGATGGACAAGGTGCTTCTCTCTTACGCAAAAGAAATGGAAACAGACTTGAAACACGCACGACCAGGCAGAGTCTTCATTACCCATTCCGGATGCGAAGAGGCGACGATCGACGCAGTACGCGCATATTTGGAAAGTTTATCCGTGTTTGATGAAATCATTGTGACACGGGCAGGCGGCGTGATCTCAAGTCATTGCGGACCGGGAACTTTGGGCGTTTTGTTCCTGGAAAAATAAAGAAAATACAGGGGGATTTTTATTTTTCGTGAAAACGGGAGATGAAAGAAAAGAAAGATGAAGATACAATTTGCAGATGCGGCAAAATATCAGAAAGAAGTAAAGCAGTTATATAAAAGCGCGTTTCCGATATTGGAACAAGTACCTCTTTTTCTGTTGTACCGAAAAGCAAAACAGCATAAAATCGATTTTTTGGCAGTGTTGGATGATGGAAAATTTGTCGGTCTTGCCAGCGCCGCCATGCAGGGCGATGTTGTGATCCTGTTATATCTTGCAATTTTGGATGCGGTGCGCGGGAAAGGATACGGAAGTGCGGTCCTGCAGGCGGTACAGAAAAAATATGCAGGCAAACGGATCATCCTGAACATTGAGGAAATGGATGAACAGGAGGCAAATTATGCGCAGCGGGTGAAAAGAAAGGCATTTTATCAGAAAAACGGATTTGAGATCTTAGACTACAAAGTACGGGAAGTCAGTACAACTTATGATATGATGTCCTGCGGCGGTTATGTCTCCAAGACGGAATACGAAGAAGTTATGGCGTTTTATACCGGAAAAGTCCTGTATTTTATCATGAAAAAAATCTGAGAGCGCCGGGGGAATGGAACGAACGATGATGGATTACAAATTATTGATGAATACTGCGATCCTTGCAGGGGAAACGATGTTGAAAAGCGGAGCGGAAACATATCGTGTGGAAGATACGATCAACCGGATCCTAAAAACATCCAACGCCCAGACGGTGGAGACAGTCGTTTTGATGACCGGGATTTTTGTGACGCTGGATGATTCCGGCATCGACCCGATCACCGTCAACAAACGGGTCCACGCGCGGGGGATGAATTTAAACCGGATCGATCGGGTCAATACAGTTTCACGCAGTTATTGCGCCGGGGAGATCACTTTAGACGAAGCATATGAAGAATTAAAACAGATCCACAGCAAGCAATACCGCAGAATGTCGTATAATCTTGCTACGATTTTTGTCTGTGCCGGATTTGCGCCGCTGTTTCAGGGAGGTTTCCCGGAGATCGCGGGGGCGGCGCTTGCCGGTATTGCGCTGGCATTGATCATGACGGTCGGAAAATATTTAAAAATCAATGGATTTATATTGAATGTATTTTCCGCATTCGGCATTGCATTGACGGCTATTTTTTTGCAGGATCTTGTACCAATGGTGGATATGGACATCGTGATCATCAGCAGTATCATGCCTCTTGTGCCCGGAGTTGCGATCACTTATGCGATCCGTGATACTCTGCAGGGCGATTACCTGTCAGGTGCAGCCCGGATCCTGGAGGCGTTTATGACTGCGACTGCCATTGCGCTCGGAGTCGGTACCGGATTTGCACTGACCGGAATTTTACAGCCGGGAGGTGGTCTGTTTTGAATTTACTTTTAGGTACCGTCGGAAGTTTTGTGGCGATCGCCTGTTTTGCCGTCCTGCTGGAATGCCCGCGGAAATATCTGCTTCATGCGGGATGTGTCGGTGCAGTCGGAGGCGGCGTCTATCTGTTCAGTATGGATCTCGGACTCAATGTGGTATTGGCGTCCTTTTTATCTGCGCTTGTGATCGCATTATTCTCACATACATTCGCAAGGGTTTTCCGGGCGCCGGTCACGATCTTTCTGATCCCGGGGATCCTGCCGACCGTTCCGGGAGCGGGAATGTACCGGATCGTGTATTATGTAATGGCAGGCGATACGAAGCAGAGCATTTATTATCTGATCCAGACATTGGAGATCGCAGGGATGATCGCGCTGGCGATCTTTTTGGTCGGAACGTTGTTTTCCGTATGGAAGCGGTTTTCTGAAATCCGAAAATAGCAATTCGGAAAGCAGAAAATCTCCGAAAAACAGCAGTGAGAAGAAAATAATCGGGAGAAATGACATGACAACAGAACAGGTAAAAGAACAACTTCAAACTCTGGCGGAGGATGATTATAAAGCGTTCAACGAAAATCTGCTGCCGGGAGTCAAACATATATTGGGTGTGCGTCTTCCGCTTCTTCGGAAAATCGCAAAAGAAATCGCGAAAACGGACTGCCGGGTGTATTTAAACGAAGCGGCGGAGACGATCGGAGCGGAAAGCTTTTATGAAGAACTCATGATACAGGGACTTGTGATCGGATATGCGAAGCTTGGCCGGGAGGAAAGAGTCCGCTATCTGGATGAATTTGTACCGAAGATCCAAAGCTGGGGGATCTGCGACAGTTGTACGATGGGATTCAAGTTTATGCAGAAAGAACCGGAGTTCTGGTTTTCTTATATACGAAAGTATAAAGACAGTTCTTCCGAATTTGAACTGCGCTTTTTATTGGTGGCACTTTTGGCACATTATGTAGAGGAAGCACATATCCGTGAGATCCTGGATCTTTGTAATACGATCCATCACGAGGGATATTATGTGAAAATGGCGGCAGCATGGCTCGTTTCGGTTTGTTATGTCAAATTTCCGGAACAGACAAAAGCATTTCTTTGCGAGAATCAGATGGACGATTTTACACATAATAAGTCTATACAAAAAATCCGGGAATCTTACAGGGTGAGTAAAGAAGAAAAAGAAGAGTTGAACAAACTGAAACGAAAAGGACAGCAATTATGAGGATGGAAGACGGCAGCATTTTTTTACAGGAAGTAACGGAAAAGATCAAAGAACGGATCGCACAGACAGAAGAGACGCTTGCGGCGGGACAAAAAGAAATCGAGAATATGCATGATTATTACTGGGAAAATTATACGGAGATGGATCAGTACGGATATGAAGATTTCGACAACCGGCAGGCGCTTCTCCAACAGGAAAATGCGAATCGAGAGGCAAGGCTTTTATATCGGCGGTTTCAGCGGATGCTGGAATCTCGTTTTTTTGGTCTGGTAGATTTTCAGTATGACGGGGACGACGACGCGGAGATCTTCTATATCGGAATCGGGAATTTTGCTGAAAAGACCGGAAGCGTACCGCTTATTTACGACTGGCGCGCACCGGTCTCCAGTTTGTTTTACGATTATGACGGAGGTCCTGCTTCCTATCTTGCGCCGGCGGGGCAGATGGATGGTCTGATCAAGTCGAAATGGCAGTATAAAGTCAAACATGGGAAGATGGTTTATGCATTTGAAAGTGACATGAAGATCGATGATGAGATCTTAAAACGGGAACTGGGAGAAAACGGAGACGTCCGACTCAAAAATATCGTGCAGACGATCCAGCGGGAACAAAATTCGATCATTCGGAATACAAAAGATAAGATCCTTGTCGTACAGGGAAGCGCCGGAAGCGGAAAAACGTCGGTCGCCCTGCATCGGATCGCCTATCTTTTGTATCATGACCGGAAACATCTTAATTCTTCCAATATTCTGATCCTGTCTCCAAATGGTGTGTTTTCTGATTATATTTCTCATATTCTGCCGGAACTGGGCGAGGAAAATATCCGGGAGATGAGCTTTGATCTGTTTGCATACCGGGAACTGCAGGATACGGCTGCGGATTGCGAAGACCGCTATCATCATCTGGAACGGCAGCTAAAACAGTTGGATGCCTGCGGCAGAGAACGTTATGAGTGGAAACAGTCCGCTTCTTATATTGCGGAGACAGAGGGGTATCTTGTCGAACTGGAAGAAGAATTGATGGAGATCCGTGGTGTTTCACTGCGAAACTGGCAGAAATCCGAGCATGAGATCGTGGAGTTGTTTTATTACAAATTTCAGGACACGCCGCTGCTTATGCGAATGGATGCAGTGATGGAATATGTGGTCGATGAATATGAGACATTGCGCGACCGCTCCATATCGGAAGAGGATCAGTTCTCCTTAAAAGAACAATTCGACCGGATGTATGTGACCCGGGATATTTACCGGATTTACAGTGACTTTATGGAACGGCTCGGATATCCTGCCTTGCCGGATGTTCCACCGGAAAAACGGATCATAGAATACGAGGATGTTTTCCCGATGCTGTACTTAAAATACCGGCTTACCGGACGGGCAAAGCAGCAGAAGATCAAGCATCTTGTGATCGATGAGATGCAGGATTATTCTTATCTGCAGTATACGATCCTTTCGTATCTGTTTTCCTGTCGGATGACGATTTTAGGAGACCGCGCGCAGACAATGGAAGAAAAACAACAGGACGTCTGGAAATTTCTTCCGAAGATCTTCGGGCGTGACATCAAAAAGATCGAATTGAAGAAAAGTTATCGTAATACTGCGGAGATCGGAAGATATGCCGGAGCATTGATCGGGATCCGGGAACCGGAATTACTGGAGCGTCACGGATCTGCGGTGGAAGAGATTTCTTTTTCCAAAATGGAAGAAGCCGCCGATCTGGTCGCACATTACGCAGAACATGATCTGGAGAAATATGAGACGATCGCAGTTCTGACACGGACGGAAGAACAGGCGCAAAATATCGATATGCTGCTAAGAAAACGAGATCTGGAACCCTCGTATATCGATCGGGACAGTTCGGCGTTCCAGACAGGGATCACAGTGACAACATTCTATCTGGCAAAGGGACTGGAGTTCGATAAGGTCTATGCAGTCCGCGGAATGGAAGACGGCGGGATCTATCGTCAGGCGGATTATATCTGTGCAACACGTGCGCTCCACGAGCTCGTTATGGTGCGGATCAGTGAAGAAAAAATCTAAAAAATTTTTAGATTCCTTGAAAAAGAGTTTGTAGGAAAGATGGATTTTGGCATTGCCTGTCCATCTTTTTTCATGTATAATCGTGTGGAAGAAAAATGCGGAATGCATAATTTCGTAGTAACACAGGAGGAAGACAGATGGCAAAGAGAAATGATATCCACAAGGTTTTGATTATTGGTTCCGGTCCGATCATTATCGGTCAGGCTTGTGAATTTGACTATTCAGGAACACAGGCTTGTAAAGCATTGAGAAATCTCGGTTATGAGATCGTATTGGTGAATTCCAACCCGGCGACCATTATGACAGACCCGGAAATTGCAGATGTTACATATATTGAACCACTGAATGTGGAGCGGATCGAGCAGATCATCGCAAAAGAAAGACCAGATGCATTGTTACCGAATCTCGGTGGACAGTCCGGTCTTAATTTATGTTCAGAACTGGCGAAAGCAGGCGTGCTGGACAAATATAACGTACAGGTGATCGGCGTACAGGTTGACGCGATCGAGCGTGGAGAGGACCGTATCGAATTCAAGCATACGATGGACAGTCTCGGAATCGAGATGGCAAGAAGTGAAGTGGCATATTCCGTAGACGAGGCGCTTGCGATCGCAGACAAACTTGGTTATCCGGTCGTACTGCGTCCGGCATATACGATGGGCGGTGCAGGCGGCGGTCTCGTATACAACGTAGAAGAACTGAAAACAGTCTGCGCCCGTGGACTTCAGGCAAGTCTGGTAGGACAGGTGCTTGTAGAAGAATCCATTCTCGGCTGGGAAGAGCTGGAGCTGGAAGTTGTGCGTGATGCGGACAACAATATGATCACAGTCTGCTTCATCGAGAACATCGATCCGCTCGGTGTACATACCGGAGATTCGTTCTGTTCCGCACCGATGCTGACGATCTCTGAGGACGTACAGAAACGTCTTCAGGAGAAATCCTACAAGATTGTGGAAGCGATCCAGGTGATCGGCGGAACAAACGTACAATGGGCACATGATCCGAAGACAGACCGTGATATCGTCATCGAGATCAACCCGAGAACATCCCGTTCTTCCGCACTGGCATCCAAAGCGACCGGATTCCCGATCGCGCTTGTATCCGCAATGCTTGCAACGGGGCTGACCTTGAAAGATATTCCGTGCGGCAAATACGGAACACTGGACAAATACGTTCCGGACGGCGACTATGTAGTGATCAAATTTGCGCGCTGGGCATTTGAGAAATTCAAAGGCGTGGAAGACAAGCTCGGAACACAGATGCGTGCAGTCGGCGAGGTTATGAGCATCGGAAAGAACTACAAAGAAGCGTTCCAGAAAGCGATCCGCAGTCTGGAGACCGGACGCTACGGTCTCGGACATGCAAAAGATTTCGATCAGAAATCCAAAGAGGAACTGTTGAAAATGCTGATCACCGCATCCAGCGAACGTCATTTCATTATGTATGAAGCGCTTCGCAAAGGTGCCACTGTGGAGGAAATCCATGAGCTGACCAGCGTAAAACATTACTTTATCGAACAGATGAAAGAACTGGTGGAAGAGGAAGAAGCTCTGATCCGCAGCAAAGGACATCTTCCGTCGGATGAAGCGTTGATCCAGGCAAAGAAAGACGGATTCTCCGATAAGTACTTAAGCCAGATCCTGGAGATCAGCGAAGAAGAGATCCGCAATCATCGCATCAGCCTTGGCGTAGAAGAGGCATGGGAGGGCGTACATGTAAGCGCTACTCCGGACAGCGCATACTATTACTCCACATACAACGGAGAAGATAAAAATCCGGTCAGCACGGAAAAACCTAAGATCATGATCTTAGGCGGCGGACCGAACCGTATCGGACAGGGAATCGAATTTGATTACTGCTGTGTGCATGCATCACTGGCATTGAAGAAACTCGGATTTGAGACGATCATCGTCAACTGTAATCCGGAAACGGTGTCTACCGACTACGATACATCTGACAAACTGTATTTCGAGCCGTTGACTTTGGAAGACGTATTGAGCATTTATAAGAAAGAGAAACCGGTCGGTGTGATCGCACAGTTTGGTGGTCAGACACCGCTGAATCTGGCGGCTGATCTGGAAAAGAACGGCGTGAAGATTTTAGGAACCGCTCCGTCCGTGATCGATCTGGCGGAAGACCGCGATCTGTTCCGTGCGATGATGGAAAAACTGGAGATCCCGATGCCGGAATCCGGAATGGCAGTTACCGTAGATGACGCGCTTGCGATCGCGGAAAAGATCGGCTATCCGGTTATGGTACGTCCGTCTTATGTATTGGGTGGTCGCGGAATGGAAGTTGTATACGATGCAGAAAGTATGGTCGGATACATGAATGCGGCAGTCGGCGTGACGCCGGATCGTCCGATCCTGATCGACCGATTCCTCGGACATGCGACAGAATGTGAGGCAGACGCAATCAGCGACGGAACCCATGCATTCGTACCGGCGGTAATGGAACATATCGAACTTGCCGGCGTACATTCCGGCGACTCGGCATGTATCATCCCGTCCAAACATATTTCCGAGGAAAATGTAAAGACGATCAAAGAATATACGAGAAAGATTGCGGAAGAGATGCATGTCAAAGGTCTGATGAACATGCAGTATGCGATCGAAAACGGAAAAGTATTCGTGCTGGAGGCAAACCCGAGAGCATCCCGTACCGTGCCGCTTGTATCCAAGGTATGCAACATCCGCATGGTACCGCTTGCGATCGATATTGTCACATCCGAACTGACAGGAAAACCGTCTCCGGTTCCGGAACTGAAAGAACAGGATATTCCGTACTACGGAGTAAAAGAATCCGTATTCCCGTTCAATATGTTCCAGGAAGTAGACCCGCTCTTAGGACCGGAAATGCGTTCTACCGGAGAGGTACTCGGACTGTCCCGCTCCTTTGGAGAAGCGTTCTACAAAGCGCAGGAGGCAACCCAGACGAAGCTTCCGCTGGACGGTACCGTATTGATTTCCGTAAGCAACCGCGACAAACCGGAAGTTGTGGAAGTTGCACAGGATTTTGTACGCGCCGGATTCAAGATCATCGCATCCAAGCATACATGTGAACTGCTTCATGCAAATAACATCGAAGCAGAAAAGATCAATAAACTGCAGGAGGGCAGACCGAACATGCTGGATCTGATCACAAATGAAAAGATCGACATCATTGTGAACACGCCATCCGGAAAAGAAAGCAAAAACGACGACAGCTATTTGAGAAAAGCAGCGATCAAAAAGAAAGTGCCGTATGTAACGACAATGGCGGCGGCAAAAGCGGCAGTAAAAGGAATCCTTACTGTAAAAGAGCATGGAAGCAGCGAAGTAAAATCACTTCAGGAACTGCACAGTGAGATCAAACACAAATAAAAAACAGATTTATAAAAACTTCTCCATTATGTGTATCAGACGCATATATGGGGAAGTTTTTATATTTCAGATAATTTGTAAAAAAATCATAAAAAGATTGACTATTACATGCGCCGGCAGTACTATAAAAGAAATAGAAGAAAGCATTTTGAAGAAAGGGGCTGAGCATATGTTAGAGAATACGATGATTTTATTGACGGTGATGCTTCTTCTGATCCTGACAGTCGGTTTTGTGTGGTATATGCGTGGAAGAGTGGACAGCAGAGATTACGTTTTCCACAAGATCTGGTATCTCTTCCGCTATGCAGCTCTAAAATTGGAGATCGGAGCCGGATATGGGATCATGGCTCTGGAATCCTTTGGAAAGAACCGGCGAAAGGAAGAGGGCTCCAGATATCCTGTGGTAGATGTAAGACAGAACAGACTGCAGATGAAAGAGTGGAAATTAAAGGAGATGAGAGAAGAACATTTTTCGACCGGACAGAAAAAAGAACTTTATAATTTAAAGATTCTGAAATAATCTTAAAATAATTCCGTTCCGCCAAAAAAGGAATAGGAAAGAAGTGCCATACATACATTGCTTATAAAGAGTGTGTGTATGGCATTTTTTATGAAGCATGAAACAGATCACGAACCGATCAAAGAACGGATCGTTTCAGCGGCAAACATGCCGAAAGATGTTATGCTTGGCGCGTCTGTACTGACGATCCTCGGCAATTTTGAAGTCTGCATAGAAAATTATCGGGGAATTTTAGAATATACGGATACTTTGATCCGAGTGCAGACAAAAGGAAAGCAGATCCGTTTGTCCGGGAAACAACTGCAGATCGAATATTATACCAATGATGAAATGAAGATTACGGGGAAGATCAGTTCTCTGGAATTTTGCGGTTAATTATGAAAAAATCCAGCGATAAGGAGAATGCTTTTGATACAGAAAATGATCCGTTTGCTTGGCGGATATGTAAAGGTGAGGGTGGAGGGGTATTCCGCGGAGCGTTTTTTAAATCTCTGTAGTTACCGTCAGATCGACGTATGGGGGCTGGTATCCAGACAGAATTCGTATGAAATGTATATGACTTTAAAAGGATTTCGCAGGATCAGACCGATCGTCCGTAAGACACATACGAAAGTGCTGTTAATCAAACGTTATGGTTTTCCTTTTTTTCTTCATCAGAACAGGTATCGCGCGGCATTTGCCGCAGGCGCGCTTCTATGCATCGTACTGTTGTTTTTTTATTCCGGCTATATCTGGGACATCCATTTTGAGGGAAATGAAAAGTGGACAGAGGAGACACTGCTGGAATTTCTGGAGACGAAAAATATTGCGCCCGGAATGCCGAAAAAGGACATAGACTGTACTCAGATCGTAAAAGATATCCGTCAGCAGTATGACGATATCATCTGGGTGTCCGCATCCATTGACGGAAGCCGTCTCAGGATCCAGATCAAAGAAAACGAAGACACCTTTTTGCGGGAGAGCCCAAAAGATACAGAAAATCAGCCACCCACAGATGCTGCGGAAACCGTTTCCGCAGCCGGAACCGATCTGATCGCATCGGCAAACGGCGTCATCACATCGATGATCACCCGGAGCGGGACGCCTCTTGTGCATGTGGGCGATACCGTAGAAGAGGGACAGATCCTCGTCACCGGCCGCGTGGAAATATTGAACGATGCGAAAGAAGTGACCGGATATCAGTATGAACAGGCCGATGCCGATATTTATGCGGATACACAGATGGAATACGAAAATACCATTTCCCGAAGTTATTTGAAAAAAATCTATGATCCAAAAAGAACGCGTGATCTTGTTTATCTGAAAGTCCCGTTTGGAAAAAAGACGTTTGGGAAAATTTTATTCGGCAGTGAGAGGCATTCTTATAAAAAGTGGGAAACCTATACATCAGAACAACAAGTTAAATTGGGCGAGAACTTTTATCTTCCGGTTTTTTATGGGAAAATCCACATCAGATCTTATACGGAAAAGAAGACTTTATATACGAAAAAGGAAGTGCAGGAGATCTTATCGCTTCATTTTCAGCATTTTTCTGAAGATTTAAAGGAAAAAGGTATTCAAATTTCCGGAAATGATGTTAAAATACATGTGGACAAAAATTTGGCCGCTGCCAAAGGAACTTTGTATCTGAATCAGCAGATCACAAGGGCAGCGGATACGGAAATACTGGAAATTGAAAGGAACGAAATCAATGAGTCTATCGGAACTGATGATTGATATACCGACACAGCATGAACAAAATGTATTTGGTCAGTTTGATGCTTATGCAAAAAAGATCGAGCGCACATTTCATGTGACATTGATCGCCCGGGACGGGCAGGTAAAAATATTAGGAGAGCAGGTGTCCGCAGAGAAAGCAAAACGGGTGCTCGTTCAGCTGACGGAGTTATCCAGACGCGGAAATACGATCACCGAGCAAAATGTCGACTACGCCATGTCCCTTGTCTTTGAAGATCAGGAAGAGGGGATCGTGGAGATCGACCGCGAGCTGATCTGTCATACGCTTCAGGGAAAACCGATCAAGCCGAAAACGTTGGGTCAGAAAAAATACGTGGATGCAATCAAAAAAGATATGATCACATTCGGACTGGGACCCGCCGGAACCGGAAAGACGTATCTTGCGATGGCAATGGCGATCACCGCTTTTAAGCAAAATGAAGTAGAGCGGATCATTTTAACGAGACCGGCGATCGAGGCGGGAGAGAAGCTCGGATTTTTGCCGGGAGATCTGCAAAGCAAGATCGATCCGTATCTGCGTCCGCTTTATGATGCGCTGTACCAGATCATGGGCGCGGAAAGCTTTTTGAAAAATTCGGAAAAAGGGCTGATCGAAGTTGCGCCGCTTGCTTACATGCGCGGAAGAACTCTGGATAATGCATTTATTATACTGGATGAGGCGCAGAATACGACGCCTGCGCAGATGAAAATGTTCCTGACAAGGATCGGTTTCGGATCCAAAGTTGTGATCACCGGAGATTCCACGCAGAAAGATCTGCCGGCAGGAACGGTTTCCGGTCTGGATGTGGCAGTGAAAGTGATCAAAGATCTGGAGGGGATCAGCATCTGCACTCTGACAAGCAAAGATGTTGTAAGACATCCGCTCGTACAGAAGATCGTAAAAGCATATGAAGAGTACGAAAAGAAAGGAATGCGCGCGCCAAGAGCAAACGCAAAACGGAAGAAGTCATGAGTTTATACATGGAAGAAGAGGGGGCAGTCACACTGTCTTTTGATACGGAAGCGACCGCAAAGACTGTCACAGAGGCAGCGCTGGATTATATCGGATGTCCGTATGAAGCAGAGATCAATCTGCTCTTAACGACAAATGAAGAAATCAGGGAAATGAACCGGATGTTCCGGCAGATCGATAAACCTACCGATGTGCTGTCATTTCCGATGCTGGAATATGAGATGCCGGGAGATTTTTCCGGATTTGAAGAACAGGGCGAAGAAGCGTTCAATCCGGAATCCGGAGAGCTGATGCTCGGAGACATTGTGATCTCCAAAGAAAAAGTATTGGAACAGGCAGAGGCGTACGGGCATACTCCGCTCCGCGAGTTTGCATTTCTGATCGCACACAGTATGCTGCATCTATTCGGTTATGACCATATGGAAGAAGAGGAACGTCAGGTCATGGAGGCAAAACAGCGCGAGATCATGGAAAAAGTACAAATATCGCGGTAATACAGGAGGACACTTATGACAGATCCACATACCAATCAAAAGAAGAGGAAGAAAGACGACTTCCTGATGCAGGGGATGATCCTTGCGATCGCCATGGTGATGACAAAAGTGATCGGCGCTCTCTATCGGATCCCTCTGACGAATATTCTCGGTGATGAGGGAAATGGATTTTACGGTTACGCGTTTGAAGTCTATGCATTTGCGCTGATGCTCTCGAGTTTAAGTCTTCCGACTGCGGTTTCCAAACTGGTTTCCGCACGTATGGCAATGCGCCAGCGGAGAAATGCGTTTCGGGTTTTCTTAGGATCACTTGTTTTTTCCGTGATCGTCGGCGTACTGGCATCTCTGGTCGTATTTTTCGGAGCCGATATAATCGCGGCAAACCTGATGAAATCACCGCTGAGCGCCTATGCGCTGCGTGTGCTTGCTGTCGGACTGTTTGTTGTTGCGCTGCTCGGTGTGCTGAGAGGGTATTTTCAGGGATTGGGAACAATGATGCCGACCGCAGTTTCCCAGATCATCGAGCAGGTTGTCAATGCGGTCGTAAGTATCGCGGGCGCAAGCGTTCTATTTAAGATCGGCATCGCAGCGGAAGAGAAGCGCAACGAAGAATTGCTTGGTCCTGCATACGGTGCAGCGGGAGGAACACTCGGAACCGTTGCCGGAGCTGTTTTTGCACTGCTGTTTTTATTGTTTTCATTTTTCATTTACAGAAAAGTGATCCGGCGGCAGATCCGCGCAGATCGGACAAAGAAAAATGAAAGCTACCGTCACATTTTGAAAATACTGATCCTGACGATCATTCCGGTCATTTTCAGTACGGCAATCTATAATATCAACCAGATTTTAGATCTGTCTTTTTTCAATCAGATCATGGCTGCGCAGGGATTTACTGAAAAAGAATATATGACGCTGCAGGGAATTTATACCGGAAAGTATAATACGTTGATCAACATTCCTCTGGCGATGGCAAACGGGCTTGCGGCATCGGTTATCCCGAGTCTTACGATGGCTGTTGCCACGAAAAATAAAAAAGAGATCCACGGAAAGATCGAACAGACGATCAAATTGACGATGCTGATCGCGATCCCTTGTTTTATCGGATTTATCGTGCTGGCAAAGCCGTTGATGATCCTTTTATATAATGATGCCAACACAACACCGGCGCTGACTTTGGCGCTTGGTGCAGTAACAGTCGTTCTGTACTCTTTATCGACGGTAACAAACTCGATCTTACAAGGACTTGACAAAATGGCAGAGCCGGCAAAAAATGCAGGGATTTCTCTGATCGTCCATCTGGCGGCGTTATTTCTCATGCTGATCGTGTTTAAATGGAATATTTATGCACTTGTAGGAAGCAACATCATTTTCTCGCTCTGCATGTGCTATCTGAATATCCGTGCGATCCGGCAGACTTGCGGTTATCGTCAGGAGATCGACAAAACATATTTAAGACCACTTACCGCCGCGCTTGTGATGGGAATTGTTACTTATGTGGTTCATTTATTGTTCGACGTACTGATCGGCGGAAGATTTGTCGCAACCGGTCTTTCTATTTTGATCGCCATGCCGGTTTATGCGGTTGTCGTATTGAAACTTGGCACGCTTTCGCGAAAAGATTTTACCGCATTGCCAAAAGGGGATGCAATTTACCGGATATGCAGGAAACTGCATCTGCTTCCGGGACATTAGAAACAATACATCCGTCCTCTTTTGTCCCCGCATTATAAGAATAAAAAGAAAGAAAAAGCCGATACTATTAGAAAAAAGGAGTGTGTCCTTATGAAAAAAAGAGATAGTATCGGCTTTTTTGCGGCAGTTTTTTTGATCATATCACTTCTTGCGGTCGGATATCAGCTCAGCTATCAGTATCGGATGGACAAGCAGGAGGCGAAGACCTCGGAAGAAGAAAATAAGCAGTTTATTTCCACCAAAGGAGAGGCGACAAAGAACGAGGGGTATTATCTGAAAGAACTGCACGGATATGTGGCGGTGTATTTGAGTGACGGAGAAACGTTGTATGAATTGACCGAGATCTCCTGTTCGTCACTTCCGAAAGAAGTGCAGGAGTCTGTGCGGACCGGAAAATATGTGGAGACGACGAGAGAACTGTATGGTTTTTTGGAAAACTACTCCAGTTAGAAAAATCCATCTGGACGAAATTCCTCAAATAGTGTATGATATGCAATTAGAGAAAGTGAGGAATTTTGAAATGGATGAATTGAAAATTGCAAGGATCAATGAATTATATCGGAAGTCAAAAGCTGAGGGACTGACAGAAGCAGAAAAAGAAGAACAGAAATTGCTTCGTGCGGAATATATCGAGAGCATCCGCAGAAACCTGCGCAGTCAGCTTGACAATATTGATATTCAGGAAAAAGACGGAAGTATTACAAATCTGGGGGATAAATTTGACCGAAAAAAAAGAGCAAATTAGAAAACAGGCGCTTGCGCAAAGAGGTCGGATTTCGGAGAATATGCGTCGTGAATACAGCCGGAAAATAGCGGAGCAAGTGATCTCGCATCCGCTTTTTCTTTGGGCGGAAGAAATCTATTGCTATGTTTCTCATGGTACAGAAGTCCCGACAAATGAAATCTTTTCGGCGGCATGGCGGTGTGGGAAAAAGACTGCGGTTCCGAAAGTGCAAGGCGCCCATGATATGGGATTTTATTTTATTCGATCCATGAAAGAACTCGCTCCTGGATGCTGGAATATTTTAGAGCCGGTCGGGAAACCGGAGACACTTGCAGAGGGAAAAAAGGTTCTTGTCATTCTTCCCGGCGCCGCATTTGACAAATGTGGAAACCGGATCGGATACGGAAAAGGATACTATGATACATATTTGAAAAAACATCCGGAATACCGTCGGATCGGGCTTGCATTTTCCACACAATGTGTGAAAACAATTCCGGCAGAATCCCACGATGTTCCGGTGGAGTTTGTTGTTACAGAAAGAGGAATATTATGTCAGAGCAATTACCAAGAGATCCTATGATCCTGTTAAGTGTTATTAACACGAAATTACGTGATTATTATCAAAATCTGGATCTTCTTTGTGAAGATCTGCAAATATCAAAAGAATATCTGGAAGCAAAACTGGATGCGATCGATTTTGAATACGACGCTGAGAGAAATCAATTTGTATGATAAACATATCGGAAAGGAAGAAATATCATGTCTGATCAGAATCAAAAGATAAGCGAATTTCTGGAAACAATGGATTTGAACGAACCTGCTCCGGCAGAGGAGCCTGCGCGTCAGTTCTACTTTATAAAAAAAGCAAGAATGCTTGTCGCGAAGCAGGAAGCACAGCTTGGTCGCCCGCTGACTTTTTGTGTCACAACGTTCGGTTGTCAGATGAACGCACGGGATTCTGAAAAACTGGTCGGGATTTTAGAGCAGATCGGCTACAAGGAAGAAGCAGAGGAAGAAAAGGCGGATTTTGTGATCTTCAATACATGCACGGTCCGGGAAAATGCGAACCAGCGTGTATACGGACGTCTCGGTCAGCTAAGCCGGATCAAGAAACAGAATCCGCATATGTTGATCGGTCTGTGCGGCTGTATGATGCAGGAACCGGAAGTGGTAGAAAAGCTGAAAAAGAGTTATCGGTTCGTAGATCTTATTTTCGGAACGCATAATATTTATAAATTTGCAGAGCTGATCACCACACGGCTGGAATCAAACCGGATGGTGATCGATATCTGGAAAGATACGGATAAGATCGTGGAAGATCTGCCGAGTGAGCGGAAATATCCGTTCAAATCCGGTGTCAATATTATGTTTGGATGCAACAACTTCTGCAGTTATTGTATCGTGCCATATGTGCGCGGGAGAGAGCGGAGCCGAAATCCGAAAGACATCATCCGTGAGATCGAGATGCTCGTTGCCGACGGAGTGGTGGAAGTTATGCTGCTTGGTCAGAACGTCAATTCATATGGAAAGAATTTAGATGAGCCGATGACCTTTGCACAGCTTTTGACTGAAATTGAAAAGATAGAGGGATTGGAGCGAATCCGCTTCATGACGTCTCATCCGAAAGATCTGTCCGACGAATTGATCGAGGTCATGGGGTGTTCTAAAAAAATCTGCAAGCATCTGCATCTTCCGGTACAGTCCGGAAGCACCCGGATCCTGGAGAAAATGAACCGACGGTATACAAAAGAACAATATCTGGATCTGGTTGAACGGATCCGGCGGGCAGTACCGGATATCTCTCTGACGACGGATATTATCGTCGGATTCCCGGGAGAGACAGAGGAGGACTTCCTCGAAACAATGGATGTTGTAAAAAAAGTCCGCTATGACAGCGCATTTACATTCCAGTATTCCAAACGTACGGGAACTCCTGCTGCCGTGATGGAAGATCAGATTCCGGCAGACGTTGTGACAGACCGTTTTAACAGGCTGCTGAAAGAGGTACAGCAAATTTCAGCGGAAACATGCAGTGTATACAAGGATACCATTCAGGAAGTTTTGGTGGAACAGCAAAACGATCACGATCCGCATCTGATGACCGGAAGAATGAGCAATAATCTGCTTGTTCATTTTCCGGGAGATCTTTCTCTGATCGGAAAGATCGTTCCGGTTGCATTAAAAGAATGCCGCGGATTTTATTATATCGGTGAGATCACGGAATCTGTACAGTAATAACTTCCAACTATAATTTTAAGAAAAACGTCCACACTATGAAAGAGACGCAAAAGCAAATCTTTCATATACAGGAGGGCGTTTTTTCATGAAGAGAATCAGTGAGTATCTGTTCTGCTGGGCATTAGGCGGTACGCTTTATTATGCCGTAGAACTTTTGTTCCGCGGTTATTCGCATTGGTCTATGTTTTTGCTGGGGGGATTCTGCTTTCTGTTCTTTGCCTGGCAGGGACTTCAGGGCGGATGGAAGACACCGCTCTGGAAGCAGGTGCTTCGCTGTACGGTTTTTGTGACCTCCGGAGAATTTATTACCGGGATCTTTGTTAACAAATGGATGCAGTGGAATGTATGGGATTATTCGGATCAGCCGTTTCAGCTGTTCGGGCAGATCTGTCTTCCGTTTACGATCTTGTTTTCCGGACTCTGTGCGCTTGGAATCTTTCTTGCCGCATATTTGCTCTATTGGTTATACGGAGAAGAAAAACCACAGTTTCATGTGTTATAAAGAAAGCGTTTTCTACGGAAAGTTTGTCCTCATACTGAAAACTTTACCTCTTAAAAGCAACGCTTCCTGCTGTACGGATCATGTATTCTCATCATAGATAGACCGATAGTAAAGATGGCGGTAAACGCTGGGCGTCATGGACATCCATTTTTCAAAAGCCTGTGTGAATTTGCTCTGCGACTGATAGCCCATATACAGCGCAATGGATGCGATAGGCTGATCAATTCCCCTCTGGATGAAACGCTGATTCCTTTTCAAAGCTGTATTCAGGGATACGGATATGAAGTAAATGAATACAGCAAAAAAGATTATGCAGACGGATTACGGGAGACGGTTCAAACGCTGATGAAATCAATTCCGGGTTATCGCTGCTTTATTGCCGAATTTAAGATGAACGAAGATCAGACAACTGCGCACACTGCATTGGGACACAGCGAGCGGTTTTATAAAAAAACAGAAGAGGGGATCGCTCTTTCAGAATGGATTGCGGCAGCAGTTGATGGTCGTCAGATCCAAAATGTAGGGCTGTCTTTATTGAAATGATTTGTGGGAGTGCCTTTAATGGGCGCTCTCTTTTCATTTCCATGATCAGATTTCCGCTTGATCGTTTTCAGCGACAGAAACCGGAAAAGGATCCATCTGTTTTGACTTGAATAACAGGCATAAATTTGTTAAGATGATAACCGAATATGATTCGCTATCTTATTTTTCAGAATGGCGAAGAATAAGTAAATTCAAAAAAAGGAAAAGCAGAAAGAAATGCTGGAAACAAAAGAAAAATGAAGAATACGAATACATTTACCCCGATGATGCAAAAATATCTGGAAACGAAAGAACAATATAAAGACTGCATCTTATTCTATCGTCTCGGCGATTTTTATGAGATGTTTTTCGACGACGCCATCACGGTATCAAGAGAGTTGGAGATCACTTTGACCGGAAAGAGCTGCGGGCAGGAAGAGCGGGCTCCCATGTGCGGCGTTCCGTATCATGCGGTTGACGGTTATCTGACCCGGCTGGTCGCCAAAGGATATAAAGTTGCGATCTGCGATCAGGTGGAAGATCCGAAACAGGCAAAAGGGCTTGTGAAGAGGGAAGTGACAAGGATCGTCACGCCCGGAACGATCCTGGACGCTCAGGCCATTGATGAGACAAAGAACAATTATATTATGTGTATCGTATACATTGCAGACCGCTACGGTGTCTCCGTTGCGGATATCACGACCGGAGATTATTTTGTGACGGAACTTCCGGACGGCGGAAAATTAAAAGACGAAATCTACCGTTTTATGCCGTCGGAGATCATTTGCAATGAAGCATTCTATATGAGCGGACTGGATCTCGAAGACTTGAAAGAACGGTTTCATATGGCTGTATATTCGTTGGAATCCTGGTACTTTGACGACACGGCGTGCCGTGAGAAACTGATGGAACATTTTAAAGTCTCCTCCCTTGCCGGTCTTGGACTTTCCGATTACGACTGCGGCGTTTTGAGTGCAGGCGCATTGCTCCAATATCTGCTGGAAACGCAGAAAAATGATCTGTCGCATATGACGCGGATCACACCGTATACGACCGGAAAATATATGATGCTGGACAGTTCCACGCGCAGAAATCTGGAATTGTGCGAAACATTGCGTGAAAAGCAGAAAAGAGGATCTCTTCTCTGGGTATTGGATAAAACAAAAACAGCGATGGGAGCGCGTATGCTCCGGAAATTCATCGAACAGCCGCTGATCGAAAAGCAGGAAATTTTAAGACGGCTGGATGCGGTGGAAGAATTAAAGCAGTCCGCGATCTCAAGGGAAGAGATCCGTGAGTACCTTTCTCCGGTATATGATCTGGAACGTCTGATCACCCGCATTACATACGGAACTGCCAATCCGCGAGATCTGACTGCATTTGCCGGTTCTCTGTCCATGCTTCCGCCGATCCGCTATTTATTGGAAGAGATGGAATCCTCTCTGTTGAAAGATATTTATGCGGAACTGGATCCTCTCGAAGATCTCTGTACCCTTGTACAGAATGCAATTGCCGATGAGCCGCCTCTGGCGATGAAAGAGGGGGGCATTATCCGTGACGGTTACAACGAAGAAGTTGATACGTTGCGCCGTGCCAAATCCGAGGGCAAAGACTGGCTGGCAAAACTGGAACAGGACGAGCGGGAAAAAACCGGTATCAAGACATTAAGGATCAAATACAATAAAGTTTTCGGTTATTATCTGGAAGTGACCAATTCTTATAAAGAGCTGGTTCCGGATTATTACACAAGGAAACAGACGCTTGCCAATGCAGAGCGTTATATCACGCCCGAACTGAAAGAACTGGAAGATACGATCCTCGGCGCGGAAGATAAATTATATGCACTGGAATACGAGTTGTACTGCACGATCCGCGATACGATCGCGGCGGAAGTCAAACGGATCCAGACAACTGCAAAGGCGATCGCTTCGCTTGACGTCTTTTCTTCCCTCGCACTTGTGGCAGAGAGGAATAATTATGTCCGCCCGAAGATCAATGAATCCGGAAAGATCGACATCAAAGACGGACGGCATCCGGTTGTGGAGCAGATGATCCCGAACGGGACATTTATTTGCAACGATACGCTCCTTGATGATAAGAAACAGCGTGTTTCCATCATTACCGGACCGAATATGGCAGGAAAATCTACTTATATGCGGCAGGCGGCTCTGATCGTGCTTATGGCGCAGATCGGTTCTTTCGTACCGGCAGCCAAGGCTGATATCGGACTGGTGGATCGGATCTTTACAAGAGTCGGAGCGTCCGACGACCTTGCATCCGGACAGAGTACGTTCATGGTGGAGATGACGGAAGTTGCCAATATCTTAAGAAATGCGACGTCAAAAAGCCTTTTGATCCTCGATGAAATCGGACGCGGAACAAGTACGTTCGACGGACTTTCGATCGCATGGGCGGTTGTGGAATATATCAGCGATTCCAAATTACTCGGTGCAAAGACATTGTTTGCGACGCATTATCATGAGCTGACAGAACTGGAGGGCAAGATTGACAACGTCAATAATTACTGTATTGCCGTCAAAGAAAAGGGAGACGACATCGTATTCTTGCGAAAGATCGTCAAAGGCGGAGCCGATAAAAGTTATGGTATCCAGGTTGCAAAACTAGCCGGCGTCCCGGATCTTGTGATCGACCGTGCCAAGGAAATCGTGGAAGAACTGGTCAACGAAGATATTACGATCCGTGTCAGCGAGATCGCTGTCGGAGGAAAAGATTCCGTAGCAAAGAAAAAAGCAAAACCAAAGAAATATGACGAGATGGATCTGGCACAGTTTTCATTATTTGACACGGTAAAAGACGACGATGTATTGGAAGAATTAAAAAATATTGACGTCGGAAATCTGACACCGGTCGACGCGCTCAATACGATCTATCGTCTGCAGAATAAGTTGAAAAATCGTTGGTAATGTCTTAACAGTGTCGATGTAGAAAAGGAGGCGCGCTATGGCGCATATCAAGGTATTAGATCAGATTACGATCGATAAGATCGCGGCCGGAGAAGTCATTGAACGACCGGCATCTATTGTCAAGGAACTGACAGAAAATGCGATCGACGCCGGGGCAGATTCCGTCACAGTAGAAATTGAAGACGGCGGGATCACATTGATCCGGATTTCGGACAACGGAAGCGGTATCGAACGGGAAGATATCCACAATGCATTTCTGCGGCATTCCACAAGTAAGATTGAAAGCGTGGACGATCTGATGCATATCTCGTCCCTTGGTTTCCGTGGCGAAGCCCTCTCAAGCATTGCTGCCGTGACAAAAGTGGAACTGATCACAAAACCAAAGGAAGATACATTCGGTACGCGTTATGTGATCGAGGGTGGAAAAGAAATTTCTATGGAAGATACCGGCGCGTCGGACGGGACTACGTTTCTTGTCCGGCAGTTATTCTATAACGTTCCGGCAAGGAGAAAATTTTTGAAAACGCCTATGACGGAAGCCGGACATGTTCAGGATCTGCTCACCCGGCTGGCGCTTTCCCACCCGGAAGTGGCGATCCGTTTTGTGAATAACGGGCAGGAAAAGCTGCGCACGTCCGGCAGCGGGAAATTAAAAGAAGTGATTTACAGCATTTACGGAAGAGAAACTGCGGCAAATATACTGGAACTGGATTATGAGAAAAACGGGATCGGCATCCGCGGCTTTATCGGGAAACCGATCATCACACGCGGCAACCGAAATTTTGAAAATATATTTGTAAACGGGCGCTATGTGAAGAGCGCCGTTATTTCCAAAGCGGCGGAAGACGCCTATAAAGATTTTATGATGCAGCACAAATTTCCGTTTTTTGTCCTGCATTTTCTTGTGGACGGAGAGACTGTGGACGTCAACGTCCACCCAACCAAGATGGAACTTCGCTTTCAGAAACAACAGGCAGTGTATGATGCCGTGTTTGAGGCAATCCACCGCAGACTTTTGGATCAGGAACTGATTCCTCAGGTTACGCTGCCGGAGCCAAAACAGCCGGAAAAAGCGAAAGAGCAGAGTCCAAGTCCGTTTCTACTCAAACCGAAGTCGGGCTCCGGACAGAGCGCAGCGCCTGTTTCCAGACCAATTTCCCTGCCGGATACTGACAGCACCGCTTCGGAAGATACGGCTAATACAAGGATACATTCATCTGTACAATCCCCGGTGCAATCCTCCGCAAAAGCAGAACCGGAAACAAAAGATGAGGATTATTTTATCCGGAAGATGCGGGAACGTGTCATGTCTTACCACAATCGCAGTTCATCGGCGGAGATCACAGGGAAAAGTGCGATTTTCCGTTCTGGAGATCAAGGACAGGAAGATCGGATCAAAAATGCCGTCAAAGAAACGGAGACTGTTTTGCAAAAGGCTTCTCCTCTGCAAAGGGCGATCACTCCCCAGATGCAGACACCGCCGGAGCAGTTAAAAGAGAACGGCAATTATACAGTGGAGCAAAAGCCGCCGAAACAGCTGGATCTTTTTGAGGAAAATCTGCTGAAGCGGGAAATCCGCGCGGAATACCGTCTGATCGGTCAGGTCTTTGATACATACTGGCTGGTACAGTTTCATGACAATCTTTATATCATTGATCAGCATGCCGCACATGAGCGGGTACTTTATGAGCGGACGCTGAAAGAAATGAAGACCCGTGAATTTACTTCCCAGTATTTAAGTCCGCCGATCATACTGAATCTTTCGATGCAGGAAGCGGAAGTTTTAAATACACATAAAGACCGCTTTGCCCAGCTTGGATTTGAAATCGAAGAATTCGGCGGCGAAGCTTACGCAGTCCGTGCGGTTCCGGCAAATTTATTCGGAATCGCAAAAAAGGAACTGCTTCTGGAAATGCTGGACGCATTGTCGGACGGATTGAATACAAGTATGACACCGGATCTGATCGATGAAAAAGTGGCTTCCATGTCATGCAAAGCGGCAGTGAAAGGAAACAACCGACTGTCTGCGCGGGAAGTAGACACATTGATCGGAGAACTGCTTCTTTTGGATAATCCATATCATTGTCCACACGGACGTCCGACGATCATCGCTATGTCCAAGAGAGAGCTGGAAAAGAAATTTAAACGAATCGTATAGGAGTAAGCAGCTATGAAACGACCATTGATTATATTGACCGGACCGACTGCCGTAGGGAAGACGAGCGCTTCGATCAATCTTGCGAAAGCGGTGAACGGAGAGATCATCTCTGCGGATTCCATGCAGGTATACCGGCATATGGATATCGGCTCCGCGAAAATCCGTGCGGAAGAAATGGAGGGGATCTGCCATCATTTGATCGATATTTTAGAACCGGATGAAGAATTTCATGTCGTTCGTTTCCAACAGCTTGCCAAACAGGCGATGGAAGAGATTTATGGGCGCGGACGGATCCCGATCCTTGTCGGAGGCACCGGATTCTACATTCAGGCGGTACTTTACGATATTGATTTTACAGAAAATGACGGAGATCCAGCGTATCGAAAAGCACTGGAAACACTGGCGCAGGAGCAGGGCGCAGAGACACTCCATGCCCGATTAAAGGAAGTGGATCCAAAATCTGCGGAAGAAATCCACGCGCACAATGTAAAACGTGTCATCCGGGCGCTGGAATATTTCCATCTGACCGGGCAGCCTATTTCTGCTCATAACGAAGAACAGCGGCAGAAAGAATCTCCGTATTGCTTTGCCTACTTCGTATTAAACGACGATCGGGCAAACCTGTATCGGCGCATCGACAAACGCGTCGATCAGATGATGGATGAGGGGCTGTTGGAAGAAGTACAGCTGTTAAAAGACATGGGCTATCATAAGAAAATGGTTTCCATGCAGGGGCTTGGATATAAAGAAATGCTGGATCATCTGGACGGGATCTGTCCATTGGAAGAAGCGGTGCGGATCTTAAAACGCGACACAAGACATTTTGCAAAGCGGCAGCTTACCTGGTTCAAACGGGAACGGGATGTGATCTGGTTAAACAAGCCGGATTTTCATTACGATGAGACCGCAATTTTAAATGCGATGCTCGAACATCTGAAAGAGCGCGGCGTGCTTGAAAGTATGCGATAAACCATATACTTGCATAGCGCCTATATAAAAAGTACTCTGCCCGACAAAGCGCAGAGAAACAGAGCACAAAAAACAGAACATAGAGAAACAGAGTATAGAGAAAAGAAAGAGGAAACTACGATATGAATATAGAAATGATCTATCAGGATCTCGGAATTTCAGCAGAAGTTCTCCAGGCAGGAGAGAAGCTGGAACAGGAATTGAAAGACCGATTTGATACATTTGATAAAACAGCAGAATATAATCAGCTGAAAGTCATTCATGCGATGCAGAAAAATAAAGTCAGCGAGGGATGCTTTCAATACGCAAGCGGATATGGATACAATGATATGGGACGAGATACATTGGAACAGGTATACGCGGATACCTTTCATACGGAAGCCGCATTGGTCCGTCCACAGATCACTTGCGGAACTCACGCGCTGGCGCTTGCGCTTTCCGCAAATTTACGTCCGGGGGATGAATTACTTTCGCCGGTAGGGAAACCATATGATACGTTGGAGGAAGTGATCGGTATCCGCCCATCCAACGGTTCTCTTGCGGAATATGGAGTGACCTACCGGCAGGTAGATCTTCTGGAAGACGGGTACTTTGATTATCCGGCGATCGAAAAAGCATTGAACGAGAAGACAAAACTGGTGACGATCCAACGATCCAAAGGCTATCAGACACGTCCGAGTTATTCTGTGGAGAAAATCGGGGAGCTGATCGCATTTATCAAAAAGATCAAACCGGATGTGATCTGCATGGTTGACAACTGCTACGGTGAATTTGTCGAACCGATCGAGCCCAGCGACGTCGGAGCGGATCTGATCGTCGGATCGCTGATCAAGAATCCGGGCGGCGGTCTTGCGCCGATCGGAGGCTATGTTGCAGGAAGATCGGATCTGATCGAAAACTGCGCCTATCGTCTGACTTCTCCGGGACTCGGAAAAGAAGTCGGAGCATCGCTGGGCGTTATGCAGTCCTTTTATCAGGGATTTTTCCTTGCGCCGACTGTTGTATGCAGCGCGTTAAAAGGCGCCGTATTTGCAGCCAATCTGTACGAACGTCTCGGATTTGATGTGATCCCGAACGGCAGGGAATCCCGTCACGATATCATTCAGGCAGTCACGCTTGGCACGCCGGAGGGGGTGGTCGCATTTTGTCAGGGAATCCAGGCGGCTGCGCCGGTGGACAGTTATGTGACGCCGGAACCGTGGGCGATGCCGGGGTATGACAGTGATGTGATCATGGCGGCCGGCGCATTTGTGCAGGGATCCTCGATTGAATTAAGTGCAGACGGTCCGATCAAAGAACCGTATGCGGTTTACTTTCAGGGAGGCCTTACATGGCCGCATGCGAAGCTCGGAATCCTGCGCTCCTTGCAGCAGCTTTTAAATGCCGGGATCGTCACGAAAGAACAGCTGGAGCGGGCAATATGAAAAACATTATCGTTATCGGAGGCGGTGCATCGGGAATGATGGCCGCCATCGCTGCATCTGCAAACGGTGCAAAAGTTACTATCATCGAACAGAATGCATTTCCGGGGAAAAAAATACTTTCCACCGGGAACGGTCGCTGCAACTATACCAATTTTGTCCAGACCCCATCTTGTTACCGCTCAGATGATCCGCAATTTCCCTGGCAGGTCATCCGGCAGTTCGACGAGCAAAAGACCGTAGGATTTTTGCGCGATCTTGGCATCTGCCCAAAGGAGAGGAACGGCTATCTTTATCCCAATTCCGATCAGGCACAGGCTGTGGCAGATGCTTTGGTCATGGAATGTGAACGGCTCTCGATCCGGATCCGATGCAATACGACCTGTCAGGAAATCATTCCTCACAAACACGGTTTCCGAGTCAGAACAGAGACTGCCGAGCCGGAAGAAAAAAGAGGAACCAAAGACAAAAGCGATAGAAAAAAAACAAAAAAGAATCATCCGGTTTCCATAAAAACAACGCAAAATACATGGACTTGTGATGCCGTGATCCTCGCTGCAGGATCAAAAGCATCCAATATTTCCGGATCGGATGGCAGCGGATATGATCTTGCCAAATCTCTTGGGCATTCGATCATTCCGGTTCTTCCGGCGCTGGTACAGCTTCACTGCGCCGAATCCTTTTACAAGGAAATCGCCGGGATCCGCGTGCAGGGCAGGGTGACACTTTATGTAGGGGAGCAGAAACTTGCCGAAGATACCGGAGAAATCCAATTGACGAATTATGGGATTTCCGGGATCCCGGTTTTTCAGGTCAGCCGTTTTGCGGCAAAAGCGCTCTACGAAAAGAAGCCGGTCAAAGCGGTTTTGAATTTCATGCCCGACATTTCTGAAAATACTTGTTTTGCTTTCTTAAAGGAACGGATTTCCACACGACCGGAAAAAACACTAAATACTTTTTTGGTCGGTCTGTTTCCGAACAAACTGGGGGATCTTTTACTGCACCTGAGCCGGCTGGATCTGACGGACGCTGTCCGATGTCTTTCGGATGAAGATATCTGGAAACTGGTGCATTTGATCCAACATTTTGAGACGACGATCACAAAAACGAATGCATATGAACAGGCACAGATCTGCCGCGGCGGAGTCGATACGAGAGAAGTGGATCCGGAAACCATGGAATCACGCTATGTACCGGGAATCTATTTCGCCGGAGAACTTCTGGATGTGGACGGGATCTGCGGCGGATATAATCTGCAGTGGGCGTGGTCCAGCGGCTATGTTGCGGGAAAAAGCGCCGGAAGTCCGGAAAAGGAGAATAAGAAAATACGATGCTTAGAATCAATCAGCTAAAATTACCTGTCGGACACTCCAAGTCCGACTTAAAGCAGGCAGTACTGCATCTGCTTCACATTTCGGAAGAGGAGCTTCTCGGATTTCAGATATTCCGCCGCTCCGTTGATGCACGGAAAAAGCCGCAGATTTTTTATGTTTATACGATCGATGTAAAAACACTGCGGGAAGAAAAGCTTTTAAAACGTCTGAAAAATAAAGTACAGAAGATTACTCCGACCCGGTACGAAACACCGGCACACGGAGCAGAATCTTTGCATCACCGTCCGGTCATCATCGGCGCCGGTCCCGCCGGATTGTTTTGCGCCTATTTGCTGGCGAGAGAGGGGTACCGTCCCGTTCTGCTGGAACGGGGCGCTTCTGTGGAAGAACGGATGCAGGATGTGAACGCCTTTTGGACAACAGGCGCTTTAAAACCCGAGTCCAACGTACAGTTCGGCGAGGGCGGAGCAGGCACATTTTCCGACGGGAAATTGAATACACTTGTAAAAGATAAGTGCGGACGGAACCGCTTTGTCCTGGAAACGTTTGTACGATTCGGTGCGCCGGAACAGATCCTTTACGAACAGAAACCACATATCGGAACCGATGTGCTTTCTGAAGTGATCCCGGCGATGCGCAAAGAAATCGTCCGGCTTGGCGGAGAAGTCCGTTTTCACAGCAAGGTGACAGACTTGATGATCGATGGAAATCAGCTCCGAGGCATTCTTATCAATGGAACCGAACAGTTGGACACAGAAATTGCCGTGCTCGCGATCGGACACAGTGCGAGGGATACGTTTCAGATGCTGTACGATCATAACATTTCGATGCAGGCAAAATCGTTCGCAGTGGGCGTGCGGATCGAACATCCGCAGCAAATGATCCAGGAATCCCAGTATGGCGCACAGATGGCTGACAAACTTCCGGCTGCGGCGTATAAACTGACGGAAAATCTGGAAAACGGCCGCGGCGTTTATACATTCTGTATGTGTCCGGGCGGTTATGTGGTCAATGCATCCTCCGAACCGGACCGGCTTGCCGTCAATGGAATGAGTTACCATGACCGTGACGGTGAAAATGCGAACAGTGCGGTCATTGTGACAGTCACACCGGAGGATTTTCCTGCAAAAGGACTCTTCGCAGACCGAGAAGTAACCGGGAATGATACGGTGCATCCACTCGCAGGCGTAGCATTCCAGCGCGAATTGGAGCAAAAAGCCTATCAGATCGCAAAAGGAAACGTTCCGGTACAGTGTTTTGGAGATTTCTGCCGAAATGAACAAAGTAAATCTTTGGGCGCGGTTGTTCCTCAGATCCGTGGGCAGTGGGAGTTCGCCAATGTACGTTCTGTTTTTCCGGAAGAACTTGCCGCTTCTCTGGAGGAGGGCATCAAGAGAATGGATCAAAAGATCCATGGATTTGCCCGGGAGGACGCAGTACTTTCCGGCGTGGAGAGCCGGACGTCTTCCCCTGTCAGGATATGGCGTGATGAACAGTTCAAAAGCAGTGTCACCGGTCTCTACCCATGCGGAGAGGGCGCGGGATATGCCGGCGGGATCACATCCGCCGCAATGGACGGAATGAAAACAGCAGAAGCGCTGATCGGAAAATTTGCACCTTTCGGATCATAAAATGAATTTTTCGCACACATGTTCACAAAATTTTGGTTGAGTGAAAAAGTAAATTCCACATGTAAAAGTAAATTCCATACAGAAGACTA
>OGUD01000248.1_pt1 | contig 53814 bp, 48 predicted proteins | sample 1573671 | NCBI WGS metagenome assembly OGUD01 (sample SAMEA2582065, study PRJEB24529) | metagenome | biome: Human gut stool | place: China | collected 2011 | reverse complement strand
CGGCGACAGCTTGTTTATTATATCTTATCAAGTCTGTTTTGTCAAGAACTTTTTTTCATTTTTTGAAAATTTCTTTCAATCGGTTTTGTCCGATCCGTTATCTCAAACGCGACAACTTTGATATTTTATCATGTGTTGTTTTGTTTGTCAAGAACTTTTTTAAATTTGTTGTTTTTTTGAATTTTCATGTTTTTTTAAACAATTTATAATTCTTTATTTTCGCAACTCATTCATATTATAATAGTTCGTGCGATTTGTCAACAACTTTCTCAAAAAAAATTCGAACAACTCATATTGTAAATAATAAGCGGAGAAGGAGGGATTTGAACCCTCGCGCCGGTTACCCGACCTATACCCTTAGCAGGGGCACCTCTTCGGCCACTTGAGTACTTCTCCAAAGTCATTATTTAACAATATTATATTGTTCGTGCGCCGTAACGCATGAATAACTATACTAAATCTTTACTGATTTGTCAACTATTATTTTCACATTTCATTTTTTTATTCATGAAATCCAGGAATCAAAGGATGTTTTACATCTCAATGACTGACAGCCTGCATAAAACTTGGCTCCGTTTTTTGGGTTTTATTCCCATCTTTCTCCCGGATATTTCATATTCCATTTTTTTCGCAGATCTGTCATGATATCCATAACATCCTTTGTATCTGAAATTTTTAATTTATGGACATCTCCTGTTTTTATTGCCTGCTCCATATCTTCCATCTCATATTGTAAGACCTTCTTTGCCTCGCCGGCGTTCACGGTATGGTGCACTCCTGATTCAGCTTCCACGATCACTGCCTGATCCGCACGCGGATATTCCATAATTTCAATATAACCATTTTCACAGCTGATTACTGCACGTTTCGGCTGTTTCGAATGTAGCGATAAAGCAAGTGTTGCCATCTGTGCTTCTTTGTTCATTAACAGAATCCCTGCCTGCTCATCAGCTCCGGTCGGTGCAAATTTCACCTGACTTAAGACCTGATCTGGTTTGCTTTCCATGAAACTGCGTGCAATGCTGAGTGCATAGACACCGATATCCAGTAATGCCCCGCCTGCAAGATCCATATTAAAGAAACGGTTCTTCATATTGTATTCTTTGTAACTTCCAAAGTTAAGCTGTATCATCTGAACTTTTCCAAGAGCAGGAACCCCATCAGCCAGCCAGTCTGCGATTTCTTCGTGCTCCTCATTAGCATTTGAAGCGTATGTACCTGTTTTTCCGGCATCGATCAGTTCCCATAGTTTTTTATATAACGGCATATGCCAGATAGTCATTGCCTCTGCAAAAATCACATCATTTTCCTTTGCAAGCGCTAATGCTTCTTCCAGTTCAAGGCTGTTTAAGGTAATGGACTTCTCACATAATACATGCTTTTTATTTTTCAGTGCTTCCCTGACAAATCCGATATGGGTATTGTGTGGTGTCGTGATGTAGATCACATCCACATCAGGATCTGTAAACATTTCATGAAAATCATCGTATACCTTTGCGACCTGGTATTTTTCCGCAAATGTAACTGCCTTTTCGTGTGTGCGGTTTCCCACAGCATAAAGTGTTTTTCCCATAGCTTTTAATGCCTGCGCCATCTCATTTGCAATCACACCGGTTCCTAAAACCGCCCAGTTTAAATTTTTTTCCATAAAGTCCTCCATTCCGAAAAATGCATTGCACCCTTTGTCTATTCTCTCTCTTTTTCGATTTTTAATCTCATTCCCGGATATAACTGATCATAATTTTCTCCAATGACACACCGGTTCTTTCTGTACAATTCCTCATAACGTGCACCAGCGCCCAATTCCCGTTCTGCAATACTCCACAAACTGTCTCCTTCTTTTACAATGTACCAGTTGTATTTGTTTTGCCATCCTCCGGATAATGCATCTTCATACCACGGTTCTGCAGATGATTTCCAGTCGATCACCCTGCCGTCTGAGAGCGTCTGGATTATATTTTTTTCATCGCCCTGCTGCTCCCACTGATATATATCCCTTGTTCCGTCAGATTTTTTCCATACTGCCTGCACGAAGTTATCATTGTTCCATTTCAAAATAAAAGTACTCCCATCCGTTAATGACAGTTCTTTTTGTTCTGCACCTGATATGGATTGCGTATATTGGGCAGTGATCTGCTGTTTTTCATTATATATTTTTTTCTGGATATAACATTCTCCCTCTGAAGTACGGCACAATGACATGACCCTGTTTCCATTCCGATCATAATCATAAAAATAAAAAACTCCATCATGATTCATTTCAGTCCGCAGTCTCTGACCCTCTTCATATTGCCGCATGTCCTGAATAAGGTAACTGCCATCCAGTTGATACACTGCTGCATCCTGTCTGTTCTGGCCGCCGGTTCTGACAGGACAATAATATTCTGTTTCAGAATCCCCGTTTTTGTCATTTTTCCTCATGACAGAAACCATTTTCCCTTCTCTGGCACAGGTTTCAAAGTATTTATCTGATGGCAGTTTTAAATCATCAAACATCTGTTCCATTTCTTTTTCGTCCAGATAATCATACGTCAGATATTTATTCACACACCTCGATGAATATTTTTCTTTTTCCCAATACGCAATCGGGACATACATGTACCACTGCATAAATACCTGCGCATCCGCCTGATCATACCGGTAAAAAATCTCATCCTCAGCAATTAATTCTTTATCGTTTCCATACGCATCATCTAATTTTCCATAACTTTTAACAGAATCAAGCCTCCCCTTTTCATCATAAAAATAATAGCTGATTCCAACCGTATCTCCCTCCTGCGGCAGTCCCGGAAAATCCTCTTTATCCCAGATAAGTTTTTGTTCCCATTCCTCCCTCATCTGCTTTTCATCATAACAGGCAGACACGATACATGTACCATTTTTTATCTTCTGCATGTTATCAAAAGATACTCCTGCCAGCAAAAACAGGAAATATGCAAATAAAATACTAACCTGCAAACTCCTTGACTGCCGTCTCATAGAGATTATCCCCCTGACTATCGATCACAACGATCACCGGGAAATCCCTGATTTCAATTTTGCGGATCGCCTCTGCCCCAAGATCCTCATAACATACGATCTCTGATTTTGTAATACATTTTGATAAAAGTGCCCCTGCACCGCCGACTGCTGCAAAGTAAACTGCATGGTTGCGCACAATGGCATCAATGACTTCCTTTGAACGTTTTCCTTTTCCAATCATCGCCTTTTCCCCGAGATCAAGCAGTGTCGGTGCATATCTGTCCATGCGGGTGGCTGTGGTCGGTCCTGCAGAACCGATCGGTCTGCCCTCGCGCGCCGGAGATGGACCCATATAATAAATGGTACTGTCCTTGATATCGATCGGCAGTTCTTCTCCCCGCTGCAGTGCCTCGATCATTCTTTTGTGTGCGGCATCTCTTGCCACATAGATTGTTCCTGTAATATAAACGTAATCACCTGATTTTAAATCTTTCGTCACTTCTTCCGTGATCGGCGTCGTAATATGCTTATCCATGATATCCTCCATTCTTGCGCTGCTTTTCAATAAAAACAACGTTTTCATTTGCAGTGTGAAAAATCTTATTTTTCACACTATCCTCCTTTAAACTTCCCTTACCACATGACGGTTTACATGACAACAGATGTTGACTGCCACAGGAAGTCCCGCGATATGGGTCGGATAGGTATTGATATTGACGGCAAGTGCTGTTGTCGTACCGCCAAGTCCTCCCGGTCCAATACCAAGCCGGTTGATTTTTCCTAACAGTTCTTCTTCCATGTCTTTGACATAAGGAATATCGGAATGTTCCCCGACCGGTCGTGTCAGCGCCTTTTTGGCAAGGATCGCACATTTTTCAAATGTTCCACCGATCCCGACTCCCACAACCATAGGCGGACATGCATTCGGCCCCGCATCTTTTACGGCTGTCAATACAGCATCTTTTACTCCCTCGATACCATCCGCCGGTTTTAGCATGAAGACACGGCTCATGTTCTCACTTCCAAATCCTTTTGGTGCAATGGTAATCTTTACTTTATCCCCCGGAACGATGGAATAATGGATAACCGCCGGGGTATTGTCCTTCGTATTTTCACGGATCAGAGGATCTTTCACAACGGATTTCCGCAAATAGCCTTCCGTGTAACCCTGACGCACGCCCTCGTTGATGGCATCCTCAATCGCCTCTCCCTCAAAATGAACATCCTGCCCCACTTCCAAAAAGATAACTGCCATTCCGGTATCCTGACAGATCGGTATCATCTCTTCATCCGCAATCTTTAAGTTATCCTGAAGCTGATTTAATATTTTCCTGCCAAGTTCGGATTTTTCCGTTGTAACCGCATTTTTCATTGCAATATCCATATCTTTGGAAAGATAATGGTTTGCTTCAATGCACATCTCTTTGACATTTTCTGTAATTATTTTTGTATCGACTGTTCTGATCATGTTTTCTCCATTTCTGCGTCCACTGCTGCCCGCTGCGCATCTGTTTTATTTTTGTTCCGGCTTGTCTAAATGAAAGTGTTTTTTAAATTCCGTCAAAGTCTTATCATTTTCTCTTGACTTCATATCCGGGAATGCTTTCATCAAACGTCTGAATCCAAAGTTCTTTTCTTCAAAAAGGTGCTCGTATTTCTCAGAGAGTTCAGAAAGCTCCGCTTTTTGTTTTTCGCGGTTTTTCTTCCACTCTTCCGATTTTTCAGTCCAGGCATTTTTCTTTGCCTCGAAACTGCTCTTTGCTTCCATGATATTTTCTGAAATTGCAAGTTTTGCATTTGCAGCGGTATCTGTGATCTTCTCTTTTGCATTTCCGGTCGTCTCGGCGATTTTTTCTCTGGCTGTTTCTGTTGTGCCGGTAATTTTATTTTTAGCAGTTCCGGTTGTTTCGGCAATCTTATCCTTCGCAGCTCCGGTTGTCTCCGCTAATTTATCTAACAGTTCGGCATGTGTTTCCTGGAACTCCCCTGATTTTTCCACGATGTCCGTCACGTTTTCATAAATGTTTTCTCCGATCTCATCGGAAAGTTTGTGGATGCGTTCTGCCATCTCATCCATGACTTTGAGCCGTTTATTGAACTTCAGGATCGTTGCTACGGTAATGCCACAGTCCACAAAAAATACGGTCATGATAATGCAAATTAAAATCATTCCGACAATATGCGGCATCAGTGTGATTCCTTTATAAATGATCGGGTGCAGCACATCCATGATGAAAGTACATGCCAGTCCCCAGTAAATCGAAAATTTCAGACAGACATAACCGTGAATATTAAACGGTTTGTCAGAATAATCCCACCACTGGTTATGAAATACTTTTTCCAGTAAATATCCAGTAATATATTCCAGAATGGAGGTCAGCAAAAAAGACCCGATAAACAATATCAGCAGATTGTCTTTCAATGGAGTGAGCACCGCAACGACAATCACAACACCACAACCATAGATCGGACAGTACGGCCCGTTTAAAAATCCACGGTTTACGAAAATTCCACGGTCTAATGCAGCGTAAGAAACCTCCGTACACCAGCCGATAAAGGCATAAATGATAAATATCCATACGAGTTCATAACAGTTCTGCGGCATATTTTCCTCCATGTAATTAAAAATCTTTTTGCAAAAATAAATTCTGTTCTACAAAAATATGTTTCCATGATTAAAAAAGCAATCAATTATAAATAATTATAACTGATTGCTTTTTATGATTCAACAGTTACCGTTTGCTCCCGGTCATCTGTTTCTGGAATTTCAGGTATCTTTAACCTTTTTAAATACAGCCTTCATATTTGTTCAAACAGTAAATTTTTTTAACGGATCGCCGATATCTCCCCGTGACGTTCATAGTTTGTGATCTCCGTGGTGTGGTTATTTTCATCCACAAACACAACGACCGGTTTCTGCTGTTTTGCTTCCTCCGGCGTCACATCTGCATATGCCATGATGATCACTTTGTCGTTGGTCTGTACCATGCGGGCTGCCGCACCATTTAAACAGATGACTCCGCTGCCGCGCTCTCCCGCGATCGTATAAGTCTCAAAACGTGCACCGTTATTCACATCCACGATCTGCACTTTCTCATACTCAAAAATGCCGGCATCCTCTAAAAGCTGGATGTCTACGGTAATGCTTCCCACATAGTCAAGCTCCGCCTGCGTTACGGTCGCGCGGTGGATTTTTCCTTTTAACATTGAAATAGTCATTTTTTCCTCTTTTCTAGTCCTCGATCATAAAGTTGTCAATCAGTCTGGTTTTTCCGATGTATACTGCCATTGCTGCAAGTATGCCGTGCTCTATGGTATCGATCTGCTGCATTGTGGATAAGTCTACGATTTTGACATAATCAATCTTCGCAAGCGGCTCTTTCTCGATTTCTTCAGTCATTGCAGCGATGACTTTTTTACAGTCGCGTTCTCCCTCTTTCACCATTTTTTCACCAAGGAAAACAGAGTGGCTCAGCACGAGTGCTGCTTTTCTCTCCTCCGGGGAAAGATATGTATTTCTGGAGCTCTTTGCAAGTCCATCCTCCTCACGGATGATCGGGCAGCCGTGGATGGAAAGTGGCATATTTAAGTCTTTTACCATGCGTTTGATGATTGCTAACTGCTGTGCATCCTTCTGTCCGAAGTATGCATTGTCCGGAATCACAATGTTAAAAAGTTTGGATACGACCGTACAAACGCCGCGGAAGTGAACCGGCCTGCTTAATCCACAGAGTTCTTTTGTGAGCACATCCATATCCACAAAGGTGTAGAAGTTATCCCCATACATTTCTTCCGGTGTCGGATGGAAGATCAGATCCACGCCGTGTTCCTCACAGAGTTTTGCATCGTGCTCTAAATCTCTCGGATAGCTGTCTAAATCTTCGTTTGGCCCGAACTGGATCGGATTGACAAAAATACTGACCACTACTTTGCCGTTATTTTTACGTGCTGCATCGATAAGGCTCGCATGACCTTCATGCAAATATCCCATGGTCGGAACAAACCCGATCGTATTCCCTTCTTTTTTCCATTCTTTTACCTGTTCTCTCACTTCATTTATGGTTGATACGATTTTCATGTGTATGTTCCTCCTAATATAATTTTTCGATCACGGAATCGTCTATTTTAAAACAATGCTCTGCAGAAGGGAAGGTTCCCTCTTTGGTTTCTTTGATGTATGCCGCCATTCCCTCACGCATTGCATCGCCGACATTTGCAAATACTTTTACGAATTTTGGACGAAAATCCCCGTACATGGCAAGCAGATCCTGATAAACAAGCACCTGTCCGTCACAGTCTGCGCCTGCACCGATACCGATGGTCGGAACTTTCAGCATTTCCGTGATTTTCTTTGCCAGTTTTGCCGGTACACATTCTAATACGACCATGCATGCGCCTGCCTCCTCGACTGCTTTTGCATCCTCGATCAGCTTCTGTGCCGCCTCAATGTCTTTTCCCTGCACTTTAAATCCGCCAAACGCATTGACCGACTGCGGCGTCAGTCCAAGATGTGCAACAACCGGGATTGATGCCTGTGCGATTGCCTTGATATGTGGGGCAAATTCCACGCCGCCCTCTAATTTGACTGCGTTTGCCCTGCCCTCTTTCATCAGACGCCCAGCGTTTACCACTGCATCATAGACGGAAGTCTGATAGGACATAAACGGCATATCTGCAACAACAAATGCATTTTTTGCACCTCTGGTCACTGCTGCCGTGTGATGGATCATATCTTCCATGGTCACGGATAACGTATCCTCATAGCCAAGCATGACCATGCCAAGTGAATCCCCGACTAAGATCGTATTCACGCCGGATTCATCCATGATCTTTGCGGTCGTGTAATCGTAAGCCGTCACCATCGTGATTTTGTCGTGCTCGTGTTTTTGCTTCTGCAAAGTTACTACTGTGTTTTTCATTGTCATTCTCCAATCTCTGTCGGCATGAAAATTTCTCTCATTGCCGCATAATCTCTGTCCGGATTTTTCTGCTCTGCGATCTCTAAAAGCTGCTTTGCATTTTCCAGATAGGCATTTTTCATGTCAGCATCTAATGCATCCATATGTTTCTGTACGGTATTTTTGTCCCCGCGCTCCACAGGTCCGGTCAGGGAATTAATACATCCCTGTGCGTGGATATTTTCCAGATTGCCTTTTGCAAGCCGGTACAATTCCTCGTTTGCCTGCTGCATTGAAAAACCACACTCTAAGAATAGTTTTTGCGCCATAAAAAATACCGCTGTCATGTGGTTCGATGCCAGAGATGCCGCTGCATGATATTTGATTTTGTTTTCCGCAGAAATAAAACACGTCCGGTTTCCCATCTGCGCAAACATGTTCTGGATATTGGAGATATTTCGCTCATCCCCCTCAATGGTGAACAGTACGTCACCAAGTGCCTGCCAGGATGTTTCCCTGTCACTGACGGCACAGAGTGGATGAATAGAATAGGCCATACTACCAGTACGATCTATATCAGAAAAGATGTTTGAACTGTGAATCCCACTGCAGTGTGCAATGATTTTACCGTGGGCATACGGTTTTGCCGCCTCCCATACTTCCCCGATCTTATCATCGGGCACGGTAAAAAAGATCATGTCGCTGCTGCTAATGATTTCTTTGATACTTTGATATTGCTTTGTGTTTGTAAAATTTGCTGCCCATGCGGCAGACTCAGGGCTCAGACTATAATAACCTCCTACTTTCCTGCCCTTACTGATAAAATATTTTCCGAGTGACACGCCGACCTTCCCGGCGCCAATAAAACTGATCTGCATGCAATCCTCCTCTGACGGACAGGGGATTTTCCCCCTTTGTCTGGCGGAGCAAAATGTGAACCGGATTTCACTCCCCGTTTTGTGAAGCAGCATGCGACTGTCTCATTCCGTCGACTGACGGATACAAGCGGTTTTCCTGGTTTTATTCTCTTTTTCTGATAAAAAATATGTTCTGGTATGATTTCCTGTATACGGAATATCATCCAGAACATACTATAACACTTCACTGCGCACGGTTCAATTGTGAATTTTTTATCAGGCAAACACAAATTTGGATATCTTACATTTTCCCTCCACCTGGATCTGAATGGTTTCCGGTTTTCCGGTTTCAATAAAATTTTCCGGCAGATCCATCTCTAACATCCGGTAACAGTCCACCGGCTCTGCAGTGACCGTTGCGACATTTTTCCCTGTCACAGTCACCTTGACCGGTTCTAATACTTTTAACGTGATGTTCAGCCTGAGCGGCTTTTTGCTGAATACAAAATCATGATAAATTAACTTTCCACTCACCGGCTGTTCTTTCATCTCATCCGGATCATCTCCGGCACAGCCAGGGATCACACAGGATGAACCGTTGATTCCCCGATGTAAAAACATGTGGTCATATGCATCATAACAGTCGGCAGCAGTTGCCTGGAACGGATTTCTTTTTCCGGCATGCGTTCCATCAATTTCAATACTCTGTTCTAAGCGGATATCCTGTGATGACGCGCCTGCCATAAATTGATATGTTCCGTCTTCTAAGATCATGCGCTCTGAGATCACATCATAGTATTCTAACTCCCACAACTGTACCATAAATGTGACCTTTCTGGTTTCTTTGGGCTGAATATCATGAATGCGCTCAAACCCAACAAGCTGCCGGATCGGACGCTGCACACGGGAACCCTTTTTATGCACATAAAGCTGTACTATTTCATCAGCACTTCTTTCCCCAGTATTTTTGATAAAACAGCTCACTTTGATACAGCCGCGTTCTTTTTTGATCTGCATTTTTTCGTAGGAAAATGCTGCATAAGTCAGACCATATCCAAACGGATAGAGCACTTCTCTGTCAAAATACTGGTAAGTGCGTTTTCCCTGAATGATATCATAGTCGTTCATATCCGGCAGATCTTCATCCGAACGGTACCATGTCATATTTAATCGTCCCGCAGCTGCTGCTTTTCCGGTCAGCACATCTGCGATTCCATGACCAAGTTCCTGACTGCCCGATGCAGACAGCAGGATCGCCGGAACTTTTTTCTCCAGTTCACCGATGGCATACGGATAGTTGCTGATCAAAGCCACAATGGTGTTCGGATTCACTGCTGCCACCCGTTTTACCAGTTCTTCCTGCTCCGTCGGAAGTGCGATCGTGGTGCGGTCAACTTCCTCTTTGCTGTTGATGACCGGATTGCAGCCAATGACTGCTATCACATGATCAGCTCCTTTCACTGTTTTCTCCGCAGCAGTTTTCCCGTCTTTTACGATCTCTATCTCAAATCTTGCCGGCGGATTATCCACGCAGATCGAAAAATGACCATCTTTATCCACAATTACCTGCTTCTTATTCCAGCTTTCCAGTGTAAAACCGTTTTTTTCCTGCTTCAAATTCCACAACTCACGGACAAACCACCCAAAGGCTTCTTTTTTGTCCGCCTTGATGATATCTGTATCCTCCTCTAAAGTGACAAATCTGCCGTTGCTTTTTGCCACCAGTGTCATACTGCCACAGCCCCAGTCATTCAAAATAAATGTTTCTGCCTGTTCTTTTGTTACCAGTTTTAACCGGGTATTTTCATCCAGTCCCACATAGCAGTTATTACCGGTTTGATCCGTCAAACGGATGCGGATCTCAGAAAGTCCTGTCTCATGGCTGATCTTTGCATTTGGAAATGCTTCTTTGATCCCATCTAAGACAGTAACCTCATAAGGAGGGATGCCACAATACCAGTCCTTATACCACACATCAGAGAGTGGACCTACTACTGCTACATTTTTTACTGCATTTTCATCCAACGGAAGAATTTCATTTTCATTTTTCAAAAGGACAACCGCCTCAGCCGCCATTTTACGGGCAAGCTCCTGATGTTCCTCATTGTTGATATATTCTTCGCCCATGTTCTGATACGGGCAGTCGCCCTCTTTGTCAAACATGCCAAGCCTTATCCTTGTCCGGAATGAATTGCGCACCGATTCATCAATATCTTTTTCCGTGATCCAGCCGTTATCCAATGCTTTCCTTGCCGCAGCATAAACGAGTTCGCCATCATCCGTGAAACAGTCTACACCAGCCTTCAGGCCATTTGCCAGTGTTTCCCCGTGCGTCTGATAAAAATGATGATCGTTCACCGTCTGTGAAAAATCACCTCCGTCACAGACCACATGCCCCGGCAGTCCATAGGTGCCTTTTAAAACATGGCGCACCTCGTCATTGACGATCGCAGGAATCCCGTTGATCTCATTGTAGGAGGTCATGACTGCCTCCGCGCCGCCCTCCATGATCGCCTTTTTGAACGGTTTTAAATAATATTCGTTTTTATTTCTCCTGTCTACGGAAGATGAAATCTTAATGCGGTCTTTCTCCACATTGTTTGCGTAAAAATGTTTCAGCGTTGCCCCGCAGCGGATATAAAAAGGATCCTCGCCCCTCATACCGCGGATATATGCGCCCGCCATCTCTCCGGTCAGATACGGATCTTCGCCGTATGACTCTTCCGTCCTTCCCCATCTCGGATCGCGCTCCATATCAATCGTTGGCGCCCAGCGGCAGAGCCCGCCTCCACCATTTCTTGTATACAAAGCCCTGGCTTCCTCGCCGACAGCGCGACCACATTCTCTGATCAACTCCCTGTCAAAACTCGCACTCATACCGATCGGCTGAGTGAAAGCTGTGGTCGGCTCCGGCTCCCCTTTATTAAATGCCTGGTCATGTCTCGCCTCAATCCCGTGTGCAGCCTCACCGCCCATATAAGTTGCCCGGATTCCAAGCCTCGGAATGTCAGGGCATCCGGTTGTCAGACAGTGTATTTTTTCTTCAAGCGTCATTGCCCCTGTCAGATAGTCAAGACGTTCTTCTATCGAAAGACTGTTATCCCACAGCGGTGTGTTCTGTTCAAATTTTATATTTTTCTCCATTTTCTGCCTTGCTGCTGTAAGAACCTGTGTTCCATACAGCAGTCCCCCTCCTGCAAGTTTCTCATTTTCTTCAATGTATCATTTCTTTTTTTAGAAAAATACCTGCAAATGGAGCGGTGTTTTGCAATAAAAAACAGATCTCTTACCGGTTTTGTAAACTTACTTTTTCATTCAGCTTTGTGACCTCTCTCTTTGCCCTGCTGTATAATGTGATCCAGATTCCAACATAGATTCCGATAAATATCGCAAAATACACAACGACCCCTGCAATGCTATGTTTCATCCAATACATCAGATATGCAACCGGAAATGTTGCAATCGAACCTGCCAGCAGATGAGTCACTGTCTGCCGCAGCAGGCTCCAGTCATCCATCTCCCATATCACGGACGCGCCTGCCCAGACTGCACCGTACAGCAAAGATGCGATCATCTGCGCCACGACCGCATTAATTTCATTTCCACACTGCTCCACCAATGCTGGGACGACCGGATAATAATTTCCGTCACCGTATATGAGTGAAGAGAAAATTGTAATTGCGGTACTGATTGCCAGACCGATTGGCGCACCTGTAAGCGCTCTGCATAAAATTCTTTTTTTCATGATAACCTCCATTCCTGTGTGTGAAAAATATATTTTTCACACGAACCACCATTTCTATAATCCCAATACCTGTTTAATTTTTCTGACGTAACGCCTTGAAACATACGTTGCTGTTTTGTCTGACATCGAAACACAGATCGTCCCGGAAAAACTTAAGTCAAATTTTTTTACTTCTTTCAGATTAATGATCTCCGAATTGGAGATGCGGATAAACATTTTTTTGTTCAGCCTCTCCTCCAACTCATACAGTCTTGCCTTTAACCGGTAGCTGCCGTCTTTTGTCTTTGCATATACCCGTTCGTTTTCTGCATAGATCCGTATTATTTCCGTCTGTTCTAACAAAACGATTTCGCCATTCTCGTGAATCGCTGCAAAGACTTCCGGTTTTTCTTCCGACAGCAGCTTTACGATCTGTGATACTTCTTCGGTCATCTTGTCTGTATGGATGATGATTTTAGGTTCTTTGCAGGATTCATCGAGTTTTATTTCTATTTGCATTTTCTCACTTCCTCCTTTCTGATGTCATTATAGGCAATGTCTGGAACGGTTTCTACTGATTTGCGGCAGGTGGTCGGTTTTAGGCGGTGGATGGTAAAAAAACAGGGTGCTGCCACCCTGTTTTTTCGTGTCTTGTTTTGATAACTTATCAATGTTTTTCCCTGTCTCTTAACAATTCTTCCACTCTGTCCTCAAATTTTTTCGCTATTTTCTGCATATATTCTTTTTTCAGGTTTTCCACATTTCCGTCCCATCTGTGTTCTTTCACTTCATCCGAATGTTTCGATGTATATTCAAAATGCACGGATGTGACCAATGCCGGTTTGCCACCATTATCTATGAGCTTTGTCTCAATTTTTCCTACCGTACAGATTGTCTCATCGTCTGAAAGTTCTTTTGCATGCTGTATACAGTCTTCGATAAATCCGCTTGTCACTTCATTTGCATTCTGTAAAATATGATTGACCCGTTCTGCATATTCCTGGCTTTGTTTCATAGATAAAATAACTTTTCTATCTACATTGATGATATTATTTTTATTCTGGTCGCCATCTTTTGCCACTTCAGTCGCTTTACACTCTTCCTCAGATTCAACCAGATTCAGGTTCAGATTTTTATATGAATTTACCATCTGCTGAAATAAGTCTTTTACTCCATCATCCTGAATCTGTTCACTCTCAGACTGCAGTTTATCCTGCATCGGATTGTGAACAGATGAATTGGAAACAGTCGTATATGTCCAATGGCTGATTCCAGACTGCTGCCCTGCATCTTTATTTTCCGGCAAAAACTCCTGCTCACCTGCTAAAGTCACAGATTTTTTAGAATTGAAATAGTTCCCTCTTGTGACTTTACTTTGAATTGATCCTACATCCATATCAACATTCCTTTCTACTTTTGCCAATGTTGTCTATCAGATTCAACCAAAATAGTATACTTTCGATTCTCAATACTTAATCCAGAACACTTTGCTCCATTACATAAAAAATAATATCTATCATATATTACATCTACATAATGTTTGCTTCCTACCGGTACAACAATGTTACATACTGGACATGTTTTCCCCGGACCATAATTTAATGTATCTGTATATATTCTTCCCTCAAATCCATAACTTTTATTTGATACGCCACACCTTGGACACCTTGCATATCTTGCAGTCCATGCACTTGCAGTATTTGTCATCCCAAATACCATTACTAATACCATCATACAACAGACTAATTGTTTTGAAAATAATTTTTTTCTCATTTGTTTTCCCCCCTGTTTTGCAAACAATTTTTATAATTACATATTTATGATACATGATTTTATTTTTTCAGACCATACCATAACTGGAAAACATTATTTTCCAGTTATGGTATGGTCTTTTTGCTTATTTTTGTAATATATTAAATCGAAATAAGATTTACAGGAGTATCTAGTTTTATGAAAAATTTCTATTACTTTCTAAAAAAGGCTATAATTATATTGTCGTTTTTATGTTTACTATTTAATTTAAAAAATTACCCACAACAAAAAACTCTTTTTTATATATCTACATTAAGTGGCGATACCATTTGGGACTATAACGAGTTTTAATTTAAATCTTTTTCAAACATATGCTGATAAACTTCTTTTAACCTTCCTGCCATTTTATTATCTCTTCTGGCACAAGCTAAAAGATATGCCTGCTTTAAATATTTTTCCGCCATACATAATTCTCCACGATTTATCTGTCCACACTCATTCTGTTTTTTTAGAATACAAGCTCTGTCACTCAAAAGAATATGCAGTTCCTTCCCTTCATCGTTTTCTTTTGCCATATTCAAACATTTTTCATTGAGTGTAATTGCCTTATGATATTGTCGTTTTTCAATATACGCAACCGATAAATTTCGCAAAATAATAAGTTTCATATGTTCTGCATATTTTCCAAAAATATAGTCCTTTTGCAAGCATTGCAGCAGTCTCTCAAAAATATACACCGCCTCATCCACATCCCCGGCATGTGCATAAGCATTTGCAAGGCTCATCAGATTCATGATTTCCTGTTCGGTAAACGGGAAATCTTTTTTCAGACATTCCTCATAATCCGGAAGTGTCAGCCGGACTGCCTCCTGCAATTTTTCGATTGTTGTCTGATTGTCACTTCTTTTGCAGTAATGGTCCATCAATGCTTCTGACTTTAAAAGATACTGCCTGGTGATCACATTATCATCCGCTTTCTCTTTCATCCTGCCTAAATATAAATCTGCTTTTTCATAGTCATAATTCTGCATTGCCTGCTCAAAAAGTTTTCGTTCCTCTAACAGTTCTAAGTTCTTCCCAACACAGATGGCATAGCTCTTTTCCGGTACACGCTCCATTTTTGCCATGAGTCTTGCATACAGTTCTCTTTTTACGCGAGTCTTTCCGCTCTCGATACGATACAATGTCTGTACCGAACAAATCTCATCACTCAGTTCTTCCCTGGACATTCCAACAAACTCTCTTGTCATCCGTATTATATCTCCGGCTCTGTAGTTTGACATACTAATCCCTCACCATACTTTTCTGCATCCCGTGCCTTTTCATCCTGCCCCTCCAACTGATACAGACACGCAGCAATCTTACATTCTTCCATCGCTTTCTTTAACAGCATATTTTTATCCGCATTTTTTGGCGTGAGCTTTTCTCTCGTTTTTGCCCGCAGAAAATAGATGTCTGCAAGATGATAAAAACCCGCTCCCTCACTGATACATTGAATCGCTTTTTCTGTGTAAAACATAATTTTTCTGTAATCATTTTTTCTCTGTTGTATGGAGATCAGCTCTAAAAAAATATCCGTACTGACTTTTTCTTTTTTGCTCCCGGACTGATACCCACTGACATACGCTAAAATATTTAATAATTCCTGTTCTGCCATCTCTGTCTTCGGCGAATCATAGTTTATGAGCAGCAGTATCATCTCAATCTCAACCGGACTGTACAGACGCACCTTTTCCATTGATTTCCTAAACTCAGGAATTGTGAGACAGATTCCTTTTTCTAAAATCCCACACAAACTGCTTCCAGTATTCTTTTCTGCGATCATGGTACGTGCTTCCTGATAAAGACAATATTGTTCATGTACAGATTCATCCTGTGGCATGACTCCCCGGTATTCTCTAATCTTCTTTTTCGCAGTTTTTACCTGATTGTTTTCCACAGATTTTTCAATCTGCTCCCTCATTTTCCACAATTCGTAATCTTGTTCACTCAAAATTGTTTCAAACAGAGTGACTTCTTTTCCAATCCTTCCAAGCAGTGTCTGTCCAAGAAGTGAATCGACTTCCCTGTTCCCCTGTTCCAATCTCGACAAAGTGGTAACAGAACAGATTCCTCTGCAGATATCTTCCTGCCTCAGGTGATACTTCTCCCTGTAATATTTTAATACTACTTCCATTGTCTTTTGTTCCATAACCCACGCTCTTTGCAACTTCAGATTTTTACGCTTTCCATTGTTCCTTTAATATTCCAAATCTGCACCAGAACATCTCCCTCTCTTTTTCCCTGCCTTTGAACCACTCGTCTTTGATCTCATCCTTCTGATTCAGTCCGATATTTTTTACTGCTTCCACCGCAGCCTCACGCTGTGATATTTTCCGGTTTCCGGTCGTCATGCAATTTGCACCTTCAATCGTATCGTATGCTAAAAAAGTCTGGTTGAGATCCATCAGATCAAACAGGCGTACCGGCTGGTTTGTGCGGTTGTCCACCAGAAATCCCCAGTTTCCCCAGTGGCGGTCCGTGTTGCCTGTCAGATAATCGAGGAGGTTCATCATGTAGTAGGAATATGCATCCAGCTTTAACACGAAATCCATAACGTGAATGTCATGATTTGCTGCATATATCTCAAATGCCTCCATTGATACCATGCTGTAATCCACCGACGTAATGATCCTGCTTTTTGAAACTTTCTGTCCGTCAAACATACTTTCCTCATAGAGCACCTGTCTGCAGTCAAAACAGCGGCAGATCTTACTTGACAGGATTTCATTTTCCACAGCCCTGATGTTTCCATCTTTTAAAAGTGCAAATGAATTTTTCTCCCTGATCCACGCTTTGGGAAACACACCGTTGGTTGAGAGATCGTCCGCGATCAGGTAACTGTTCTCTACCGTCATCTGTTTTCCGCGCAGGGAAATATCTACAAGTGCATTATCCAGATGATTTTCAAAAAGATTGATCTGCGCAAATGTGATATTCTCCCCTTTTTCCCGAACCCAGAAAATATCAGTCAGTGACAGACAGTGATAGGACAGCGCTATTTTGGCACGGTCACGGTCGGTCTGTGCCTGCAGTGCCCCGATACTGTTTAAAATTTCCTTTGCATAGACACGGTCAAGTGTCAGGACACGGGTTGCACACCAGTAATAAAAATTCGTGAGGTTATCCATGCGGATATCGAGATCATCATTTTCTGCTGTATCCTCCAGATAAATCGAAAAGGGCAGAAACGCCCTGTCCAAAACTGTGCATACTCCGTTCGTCCCAATGTCTGCTACTACCTTTTCGCCATGCATTAGTTCATACACTGTTTTTTCCATTCAGCTTCTGCCCTTTCTTCACTATACGGTTATCTATTCTTCCTCATCCTCGGAACCATCAGCCTCTGCGCGCTCTAACAGTTCTTTCATCAGCTCGTCGTCTGTCTCTGTATTTTCTACAGATGCCTTTTTTGCATTTTCCGCAGCGATGGCTGCACTTTCCTTTTCTTCCTCCTCACTGAGCAGTTCGGATGTGTCTGCATTGTCGATCAGACTCTTATCCTCACGCACTTTTGCGATACTTGCCACAGTGACATTCTCATCTAAGTTGATGAGTTTGACACCGGAAGTAATTCTTCCGAGCAACGTTGTATCACTGACTTTGATACGGATAATAATTCCTTCGGTGGTGATCAGCATCAGTTCATTGTCCTGGTTTACCGCTTTCACGCCGACAATATTTCCAGTCTTTTCGGTGATCTTGTAACATTTTACACCCTTACCGCCACGGTTCTGCGTGGTAAATTCGGAGATCAGTGTACATTTTCCAAGACCTTTTTCTGAAACGATCATGAGTGCATCCCCCTGGGACTGCATCTGCATACCGATAACTTCATCCCCATCCGTAAGATTCATACCGATGACTCCCATGGAAGTACGGCCTGTTTTTCTTACATCTGTCTCTTTAAACCGGATACACTGACCATATTTCGTCACTAAGAAAACATCCTGATTGTTATCTGTCTTTTTTACCTCGATCAGCTCATCATCTTCCCTTAAACTGATCGCAGCAAGTCCTGTCTTTCTGACATTTGCATAGTCGGTAATCGGTGTTTTCTTCACAATGCCTTTCTTTGTCGCCATGAACAGGAAATGTCCTTCCGTGTATTCACGGATCGGGATAACTGCCGTAATTTTCTCGCCCGGCTGGAGCTGGAGCAGGTTTACGATTGCAGTTCCCCTCGCGGTACGGCTTGCCTCCGGGATCTCGTAAGCCTTGATACGGTATACACGTCCGGTGTTTGTGAAGAACATCATGTAGTGATGGGATGTCGTCATCAAAAGTTCTTCGATGTAATCGTCATCGATCGTCTCCATTCCCTTGATTCCCTTACCGCCACGGTTCTGTGCGCGGAAATTGTCAAGGCTCATGCGCTTGATGTAACCTAATTTTGTCATGGTAATGACAGTGTTTGTTACTGGAATCAGATCCTCCATGGAAATGTCGTACTCGTCAAAGCCAATGGATGTTCTTCTGTCGTCGCCGTATTTATCAGCAATCAGCAGAATCTCCGTACGGATCACGCCGAGCAGTTTTTTCTTGTCTGCCAAAATTGCACGCAGTTCTGCAATGCGGTCCATCAGCTCTGCGTACTCTGCCTCAAGTTTTTCGCGTTCCAGACCTGTCAGTGCACGCAGACGCATATCTACAATTGCCTGTGACTGTGCATCGCTTAAGGAGAAACGCTCCATCAAACGTGATTTTGCTTCCTGCGTATTCTGGCTACTCCTTATGATGCTGATGACTTCATCGATATTGTCAAGTGCGATCAGCAAGCCCTCTAAAATGTGGGCGCGTTCTTCCGCTTTGTTTAATTCGTATTTGGTTCTTCTGGTAACGACCTCTTCCTGATGGATCAGGTAATACTTTAACATGTCGTAGAGGTTTAAAACTTTCGGCTCGTTATTTACCAGTGCTAACATAATCACGCCAAACGTATCCTGAAGCTGTGTATGTTTGTAAAGTAAATTCAATACGACATTCGGATTGACATCACGGCGGAGTTCGATACAGATACGCATACCCTGGCGGTCGGACTCATCACGCAGATCTGTGATTCCATCCACTTTTTTATCGCGGACTAACTCGGCGATCTTCTCGATCAGTCTCGCTTTGTTGACCATATACGGAAGTTCGGTTACCACGATACGGTTTTTGCCGTTTTGCATTGGTTCGATATCTGTAATTGCACGCACACGGACTTTTCCACGTCCGGTACGGTAAGCCTCATTGATCCCGGCTGTTCCAAGGATCATGCCTCCGGTAGGGAAGTCCGGTCCCTTGACGATAGAGAGTAATTCTTCGATATCGGTATCGCGGTCCTCCTCGACTTTGTTGTCAATGATCTTTACCACGGCATTGATGACTTCACGCAGGTTGTGCGGCGGAATGTTGGTCGCCATACCAACGGCAATACCGGTAGTTCCGTTTACTAAAAGGTTCGGATAACGGGATGGCAGAACGGTAGGTTCTTTCTCCGTCTCATCAAAGTTTGGCACGAAATCAACGGTGTCTTTTCCGATATCGGCAAGCATTTCCATGGAAATTTTACTGAGACGCGCCTCCGTATATCGCATGGCAGCCGCGCCATCGCCGTCCACGGAACCAAAGTTTCCATGACCGTCAACTAACGGATATCTGGTCGACCACTCCTGTGCCATATTTACAAGTGCACCATAAATAGAACTGTCTCCGTGCGGATGGTATTTACCCATCGTATCACCGACGATACGCGCACATTTACGATGCGGCTTATCCGGACCATTGTTCAGTTCTATCATTGAGTAAAGCACACGGCGCTGTACCGGTTTTAAACCATCCCTTACATCCGGGAGCGCACGCTGCGCGATAACACTCATGGCATAATCGATATAGGATGTTTCCATCGTTTTTTTCAAATCGACGTCATGAATCTGATCAAAAATTTTATCATCCATCTGATTTCTTCTCCATTTCTAACTCGTCTCTGTCATCCGAACTTCTGCAAACGGATCACATCTTCTAAAAATCCGGCTGCACCTATCTGTTAAATATCCAGATTCTGTACATACTTTGCATTTTCCTCGATAAACTCACGTCTCGGTTCTACCTTGTCACCCATCAAAGTCGTAAATGTCACATCAATCTCCGAAGAATTTTCCTCATCGATCATGACACGTTTTAAAATACGTTTTTCCGGATCCATAGTCGTCTCCCAGAGCTGCTCAGCATCCATCTCTCCAAGTCCTTTATATCGCTGGATCTTGTTATTGCCGTCACGTCCGATCTCAATCAGGATATTGTTTAATTCAGCGTCATCGTACGCATACCAGATATTTTTATTTTTCTCAATCTTGTAAAGCGGCGGAGTTGCAAGATATACATGCCCCTGCTTGATGAGTTCCGGCATAAAACGGTATAAAAATGTCAGCATCAGTGTCGCAATATGAGCACCATCGACATCGGCATCCGTCATAATAATGATCTTGTCATAACGCAGCTTGGAAATATCAAAGTCTTCATGAATTCCGGTACCAAATGCAGTGATCATTGCTTTGATCTCGGCATTGCCGTAAATTTTATCCAGTCTCGCTTTTTCCACATTCAGAATTTTACCACGCAAAGGAAGAATTGCCTGTGTTGCACGGCTTCTTGCTGTCTTTGCAGAACCACCCGCGGAATCTCCCTCGACGATAAAGATCTCACAGTTTTTCGGATCTTTGTCCGAACAGTCTGCAAGTTTTCCAGGTAAGGAAGTACCTTCCAAGGCTGTTTTTCTTCTGGTCAGGTCACGCGCTTTTCTCGCTGCCTCTCTCGCACGCTGCGCAAGCAGAGATTTTTCACAGATACTCTTTGCAACTGCAGGATTCTGCTCTAAGAAATATGTGAGCTGCTCACTTACCACGGAATCCACTGCTCCACGCGCCTCGCTGTTTCCGAGTTTCTGTTTTGTCTGTCCCTCAAACTGCGGCTCCTCAATCTTGATACTGATGATCGCAGTCAGTCCCTCTCGGATATCGTCACCGGTCAGTGCTGGTTCCGAATCTTTTAAAATCTTATTTGCTCTCGCGTAAGTATTAAATGTTTTCGTCAGCGCATTACGGAATCCGGCGAGGTGCGTACCACCTTCCGGCGTAATGATGTTATTTACAAAACTGTAGGTCGCATCGTTGTAGGAATCATTGTGCTGCATGGCAACTTCGACATACACACCATCCCTGGTTCCCTCACAGTAAATGACATCCGGGTACAATGCCTCCTTGCTGCGGTTTAAGTAAGTGACAAATTCCTTGATACCACCGGCATAATGGAACTCATGACAATGATGCGATTCTTCTCTGGTATCCGTAAGTACAATGCGAAGTCCTTTTGTTAAAAATGCTGTTTCACGAAGACGCTGTTTTAAAGTGTCGTAATCATAAACGGTCTCCTCGAAAATCTCAGGATCCGGATGGAATGTAACCTTCGTGCCGTGTTTTTCCGAATCACAGGTTCCGATTACTTTTACCGGTTCGTCCGGTTTTCCGATATGGTAACTTTGGAAATAAACCTGTCCCTCTTTGTATACTTCAACACAAAGTTTGGTGGAAAGCGCATTTACAACTGACGCACCTACTCCGTGCAGGCCACCGGATACTTTATATCCTCCACCGCCGAATTTTCCGCCTGCATGAAGAACCGTATATACAACCTCAAGTGCTGATTTTCCAGCTTTATGATTCATTCCAACCGGAATACCACGCCCGTCATCTTCAACTGTAATGGAATTGTCCGGGTTGATGGTAACCTCTATGTTTTTGCAATATCCGGCAAGTGACTCATCCACGGCATTATCTACAATCTCATAGACCAAATGATGGAGTCCTCTCGCCGATGTACTGCCGATATACATACCTGGTCTTTTACGAACTGCTTCAAGTCCTTCCAGAATCTGGATCTGGTCAGCTCCGTATTCATTTGGATTTTCAATTTTTTCTGTTGCCATTCTGCTAACCTTGCCTTTCTATAACTTGACCTTTTTCAAATACCTGACCACTTATTACCTCAAAAACCTTATTGATTTCGAACCTGTTACGGATAAATTCATCCAAACCGGTACAGGTAATAATTGTCTGGGTATCACATATACTGTTTAACAAATAATTCTGACGATTGCTGTCCAACTCTGATAAAACATCATCCAGTAAAAGTACCGGAGTATCATGAATTGATTTTCTCACCAGCTCTATCTCGGATAACTTCAAAGAGAGTGCAGAGGTTCTCTGCTGCCCCTGTGAACCAAATTTACGGATATCAACACCTGCAATGGAAAAAAGCAGATCATCACGGTGTGGCCCTACAGATGTCTGGCACTGTTTCAGGTCGCGCGGTTTTACTCGTTCTAACTCCTGTTCCAACAGATCCGCAGAAACACTTGGCTCATACGAAAGAAAAAGTTCTTCTCTCCCGCCGGATATCCGATAGTGTATTTCATGAACAAGCTCATTCAGTTCTTTTACAAACTGTTCTCTCCGTCTGATAATTTTTTTCCCGGTATCAATAAGCTGCATATCCCATACCGGGAGTGTATCCGATAATTCAGGCCGGTAAACCATATCTTTCAACAGTTTATTGCGCTGATTTAAGATTTTATTGTAATTTGACAGGTCAGATAAATAAATTTTATCTAGCTGACATAACTCTGCATCCAGAAAATGTCTGCGTTCGGACGGTCCGTTTTTGATAATATTCAAATCTTCCGGCGAAAAAAATACAATGTTTAAAATTCCAAAAAGCTCACTTGCTTTTTTCATCGGTATCTTATTTACGGCAATTCCCTTAGAACGGTTATGTTTTAAATGCATGTCGATCTGATATTGTTTGCCGTTTTTTAAAACCATGGTACGAAGATGCGCTTCGTTTGTTCCAAAACGGATCATCTCTTTGTCTTTGCTTCCCTTGTGGGACTTTGTAGTTCCACTTAAGTAAGCAGCTTCCAGGATATTGGTCTTTCCCTGTGCATTATCGCCAAATAAAATATTGGTTCCCTCATCAAATGAAATCTGGAGATTTTCATAGTTGCGGAAATTGTTCAATTCAATGGACTGAATGATCATTTTGAGACTTTCACCGTTTCCCCGTTATAGGAAATCAAATCACCATCATGGATTTTTTTTCCACGCTGAAGTTCTGTTTCACCATTGACTTTTACCAGACCATCCTGGATGACAAATTTTGCATCAACACCGGATTCCACAAGTCCGGCTTTTTTCAAAGCCTGTCCAAGTTTTATAAATTCATCTGTTTCTCTAATCTGAATCTCTATCATGGAATTCCTTTCTATCGCCCTTTGGGCAATATCAATCATAGATTTCAAATTCTATAAAAATAATTAGTTTGCAGCTGCATTAAAGTTAACCGGAAGAATCAGATAAATAAATGTACCTTCATCATCCTTGATAAAACATGGTGCTTTCGGATTGACCATGTAAAGTGTTACTTCTTCTTCATCGATTACTCGCAGCGCATCAATGAAAAACTTTGGATTAAAGCCAATTAAAATATCTTTTCCTTCTTTGGCAATATCGATATCTTCATTCATGGAACCAATAAAGGAATTGATTTTTAATTCCATCGTTCCATCTGTGATGTTCATGATGATCGGTTTCTTATCACCTTCTTTGACAAGAAGTGTTGCACGGTCAATACAGTCTAACAGCTCACGTTTGTTTATTTTTACTTTTGTTTCGTAATCAGAAGATAACATCTGTTCAATCTTGAAGTATTCACCTTCGATCAGACGGGAAACGACTGTCGTATTTTCAAACTCAAAAACGATGTGATTGTCTGTCAGGAAAATAGATACTTCATCTTCTGCACTACCCGGAAGGATTTTGCTGACTTCCTGAAGTGTTTTTCCGGGAACGACAACTTTTTTGTGAGAATAATTATTTTTTAATTCAATGTTGCGAATCGAAATACGGTGTCCGTCGAGGGAGACAACCTTAAGATCGTTTTCTTCGATCTCGAACAACTCACCTGTCATTAATTTGTTGTTGTCATTGTCAGCGATGGAGAAAATAGTCTGGCGAATGACTTCTTTTAAGGTGAACTGGGACATAACGATTGGTTCGTTACGTTCAATGTACGGAATATAGGAAAAATCATCACCGGATTTACCGACAATGTTAAATTTTGCTTTTTCACATGTAATAGTTGTTTTAAAGGATGCATCAGTTTCGATCGTAACATCACTGTCTGGAAGTTTACGGACAATCTCGGAAAAGATTTTTGCATCCAGTGCGATTACACCACGTTCTGCAATCTCGCCTTCGATCTTTGTTTCGATCCCAAGTTCCATATCATTTGCAGTAAGTTTAATTTCGTTTGCAGAAGCATCGATCAGAATACATTCTAAGATCGCCATGGTAGTTCTGGTAGGAACTGCTTTTGAAACAATATTAACACCATGTAACAGATTAGATTTAGAACAAATTAATTTCATGTTGTAGATAACTCCTTCCTGATGAAACGTAGTGGCTCGCCAAAACGTGTTCATAAAAAAATAAATAGAAATCCGCCGTAGTCGTCTTAGAGGCTGTTCATAAGTTGATAACCGTAGAAAGCCTTAATTTTCAAGGGGTTAAAAAAAATTTGAGGTGGTATAACCCTGTGAAAACCATGCGGAAATTATCTTGAAATGATGTGAATTGAGGATGAGGCTCATAAATGTCTTAAACAGGTTTTAAACATGAAAATGAGACTTGTCCATACGGAATTCACGTTAATTTAACAAGATATCAACAATTTTTTGTGTATAACTTCGAAAAACCTTGATAACTTTAGTTAGGATTGATTTTTTTCTTGATAGTTTCTATTAAATTGCGTGTATTTTCGTTTGATTCGTATTCATCGGCAATTTTTTTGATACCATGAATAATGGTGGAATGGTCTCTTCCCCCAAGTAACTGTCCGATCGAGTCAAGCGGTATATCTGTCATATTCTTACAGAGGTACATTGCAATCTGTCTTGGTCTGGCAATTTCGTTACTTCTGTTTTTTGAGATCATCTGATCCAGCGAAATATTGAAATGTTCGGTGACAACTTCAATTACAAGCTGTGGCGTGATCTCTCTTGGCTTGTCCGGTGTAATAATATTCTGAAGTTCTTTCATGGCAATTTCCATTGTGATATCTGTTTTTTCAAGATTGGAATATGCCAGAAGTTTGTTTAAAGCTCCTTCAAGTTCACGAATGTTGGATTTAATGTTAGTTGCAATATAATTAAGAATCTCATCGCTGAGTTTCATGTCGTCAGCTTCAACTTTTCTTCGCAGGATAGCCATTCGTGTTTCGTAGTCTGGAGTTCCGATATCAGCAATAAGACCCCATTCGAAACGTGAACGAATCCGGTCTTCTAAGGTTTCCATGTCTTTTGGCGGTTTATCGGATGTTAAAATAATCTGCTTGCCGGCAGAGTGGAGTGCATTAAATGTATGGAAAAATTCTTCCTGTGTACTTTCCTTACCGATGATAAACTGAACGTCATCGACCATTAATACATCAATCGTACGATACTTTTCACGAAGTTTGTTCATAGCGGAAGCATTACCACTTCGAATTGACTCGATTACTTCGTTGGTAAATTCTTCGGATGTAACATAAAGTACTTTTGCGTTCGGGTTTCTCTCTAATATAAAATGACCGATGGAATGCATAAGGTGAGTTTTCCCAAGTCCCGGTCCTCCATAAATATAGAGAGGATTGTATGCTTCACCCGGAGATTCAGCAACGGCAAGTGACGCCGACTGTGCAAAACGGTTATTGCTGCCGACGACGAACGTGTCGAATGTATAGTTCGGATTCAGATTTGATCTGTCCGCCTTTTCGGAAAGTGCATTTTTTTTCGGTACGCCGCTATTGCCGGTGCGGATATTTTTTGTCTGTTCCGGCAGGATGAACTTGATTTCGTATTCTGTCCCCGTAAGTTCTGCAATCGTTACCTTTAAAGGAAGATAATATTTTTTTGAAATATAGCTTAGGGTCATCTGTTCCGATGGAACCAGTATATATAAAGTGCTGCCCTCGACGCCGTAAACTTCGAGCGGGCGAATCCAGGTATCAAAAGAAATATCACTGATATCATGCTCATGTTTGACGGTTGAGAGAATCTCGTCCCATTTTTCTAAAATTTTATCCATTTTAATCCTCATTTTTGCGCTGTATTTTGCGCATAACAAATATGAGCTTACGCCCAAATTTGTACGCTCCTGATAAAAAATCCTACATAGTTCTATCCTACACTATTTTTTTGCTTTTATCAATGAAAAGTTTGTACAGGGTATTTTAAGTTAGGGTGAATGCAAAAAAACCCAAATTTGGGCAAAATAGAGAGCCTGAATAATAAAAATTTGCATGAAGGGAAAAAATATGTGTGAATAAGTCGAAAAAAGTTATAGACCGCTAAATATAAGGGATTATCCTATTTATAAACAGATTATCCGTGGATTATCCATAAAATATCCACAAGTTATCCACAAATTGGGGATAACTTTGCGAAACCGCTAAAAATCGGCATTCTTCAACCCACATTTTTTAACATTTTCGGGGGATAACTGTGGAAAAGCAAATAACAAGATATAGGATGATAGAGTTTCTTCCTTATATATATAGTGGTCAACATTTTCCACAAATGGATAAATGTTGAAATGTAGATAAGTAAAATGAGGTCAAACAAAATTTTAGTGCTTGACTTGAAATATTTTTCTGCTATAATTGAGAATGATGTTTTTTAACTGAGAATATGCGTCTTAGGACGTTTTCTATCGCATCGTCATTTCAGGATGATGGTGAATGCCAGGCAGAGGAGGTGGATATAACATGAAGATGACATTTCAGCCGAAGAAAAGACAGAGATCAAAAGTTCATGGCTTCAGAAGCAGAATGAGCACAGCAGGCGGAAGAAAAGTATTGGCTGCTAGAAGATTAAAAGGAAGAAAGAAATTATCAGCATAGGCCACATTTTTGTGGTCTTTTCTTTCCTTAAGAAGAATGGATGAATAATGAGGTGGTGCATTTTGTACCACCTATTTGTTCATTCAAAGATATTTTATGGGTAAAGTAAGCAGAGACCTTCAAACAGATAGAAGGTAGTTGGTGCCTTAGGTAAATAATCAGAAAGGGCATACTAGGATGAAGTTTTCGGAATCATTAAAAAAGAACAGTGATTTCCAGAAAGTGTACAGGCAGGGAAAATCCTATGCGAACCGTTATCTGGTAATGTATGTTCTGGAAAATCATACAGAAGGAAATCGTCTTGGCATATCCGTCAGTAAAAAAGTTGGAAACAGTGTTATCAGACATCATCTGACCCGGCTGATCCGGGAGAGTTACAGACTACATGAAGACATGTTCAATAATGGTTTGGACATTGTAGTCATCGCAAGAAGTACGGCGCGCGATATCAGTTATCATGAAACAGAGAGTGCCCTGCTGCATCTTGGAGGTCTTCACAAAGTAATCAATCGTTAATTGCAGAAAAAAGAAGATGGAATCATTTTGAAAAAAATATTAATTGCTTTAATTAAGTTTTATAGAAAATATCTTTCTCCGATGAAAACGACCAAGTGTCCATATTGCCCGACCTGTTCTTTATATGGGTTGGAGGCAGTTGAAAAGTACGGAGCTCTAAAAGGGGGAGCACTTGCTTTATGGAGAATCTTAAGATGTAATCCTTTTTCAAAAGGTGGATATGATCCAGTTCCATAGTGGAGGTATTTACAAGTGTCAGATATGTTATTAACAGCATACAATGGTGCTATTTTAGGACCGATCGCCAAAGTACTTGGCTGGGTAATGAATGGTATTTATGCGTTGATGTCAATGATCGGTATTGAGAATGTTGGTCTTTCCATCATTATCTTTACTATCGTGATCTACGCTATTTTGTTCCCGTTAACTTACAAACAGCAGAAATTTTCAAAGTTATCACAGAAGATGCAGCCTGAACTTCAGGCGATCCAGAAAAAATATAACGGAAAAAAAGATCAGGCATCCATGATGGCAATGCAGGAAGAAACACAGGCAGTATATGAAAAATACGGTGTTTCCATGATGGGAAGCTGTGTGCAGATGCTGATCCAGATGCCATTGTTGTTTGCTCTTTACCGTGTATTTTTAAATGTTCCGGCATATGTATCCGGTGTAAAGAACAATTTCTCTACGCTGGTTGATGGAATTATGGCAACAAGCGGTTATCAGGATAAGATGACTCAGCTCGTTACAGATTTAAGAGTTATGACAACACCGGCAGCAGATTTTACAGTGTCAGATCCGACTGCTCTTTCGAACTCTATTGTTGATGTTTTATACAAAATGAATTCAGCGGGATGGGAAAACTTAAAGAGTGCATTTCCTTCTTTGACGGATACCATCAATGCGACTTATGATACAGTTTCACATGTAAACAACTTTCTGGGACTGAATATTTCAGATACACCATGGCAGGTCATGACGACGAACTTTGCGTCACATAACTTCCTGTTTGTAGTATTAGCACTTCTTGTACCGGTTATTTCTTATCTGACCCAGGTACTTAACATTAAGCTGATGCCGCAGGCTGCTCCGTCTAACGGAAATAGCGATAATGATATGGCTGCACAGCAGATGAAAATGATGAACCGCACTATGCCGATCTTTTCATTTGTAATGTGTTTTACCGTTCCTGTAGGTCTTGGTATTTACTGGATTGCCGGTGCCGTAGTACGAAGCGTTCAGCAGTTTTTCTTAAATAAACATTTTGAGAAAATCAATCTTGAGGATATTATTAAGAAGAATCAGGAAAAGGCAAAGAAGAAACGTGAAAAAATGGGAATCGCTGAAAATCAGATTTCCAATGCTGCTAAGATCAATACAAGAAAAATTGATGAACCGAAAAAAGAAGAGAAGAAGTCTAACATGAGTGAGGCACAGCGCGAGCTTGAATTAGAGAAAGCAAATGCCACAAAATCAAAGGCAAAAGCCGGAAGTATGGCCGCAAAAGCAAACATGGTCCGCGATTTTAATGAGAAAAACAGCAGAAAATAATAAGAAAGGATAGGGGTTTGGAATGGAATATATTGAAATTTCAGCAAAAACAGTCGATGAAGCAATCACAGAAGCACTGGTAAAACTGGGGACAACCAGTGACAGAATCGAATATGAGATCGTCGAAAAAGGAAATAACGGTTTCCTTGGCATCGGAAGAAAAGATGCGGTGATCAAAGTACGTAAGAAATATTCTGTGAATGATGATATCAAGGATTTCTTAAATAAAGTATTTGAAGCGATGGACTTAAAGGTTGAGATCGTTATGACTGCAGAAGAAAACAGTAATGTGATCAATGTTGATTTAAAAGGTGATGACATGGGCGTTTTGATCGGAAAAAGAGGACAGACCTTAGATTCCCTTCAGTACCTGACAAACCTTGCTGTTAATAAAAATGCAGAAAGTTTTGTAAAAGTAAAAATCGATACCGAAGATTATCGTAAGAGAAGAAGAGAAACATTAGAGAATCTTGCAAAGAATATTGCATACAAGGTAAAGAGAACAAAACGTCCGGTTTCTTTAGAGCCGATGAATCCTTATGAAAGAAGAGTGATTCATTCTACCTTGCAGAATGACAAATTCGTAACAACACACAGTGAAGGAGACGAACCTTATCGTCATGTTGTTGTAACATTAAAGAGACAGTAAACCGGTTTTCATCCGTGTGTGATGAATGACACAGAAAAATTCGTGGCGGATAAAGAAAACGTCCACGAATTTTTTTGTATATGGAAATGAGGTATTATGCGAACAGATACGATTGCTGCGATTGCAACAGCTATGTCAAGTTCAGGAATTGGTATAATAAGAATCAGTGGAGATGAGGCAGTCGGGATTGTCGACCGTATTTTTTCAATGAAAAACGGAAAAAAATTATCTGATATGCCGACACATACGATTCATTATGGTCATATCAAAGATGGGGATGAAGTGATCGATGAAGTTATGGTTGTACTGATGCGGGCACCAAAAAGTTACACCAAAGAGGATACCGTGGAAATTGACTGTCACGGTGGTGTGTATGTCATGAAACGGGTGCTTGAGACAGTAATCAAATATGGTGCGCGTCCGGCAGAGCCGGGAGAGTTTACAAAACGGGCATTTTTAAATGGACGGATCGATCTTGCACAGGCAGAATCTGTCATAGATATTATTCATGCGAAAAATGAATTTGCATTAAAGAGTTCAGAACAACAGCTTTCCGGTTCACTTTCGGCTGCAGTAAGGAAAGTCCGTGAAAAATTGCTGCATGAGATCGCATTTATTGAGTCTGCATTAGATGACCCGGAACACATCAGTTTAGATGGATATCCGGAAACACTTCATGGAATTGTGGAAGAAGCGCAGAAAGAGATTCAAAAGCTTCTTGCAAACAGTGACAATGGAAAAATTTTAAAAGAGGGTATTTCTACCGTCATTATTGGAAAACCGAATGCCGGAAAATCATCTCTTTTAAATACGCTCGTGGGAGAGGAGCGTGCTATCGTTACAGATATTGCTGGTACCACGAGGGATGTACTGGAAGAACAGATCAACTTAAATGGAATCATTTTAAATGTGATCGATACAGCGGGAATCCGTGAGACGGACGATGTTGTGGAAAAGATCGGCGTGGATCGTGCAAAAAAATATTTAAATGAGGCAGATCTGGCAATTTATGTTGTGGATACATCGACACAGTTGGATGAAAATGATTTTGAAATCATGGAACTCTTAAAGGACAGAAAAGCGATTGTTCTTTTGAATAAGTCAGATCTTACACCGGTTACCGACAGCGAATCAATCAGGAAACATCTGGATAAAAAAATGATTGCAATCTCTGCCAAAGAACAGACTGGCATTGAGGAACTTGAGGAGACAATCCGTGAGATGTTTTTCACTGGAGAGGTTACATTTAATGATGAGGTGTATATCACAAACATTCGCCATAAAACCGCTTTACAGGAAGCACGGAATAGTTTAAATTTAGTGGTGCAGAGTATCTTAGACGGAATGCCGGAAGATTTTTATTCCATTGATCTGATGAATGCGTATGAAGAACTGGGAAGTATCGTTGGTGAGGCAGTCGAAGATGATCTGGTGAATGAGATATTTAGTAAATTCTGTATGGGCAAATAGTTGTCGCCATTGGACGACAACTATTGGAAGAATGCAAAAGCGGCATTCTTCTGGCGTGTTGGCAAGAACTGTAAGAGAGGTAAAGCAGCATTCTTCCAGTGTGCTGGATTTGATTTAAGATAATTTAGAAAGAAGGATAAAAGATGCCTGCGATTGAAGAAAATTATGATGTGGTAGTTGTGGGTGCTGGGCACGCAGGATGTGAGGCGGCACTGGCATGTGCAAGGCTTGGACTGGAAACAATTATTTTTACGGTCAGCGTGGACAGTATTGCGATGATGCCTTGTAATCCGAATATTGGAGGAAGTTCAAAAGGCCATCTTGTAAGAGAAATCGATGCACTCGGCGGACAGATGGGTATCAACATTGACAAGACGTTTATACAGTCGAAGATGTTAAATAAGTCCAAGGGGCCGGCGGTACATTCTCTGCGTGCACAGGCAGATAAAGTGAATTACAGCATGGAAATGCGGAAAACGCTTCAGAACACAGAGCATCTTATAATCCGGCAGGCGGAAGTGGCGGAGATCATTACAGTTCCGGCAAATTCTGCTGATGGAGAAACAGCTGCTGTAGAAAAAAAAGATGGACAGATGGTTGAGATTAATGGTGAGCTTCAGAAAATTACCGGGGTAAAGACTGTTTCCGGTGGATTTTATCATTGTAAGGCAGTTGTGCTCTGTACGGGAACTTATTTGAGAGCGCGTTGTCTGACCGGAGAGATGATTACTTATACCGGACCGAATGGTCTGATGGCAGCAAATCATCTCACGGATTCTTTGAAAGCACACGGAATCGAGATGTTCCGTTTTAAGACGGGAACACCTGCGAGAGTGGATAAACGTTCTCTGGATTTTTCAAAAATGCAGGAGCAAAAAGGGGATGAGAGGGTAGTTCCGTTTTCTTTTACGACAAATCCGGAGGATGTGCAGATTGATCAGGTTTCCTGCTGGCTGACGTATACGAATCCAAAGACGCATGAGATCATCCGTGCAAATCTGGATCGTTCCCCGATTTATGCTGGAATTATTGAGGGAACCGGTCCGCGTTACTGCCCGTCGATTGAGGATAAAGTGGTAAAATTTGCAGACAAAGACCGTCATCAGATTTTTATTGAGCCGGAAGGAATCAATACCAATGAGATGTATGTCGGTGGTATGTCATCTTCTCTGCCGGAGGATGTGCAGCATGAGATGTACCGTACATTGCCTGGAATGGAGCATGTAAAAATTGTGCGAAATGCATATGCAATTGAGTATGACTGCATTAACCCAAACCAGCTTTATGCATCATTGGAATTTAAAAAGATTAAAGGACTTTTTTCCGGTGGACAGTTTAACGGAAGCAGCGGCTATGAGGAAGCAGCATGCCAGGGACTGATTGCAGGTATCAATGCGGCTATGAGCATTTTAGGAAAAGAACCACTGGTTTTAGACCGCTCGGAGGCTTATATTGGAGTACTGATTGATGATCTTGTGACCAAAGAAAATCATGAGCCATACCGGATGATGACTTCGCGTGCGGAGTATCGTCTGCTGTTGAGACAGGATAATGCAGATCTGCGCCTGACGAAAAAAGGTTATGAAATTGGCCTGATTTCAAAAGAGCGTTATGACTGGGTATGTAAAAAGGAAGAACTGATTGCACAGGAAATCGAGCGAGTGGCGAAAGTAAAGATCGGCGCAAATAAAAAAGTACAGGAATTACTGGAAAGTTACGATAGTATTCCTCTGAACACTGGAACATTTTTAACAGAACTGATCCGCAGACCGGAACTGGATTATGATAAACTTGCACCGATTGATCCGGAGCGACCGGATCTTCCGGCAGAAGTTGCCGAGCAGGTAAACATCAGCATCAAATATGATGGCTACATTAAGCGTCAGATGAAACAGGTCGAGAGCTTTAAAAAATTGGAAAAGAAAAAGATTCCGGAAAACTTTAACTATGATGATGTACCGAGTCTGCGTATTGAGGCACGTCAGAAATTAAAGACCTATTCACCGACTTCCATCGGACAGGCATCCCGTATTTCGGGAGTATCACCGGCGGATGTGTCAGTGTTACTTGTGTATATGGAGCAGATGAAATATCATGAGAAAGAGTCTGCAGAATGATAGAAAGACGAAACATATCTGTAACGGCAATGGTATTTTATAAAAGAAAAAAGTATATCGAGATATGAGTGTTGGATATGCATACTAAGAGAGAATGGAGATCAGAATGAGTTATAATCTGGAACAGTTTAAAGATGGATTAAAAGAACTTCAGATCGAGTTGAACGAGAAACAGATCAGTCAGTTCCTTAAGTACTATGAACTTCTGGTAGAAACGAATAAGGTAATGAATCTGACCGCCATCACGGAATTTGATGAGGTGGTAGAAAAACATTTTTTAGACAGTCTTTCTTTGTGCCGTGTATATGATCTAAAAATTGATGCTAAAATTTTAGATCTTGGAACCGGAGCAGGATTTCCGGGAATCCCGCTTAAGATTGCATTTCCAAATTTAGAGTTAGTGCTTGCCGATTCCTTAAACAAAAGGATTAAGTTTTTAAACCAGGTGATTGATGAACTGGAACTGAAAGATATTACTGCCGTTCATGCAAGAGCAGAAGAACTGGGAAGAAATAAAGATTACAGAGAACAGTTTGATGTATGCGTTTCCCGCGCGGTTGCAAATCTTTCTTCACTCAGTGAATACTGCATCCCATTTGTGAAGGTTGGAGGAAAATTTATTTCCTATAAGTCCGGCAGTATTGAGGAAGAAGTAGCAGAGGCAAAAAAAGCTGTTTTCGTTCTGGGTGGAAAAGTGACGGATGTGTATAAATTTGATCTGTATGAGCAGAAACGATCTTTTGTTGTGATCGATAAGGAAAAACATACACCGAAAGCATATCCGAGGAAAGCCGGCACTCCGACAAAGGAGCCGTTACACTAAAATAATAAGGGTAAAAGAAAGACATTTTGTAAAAAAATAAAGTGTCATAAATAGAAAAAAATTTTGTAAGAAAATAAAGTGTCATAAATAGAAAAACACTTTGCGTGAAAGCATCGTGTTATTGATCAAAAAAGTGACTGTGAAAAATTCCGACAGTCACTTTTTTGTATATTCATGTATTATTTTTCTTCACGTTCGAAAAGCATACGAATCACTTCTGCCAATTTATCCGGTGCCTCTAACTGAGGAAGATGTTTTACATTGGAAATATAGGCAGTTTCAATCATGGAACTTTGCTTTGCATAGCTTGTTACGATCTGAACGGAATCTGGATTACTTCTGCTTTCCACAACATAGAAAGGGATGGAAAGTTTCTTGAGTGCATGTAAAATACAGTTATCCATGTACTGGCCTTCAATGCTTGCCATTAAATATTTTCCGTGGCTGCCATTCATGTGGGAAGCTTCGTAGTAAGCATCTAACATTTTGGAAGAGGCAAGCTGCGGTTTGTTAAAATATTCTGTATAAAATAATTTCTGGATATTTTTTTCATGTGTTTTTACATTGTAAATAAATGTTCCAAGAATAGGAACTTCCAGTAATGCCTTCTTTAAAGTAGAAGAGTTACTCGGTGTGCGGTTGAATTTTTCCGGCATTGGCGGATTGATCGCAATGATCTTATGGAACAGATGATTATTCATGTTTTCTGCCAACGTTACAAAGGAAATAGAAGAACCGGTTACAATTACAGTCGGGGCATCTTTGATAACTTCTTTTACAAAATCTGTAATAAGCTGAACATATAAATAGTTGGTGTAGGTCAGATAAGGTTTCTCGGAACGTCCACAGCCTAAGAGGTCGATCGTATATACCGTATGCTGTTTTTCAAGTTTCTTTGCATAACGGCACCACTCATAAGAAGAACTGAGTGGACTAAGATCATGTATTAATAAAACAGGTGTCCCGGAACCACGTCTTGTGTAATATATTTTGCCATTCTTCCAATCAAAAAAATTACCATTTTCCGTCTTTAATATATTTTTCATTGAAGCTGTAAAATCAATGAAACGATTTACTAAATGGATGGTTCCGGCGGCAAATGCAGTTAACAGAAAAAAGTGTCTGATGTTTTTTTTCATACTTTTATTCATAAATGCCTCCATATCTGCCAAATAACAGGCGTTTTTTTATAATAATATTATAGCCGCTTTTGTCTTCTTATACAAATAAATTTTATATTTTATCTTTTCAATAAGGTAAATTTAGTATAAAATAAAAATGGTCTATTATTTATGTAATATAAAACATATGTTCGAAGGAAGTATATGATAAGTGAGTATTTAAAAAAATTTCAGTCGGAGCTGATGTCGAATAAAGAAGAGATTCATAAGTCAGTCGAGGCACTGGAATTGCAGATTAAGGAAAATAAGGCATTTATAAAGCTTTTAAAAGAGGAAAATGATTCAAATTATGAATCATTTAGTCCAAGGGATGTTAATCCGAAGGGCAGAGAACAGATCCAGCATTTAGAAGATCAGCAGAAGCTTTTACAGGAACAGTTAGATACCAGAAAAAAAGAATATGTATCCTGCATTGCAAAGTTGGACGAATTAAATGAGGCAATCGCTGAATTAGAACAGAAGATAAATGATAGTGATTCAGATATCAGTGATGATATATTGCGACTCAAGTTATTGGAGACGCAGGAAAATGAGAGGCAGCGTATATCAAGGGAATTGCATGATTCAACCGTGCAGAATCTGACGAGTCTGGTTCATAAAACTGAATTATGCAGTAAGTTGATTGATATGGATAAAGTCCGGTGTAAACTGGAATTAAATATCATGTCTAAGACGCTGCGGGACATTATCAATGATACACGGAACATGATTTATAATTTGCGACCGATGTCATTTGATGATATTGGCCTGGAAGTTACCATTGAACGTGCATTAGAGAAGTTAGAGAGCAGTGAAACAAAAAAGATAAATTTTTCTGTAGTCGGTGAGTCATATAAAATTAATCCTGTTATTGGAATTACATTGTTAAGGATTATACAGGAGGCATGCAGCAACGCAATCCGCCATGCAGATTGTTCCATAATAAAAGTTGTATTAAATTATCAACCGGGAACAATCATACTTTCTATTGAAGATGATGGAAAGGGATTTGCATATGAAGAAACGGAGTGTAGTTGTAAAGCCGATAATTCAGGATTTGGTTTATCTATGATGAAAGAAAGGGTATACCTTTTATCTGGAAAAATAGACATTCATTCGAAAATAAATGTGGGGACGAAAATCCAGGTTGAAGTTCCGATTACCGAATAGGGAGGTACATAAAAGATGGCAGTAAAAGTTATGATAGCAGATGATCATTCAATGATTCGTGAAGGTTTAAAACAATTACTGGAGTTAGAAGGTGATTTTGAAGTTATTGCTGAAGCATGTGACGGAGTAGACTGTCTTGAAAAATTAAAAACAGTTGTACCAGATATTTTATTACTGGATATTAATATGCCAAATATGAATGGACTGGAAGTCCTTCAGAAAATGAAAGATATGAAAATGAAAGTCAAGGTGTTGGTATTAACAGTACACAATGAAGTAGAGTATCTTTTAAAGGCTGTTGATATTGGAGTAAATGGATATTTGTTAAAAGATTCTGAGTCTGCAGAATTGAAAAAAGCAATTTTAGCAGTTGTAAATGGAGAAGATTATATTCAGCCAAGTTTAATACCAGTTTTAAACTCCAAGATGCTTGACCGGGATAGTGATAGCAGTAAGATTGAAAGTCTTACCAGAAGAGAACTGGAAGTTTTAAAGATGCTTTCTTATGGAACTTATAATAAAGAAATTGCAGAGCATTTGAATATCAGCGAACGTACTGTGAAGAATCATGTTTCTAATATCTTTAAAAAAATCGGAGTAACAGATCGTACACAGGCAGCAGTATTTGCGATTCGCAATAACCTGATTACCATCTAAGAAATTGATTATAAATTAACGTAATAATTTGAAGTGTCGTTACAATGTTTCACGTGAAACATTGTAACGACACTTTTTTGATTCATGATAATAGAATGTTTGCAGAGCGTGCATTCTATTATTGAAAAATATACAAAGAATTGTATATTTTATTCCATTGTCTTAAAATAAGAAAATTGATAGCAATGAATTAAATCTAATAAATATTAAGATTGCTATGATCTTCCTGATGCAGATTATCTTGGAGTAATGTGAAGAGCAATAATGATTAAGCTTTGACTCGATGCTTATTTGTGATTTAATTCATGAAAAAATATCACTGTAAATAAACGGGTAAACTAGGATTTACTAATTTTCTATCAAAGTTAAACAATGAATGTGGAATTTGTACCTCACAAAAAAATTACTGTAAATAGCACTGAATCAGGCTGATTGCCAGACTGACAAAATGGGCACAGGCAGCTTTTTATTTTATGTCTTTTTTATCAAAAATATTCTTATTTATAATAATAGATATGTTTATGGAATGTGGTGTAATGTGTCATCTAAAATAGAAGATTTACCTGCAAGGTATAGAATCTATAGATTATAAAATTCTATTCTGTAAATAAAAAAAACGGTAGTTAAAAGATGAACGAAAAATAATGATTTTGTGCTGAGCAGATTAGAACAGAGATAGAGTATAAAATGATAAATTATTATATCGGGGTACATTATTACAAAATATAATATTATAAAAATACGGAAAATATAAAATGACTACAAAGTAAAAACAAGTAAGTATATATTGGAGAGGTATAAATGGCTTAAAATAAGAAACAGTATTTAATCAATAAAGCTTAAGATTATGGTATATTTTGCATATTATGCAAATTAGAATACGATATTTTTCATCGTGCATAATATTATGATTTTACTGGAAAGCAATATGCACCAAAATAGTAAAATTAATATTATATAACTGTAAAATATCAAAGTGATTCATAGTTATTAATAAAATACTGAAAATATAGAAATATGATATGGTGGAAAAAATATACGCAAGATTTGTGCCTACGCATAAAATTAAGATGCAAGTAAAAATATTGTGTTTATTGAAAGCAGCGTGAGAGTGAAGCTTAATATGTAACCAATTAAAATAAGTATAAAATTGAATATGCAATGTTTCACGTGAAACATTGCATATTCAATTTTGTCAGTGTTTATATGGTGAAAATTATTGTACGATAATATTTAGCAGAGTAAATAAAAATGAAATTATAGCACGTTAATATTTCAATAGAGTAAATAAAAATGAAATTATAGCACGTTAATATTTTAATAGAGTATACATAAATAAAATAATTACACAATAGTATTCTGATCAAGTATACATAAATGAAAGTATTCCACCCAATATTATAAAAGGTAAAATATATTTTAGTTGTTAAATACGAAATCAATACACAGATGTTTCACGTGAAACATTATTTGTTGGATATTTTATCTGTTATATAAAAGTATAGAAGATTTCATGTTGAGTAAGCTATGCATCAAACAAAGAATCTCCAGAAACAATAAAAAATATATAATTATTCAAATGTGAAATAAATATAAGAAGTAAAAATACACAAAATGTTTCACGTGAAACATTTTTTTATAGAAATGCATATATATAAGTGCTATAATGAAACCAATAAAGAAAGAAATGAGGATTATAATGAGCAGAATTATAGCAATCGCCAACCAAAAGGGCGGTGTAGGTAAGACAACAACGGCGATTAACATTGCTTCCTGCTTAGCTGAAGCAGGAAAAAAAGTTTTAACAATTGATCTTGATCCGCAGGGAAATATGACAAGCGGATTAGGTGTAAATAAAAATGAACTGGAAAACACGGTATATGAATTAATGCTTGATGAATGTTCTATCAAGGAAAGTATGGTTGATACTGTAGTGGATGGAATGAAGATTATACCGTCCAATGTGAATCTTGCGGGGGCGGAGATTGAATTGTTAGGCATTGAAGATAAAGAATACATTTTGAAAAATGCTGTAGATTACGTTCGTGATGATTATGATTTTATCATTATTGATTGTCCACCATCATTGAATATGTTAACAATTAATGCTATGACCACAGCAGATTCTGTACTTGTTCCAATCCAGTGTGAATATTATGCTTTGGAAGGACTCAGTCAGTTGATACATACCATTGATCTTGTTCAGCAGAGATTAAATCCGGAACTTCACATTGATGGTATTGTGTTTACTATGTATGATGTAAGAACAAATTTGTCAAATCAGGTTGTAGAAAACGTAAGAACAAATCTTGATACCAAAATTTATGATACATTAATACCTAGAAATATCCGTCTTGCAGAGGCACCGTCACACGGACTGCCTATCAATATGTATGATACAAAGTCAGCAGGAGCGGAAAGCTATCGCATGTTAGCAAAAGAAGTTATGGAAAGGAAGAATGTATAAAAGTATGGCAACAAAAAAACGTGGTCTGGGACAGGGAATTGATTCATTGATTCCAAATAAAGTAAATGCAAATAAAGAAACTGAGACGGTAAAAGTAAATGCTGGTTCTGAAAAAAATGAGACAGATGGAATCTTTGTTAATATCAATAAAGTGGAACCAAACAGAGAACAGCCTAGAAAAAACTTTGATGAGGATTCATTGGTGGATTTATCAGAATCCATTAAGCAGGTGGGAGTGCTTCAGCCGTTACTTGTATTGGATAAAAAGGATTATTATGAAATTATTGCTGGGGAACGACGTTGGAGAGCCGCAAAACTTGCGGGATTAAAAGAAGTTCCGGTCCGGATCATGAATCTTACCGATCAGGAAGTTGTAGAAATTTCATTAGTAGAAAATATACAGAGAGAAAACTTAAATCCAATCGAGGAAGCGTTTGCATATAAAAGACTTTTAACAGAGTTCCATTTAAAACAGGATGAGGTTGCGGAGCGTGTTTCTAAGAGCAGAACCGCTGTAACAAATTCTATGAGGCTCTTAAAATTAGATGAACGTGTTCAGCAGATGGTAATCGATGATATGATCACAACCGGCCATGCAAGAGCACTGCTTGGAATTGAGGATGTGGAGAAACAATTTGCAACTGCACAGAAAATTTTTGATGAAAATTTAAGCGTGCGTGAGACAGAAAAACTGGTAAAGAAAATTCAAAACAATAAAGATATTCCAGTAGAAAAGAAAAAGGTTTCAGATCCTGCAATGGAGGCAATTTATCATGATTTAGAGGAGAAGATGAAATCAATTCTTGGAACAAAAGTTGCTATCAACAAAAAAGATGATCAAAAAGGAAAAATAGAAATAGAATATTATTCTATGGATGAACTGGATCGTATTATTGATCTGATCCGCACAATTGCATAAAATATACATATACAGAACATTTGTTCTAAAAAGTGAAAGGTAAAATAATGATATCAAAATATTTAGGGTTTGACTCAGATTATATTATTATAGGGCTTTGTGGAGTTCTTTTGATTTTATTTATATTAACAATTGTAAATATTGTTCAGATGAAAAAATTAAAAAAGAATTACCGCATTTTTATGAGTGGAAAAGATGCAAAGACACTGGAAGATACATTGATTCAAAGGTTAGATCAGGTTGATTCCCTGTTAGAATCAAATGAAGAAAATGACAGCAATATTAAAGTACTCTCTAAAAATATGCAGCGTACCTATCAGAAGATGGGATTGATCAAGTATGATGCATTTCATGAGATGGGAGGAAAATTAAGTTTTTCTCTTGCAATGTTAGATATGCGCAATAATGGATTTATTATTAATGCAATGCACACCAGAGAGGGCTGCTATACATATATTAAAGAAATTATTGATGGTAATTCTGTAATTGTTTTATCAGAGGAAGAACAGGAAGCTTTAAAACGTGCAATGGATCCGAATAGTAATTTGAAAAATTCGGATGAGGAATAGTGTGAGAAATAAAGTTATGGAGAAATAATGAGAATACGGCAGGTCAAATCACTTGTAGGCGGAGAAACACTGGTGGAACCGGTTATAACAAAAGAAAAAGAAATATTGATTTCCGGTGGAACAGTGTTAAAACCGGAGTATTTGGATCTTATTTCTTTTTTGGGTATCGATACCGTATGTATTGAAGATCCGTATGAAGCCTTTGAAACAACACATTTTATTATCAGTGAAGAGAGAAAACAATATTATGTCAGTGAAGTTCAAAAAATCCTGGAAAATCATATTTACCATGGAAAAAATTCATTGAACAAAATGACGGACCTTGCAAATGAAATTGTCAGGGAAATAACGGAAGAAGAACAGCCAAAAGTCATAGATATAGAAGAACGCAATGGAAGCCTTTATGAGCATACCGTCCTTGTGACCATGTTGTCTTTGGTGGTTGCAAAAATGTTAAAAGTAAAAGAAGAATCTTATATTGATATTGCAATAGGGGCACTTTTGCATGATCTTGGTATGCGTTACATCACGGTTCCATATATTAATTTTGATATGGATCACAGACCGGCATCGGAAGTATTTGAATTGAAAAAACATACAATACTGGCATATTCAGCGTTGGAAGGTGAGGACTGGATATCGCCTGTTTCAAAAAAGATGGTATTATCGCATCACGAAAGAAAAGACGGTTCCGGTTATCCTTTAAAACAAAAAACAAAAGATATCGAGTGTAATATATTGCAGGTATGTGATGCATTTGATTGTATGATTTCCGGAATGGAATGCAAAAGAATCAGTGTACAGCAGGCACTTGAGACAATGATAGAGGCAGCAGATCTTTTATTTGAACGAAAAATCGTAAAAGTATTACAGAAAATAGTTGCATATTATCCGGTCGGTACGAAAATCCGGCTGAATACAGGAGAAACAGGAATCGTTGTATGCCAGACGGACAATTCTATCCGTCCGGTCGTTGCTGTCTTAGATCAGGATAATCAGATGACGGAAATCAGATATGACCTGGCAAAAAATAAAAAAATATCAATTCTGCAGTTGGTTTAAGAATGGAGATTAGTGTGAAAAATAAGTTTTTTCACACGCAAGATTTGTGCTTACGCACAAACTTGAGATGCGCAAAAAACAGCGCAAGAATGGAGATTAATATGCATAAATTTTTAAGAGCAGTCGGTCTTTCGGATATTAAGAAAGAAGAACTCGAAAAAATATGTAAAGATATAGAAGAAAAACCGGACACAATTAAGGTGGCAGAGGATTCGGAAGGAAATGAATTTGCTGAACTTTGTCATCAGTTTGGCGACTTTTTTGGTCTGACGCTAAGAGGTACGTACCGGGAAGATGACACATTTGAGATGGATTATTACTATCCGTATTTTTTTGGCACAATGTTATCCACAAGAGAACAGGCAGAAGTGGAAAAACATGCGGAAAAAGAGTCCTATGCGGGGATATGTGATGAAGTCAGAATAGGAGTGACGTTAATTTTCTATCTGCAGAATGTTGTGGATTTTCTGGCTGTAAAAGGATCAAAAAAATATATGAATCTGGAGGAAGGTGTTATTTTAGGTGCGCTTTCTACAGAAGGAAAAATTTTGCTTCCAATTAATAAAACTGAGAAAAAAAATAAGCAGAACCAGCAGAATACAACGGACCGCAATTATCTGGTTGCAGCCGCAAGAGATGGGGATGAAAATGCGATCGAGAATCTGACGTTAGAAGATATTGATACATATTCCATGTTGTCAAGACGTATTACGCATGAGGATGTACTCAGCATTGTGGATTCTTATTTTATGCCATATGGCATTGAGAGTGATCAGTATGCAATTCTGGGCGAAATATTAGATTGCAGGCTGGAACAGAATAATCTTACCGGAGAAAATGTCTGGGTGCTTGATATCTGCTGTAATGAAATGAACTTTGGAGTCTGCATTAATCAGAAGGATCTGGTTGGAGAACCACAGGTTGGCAGACGTTTTAAGGGCATTGTGTGGATGCAGGGAAGTATAAAATATAGAGAATAAGTGTAGATATTTTCCAATGTCATTAACTTAAAAGCAGAAGATATTTATTCCTAAAAGGATAAGATATCTTCTGCTTTTTGCTAAAGTTAATGACATTGACTATTTATAACCTTCTGAAGAAAAAGGAATTCCGGTGGATCCAGTTGGATGGAGGAAAGTATCGCATCTCAAAGAAGAGTTTCGATGACTGGCTCGATAACTTGGAACAGTAAAAAACAGGGTGTTGATCAGGCAGATTTTGTCTGCATCGACATCCTAAATTTTTATCTGGATTTGAGATATGATATAAGAAAAAACACTAACACTAAAAAGACAGGAAGTGAAGAATAAATGGCAACAGCAATTATGAAACAAAAAGAAGTTCCAGAAATGGACGATGTTGAAGAAGTCATTTCGAAGATTTCAGAAGAAAGTCCTTACAAACGGCGTCTAACACAAAAGAGAACCTGGATGACAGTGCCGGAAAGATACGAATCAATATTGCCAGCTTTGAAAAATGGTACGCCAATCAGATTAAATATCATAAAGTTACCGGAGAAGAACCAGGGAAAAAATTGAAATCCTGCTGATGAAGTAATAAATTCTATATCCAAATGAGTATCTTTATTGTGCATATGGAGAATCTATCTCCATCAAATCTATTGAAATCTCCATCATTTAGCATTAAAATGATGGAGATAAATTCAAAATGAAGGAGATTTCAATGAGAAATTTTGATTATATTACAAATCCTGCGAAGTTGCTGACACCTGAAATTGTTCAGATGGTTGGCAGTATTCATGAGCATAAAGGTAAACAGGAATTATTTCTGGAAGCAAACATAGATGAACTGAAAACACTTCTGGAAGTTACTTTAATTCAAAGTACGGGAGCATCTAACCGAATTGAAGGTATATTTACAAGTGATAAACGTTTGGAAGAACTGGTAAGTCAGAAAGCAGAGCCACGTAATCGGTCTGAACAGGAAATTGCCGGTTATCGTGAAGTGCTGGCTACGATTCACGAAAGTTATGAATATATCACTCCAAAACCAAACATTATTTTACAGTTACATCGTGATTTATATTCTTATTCCCAAGGAAACATCGGTGGTACCTATAAGAATTCAGACAATGTAATTGCAGAAACCGATGCCGGGGGACACCAAAAAGCTCGTTTTATTCCAGTTCCAGCTTTTCAGACTGCAGAAGCAATAGACGAACTTTGCGCTCGTTTCCTTGAAGCATGGGAAGCAAATCTCATTGATAAACTGATTTTAATCCCCATGTTCATTCTGGATTTTCTGTGTATTCATCCTTTTAATGATGGAAATGGTAGAATGAGCCGTCTGTTGACTTTATTGTTGTTCTATAAGGCTGGATATATCGTTGGAAAGTATGTCAGCATGGAAATGCTGATTGAAAAAACGAAAGAAACATATTATGAAGCTCTTCAAGCAAGTTCTGTCGGTTGGCATGAGGGTGAAAACAGTTATGAGCCTTTTGTTAAGTATTATTTAGGTATTATGCTGAAAGCATACAATGAATTTGAAAGCCGTGTAGAACATTTGAAGTACCATAATCTTTCCAAGCCGGATAGAATTAAGGCAGTGATTGATAATAAGGTCGGTAAGATAACGAAGAAGGAAATTATGGAACTATGCCCTGACATAAGTAAGGTTACCGTGGAAAGAACACTGACGGATTTAGTTAAGAGTGGGTATATCGCAAAGGTCGGTGCAGGTCCATCCACCGGTTATGTCCGTATTTGAAAAATTATTTTCAGATTTCCATAATAATATTATTACTACTTTGAATTAACCAATTTACCAGTCAAAAACGCATGGACAAACCGTCTCGTATGCGTTATATTATTTATAGACAAGAAAATATCTTGTGCTTTCGATAGGAAGTTTAATTGAATACTGTTTACCATGATCGAACGTACGAAGCATGGTGGTCATATAACAGATGTCGATGGTAATATCAAGGCATTCCCCAATTATTAGCTGGAGCAAACAATCAGCTAACTTTCAGAGCTTGACAGAGGGGGTATTCAGAATAACTCAAATTGAATCGGAAATAGTTTTTAATAGTGTCCCATATGGGTTTACCTTACCTCAGATTGACAGAGAGTGACAATTGGTTGGAGCTCTCCTAAGGGGCAACTAAGTGCAGACCATTTAGTGAGAAGCAACAGGATTTTAGAGTTTGCAAAAAGGCTAAAATCAATATATAATAACAGGAGCAATTCATCACGCAAGTGATTGGATTCATAAACATGGCAGCCGGAGCCAAAAAGGCTGAAAAGCCCGAAAATACGGCATTTGTTCCCTTAGTTAAATGGATATAACGAGGTCCTCCTAAGGTTCAATCATGGTTGAGACTTATGGAAGTTGAGAAGTGATAAGTCAGAGTTCGATTCCAACAGGGATTGACCTGAATGTCAAAATAAGGTACAATGGAAATTCATCACAAGAGTGATTGAATTCATAGATATGGCAGCCGGAGCCAAAAGAGCTGAAAAGCCCGAAAATACGGCATTTGTCTCCTTAGTTAAATGGATATAACGGGGTCCTCCTAAGACTCTATTGTAGGTTCGATTCCTATAGGAGACGCTCATTTTTAGCGGTAATGAAGATAGTTTCATTGCCGCTTTTTTCATGCAGAATTGTAATTTCAGTGACAAATTTGTCAGCGAAACAAGGCTGAAAATACTGATTTTGTCAGCGGGGATGGATGCTTGTCACCAATTCACACTTTCCTAGCCGTCACCCAGAGGGATTAACTACAGTGTAGGATGAGTTTTAGGGTGTAAAATTAGGAAAAGCAGTGAAACAAAACACTATATTCTTGTCTGTGATATCAGGCCTGTCGGAAGAGTCCGCTCAGATTAGATAAATACAATCTATTCTGGACGGGCTTTTTTGCGTTCAGAGAAAGGAAGTTGCCTATGGAAGAAAAGAAGGAATTGCTGGATCAGGATGAAAGAGTTGTAGAGATTGAGCTGGAAAGACTTCGGGGATTTGTAAACCATCCATTCAAGGTTCAGGCGGACAGTCAGATGATTGAATTGCAGGAGAGTATTAAGAAGTATGGAATATTAAATCCTCTGATAGTCAGAACTAGGCAGGATGGAACTTATGAGATCATTTCAGGCCACAGAAGAAAATTTGCAGCTGAAAAGATTGGTTATCGTAAGGTACCTGTGATCATTCGCGTATTAAAAGATGATGAAGCGGTTGTATCTATGGTTGATTCAAATTTACAACGGGAAATGATTAGTCCAAGCGAAAAAGCATTTGCTTACAAAATGAAGTATGAAGCAATCAAAAGGAAGGCAGGAAGAAGAAAATGTGGTCAGGTAGACCATAATTTGGGAAAGAAAAGCATTGAGCTCATTGGAGAAGAATGTGGAGACAGCCCCAAGCAGGTTCAAAGATATATCAAAATAACAGAACTTATTCCTGAAATGCTTGAAAACGGTCATCATGACAGTGGATGAGAACCAGAGAGCAGTATTTGAACTGAATTTTGAGAAGGGAGCAGGCAAATATGGAAAAAGCAAAAAAAAGAAAGATTAAAAAGTGGGATGAAGTACACGGAGAGCACGAGGTGGAAGTATCGGACAATACAGGAGGATGTGAGCCGGAAGAGGTGGCTGGAGCCAGCCCTTCCATCAGCAGAAATCCGATGAGGAGCATCGAGGATATGGTGGAGCAGAGCGACAACAGCTTTGATGGTGTGATCAATAATGTGAAAGTGGAACCGGCAGCAGGCACTTTGGAAATCATACCAGATGATAAAAAATCCGTATTGGAAAAATTAAAGGAACAGAGTAAACAGATGCAGTCCCCTGTGCCTGTTTCTGATAGAAAGCCGGTTCCGGGATGTTGTTTTGAAAGAGAGTTCCAGAGATGGTAGAAAGATCAAAACGAATTGAGCTGAGAGTGACCGCAGATGAACTTAGACAGATTCATGAGCGTATGCAGGAGGCTGGTATTTCCAGTCTCACTGCATATATGATCAGGATGGCACTTCACGGATATGTCATTGTGATGGATCTTTCTGACTTAAAAGAAGTTCTTCGCCTTTTACAGATATCCGGCAATAATCTGAATCAGTATGCAAAAAAGGCAAACGAAACAGGCAGCATTTATCATGAGGATATCGAAGAACTGAGAACAAATCAGAAAGAGATTTTGCAGGAAATGAGAAAAGTGCTGGACAGACTGACAGCAATTATGTAAGGCAGGTGAGAAGATGGCGGCAACAAAACTGATAGCAATGCACCAGAATAAAGGCCGGAGTGTGATGCGGTGTCTGAAAGACAGGACCGATTATGCCATGAATGGAGAAAAAACGGATGAGGGAAAATATATTTCATCTTATCAGTGCAATCCGGAGCTGGTTGATCTGGAATTTGCTCAGGCAAAAAAGGAATATCTGCATAAGACATGGCGGCAGCCTAAGGGAGATGTGATTGCATATCAGATCCGCCAGTCCTTCAAGTCGGGAGAAATCACACCTGAGGAAGCAAATGAAGTCGGATATGAAACCGGCATGAGATTTACAAAAGGGAAGCACGAATTTATTGTAGCTACTCATGTGGACCGGGCACATATTCATAATCACATCATTTTCAATTCCACCAATCTGGAATGTGACCGGAAGTTCCGGGATTTCTGGTTTTCCGGAATTGCATTGCAGAGACTTAGTGACATTATCTGTCTGGAGCATGGACTTTCTGTTATTCCAAAGGTAAAGCCGAGTGAGAGACAGCGGAGGACAAAGTACCCGGAACGTGTGAGCATGAGGGATGTCATCCGGGAAGATATTCTGAAATGCCTGGATCAGAAACCGGCAGATTTTGAAGAACTTCTGAAACTTCTACAGGCAGAAGGATATGAAATCAAGCGTGGCAAGCATACTGCAGTCTGTGGAAAAGAGCAGAAACGTTTCATCCGGTTCCGTTCAATTGGAGAGGATTTTACAGAAGAAAATCTGAAAAAAGTGATTGCCGGAGAGAAAGAGTCTCCTGAAAGAAATGAAAAAGTACCGGACCGGAAAGAAGCAAAAACCGAAAAGCGTAAGTTTGATCTGGTAGTTGATATTCAGGAAAAAATGGCACAGGGAAAGAACGGAGGATATGTCCGGTGGGCAAAAAAATATAATGTGAAACAGTTTGCGGAATCTATTCTGTTTTTACAGTAGCATGATATTCACGATAAGGAAACGCTGGATGCATTGGTGGATGGGAGTTCTGCAAAATACCATGAACTTATGAAAACCATCAAAGATGCAGAGGAGAAGATGGCAGTAAATAAAGTGATCAAGACTCACATTATCAATTATGCCAAGACCAGAGAAACTTACATTGCCTATCGAAAATCAGGGTACAGTAAAAAATTTTTCGAGGCACACCGGGATGAAATCACTCTTCACAAGGCGGCAAAGGAAGCATTTTCAAAACTGCCGGATGGAAAAATTCCGAAGGTAAAGGATCTGAATGAGGAATTTGCAAGACTGCTTTCAGAGAAAAAGTCCGCTTACAGCGAATACAAGAAAATAAAGAAAGAGATGCGGGATTATCAGATAGCGAAGCAAAATGTGGAATCTTTCTATGCTGCTCAGCAGAGTTGGGACATAGAGGAAGACATGAAAAGGAAACGGCAGCAGTCAAGATAAGCATACGGGCAATCATCAAAAATATAAATTGGTAATTGCCCTTTTTTTTTATATTCCGGCAGAGCAGAAATGTATCAGCACTCACAAAGTGAGGGCGCAGTTTGTCATCGAAGATGACATTCTAAGGGGATTGGGGATGTGCCTCCAACAAGCAAAATGCGCCCGTGTACGTACGGGGGCACTGCTTGCTAACTTGTAATATGGAAGAAAAATACTTTTTGCAGGAGGAATGCACATAAAAGTTGTATGAGAATTGAAGAATTGGTATAATAAAACAGAAATTAGAAAATTGATATTTGGGAAAATAATAAGTATATATAGTTATCTATAATGTGTGAAAATTTGAATGAAAAGAAGAAAAGAAGAAAAGAAGAAAAGAAGGATCAATATGAATATGCTTAAAGAATTTGGAATTATAGGGTTATGGGGAGAACGAAATTATCATTTAGTTATAAATGATGGAAAATTAATTATGGTAGGTGAAAATGGATGTGGAAAAAGTACCGTATTGAGAATTATGTATTACACTTTAACAAAAAAATGGGGACAATTAGTTAAAGAGGATTTTGAGAGAATAAATATAGTTATTGGAAATGAAAAAAGACGGTTTACTAAAGAACAGTTAGGTTGCCCAGAGGAATATCTTATTGATGCTGATGCTGAAGTATTTTCTCATTTTCCGTTGTCGTTAAGAAGAAAATATTTAAATGGCTATAAAGGAAAAATTATGGCAGAAGATGTGTTAAGTATATTAGACGATATAGATTATCCTGAAGGCATATTCGACAAAGAAATAGAGAGACTTGAAATGTTATCCTCAAAGGTGCCGGATTCTATTAAGGAAATATCAGAATGGTTGAAACAATCTTTTGATCAGCCTATATTATATATGCCAACATACCGAAGAATCGAAAAAAATCCGGAATTACAAGAAAGTGATCTTGAATATAGAAGAAGACATAGAAATTATACAGTTCGTACTTTGAAAAATATGAAAATGGAAGTTTCCCATATCGGTATGGATGATGTTAATGAAGCTATACATGATTTAATTACAGAAATTAAGCAACAATATGCAAAGAGCTCCTCACAATTAAACCTGGATTGTTTTAGAGGAATATTAGGACAGGATTTTAAAAAAGTCGATTCAATTCCAGATGAATATATGGAATCTGAAAGTATAGAAATGATATTTGAAAGTTTGAATGAAGAAGAACTTTTAGATGTGGATAAAATGCAAATAAAAGAAAAATTGGTTTCAATTATTGGAAAAACGAAATCATATGATGAATATGATAAAATTGTTATTTATTATTACAATATGTTGATTAAAAGATATGAAAGTCTTAAATTAATTGAAAATCAGTTAGAACACTTTTTCTATGTTTGTAACCAATATTTATCAGGAAAAGAATTTGTTTATAAGCCAAAAAGTTTTGAATACGCAATTACTGTTCAAAGTAGAAATGGAACTCTAAAAGAAATGAATATAGAACAATTGTCATCAGGTGAAAAGCAAATAGTGGCATTACTTAGTTATATATATTTGTTTGTGAAGCAACCTTGTACAATAATTATTGATGAGCCAGAATTATCGTTATCTGTTCCATGGCAAGAAACAATTCTGGAGGACATTGTAAAGAGTCAGAGATGTAATCAACTTATCGTAGCAACCCAATCACCGTTTGTTTATGATAATTCACTATCATGCTATGCACATTCAATGGAAGAATTTTTGGGGGTAGAGTGATATATAATGAACATGTTGGATATACACAGCGATGCTCGCAAAAAACCAAATGTTTGTGCACATATAATAAAAACGGAATACAAACAAGGAGAATCTAAAGTATATATTGTTTGTGAAGGCACTGAAGATTTGGGATATTATGGGCAGGTGCTAAAAAGAAAATTTTCAGAAATAGAAATAAACAAAAAAATTGCTGGAGGAAAAAATAATGTTATAGAAGTGTATAATTCTTTTGATTGGAATGTTTACGAAAAGAAAAAGATACTGTTTTTTGTAGATCGAGATTTTTCTTATTGGACTGGGGAAAAACAATATTATGATACAAATGTATACATAACAGATGAATATTCTTTTGAAAATGATGCTGTCAATGAAAAAATGTTTATGGAAATATTAGAAGACTTATATGGTTTTGCAAATGCCACAAATGAGGAATTAGATAATATTAGAAAATCTTTTTATGAACGTTGGCAAACTTTTTATTTAAACTCTACATACATAATGGCAACATTATTAGAAAGTAATATTGTTAATAGAGAGCATCGTGCTAAGTATGTAGAAATACAAAAAATGCTTAAAATCGAATCTTCTAATGTATGGATTGAGTCTATAAAAGGGAAATCGGTGAAAGAGTATTTATATGAAAAATTAAGACTTGTAGGTGATCATGAAGAAAATATTATTTGTATAAAAAACAGATTTGAGGAAGATACCTCTAATTATTTTGTTAGAGGTAAGTGGGCACTGAGTTTTATGATTAAGCTGTTAGAGTACATTATGGATAATGCAAAGGATTATGTACCATCATTGTACAATGGAGAAATGAGGGTACCTAAACGGACGTGCCAATTAACACAAGATGGTGCAATGTCTATACTAGCGCCTAGAATTGCACCAGTAAAAAGCCTAGAAAAATTTTTAAATGAGAATATTAATTATATATAAGTAAAGGGGTGTTGTATTATGAAAGCAATTCTTTTATCGGGTGTTCATGGGGTAGGAAAAGGTTTTTTTCTTGAGAATATAAAAAAGTATATACAGAGTTACAATATTTATTCTGCAAGTTCGTTGATTGAAAAGTTTCAACCATCGGCGGATGCCGGATATAAGAAGGTAAGTAATGTAAATAGTAATCAAGATGTTTTAATTAAGGCTATAGAACAAGAAAGAAATCGTAATATAAAAGACTTTATACTTGATGGACATTTGTGCATTTTTAATGCCGCAGGGGATATAGTTCGTATTCCAGAATATTTCTTTGTTGAGACGCATATGAATGGAATTATTCTTTTACAAGATTCACCATGTACTATCTGTGATAGAATAACTCAAAGAGATTCAAAGAAAATAGATATAAGTGCTATAGAAAGTATGCAGGAAGAAGAAAAAAAGTATGCAAGCGAGTTACAAAATAGGTTTCATATTGATTATGCGTTAATATCTCATGAATGTACAGGGGAGCAGTTCCTGGAAATAATCAAAAAAATAGGAGGTGATGGTATTGAATAATATAGTGCATAAAACATTTGCTGAAATAGACTTACAGGATACCTTTTTTCAGTCTTTGAGGAATGATTATCCGGATTTTGATAATTGGTTTAAGAGGAAAAGCAACCAAGATGCATTTGTGCAATATGAAAATAACAAAATAATCGGTTTCTTATATTTAAAAGTTGAGGAGAAGCTTGTAGATGATGTCGTGCCCAATATTTTTGCAAATAAAATATTAAAAGTGGGAACATTTAAAATAAATGCACATGGAACCAAAATGGGTGAACAGTTTATAAAAATAATTATGGATTATGCTGTAAATGAAAATGTAGATGTATGCTATGTTACTATTTATGAGAAACATAATTCTCTGATTGAACTTGTTCAGCAGTTTGGATTTGAATATTATGGAACAAAAGGCAATGGAATATATAAAGAAAATGTCTATTTGAAACAGATGAAGAGAATTACCGGAAATATAAATAGAGATTTTCCGCTTGTTAATATTAGTACTGCAAAGAAATATTTATTAAGTATTTATCCAAAGTATCATTCTGTTATGTTTCCAGATTCTATTTTAACGACAGAAAATAAGAATATAATAACAGATATTTCATATACAAATTCTATTCACAAAATATATGTATGTACAATGGATCAGGTAGAAAATTTGAAATATGGTGATATAGTTGTTTTATATAGAACTGCAGAATATGGAAGAAGTGCAGAGTATTCTGCAGTCGCAACATCAATATGTGTTGTAGAAGATGTGAAAAAACAGAATGAATTTAGTAGTTTTGATGATTTTTATGAGTACGCAAGTAAGTATAGTGTATTTGATAAGGCAGATCTTCAGTACTGGTATAATAAAGGAGGGTGCAAAGCCATAAAAATGACCTATAATGGTGCTTTTAAAAAAAGAATAGTTCGGCACGATTTAATAGAAGAAATCGGTTTGGAACGCAATCAATATTGGGGCTTTTTTGAATTAACAAATGAGCAATTTAAAATAATTGCGAAAAAAGGTGAAGTTGATAAAATATTAGCATAAAAGAACTAATGTTCGAAATAAATTGCAAAAATTTGTTAGTTGATGTATAATAAGCTATAGAAAAAATGAAATGGAGTGAAGATGATGTGTGCAATTTTATTATCAATTAATCCAATTCATGTTGAAAATATAATGAATGGCACCAAAGGATATGAATTTAGGAAAAAGGCTTGTAAAAGACCTGTTGATAAAATAATAATTTATTCTACTAATCCAATAATGAGAGTTGTAGGTGAAGCAGAAGTGGAAGAGGTATTGATTGATAATCCGGAAATGATCTGGAAGAAGACACAAAAAAAGTCCGGTATTGATAAGAAATTTTTTGATCAATATTATGAAGATAGAGAACAAGCAGTTGCGTATAAATTGAAAAATGTAATACAGTATAAAGAACCAAAAGAATTAAAAGAATTCGGCATAAGTAGTGCCCCCCAATCTTTTCAATATGTGAAAGAAGACCAGCTATGAAAAGTCAACCATAGATTAGTAAAAAATTTCTTTTTCATATCGGTGGTAAAAAAGGGTAACTTTAATAGA
>OGUD01000241.1_pt1 | contig 54879 bp, 47 predicted proteins | sample 1573671 | NCBI WGS metagenome assembly OGUD01 (sample SAMEA2582065, study PRJEB24529) | metagenome | biome: Human gut stool | place: China | collected 2011 | reverse complement strand
TATGTTTAATGGTTGCAGTAGTCTTACAAACTTGGAAATAGGAAATTGGGATGTAAGTAATGTGACAGATGCGGTCGCTATGTTTGATGGTTGCAGTAGTCTTACAAATTTGAATATAGGAAATTGGGATGTAAGTAATGTGACAAATGCGGGCTCTATGTTTAGGGATTGCAGTAGTCTTACAAACTTGGAAATAGGAAATTGGAATGTAAGTAATGTGACAAATACGAGCGGGATGTTTAGTTATTGCAGTAGTCTTGTAAATTTAGAAATAGGAGATTGGAATGTAAGTAATGTGACAAATGCGGGCGATATGTTTAGGAATTGCAGTAGTCTTACAAACTTGGAAATAGGAAATTGGGATGTAAGTAGTGTGACAAATACGAGCTCTATGTTTGAAAGTTGTAGTAGTCTTACAAACTTGGAAATAGGAAATTGGGATGTAAGTAATGTGACAGATACGAGCGGTATGTTTAGTTATTGCAGTAGTCTTACAAACTTGGAAATAGGAAATTGGGATGTAAGTAATGTGACAAATGCGAAACGTATGTTTAGTTATTGCAGTAGTCTTACTCATTTAGATTTAAGTTCGTTTGATTTAAGTTCATTATTTGATTATAGTTATATATTCGGTTCTTGTTATGAATTAAAAGAAGTAACTATGCCTAAGAATTGGGGATTTCGAAAAGACGGTATAATATCAGAGTTTAAATGGTGTATGGCTCGTACTAAAGTAACATCATGGACAGATATTGCAACTGGGGATGTGTATGAAGGTTTACCAAATACTCTTATAGAGGGACATAAATATGTGGAGACTAAGGTTGAAGAAACAACAAAACCACTTGCAATAAGTGCAACAAAGCAAGAAGCCGATAAGACAGTAACACTCACAGCAAATGGAACAGGCGGAAGTGGAAAGTATACATATAAGTTTATTGTATATAACAAGACAACAAACTCATGGGCAAACTTACAAGACTTCTCAGAAAAGAACACATTCACATGGACAAAGGGCAATGCAGGAGATAGATACTTCTATGTAGATGTAAAGGATAACACAACAGGCAAGACAGTAAGAAGTGAAGCTCTTAATGTAAAGATTGAAGAAACAACAAAACCACTTGTAATAAGTGCAACAAAGCAAGAAGCGGATAAGACAGTAACACTCACAGCAAATGGAACAGGTGGAAGTGGAAAGTATTCATACAAGTTTATTGTATATAACAAGACAACAAACTCATGGGCAAACTTACAAGACTTCTCAGAAAAGAACACATTCACATGGACAAAGGGCAATGCAGGAGATAGATATTTCTATGTAGATGTAAAGGACAACACAACAGGCAAGACAGTAAGAAGTCAGACTCTTAATGTAAAGATTGATGCAACAAGTACTCCAACTTCAACACTCATAGCAAGTACAGCTAATGTCAATGTAGGTGGTAAGGTAACACTTACAGCTAAGGCAACAGCAGGAAGTGGAAAGTATACATACAAGTTCTTAATCTACAACCCAGCAACAAAGCAATGGGCAAAATTACAAGACTTCTCAAATAACAGCACATTTACATGGACAGCAGGAAGTGCAGGAGCTAGACAATTCTATGTAGATGTAAAGGACAGCAATGGAAAAGTAACAAGAAGTAAGGTAGTTAATGTACAGGTAGGAAATGCACAGTCAGTAACAAAGCTTTCAGTAAAAGCAACAGCAAGTACAACAGCTAACAAAGTAGGACAAAATGTAACATTTACAGCAACAGCTAATGGTGGTGCAGGTGGATATACATATAAGTTCCTTGTATACAATAAGACAACAAAACAGTGGGCAAAGATACAAGACTTTAGTGCTACAAGCAAACTCACATGGAAAGCAGGAAGTGCGGGAGAGCGACAGTTCTATGTAGATGTAAAAGATAAGAATGGCAATACAGTAAGAAGTTCAGTTATGAACGTAAATACAACTAAGTAATATTTTTATATGTTTGACATTATAAACTTTTAAATAATTTAACAAGAATTGTAGTAATTATAAAAAACTCTAAGATAAGCTAAATTGCATATTGTGTAAAAGACTTAAATAGCTTATCTTAGAGCTTTTTTGATTTTATGAATAATTCAATTATCTAAAAATGAATGGTAGAACCACCCTTAACTTCAACAGGCTTATTATTTACCATAAGCCATACAGATTTAGCAGATGGATTATACACAAAAGTATTATCAGCAGAGAACTCAAGACGGTCAAATAATTCATTGTATTCTACAATTTCAATATTAGTAGCATACCAAATATCTTCTTGACCACCAATCATCTCACAAAATTCTTCAATAACATTCCAATTGTCATTTCTGTCAAATTCAAAACTGTGTCCCCATACATACATCATATAAAGGTACTGAGTTTTCTTAAGACTCATAAACTTTTTGCCAAATTCAATAAGTTCATGGTTGTGGTGACAAGTAGGCAGCCAACGCATATAATTTTCAGGCATATTAAAACCAGTAGCATCACCTAATAAAATAGGGCCTTGAGCATACTGTGCGTTGAGTTCTGCACTCTTTACAACAGAATACTGGTCAGCGGCAACTCTAGCATACTTAATTCCTAATTGTGAAGCAATATTACATATTCTTTCATCACATGAACCGTTAGGAAAAGCCATACCATGAATAGGATAGCCCATAATCTGTTCAAGTTTAGTTCTGTCATCGAGTATTTCGTGAACAATTTCTAAGTCGGGACATCTTCCAATAGTAGGGTGAGTAGAAGTATGTACGGCAACTTCATGCCCTGCATAAAGAGCTTGCCATTCTTCCTTTGGAATACGAATTTCTGGGTCATCAATACCAGAATTAAGATTAAATGTACATTTAATGCCATTCTTATTAAAGATTGATACAAGTCGTCTATCAGCAAGCTTGCCATCATCATAACTAAGAGTTAAAACCTTGTGTTTTCCTTCGGGAAATGCTTTGTAAATCTTATTCATTATACTTTCAAATCCTTTCTAAGTAAGTAAATTTATTTTAAATCTGCTTATAATAATAATCCCTTAGACAGCCTTATAAAAATATAAGCTTCTGTCAATTAAATATTATTATATAATAAATATTAAATTTTGTCGATAATTAAGTCTATTTAGTTTTTGCATTTTAAGTTGCAAATAACATTTTTCTTATCACAACCCCAACATAATAAAGATATGTCTTTGCCATTACGGTATCTGTCGCATATATAGGGATTGAGCGGTATAAACAGTCATTTACATAGATATTTGCAGAACCGATAACATCATCTTTATAGACGGGGGCTTTGTATATAGTAGGAACGTCATAGGTAATGTTAATTACATCGTCAATTCCAAGTAGAAGTCCCACATTGTCTTTTATATTTGCTCTAAAAGAATTTGCCATGCCACTTTCAATAGCTATATCTTTAATTGGAGTATCTGAATTAATAAGCTCTTTGTAAAAATAATTTTGCCTTGCCCAGTTTAATAGAAGCTTTGCGTCATGCCATTTGTATGTTTTGTTATTAGGCCAGCCACAAGCAAGAAGGGCAACGATAAAAGTTCTTCCGTCACACTTATAAGCACAAATGTAGCAATATCCTGCGTTTCCGGTAAATCCCGTCTTTCCCGAAATAATATTTTCATACATATTAAGAAATGCGTTTGCATTGCCTACACTGTAAGTAATACCTTTAGAAATCGAAAAATCTTTAGAAGAATTAGTACTGTCAGAGTTAGAAAGCTCTTTTTCATTTTTTATTATAGAAGAAAATGTATAATCTTTAGTCTGGGTAATCTTAAGAAATTCACTGTTTTTAATACAATATGCCATAATAGTTGCAAGTTCGGCAGCAGTTGTGGAGTGTATTCCACCATCGTCTTCCCCATCAAGCCCATTAGGAGTTACAAAATGTGTATTAACACAACCAAGTTGTTCGGCTTTTTTATTCATAAGAGAGGTAAATATATGTACAAGCACTTTGCTTTGTGAAGTTTCAAGGGAACTTAAAAAAGAGGAGTCATTATCTAAGTGACCATTCAAAAAATCAAGTTGGTTCATATTGTCTGCTACAACATTGTAATCATCGTTTTTATTTCCTACTAGTACATTGCATATATGGTTATACGCAGTATTTTCAGCAATAATTACGGCTGAGTCGTTGTGTGATTTTAGCATTAGTGAGTATAAAATATCATTTATATAAAAAAGTTCTCCACGAGTAGCATTTAACTGAACGTCAGGCATAGAAGCGGCGTAACTGCTTGTAGTACATATAAAATCACTGTCACAGTATTCAAGAGCTATAACGCAAGTCATAATCTTAGTAGTACTTGCCATAGGAGCATTAGTATCTGCTGCTTTAGAGTATAAAAGTCGGTTATTGTCACCATCAAGTACTGCGGCGTATCTAGCATATAATTCAGATATGTTAGGGCGAGAAGTATCTGTTTTTGGTGTGTTAAAAGAATAATCATTTAATTCATAATAAGAGTTTTGTTCAAAAGCAGGTACGATATTATTTAACAAAGAAATGCAATATACAAATAACAAAGTAAAGATAAATAATTTTTTAACAATAGGCTTAACCCTCATAAACTCTCCATTTAACTATAACAATTGATAAGATAATTACTATTATTTTATAATATTTTATAAATATTTATGATTTCAAATTCTAGTTTATGCTTTACACATTGTTTGATTTCTAATAAAATATTATTATAAATAATGTTATTGTTATTTATGTATTTATACATTGTGCTACAATAAACTTTTGTAAGATATCAGTAATATATAAACTAAATGCACTTTTACAGGTGTAATTTATATATTACTGATATCTTCAATGTCTTATAAAAGTTTATTGAAATATAAAATACAAGGGAGACTATATGAGTTATATTGAATTTAAAGATGTAAAAAAGATATACAAAATGGGCGAAGTGAGCATTGAAGCTCTTTCAGGTGCTAATTTTAGTATAGAAAAGGGCGAATTTGCCGTAATTGCAGGGCCAAGTGGAGCGGGAAAGAGTACAATCCTTAATTTGCTAGGAGGAATGGATACTTGTTCAAGTGGTGAGATAATAGTAGATGGAGCAAGAGTTAATAACTTTAATGCAAAGCAACTTACAACATACAGAAGATACGATATCGGCTTTGTATTTCAGTTCTACAACTTAGTACAAAATCTTACAGTAAGAGAAAATGTTGAATTTGCCGCACAGATTTGCAAAGAGCCATTAGACATTGACGCAACTATTAAGGCAGTAGGGCTTGAAAATAGAATTGGCAATTTCCCAGCGCAGTTATCTGGTGGTGAACAACAAAGAGTAGCGATAGCAAGAGCAATTGCTAAAAATCCTAAGATACTTTTGTGTGACGAACCAACAGGTGCGCTTGATTATCAGACAGGTAAGGCGGTATTAAAGCTTTTACAAGACACTTGTATAAAGAATAATGTCACAGTAATAGTTATAACACACAACCTTGCATTAACTCCTATGGGACATAAAGTAATCAAGGTAAAGAATGGAAAAGTAGACAGTATTACAATCAACGAGAACCCAATGCCAGTAGAGCAGATAGAATGGTAAACATAGAAGTGAGGATATATGGGAAGTACATTTTTTAAAAATATAATAAGAGAAATTAAAAATTCATTCGGAAGATTTCTTGCAATATTTGCGATAGTTGCTATTGGAGTTGCGTTTTTTGCAGGAATAACAGCAGCTTCATCAGATATGCAACATTCTTCTGACAAATATTATGACGATTATAATTACATGGATATAAGAATGGTTTCAACGGCAGGTTTTACACAAGATGATATTGACAGTATAAAAGATGTTGATGGTCTTAGTGGTGTATTTGCAACACATACAATTGATACGTTGACAGTTGCTAACAATACAGAAGAAGTCGTAAAGGTTATGACAGTTCCAGATGGAAATCTTGACAGCGACAATCCAGGATATATCAATCAATTAAGATTAAAGGAAGGACGACTTCCAGAAAGTGATGATGAGTGTGTTGTAAGGTGGGAGCTTTCAAAGGAAAATATTTATAATATAGGAGATACAATTACCTTAAAGTCAGGTACAGACAGCGACTTGTCAGAAAGTCTTGATATACAAGAATTTAAGGTTGTAGGTATAGTGTATACACCATACTTTTTATCATATAAAAAAGGAACTACATCAATAGGAAATGGTACGGTAGGATATTGTATAATGATTAGAAACAATGTATTTTGTGAAGATTATTATACAGAAGTTTTTGCAACTGTTGATGGAGCGAAGGAGCTTAACACTTATTCTGATGAGTACACACAAAAAGTTAGTAAAGTAATTGATGATATTAAGGCAATTGCAGATACAAGGCTTGATATTAGAAGAAATTCTATAGAAGAAGATTTGGCAAATGCAAAGCAGGAAGCTATTCAAAGTGCTTATGATGAGATAAGAAAGCAAATTACTGATGGATATACTAACACTTATGCTCATGCGCAGTCAATGTCATATCTTATTGACGCTATGATAAATGAAGCAGTTCAAAATGCTATTTCAGTGTTTGACAGATCTGAAATTGACGAATACTTTGACAATTTAACACAAGAGTATAAGGAGCAGTCAGCCGATTGGAAATGGTATGTGTTAAGCCGAGATGAACAGTATTCTTATGTTGATTATAAATCAAGCACAGAGCAGATGACTAATATAGCAAAGATATTCCCTGTGTTTTTTATTCTTGTAGCAATGCTTGTGTGTCTTACTACAATGACAAGAATGGTAGATGAGCAAAGAGAGCTTATAGGAACATTTAAGGCATTAGGTTATGGCAAAGGCGTAATAGCATTAAAGTATATAAGTTATGCGTTTCTAGCTTCCATAGCAGGTGGAATAGTGGGGTGTATTATAGGTCTTAAATTATTTCCAACAGTTATATATAACTCGTGGAATATTATGTATGAAATGCCAAAGATATCCTTTGCTAATCATACAGTACTTGCAATCGTAGCAATAATGTCACTTGTATTTGTAACGTGTTTAGCTTCATTTTTTGCATGTATCACAGAGCTTAAAGAAGTGCCATCACAGCTTATGCGTCCAAAAGCACCTAAAGAAGGAAAGAAGATTTTATTAGAACGAATACCATTTATCTGGAAAAGACTTTCCTTTGCAAGAAAAGTAACAGCAAGAAATATTTTTAGATATAAGAAAAGATTTATAATGACAGTCGTAGGAATTGCAGGCTGTAGCGCACTTATGCTTGCAGGATATGGAATAAAGGACAGTATTTCGGGACTTATAGATGGTCAGTTTGGCAAGATATTTTCTTATGACGTATCAATGAATTATGATGAAAAGAAGCAGGAAGATGATGAAAATATATCTATTAATGAACTTAGTGATATGTTAAATGATGACGATAGATTTTCACAAGTAATGAAAGTTTACTCATATACTTCTAATGTGTCAGCACAAAGCTTTGAAGGTGGACTTGAAGCAGAAGATATAGACGAAGATATAATAAGTGATAATGTAATATTTGATGTAATAGACAAGTCACTTCCTTATGGCGACTTTATTGGAATGTATTCTTATAAAGACGACAGTAGAGTTGCAATTGATGATGACGGAGTTGTAATATCACAGAGCCTTGCTGAGAGTATGAATGTAAAGACTGGTGATTATATATTCGCTGAAAATGATAACGAAGAAGTAGAAAAGTTAAGAGTTTCTAATATAATTACTATGTATGTTGGTGATTACATATTTATGAGTACTGATTATTATAACAGTGTATATGGTGATATGCCAGATAATAACAGCATTATGGCAAAGCTTGTTGAAAAGAGTACAGATATTGAAAATTCAATCGGAATGGATTATCTTAACAAGCATGGTGTTGGAAATATAACATTTTTTACAGATACAATAAATAGATTTACAAACATGATACAATCACTTGATATTGTAACACTTGTACTTATTGTATCTTCTGCGTTGTTAGCATTTGTTGTACTTTACAATCTTACAAATGTTAATATTTCAGAAAGAATACGAGAGATAGCGACACTTAAAGTATTAGGATTTTATGATATGGAGGTGTCAATGTATGTATATCGTGAAAATATTATCATAACAATTATAGGAGCTTTTGTTGGATTATTTTTAGGTGTTGGTCTTCATACATTTATTATGAAAACAATAGCTGTAGATGGAGTTATGTTTGGAACAGATATTAAACCAGTTTCTTTTGTATTTGCGTTTTTACTTACAATGACATTTTCTGTATTTGTCAATGTCGTAATGAATGGTAAGCTTAAGAAAATAGCAATGGTTACATCTTTAAAATCAGTGGAATAACGAAAACAACCTTCTCATATATTGAGATAGGCGTGATAGAAATATCACCTATCAATATGTGAGGAGGTTATTTTTGTATATGGCGCATATAAATGATGTAATAAGTGTATTACCAATTAAACTTAGAAGTGCAATAAGTCTTGAAAATGTATATGAAATCCGCTTAAGAGCCAAGCAACCTGTCATTACGATTGGAAAGTATGGGGAAAATATTTATGAAAACTATATAATGACAAAAGAAGATATTCGTCAAAGTCTTGAATATATAAGTAACTATTCTATTTATGCTTATCAAGACAATATAAGACAAGGCTATATTACAATTAAAGGCGGTCATAGAATAGGTGTATGCGGACAAGTTATTGAACAAAACGGACATATTAAAGCACAGCAATACATATCGTTTATTAATATAAGAATTGCACATGAAATAAAAGGTTGCGCAGATAAAGTTATGAATTTTATAAACTTTGAAAAATTCGGACATACACTTATAATTTCACCTCCATCATGTGGCAAGACAACCCTTTTAAGAGATATGATAAGACAATTATCTAAGGGAAATGAAAAAAGAAAGGGAATGAGAGTAAGTGTAATAGATGAAAGAGGGGAGATAGCTTCTGCTTATAATGGTATTCCACAAAATGATTTAGGGATGAGAACTGATGTTATAAGCGGTTGTAATAAGTCAGAAGGTATGCTTCTTATGGTGCGTTCGATGAACCCACAAGTTATTGCAGTAGATGAAATTGGTATGAAAGACGATATTGAAGCTATAGAGTATATAATTAACTGTGGCTGTAGAGTTATTGCAACAATGCACTCACAAAGTCTTGATGAAGCTATCAAAAAACCTTATATGAAAGAGCTAATAAATAAAGATTTTTTTTCAAATATAATAGTACTTTCATCGGAAAATGGAGTTGGTACAATAAAAGAAATGATTGACTTAAAGCAATAAGTCGATGTAAAAAACGTGATTGCATTAGGGGGTGTAAGTATCAAATTTATAGGTTGTATTATAGTGATTTTAGGAACGACATATATGGGGTTTTACAAGTGCTTTTGTATGCAGTCAAGAGTAAGGCGTTTAAAAGCTTTTAAAGATACTTTTATTATGATAAAGGGGCATATAGGGTTTGCAGGAATGAATATGCCAGAAATATTTGAAACTATATCGTGTGTAGCAGAAAGCGAACACATAAAAGAATTTTACAAGTATGTGTCAACACAGCTTACAAAAAAAGAAGATATAGACTTTTATCATGTTTGGGAAAATGCAGTTATAACGAATATTAAAGGGGTATATCTAAATGATAAAGATTGTTTTGTTATTGAAAAAATCGGACGTATGCCGGTGTATCTTGATGGAGAAAGTCAGATAAAAGTAATAGATATGACAGTGTTTGAGCTTGACAGACTTATTGAAAATGCGCAAGAAGATATAAAACAAAAAGGAAAAGTGTACAAGTGTTTAGGTGTTATGGCAGGGATATTTATTGTTATTTTGCTTATATAAATAGATATTTAATGCTAAAAAATAGCTTGTATTGTATAGAAAAGATAGTGAATATTAGAAACAATAAGTTGGGAAATATTATAAGGAGGAGTGGGGATTGGAGGTTAGCCTTATATTTAAAATAGCGGCGGTTGGTATACTTGTATCAGTGTTAAGTCAAGTATTAAAGCACAGTGGCAGAGATGAGCAGGCGTTTTTGACAAGCCTTGCAGGACTGCTTCTTGTATTGTATTGGATAGTGCCGTATATTGTAGAATTATTTGAAACTATGAAAAAGATGTTTGAGTTGTAAAGGATGATTTAATTGGATATTTTCAAAATCTCAACAATAGCTTTATGTGCTGTTGTATCGGGTATGATATTAAAAAGTGCCAAAAGTCCGTTGACAGTTGTGGTGTCACTTGGCGTTTCTATTACGATTTTATTTTATATAGTGTCACAGCTTATGCAGGTAATTACACAACTTGAAACACTAAAAACATATCTTTCATCGGGAAGTGGGTATATAGAGCTTTTGTTAAAAGTAATGGGAATAACTTATATTACACAATTAAGTGCAGATATATGTAGAGATAATGGGTATCAAGCAGTTGCGGGGCAGATTGAGATATTTAGCAAATTGACAATTGCTACAATGAGTATGCCCGTTGTTATCTCACTGTTTGAAGTAGTTGCAAAATGTATAGATTAAATTAGGATAGTTAAAATGGGAGGATTATATAAAAAAGCAATACTGCGGTTAAATTTTGTATTAATGTTATTTATTATATTATACAATAACATTTCAATAGCTTATGCAGTAGAAAATACTACTACAGAAAATAATGATATAGATATGTATGATTACTCTAATATAGACGAGGCTATCAATGACGCAGGGTATAGTGGAAGTTTTGAAGATATTTTAAAGATAATATATGGAGATTATAGTACACAAAATACAAACAATTCATTTAAAAATAAATTAATAAGAATTTTTGATGAAGTGATTGGTTATGCTATAAAGAGTAATAAAATGACAGTAGTTCAAATAATACTTTTAGCAGTATTATCGGCAGCAATTAATTGTTTTACACCGTCATTTGGAAAAGACCAAGTATCAGAAACAGCGCAGATGGTTATTAATATTGCACTGATAAGTATATTGTTTGCAACTTTCACTAATTCGTATAAGATAAGTGAAAATGCAATACTTTCTTGTGTATCTGTTTATAAAGCAGTTATTCCCGTATTTTTTTCGGCAGTCGTGGCAGTTACGGGAAGTGTTACGGCTACTGTTTATTATGAAGTAGTGCTTATGCTTATAACATTTGTTAATATGTTTTTTAAAAATATTTTGTTGCCCTTTAATAAAATCTACATAATATTTTCAATGGCAGATAGTGTAACGCAAAGAGAATATTTTACAAAAGCAGCAAGTTTTGTACCAGCTATAATAAAAATAAGTTGTCGAGTTGCGATTATATTTTTTACAGGGCTTGGCGGAATTAAAGGAATAACAGCACCAATGGCAGATTCGATTAAAAAGAAGGTGTTTTATAAAGCTGTTGAGTCAATTCCCGTAGTAGGTGACTCTCTTGACGCAGTAGGACAGACTGTGATGAGTGCAGGTACACTTGTAAAAAATACAATTGGTGTTGGCGCAATTATTATTATAATAGTTATATGTAGTATTCCTGTAATTAAGCTAGTTGTTACAATGTGTTTACTTAAGGTTGTATCAGCGGTAATAGAGCCGGTAGCAGACAAGCAGATTGTAAAGGCTGTAAATTGTGTTGCAGACACGATTGGGTTTATGTCGCTTATTGTGCTTACCTGTGCAGGGCTTTTTATTCTTATGGCAGCAGTTATATGTATTGTTTCAAATGTAAATTAATACTAGTAAGTATTTAGGTTTGAGTTATGGGGGACACTAAGTTATGATGACAGTTGATAATTTTGCGCAAGTATGGATTTTGACTTGTTGTTTGCATAAATAAGGGGAAATTTATGGATAGTATAATAAGTTGGTGTCGGCAGATATTTATTGTTAGTATTTTGTCAAATATAGTGCTTCATCTTGTACCATCAGATAAATATGACAAGTATATTAAGTATATATGCGGTATTATTATGCTGGCTGTTTGTATAGAGCCGATATTAAATATTTTACCGAGTTCTTTGTCTTTATCAGAAATTTACGCCAATATAATACAAACATCGGATATTAAGAAGCTTGAAAATGAACTTAAATATCAAGAAGCTAATTCGGATAATATTATAAATGAATATACTTTGAAGTTTAAAAAGGATATAGAAAACTTTGTATTAGAGCAAGGGCTTTATCCTATTAATACGGAGATTGTTATTGATTTTGATGAAAATAGTGATGACTTTGGTTCAATAACGAAAATAGAATTGACTGTATCGGAAGAACAATATAGTAATTCAGATAAAGTTAATGATAGTACAGTATCAGACGTTGAAAAGATTAGTATACCCCAAATAGATATTAATAATTTGGAAAATGGTAATTCTAGGGATAATAATGTACAAGATGATAGTAGGGTGGCTTTGTTAAAACAGAAGTTGGCGGAATTTTATGCGATACCGCAGGATAGGATTGTAATATATAGTTAGTTTGTGTGGTGCGTTTTTTTGCTGTGGGGATATCAGTAGTATATAAACACACACACCAGTAAAAGTACAGCATGATATATTTGTATGCCATTATCGAACAAGGGTGTTCGCTTCTGGCATACAAATATATCCTACTGTTCTTTTAATGGTGCATTTAGTTTATATACTACTGATATCCTACGGAAAGTTTTTTTCGTACGCGTTAGCCACGTTTTAAGAATTATTTAAGTATAATTAGTGGGTGGTGAGAGTTGGGTGGGGAAATTTTTATGGAAAGTAAGGGGAGTGGGGGTTTTGAAAAAATTTAGGAAATTAATTGAAGATTTGATGAATAAATCGGGGAAAGAAACAATAACAATAGTAGTACTTATAGGAGTACTTCTGCTTGTGATATCACTTCCTACTAAAAAGAGCAGTAACGATGAAAATAGTAATTTATCGAGTGGAACTTCATCGAGTAGTTATTCAAAGGATAGTTCAGATGTAAATTCAGACAATGTTTCATCAGATAGTGCCAAAAGTTATGAAGAATATCTTGAAGATAAGATATCGGTGTTATTGTCAAAGGCTGATGGAGTGGGAAAGGCTCAGGTTGTAGTATCGGTAAAAAATACTTCTGAAAAAATAATAGCAAAAGATGTGACTTCATCAGAAGAAAGTGTCAATGAAACTGACAGTGCAGGGGGAGTTAGGAGTTCTCAAAAGTCACAAAATTCTTCAACTAATATATCAGCTAATACAAATAACGGAGATGAGCCATTTGTCACAATGGAAAATATGCCAGAGATAGAAGGTGTTGTAGTAGTAGCACAAGGAGGTGGTGAGCCAACTGTAGTATCTGAAATAACATCAGCAATTGAAGCACTGTTAGGTGTACCAGCACATAAAATAAAAGTATTAAAAATGTCATAATTATACTTACTAATCTATAATAATTTATTAGATTGATTTATATGTAGTGCAAAAATCTGAAATGAATTAGCTATAAATTTTACAAGCTTGTATACAGGTTTTTGTAAGAATGGAGGCAAAGTTGAAAAAGATTAAAAGAAATCAGGTTATTATTACAGGGTTTGCGATAATGATTGCTATTGCAGGATACATAAATTACACAGGTAATATTTCGGATATAATATCAATAAAAAACACTTCTAAGACAGAAGAAGCGGCGGCTACTTCCAATCCAGTAGATGAAGTGACTAATGATATATTAAGTAATGATGCTGAGCCAGACGAGCAAAGTCTTACAGAGCCGGGAAGTGTAGTATTAACTTCTGGAACTGGTGTATCATCTGGAATTATATCTCAAGCAAAACTTAACAGAGAGCAAATTCGAGCAAAGAATAAAGAGTCACTTATGGATATAATTAATAATGCAGCACTAACAGAAACTTCAAAAGCAGAAGCAGTTGCAAAACTTTCTCAAATAACAGATAATTCAGAAAAAGAAATTGCAGCAGAATTGTTATTAGAAGCAAAAGGTTTTGAAGATGTTGTTGTGTCTATGCTTGACGGAAATGTTGATGTAGTAGTTAATAAAACTACACTTACAGATTATGAAAAAGCACAGATAGAAGATGTTGTAAAAAGAAAAACTGGTGTAACAACAGATAAGATTACAATAAATGTTTGCAATAATTCCAATAATTGATTATAATAAGATATAAGTACAAAAAGACCACGAATACAAAGTGGCAAGTTAAAAAATATAGGAAAGGAAAAGCTATTTAGATGAAGCCTATATAATTTATAGGTATGTACACTACAAATTGTGAAATTGTAGCCATCATCTGACATATACATACTTGTATATGTAGTAGCAGGTTAGTTATATGACTAAAGAATTTGAAGACAGAGGTAACACCTATACTATACATGAGAACGTCAATAATATAGGTGAGGTTAAGATTGCTGATGAAGTAGTTGCTATAATTGCAGGACTTGCAGCAACAGAAGTTGAAGGAGTAGCTTCTATGGCGGGTAACATTACTAATGAGTTAGTAAGCAAGCTTGGAATGAAGAATTTATCAAAGGGCGTTAAGATAGCAGTTAAGGATAATCAAGTTTCAGTAGCACTTGCACTTAACCTTAAGTATGGCTACCAAATTCCAGAAGTTTCAAAGACAGTTCAAGAAAGAGTTAAGTCTGCTATCGAAACAATGACAGGACTTGAAGTTTCTAATGTGAACATAAGAATTGCGGCTGTGAACATGGAAGCGGAATAGATTTTAGCAGTATTGGAATAACTGTGCAAGAGTGATTTTTAGTTAGAAGCTTAGATGTAACTAACTATAATTCATGGCTTGTGCAGTTCCTTACTGTTTTGTCTTGAAATCATGTTTTTTGGTTTCAAGGTTATTTTTTTGTTTAATAAAATATTATAAAGATTATTATAAATGCCGAATACGGCGGAATGGGGATATAAATCAATGACTAGGTCTACAATCAGAGAACACATTTTCAAATTATTATTTAGAGTTGAATTTCATAATACAAATGAATTAGATTTGCAGATTAGATTATATATGGATACACTCCCATCTATAAGCGATGCTAACAGAGAATATATTTCAGAAAAGACAAGAGTTATAGCAGCACTTATTCCAGAGATTGATGAAAAGATTAATGCAATTTCAAATGGCTGGCCAGTAACAAGACTTGGTAAAGCCGAGCTTGCAATAATGCGTCTTGCAGTATATGAGATTGAATATGACAATGATATTCCAGTGAATGTAGCTATTAACGAAGCCGTAGAACTTGCTAAAAAGTACGGTGCGGACAATGCTCCATCATTTATCAATGGAGTTCTTGCAAAGCTTGTAAATGAAAACGAACAAGATGTAGAAGAAAGTAAAAGTGAAGAAGAATAATTATTAAATAACACGAGGATTAGTATGGCAGGAGTATATTCAGTCGGACAGATTAATTCATACATTAAGAATATGTTTAGACAAGACTTTGTGTTAAGTCATATTTCAATAAAGGGAGAAGTATCTAATTGTAAATACCACACTTCAGGGCATATATATTTTACTCTTAAAGATGAAAGGGGAACTATATCTTGTATAATGTTTGCAAGTAAAGCAATAGGGCTTGAATTTGTAGTTGAAAATGGTATACAGGTAATAGTTACTGGAAATATAGATGTGTATGAACGTGATGGTAAGTATCAATTATATGCTTCTGAAATAAAATTAGATGGAATTGGTGATTTATACAAAAGGTTTGAGCAGTTAAAGTATGAATATGAACAGATGGGATATTTTTCTGCTATGTATAAAAGGCCTATACCTAAGTTTTCAAAAAGAATAGGAATTGTGACAGCTTCAACAGGAGCGGCAATACATGATATTATGAATATTTCGTATAGGCGTAATCCTTATGTTCAGTTAATACTCTATCCTGCGTTAGTACAAGGAGATAATGCTAAGCTAAGTATTGTAAAGGGTATAGAAACACTTGATACAATGGGGCTTGATGTGATTATAGTAGGTAGAGGTGGTGGCTCGATTGAAGATTTATGGGCGTTTAATGAGCCAGTAGTAATTGATGCTGTATTTAATGCAGGCACGCCAATTATATCTGCGGTAGGGCATGAAACCGATTTTACTATAACCGATTTTGTTGCTGATTTAAGAGCACCAACTCCTTCTGCTGCTGCGGAATTAGCTGTTGCTGATATTGCATTAGTTGAACAGACAATTATAGCTTATAATGAAGCACTTAATATAAGAATTACAGATAAGATTAATTCAATGAGAAGCTATCTTGATACAAGTGAATTAAAGCTTAAGTTTTTAAGTCCACAAAATCAACTTAATGAAAAAAGGCATCAGCTTATAAAGTTAGAAGATAGTCTGAACAGTATTATGCAGGACAAGTATACTAAGGCTAGACATACACTTCAATTATATGCTTCTAGGCTTGAAGGAGTATCACCGCTTGCTAAGTTAAGTGCAGGTTATAGCTATGTTAAAAATCAACAAGGTAAAAGAGTTATATCTGTTAATGATATTAAAGAAAATGAACATATTACACTTCAATTTAAAGATGGTATAGTAAGTGCCAATGTAACAGATATATTATATAATGATATTTCTAATTAGATAATAATGCTAGAAAGGAAAGTTAAAGTATATATGGCTAAATCACAGACAATTGAACAGTCCTTTGAAAAGTTAGATGAGATATTAAAGAGCCTTGAACAGCCAGATATATCTCTTGACGAAGCATTAAAAATATATAACGAAGGTATTAAGCTTGTTAAAAATTGCAATCAGCAATTAGACAAGGTTGAAAAACAAATTATTGTGTTAAGCGATAAAGAAGGTGGATACGATGAACTTTAATGAAGAATTAAAAGTTAAGGTTGATATGATTAATAATATAATCAAAGAATATCTTCCAAAAGAAGAAGGAATGCAGCAAAGAGTTATTGAAGCAGCTAACTATAGTGTTGAAGCAGGCGGAAAAAGAATACGTCCACTTATAATGCTTGAAACATACCGTTTATTTGGCGGTAAAGATGAAAAAATAGTATATCCATTTATGTGTGCGCTAGAGTGTATACACTCATATTCTCTTGTACATGACGATTTACCAGCAATGGATAATGATGATTATAGGAGAGGCAAGCTTACAACACATAAAAAATATGGTGAAGACTTTGGCGTTTTAGCAGGTGATGCACTGTTAAATTATGCCTATGAACTTATGTTTAATTCTATGCTTACAATTGATAATCCTGATTTGCTTAAGAATTGTGTTAAGACAGCTCAGGTTATTGCTAAGAAAGCTGGTATATATGGCATGGTTGGCGGTCAATCACTCGATGTATGGCTTACTGATAAGCCAATGAATGAAAGCGAGCTTGAATTTATATTTAATTTAAAGACAGGTGCGTTAATTGAAGGTGCGTTTATGGCAGGAGCTATTCTTGCAGGAGCAGATAATAGTGCAATATTAGATATTGAACGTGCAGGTAATATGGTGGGTGTAGCATTCCAGATACAAGATGATATACTTGATGTGACAAGTACACAAGAAATGCTTGGTAAGCCTGTATTTAGTGACGAGAAGAACAATAAAACAACTTATGTTACTTTATACGGTATGGATAAGGCGAAAGAAGATGTGCGTACTTTGTCTGAGAATGGTATTGATATAATTAAAAAATACGGAGATAATGATTTTCTTGTCAGCCTTGTATTAAAGCTGATTAACAGAGAAAAATAGATTGTTTCGGGTATAGAAAGGCAAGTCTGTTTATGATACTTGAAAAGATTAATAAGCCAAATGACATAAAAAAGCTCAATCCGATAGAATACAACCAGCTTGCTGAGGAGATAAGACAGTTTCTTATTAATAAGATAAGTGTTACCGGGGGACATTTAGCGTCTAATCTTGGAGTTGTAGAACTTACTATGGCACTTCATATAGTTCTTAATCTTCCACAAGATAAGCTTATATGGGACGTAGGACATCAGGCGTATACACACAAGATACTAACAGGGCGTAAGAATAAGTTTGATGAGCTTCGTAAATTTGGCGGAATGAGTGGTTTTCCTAAGAGAAATGAAAGTGATTATGACGCATTTGACACAGGTCACAGTTCTACGTCAATATCAGCAGGACTAGGGTATGCCTTTGCAAGAGATGCTCAAAATGAACATTATAATGTAGTATCAGTTATTGGAGATGGTGCGTTGACTGGTGGCATGGCATATGAGGCACTTAACAATGCGTCTTCATTAAAGAGCAATTTTATAATTGTGCTTAATGATAATAATATGTCAATCTCAGAAAATGTTGGTGGAGTATCGAAAATGCTTGGCGATGTCAGGTCGTCGGATTCATATTATGATTTTAAAGAGAGTATTGCTAATACTCTTTATAAACTGCCACGAGGTGAAGTGATAGTTGAAAACCTTAAAAAAACTAAGTCTAATTTAAAGCAGTTTATTATTCCTAATCAAATGTTTGAAAGTATGGGAATAACTTATTTAGGGCCTGTTGATGGGCATGATATTGAAAAACTTATTAAGATATTTCGTGTGGCAAAACGAATTGACCATGCTGTACTTGTTCATGTTGTGACACAAAAGGGCAGAGGTTATAAGCCAGCAGAAAGAAATCCTAGTAAGTTCCATGGAATTGCGCCTTTCGATATATCAACAGGTGAAGTTACATCAAAGTCGCAACAAGCTACTTATTCAGATGTATTTAGTGAAGCGATGTGTGCTATAGCAAAAAAGGATAAAAAGGTTGCAGCAATCACAGCGGCGATGCCTGGGGGAACAGGGCTTTTAAAGTTTTCTAAGTGGTTTCCTGAAAGATTTTATGATGTTGGTATTGCAGAAGCTCATGCTGTTACATTTTCGGCAGGATTGGCAGCAGGAGGTTTAAAGCCAGTATTTGCAGTATATTCATCATTTTTACAAAGAGCTTATGACCAGATATTGCATGATGTGTGTATTCAGCAATTGCACGTTGTCTTTGCAATAGATAGAGCAGGGCTTGTAGGAAGTGATGGAGAAACACATCAGGGAATATTTGATTTATCATTTTTATCATCAATTCCCAATATGACGGTATTTGCGCCAAAGAATGACTGGGAGTTAAAAAAAGGTCTGGAATTTGGACTTGAACTTTATGATGGACCATTTGCAATAAGATATCCTAGAGGTATAGCTGTTACTGATTTTGAAGAATTTAAACAGCCGATACAATTAGGAACTGCGGAAGTTATGTACTGGGAAAGTCAGATTGCAATTATAGCAGTTGGCAATATGGTTGTAACAGCCGATAAAGTAAGAAAGCAGCTTAAACAAAAGGGTTATAAAGTAACTCTTATTAATGCACGTTTTGTAAAGCCATTTGACTCTAATATAATATTCAAATGTCAAACTGACCATAAACTTATTGTTACTATGGAGGAAAATGTGCTTACAGGTGGATTTGGTGAGATGGTTAGTCAGTTTGTAATGGAGCATGATTATGATGTTCATGTACAAAATATTACACTTCCTGATGAGTATATTGAGCATGGAAGTGTTGACATATTAAAATGTGAAGCAGGAATTGATGCTGATACAGTGACAGATAGAATAGCTTCATTTTATAGTGAAATTAATATTGATTAATATAAAAATAAGATTATATTATAATATAAGAAAGGTAAGAACGTTGGGTAAGGAAAGATTAGATGTACTGTTAGTCAACAGAGGATTAGCAGCTTCAAGAGAAAAAGCAAAAGCAATAATTATGTCTGGTAATGTATATGTTGACGGACAGAAGGAAGATAAAGCAGGAACTAATTTTAGTGATAAGGTTAATATAGAAGTAAGAGGAAACACACTTAAGTATGTAAGTCGTGGTGGACTTAAGCTTGAGAAAGCTATGGCTAATTTTGATGTTACACTTGCTGGTAAGATATGTATGGACGTAGGTTCTTCAACAGGTGGATTTACAGATTGTATGCTTCAAAATGGTGCTGTAAAAGTTTACGCAGTTGATGTAGGTCATGGTCAGCTTGCATGGAGACTTAGAAATGACGAGCGAGTTGTGTGTATGGAAAAGACTAATATAAGATATGTTACACCACAAGATATTGAAGATAAAATACAATTTTCAAGTATTGATGTATCATTTATATCGCTTACTAAAGTATTAGGACCAGTAAAAGAACTTCTTTCAGATGACGGTCAGATAGTCTGTCTTATTAAGCCACAGTTTGAAGCAGGGAGAGAAAAAGTTGGTAAGCATGGCGTTGTAAGAGATAAGTCAGTACACCTTGAAGTAATTAATAAGGTTATAGATTATGCAATTTCTATTGGTTTTGAAGTGCTTAATCTGGAGTTTTCACCAGTAAAAGGACCAGAAGGAAATATAGAATATCTTCTTCATTTACAAAAGCATACAAGTGGAGTATATGAAAAAATTCCATTTGAAGCACAGGACATAGTAGAAAAAGCGCATGATACACTTGATTAAGGGGATTTAATAATGAGCTTTAACAATTTTTATATTATTGCTAATAAGAAGAAAGACCCAAACCATGATATGACTAATAAGATTATGGAATATCTAAGGTCAAAAGGTAAGCAATGTGAATGTCAAGATATTGATGAAAGTATAGATAACAAGGATTACAAATATACTAATGCAGATTGCGTACCAAATGATACAGATTGTGTAATTGTATTAGGTGGTGATGGAACTTTGCTTCAAGCAGCAAGAGACCTTATTAATACAGATATACCATTGCTTGGAGTAAATATTGGAACATTAGGTTTTCTTACAGATACTGATATGGAAAATGTTACAGAAACATTAAGTATGGTTTTAGAAGATAAATATGAGATAGACAGTCGTATGATGATTGATGGGTACATATATAGAAACAATGAATTAATTCATAGTAATACGGCACTTAATGATGTAGTTATTAATAGAATGGGGATATTAAGTGTTATAGATTTTGATATATATGTTAATGATGAGTACCTTAATTCTTATTCAGCAGATGGTGTTATAGTATCAACTGCGACAGGCTCTACAGCTTATAGTCTGTCAGCAGGAGGGCCTATAGTACAGCCTAATGCACAGCTTCTTATGATGACACCTATTTGTCCACATACACTTAATAAAAGAAGTATAATATTTGGCGCAGATGATGAGATTATGATAAAAATAGGTGATAATAAAAAGTTAAAAGAAGAAAGAGTGGCAACCTTTGATGGTGAAAGATTTTATCGTATGGTGTCAGGTGATACAATAGTTGTAAAAAGGTCACAAAAAAAAGCTAAGTTAATTAAGACTAACAAGCTTAGCTTTCTTCAACGAATAAGAACAAAGATGTAGTTACTTAATTAGAGGTGAAGTATGAAATCTGAAAGACATAATAAAATAATAGAGTTAATCAAAAAATATAATATTGGGACACAGGAAGAACTAGCAGATGCACTTAATAAAGCTGGTTTTAATGTTACACAAGCTACAGTTTCAAGAGATATAAGAGAGCTTAATCTTACTAAAATGTCAGTTGATGGTGGTAAGCAAAGATATGTTATAATACAAAATGCTGATGTAGAGATGAACAATAAGTATATTCGTGTATTAAAAGAAGGCTTTATCTCAATGGATATGGCACAAAATATTATTGTTATAAGAACTGTAGCAGGTATGGCTATGGCAGTATGTGCAGCATTAGACGCATTAAAATGGCATGAAATAGTCGGTTCAATTGCAGGTGATGATACTATTATGTGTGCAGTAAGAACAGTTGATGATACTGTAAAAGTAATGGGAAGATTAAGAAATATTATTAATAAGCAGTAAATTATATAATAATAATTAAATTAACTTGCCTAATAATTATAATAAATAGAAAATTATTGCTTATATTTTAATATATAGGCAATAATTTAAGAAATGGTGGATATATGCTTACTAATTTACATGTTAAGAACCTTGCACTTATAGAACAGGCTGATATATATTTTAATAATGGACTTAATATACTTACAGGTGAAACAGGAGCTGGTAAGTCTATTATTTTAGGCTCAATTAATATTGCGATTGGTAATAAAGTTTCGGCTGATATTATAAGAAAAGGTGCTGATTATGCAGTTACAGAACTTATGTTTCATACAGATAATCAAGATATAATTAATGTACTTCGTGATATGGATATTGAAGAATTAGATGATGGTGATGTGCTTATATCAAGAAAGATAATGCCTTCACGTTCGATAATTAAAGTTAATGGGCAGAATTGTACAGCAACGCAGGCTAGGTTAATCGCTTCTTATCTTATAGATATTCATGGACAGCATGACAATCAAGTTCTTCTTAATGAAGGGAAACATCTTAATATTGTAGATAACTATGGAAAAGATACAATACTTCCTATAAAAAATCGACTCAAAATAGAATATAATAAATACTCAGAAATTATAAAAGAATTAAAAAGTATAGATATTGATGCTGATACAAGAAATAGAGAAATTTCATTTATGGAGTATGAAGTTAATGAAATAGAGAGTGCCTGTCTTAAAGAAAAAGAAGATGAACAGCTTGAAGTACAGTTTAAGGCAATGTCTAATTCTCAAAAGATAATGGAAAGTATTGATACTGCATATAATTGTTTTGACGGTGATAACGAAAATATATCGACACTTACAAGTATGGCTTCAAAAGCTATTAACTCAGTAGCTAAGTATGATAAACGTCTTGATAGTATTGCCGATGTACTTTCTGATATTGAAAGTATGGTTACTGATGCAACACGAATGATATCAGATTATATTAGTAATGCAAGTTTTAATGAAGAAGATTTTGAAGAAATAAGACAAAGGTTAGACCTTATTAATTCATTTAAAATGAAATATGGAAAAACAATACCAGATATTCTTTTTTATTGTGAAGATAAAAAAGCTAGATTAGAAAAAATGTATGACCATGACAATCTTGTTAAAAAGTTATCAGAAAAGGAACAAGTCCAAAGAAAAGTTTTAGATGATATTTGCAACGAGCTTACAAGTATAAGAAAAGAAGTTGCAAAAAGCTTAGAAAAGGATATAATTACAGCACTTAATGGACTTAATTTTTTGGATGTAAAGTTTAAGGCAGAATTTGAAAAGACACAAGAGTATACTGCTAATGGCAATGATTTTATGCACTTTATTATATCAACTAATCCGGGAGAAGATTTGAAGCCACTTTCAAAGATTGCTTCGGGTGGTGAATTATCAAGAATAATGCTTGCTATTAAGACGGTCACAGCTAATCAAGATAACATAGAAACTTTAATTTTTGATGAAATAGATGCAGGAATAAGTGGAAGAACAGCTCAGATGGTAGCTAATAAATTGTCAGAGCTATCAAGAGTCCACCAGATAATATGTATAACCCATCTTCCACAAATTGCTTCAATGGCTGATACACATTTTATGATTGAAAAAACTTCTACGAATAATTCAACGACAACTGACATATATCAGTTGAGAGAGGAAGATAGCAACAAAGAGCTTGCAAGACTGTTAGGAGGAAGTGAGCTTACTCGTGCAGCACTTGATAATGCAAAAGAGTTAAAAGAAAAAGCTAAGCTTTTCAAAAAAAATAATAATTAATATAATTATTGTTTTTATTAAAAAATAAAGAAAATAAAAAATTCAAATAAAAGCCAAAAAGTTTAAGGCAAAATTCAAATTAAAATTCAAATAGAAAAAATAACCTATATTATTATTCTGTTATATGCAGATACTATTCATAAAACACAGGCTTATGTTAAAAATAAACAATGTAGATATGATATTTGTTCTTGAGCGAAAACAAATATAAATGATATTTAGACCTGTTTATTATAAGTTTGTAAAGACGCTCAGAAATGGAGATGATTATGAAAGTATACCGCAAGTATAAGAATTTATATGGGTTATTTTTTTTAACAATATTTAGTGTTTTTATTGCTGTATGTTTTGGAATATACACAGGTAATCTAATGAAAAAAATTCCAAAAGATATTTATGTTGAAAGTAATAAAACCACGACAATTGAGTTAAATCTTCCAGTAACAGCAGATAATGTTGTTCAAACCGTTGACTTTAAAAAGCCAGTTACATTTATTGCAAATAATACTGGAATATATAAAATGGACTTAAAACTTTTCGGACTTTTTGATGTCAGTCCAGTAAATGTCAATGTCGTAGAACAAAAAAATGTATATCCTTGTGGTTTTCAAGCTGGTCTTTATATGAAAACAGATGGGGTGCTAGTTGTAAAGACGGAAAATATTAAAGATGAATATGGCAATTTTATAAGTCCTTGTGAAAATATTATAAGAGCAGGTGATTATATAGTTGCGGTAAATGGTAAAGTTGTTAGTAAAAAAGAAGAACTTATGGATATGGTAAGCGAGTTTTCATCAGACGAGATGGTATTTACTGTAAGAAGAAATAATTCAAACATAGATGTAAGTATTCGCCCTGTTAAAAATGAAAATGGAGAGTATAAAGCAGGACTTTGGGTTAAAGATGATGCACAAGGTATAGGTACAGTTACATTTATTGATGAAAATGGAAATTTTGGGGCATTGGGGCATGGTATAAGTGATACAGACACAGAAAATATGCTTCAAATAAGCGAAGGAGCATTGTATAGAACAAATATAATATCAATAGTAAAGGGGGCAGATGGAACACCTGGGGAATTTATAGGAACTATAGATTATAGAAAGTCAAATATATTAGGACAAATTAATGTTAATTGTTCAAATGGTGTGTATGGAACGATTAATAAGGAATTAATAGACGAATACAATTTGACTCTACTTCCCGTAGGTTATAGTTATGAAGCACATAAAGGTGAAGCATTGATTAGAATGTATGTAAAAGGAGAGTTAAAGGAATATCCAATTGTAATAGAAGATTTGTCGAATAGTGAAAGTAAAAATATTACATTTAGGGTAACTTCTCAAGAACTGTTAGATATGACTAACGGTATTGTTCAAGGAATGAGTGGCTGTCCTATTATTCAAGATGGGAAAATAATAGGAGCAGTTACTCATGTGTTCATAGATAATTCAAAATGTGGTTATGGTATATATTTGGAGAAAATGTTAGGAAATTAAATATGTATTATTCTTCCATTATCATGTGTATAAATTCTGTGAGATATTGAAAGAGTAGTTCTTCCTTTAGAAGCCTTGTTAAGTGCTTCAAGTACATTTTGCTCTGTCTGTGCGTCAAGGTTAGCTGTTATTTCATCGAGAAGAAGAATTTGTGGATTAGCTAAAACAGCTCTTGCAATTGAAAGAAGTTGCTGTTGACCTTGTGAAAATAATGATGCTTTGTAAGGTGTATCATATCCATTAGGAAAAAGCATAATGGTTTTGTGAAGTCCTACAAGCCTTGACGCATTTTCTATCTGTTCATCAGAAAAAGAGTCATCAAATAAAGTGATTTGGTCTTTTACACTTCCACATACAGGTTTAAAGGACTGTTCAACATATCCAAATATACTACGTTTAAGCTTATATGAAATGTCTTGTGGGTGCATACCATTTATAAGTATATTACCTGAAGTGGCAGGATATAATCCTAACAGTAATTTAAAAATAGTACTTTTTCCAGCACCCGTTCTTCCAGATAAAGTAATTTTTTCACCCTTATTAACTGTAAAGTTCATATCTTTAAGAATAACTTTATTATCGTCATAACTAAATGTTATATCTTTAAATTCAATTACGGGGTCAGTTGTATTGCAAGTTAAATCAGTATTCTTAGCTTCACATACAGGTTTTTCCATAGATGGCTGGTCAAGAAATTCATTAATTCTTTTTACACCAGCAACGGCAGACTGAATAGTTTGAATTTCCATACCAAGACTTTCAATAGGTGAAAATATTTGTGAAATATAATTAATAATACTTACAGATGTACCAACTGACATACCAAAAAATGTAAGTATGTGACTGTTGTTAGAAGCAGATAAAAGCATAACAATCGCAACAATAACAGCATTAAATATAAGAATAACGGGAGAATATATAGCATCATAAAAGTTAGTTTTTTCAATTGAGCGATAACTTTCGTCTATGAAGTTTTTATATTTTTCCTTCATGTAATCTTCTTTTGAAAGATTGTGAATTGTTCTTATACATTTAATTGTTTCTGGAACGTGATTAGTAACACGACTTATTGCTATACGGTTAGTAAGCTGTGCTGTAAGCATACGAGTTTGCACAAATCTAGTAAATACAAAGATTACGGGAATTATAATAAGTAATAAAAGTGAAAGTCCTTTGTTTTTAAAAAAGATTATAAATAATATGCTTATTATTTTACAAGCATCGGCAACCATGCTGATAATTCCAGATGTAAAAAGTGTTTCAACAGTATCAACATCACCGACAAATCTTGAAACTATACTTCCCGGCTCTTGACGACTTAGAGTGTTAGCATTTAATGTTGTCATTTTAAGCATAAGAGTGCTTCGTATAGCATGAGTAATCTTTTGACCAAAGATTGTCAAAAAAATATCTCGACTTCCTTCAAAAAGACCACAAGCTATAATAAGTGCAAAATATCCTATTGCAAGGTATAAAGAAATATTTTGTGAAAGTACGAGTTTATCAACTATAACACCTAATACAAGAGGTGGAAGTAAAGAAATAACTACTTCACCAATAACTGTAAATAATATAAAAAATGATAAAAGTAAATTCTTTTTTATAGTTGAAGTTATTATTTTTACTATATGACCAGAATTAGAAATTATATTTTTTGAATGTTTGTTAATCATAGTAATTCTCCATTTTTTAACAATATTAAGTAAGCACTTAACTTCTATTAGAAGAAGTAGGACTTGCTTGTGCATTATATAATTTATTGTATTCAGCATTTTCTTTCATAAGTTGTTCATGCGTTGAAGCTGTTTTAACACCATTTTCTATCCAAATAACTTTATTCATTTCAGGAAATAGATAAAGTCTGTGTGATATAATAAAAATTATACAGTCACTATACTTTTCTTTGATGTTGTGGAAAACAGTTTCTTCGGTTGGTCTATCAAGAGCAGAAAATGGGTCATCAAGAATAACAATAGGGTGCTTGTGATATAGAGTCCTTGCAAGAGCCACACGTTGCGCTTGACCACCAGATAGGCGCACACCACCATTTCCAATAACGGTATAAGCACCATTTTCCATTGAAGCTACTTCTTTATCAAAACATACAAGCTTTAATATATCATTTATATCTTTTGTATCACCGAGAGCAATATTATTTAATATAGTGTCATTTAAAAGCTCTGGGTCATGTCCCATATATCCTGTAAGTTGATTTCTTACTTTATCAGGAATATCACAAAGTTCATAAGAATTATATTTAATAGAGCCGTTGTAATGTTTGTCTTTTTCTTCACATAAAAATTGTCTGCCAAATGTAGATTTACCACTAGCAACAGGACCAGTTATACCAATAATTTCACCTTTCATCGCTGAAAATGAAAATGTATTGTCTTTTATGGAAATATTATTTATGCTACTTAATCTATTTTCATAAATAGAAATGTTTTTATCAACCTTATCTGATGAAGTATCTTTTAAAAGTGGCTTAATTCGCTTCCATGAAACTTGGGCTTTTTGTACAGAGTTAAATAACTTTGCAGCTTTTGAAGATTTAGTAGAAAGTTTTGTGTAACAAGCAATAAATGTAGTAAAAGTAGCAATGTCCCAAACACGCCAACCATTTCCTAATATATTTTTACTACCAAAATATATGATAAATAACACACTAATCATAGAAATAATATTGTATAAATGTGGCATTGCACTAAGCCATATATTTGCTTTTACGGCAGAAGTTTCGTAGTCTGTTAAGACCTTTTCATAATCATTATTTCGATTGCTTTCACAACCGTATATTCTATATGTAACAGCATTTGAAATTCTATCCATTGTAACAGTATTTAATATAGAGTTTTGCAACTTGAACTTTGCACCCGTTTTTTGTACAACCTTTTTCATTCGTTCTGCAATAAAATAAGATATAGGTGGGAAAATAAGACATATTAAAGTAAGTCGCCAATCATAATACATAAGCATAAAAACATATCCAATAAGTACAATTCCCGTATCAAAAATTTCAGTTGTAAACTTTCTCATACCTTCTGCACAATCGTCAACATCAAGTACAGCCTTTGTAATAATATCACCAACACCATTGCCATCAAGTTCGGGCTTACTCTTAGATATTAAGTTGCTGTAAAGAGTAGTTTTCATTGTACGGTTAATATTGTTAGCAAAACGACGTACATAAAAACGTTTAATATATCGTGTAGATTGAACAATGATAATTACTAATATGTAAATAGCTGAAAGATATAACATAGCATTAAAAGTTTCATTGCCATTAAGTATATTCATAAGGCAACCAGCGAGTTGTCCTTCAAACCAAGGCGAAGCCACAAGCCCTATATTATAGATAATTCCAGAAATAGTAACGATAAAAAGGACTTTCCATTCTGTCTTAAAATAAAAACTAATCTTGTCAGTCATAAATAATCCCTTCTTTAACACTATCAAGTAAATTATATTTAAAGAAAACAGATTTAAAATACCTGCTTTACTTTTGGTTAATAGTTTATAAATAATACTCTATATATAATAGGAAGTAATTCGTATTTATTGTTCGAGTTTTTTAGTGACAATTTTAGACAAATGTTGAAAATCATCACGTCTTTCATTTTTTGAACGCCAGTATAACTTATCAAGTGTGTTACAAAAGGCTTGCTTTTCATCATCAGAAAGTTCATCAAGAAGCCATTCGTAAAATAAAGACTCTATTGCAGTTTTTGACACTTTAAGCTCTTCTGCTTTATCAGTAGCAAACAAAAGCTGACTTCTTTTGTCATTAGGATTAGGTTTTCTTATAAGATATCCTTTAGCTTCAAGGCTAGAAGCACGCCTAGCCGCCGCACCCTTGTCAATTTTTAAAGCTTCTCTGACCTGAGCTTGAGTAATTCCGGGATTATGGCGTATAAGGTGAATAAAATCAAATTCTGCAGTTCCAATTCCTTCTTCCTTCATAGTTTTAACAGTAAATTTACTGACTTCACGAGCAATTTTAGTTATTTGTCTTTTAGTAATATCCATAAAATAAAACCTCCTTGCACTTATAAAAAATAGTTGATACTACATCTAAATAGATGATAGTACATCTATTTTTAAATGTCAATAAAAATTGTATTTTAAAACAATGTCGAATAATGCGAAAATATAATATTGCCAATATTTGTCATTGATTATATAATCAACTGTGAAAATGTTACATTTTAGATTAGAGGAGGGGTAAAGCGAATGGTTAAAATAGCTATTGCAGATGATAATGAAAAAATGCTTAATATTATGGGCAAAGTACTTGCCGAACAAAATGATTTTGAAGTAGTGGGAATGGCAACAAATGGTTTAGAGATAATAAACATAATAAAAGACAAACAGCCAGACATAGTGTTACTGGATATTATTATGCCACAGATTGACGGACTAACCGTAATGGAAAAAGTCAAGACAGATAAAGACGTAACAAAAGAGCCTACATTTATTGTAATTAGTGCAGTAGGTAGAGAAAGTGTGACAGAAGATGCGTTCAACATGGGTGCTACATATTATATAATGAAGCCTTTTGATAACCAAATGCTTATTAATCGTATAAGATATGTAAAAAGCAACAAAAAGTTGCTTGACAATAAAAGAGCGGCATTAGTAACAGATAATTCAGAAGCAGTAAGTGATAGGAGTCTTGAAGCTGATATAACAGAAATAATACATGACATTGGTATACCGGCACATATAAAGGGCTATCAATATCTTAGGGACTCAATAATGTTATCAGTAAAAGATAACGATGTAATAAACAGTATAACCAAGATATTATATCCAACAATTGCAAAGAAATATCAAACAACTTCAAGCAGAGTAGAAAGAGCAATACGACATGCAATTGAAGTAGCATGGAACAGAGGGAATACTGATACACTTAATGGTCTTTTTGGTTATACCATTAGTAATGGCAAAGGAAAGCCAACTAATTCAGAATTCATTGCACTTATAGCAGATAAGATACGCCTAGAGTACAATATCAAATAAAAAGTAGGAAAATTTTTCAAATTTAACACTTTATTATCTTAAATTTTAGTTTTTTTTAATAATCTGCCTTGATTTATGTTTAATTATATATTATAATGTTAAAGCAATTTTAAAATCAATTTAACAGAATTGTAACATATTAGTAATATTTGAAGAAGACAAACAACAGTATTTGTTTTTGTATAAAAAATAAGAAAAGGAATGAATAATTTATGCGCAAAAGAGTAGCGAAATCTTTAGTTGCGGCTATGCTTGTAACAAGTATTACAGCTTCAACTGTATGGGCAGATGATATATCAGATTTAACAAATGCAAAAAATCAGGCACAGGCACAGCTTAATGACTATGAAAATCAGCTTGCTAATTTACTTATAGAGATGAATGACCTCGAAGTAAAAATGCACGATAAGAATGATGAAATAGAAGTAGTTAATAAAAACCTTGCAGATACACAGGCTAAGTTAGACCAGCAGTATGCTGATATGAAGCTTAGAATTAAGTATATGTATGAAGACCAGACAACTTCTATTACAGACGCATTTCTTACAGCACAGAGCATGAGTGATGCTCTTAATAAGGCTGAGTATGTACAGAATGTATATAATTATGACCGTTCTAAGTTAGAAGAAATAGCCAAGACAACTGAGGAAATTAAGAGCTTAAAGGCTTCTCTTGAAAGTGAAAAGCAACAGCTTGAAGAACTTGGTAATCAGATGACAGAAAAGCAAGCTACATTGTATACATCAATTGCTGACCAGCAAAGTAAAGTTGACAATTATGAAGAACAGCTTGCAAAGGCTGTAGAAGCGGCAGCAGCAAGAGCAGCAGCCGAAGAAGCAGAAAGACAAAGACAGGCACAGGCAGCTGCAGCTTCAGCTAATAGTAGTTCATCAACAACAGTAGGTACTTCAACACAAGCTTCTACATCAACAGTTTCAGCTAATGTAAGTTCAGTTGTAGCTTCTAATAGTGATGTTGCATCAGGAGTTGTATCACTTGCATATCAAATGCTTGGTGTTCCTTATGTATGGGGCGGTAAGTCACCTAGTGGTTTTGACTGTTCAGGTCTTATGTATTATTTATTTAGTCAGTATGGAATATATGTATCACCTAGTTCATCAGCAATTCCAGCAGGTGGTGTTGATGTAGGCGGTATCGCTAATGCGTTACCAGGTGATATTGTATGTTATCCAGGTCATGTGGCTTTATATATTGGTGGAGGACAAGTTATTCATGCTCCACAGCCAGGTGATGTTGTTAAGATATCATCAGCTAATATGGGTGGAACAATGTCTATTATAGCTGTAAGACGTTACTGGTAATTTGTAATAAAGTGTGATATAATAAAGTGTAGCTTTTAAGCTACACTTTATTTTATATAATGAATATTTATAGTTGGAGGGTAAAGGTATGAAGAATGTACTTTTTATAGCATCAGAAGCAGTACCATTTATTAAAACGGGAGGACTTGCTGATGTAGTTGGTTCACTTCCTAAGTATTTTAACAAGGAAGAATATGATGTAAGGGTTATGATACCTAAGTATACTTGTATACCTTGGGAGTACAGAGAAAAAATGCAATATAAAACACATTTTTATATTGACCTTGCATGGAGAACTCAGTATGTAGGTGTATTTGAATTAGAATACAATGGTGTTATTTTCTACTTTATTGACAATGAATTTTATTTCTCAGGTCCTAAGCCTTATGGTTGGATACATGAAGATATTGAGAAGTTTGCTTTCTTCTCAAAGGCAGCACTTTCAGCTATTCCAGTAATAGGCTTTAGACCAGATATTATTCACTGTCACGACTGGCAGACAGGTCTTATTCCTGTATACCTTAAAGAACGTTTCTCACAGGGTGACTTCTATCAAGGAGTTAAGTCAATTATGACAATACATAATCTTAAGTTCCAGGGTATATGGAACTTAAAGAAAGTTAAGGATATTACAGGACTTCCAGACAGTTACTTTACTCCAGATAAGCTTGAAGCTTATGAAGATGCTAACTATCTTAAGGGTGGTATTGTATATGCAGATTGGGTTACAACAGTAAGTTCTACATATGCAGAGGAGATTAAGACTCCATTTTATGGTGAAAATCTTGATGGCCTTATGAATGCTAGAGCTAATTGTCTTAGTGGTATTGTAAATGGTATCGACTACGAAGTATATAATCCAGAAACAGACAAGTGTCTTGTTGCTAATTACAATCAAGTGACATTTAGAAAGGAAAAATGGAAAAACAAAGTTGCACTTCAAAAGGAACTTGGTTTAACTGAGGATAAGGGTAAGTTTATGATAGGTATTGTATCAAGACTTACAGACCAAAAGGGCTTTGACCTTATTGCTTATGTTATGGACCAGATATGTACAGAAGATGTTCAGCTTGTTGTGCTTGGAACTGGTGAAGAAAAGTACGAGAATATGTTTAGACATTTTGACTGGAAGTATAATGACAGAGTATCAGCTAATATTTACTATTCAGAAGAATTTTCACACAAGGTATATGCAGCTTGTGACGCATTCCTTATGCCTTCATTGTTTGAGCCATGTGGACTTAGTCAGCTTATGAGCCTTCGTTATGGTACAGTGCCAATCGTTAGAGAAACAGGTGGTTTAAAGGATACAGTTGAGCCATACAATGAATATGAGAATAAGGGTACAGGTTTCTCATTTGCTAATTATAACGCACATGAAATGCTTAGTATTATTAATTATGCTAAGAGTGTATACTATAATCATAAACGTGAATGGAATAAGATTGTTGACAGAGGTATGAAAGCCGACTTCTCTTGGAATTCATCAGCAAGAGAATATGAGAAGCTTTATAACAATCTGTAATTGTTTCATAAAATAAAAAATGGAGTGTGTTTTTAGGACTGATAATAAGTATTAAGTATCTCTAAGATAAGCTAGAAAGTTTTTTTAAAACGTACGGGTCGGAAAAAATGCGACGTCGTGTCGCTTTTTCCTAAATTGCACATCGTGTGCAATTTCCCCTGACTTTGAATAGCTTATCTAAGAGTTACTAAATACTTATTCTATGTCCTAAAAACACACTCCATTTTTTATCCATTCCACTACGTCTTGAACAAGAAATAAGAGGCTCTTTGTCAAGAGTGGGGGTTAAAGTTTAGAACCGAAAAAAGAAGCAAATAGAGTTAAAGAATATAAAATATAAAAAAACAAATGTAGCAGGGCGCAGGTGACGTAGTGGGACGAGAGGGGGAAGCAGGGGGATTATTTTGTGGTATATGGTAAATGCGTAGTCGTTCTTAGTTGTGCTGTCAAGAAACAGTGATGACCCGACAGGACGTCGGGGAAAGCAATCAGCGAAACTATGTCGCATTGATTGCGTTCACGTCAGGTTAAATAAGTCTTAATCAGCACAACTTAGAACAACTTAGCATTTATCCATCAACCACAAAATAATCCCCCTGCTTCCCCCCTACCCCTATTTTTTTAGAAAAATTGCCTTGACAGAAATACTAAGAACATGTATAATCTAAAAAGTAGTGTAACAAGTTTTTAGTTTACATATTAGCGGATGTGGCGGAATGGCAGACGCAGCAGACTCAAAATCTGCCGGTGGTGACATCGTGTGGGTTCAAGTCCCACCATCCGCATTTTTTCATAATGGTTTTTCCTTTTGCCCTTTTATCAGATTATTTCTGATAAAGGGGTATTTTTTATTTCTATATACTATTAATCTTAATAAAAAAATGATATAATAATTTTAAAATTAATGTCTGTGCCTTAAAATAGTTTATATAGGGGAACGCCAAATGAGAGATTGTAAAAAATATCAGTCAATGATAAAAGATTTTGACCTGGGAAGGTTATCCTGTAATGATGAAGAAGAATTTGTAAATCATATAGAGAACTGTAATGATTGTAAAGAAGAATTTGAAATCTACTATATAATTGAGTATGGGCTTGATGATATGGCAGTAGACAGGCCAATAAAAAAAGAATATAAGGAACTTTTAGATAAGTATGATTTTAAGGGACTTATAGATAAAAAAATTAAGGATAGCAGAATTAATATTGCGACTATAAAAAAGCATAATAAAAATGTAATGTTTTGTTTTGGTGCAAGTAATGTATTTATACTTCTTACATTTATATCATACATTATTATAAAATTTTTTTAACACTAGATGGTCAATATATAATAATCATCAAAGAAAGGCATGGTAGCAAGTTTTGAGTAAAAAGTTAATTTTAATAGATGGTCATAGTATACTTAATAGAGCATTTTACGGTGTTCCAGACCTTACTAATTCAGAGGGTATTCACACAAATGCAATGTATGGATTTTTAAATATAATGTTTAAGTTCATTGATGAAGAAAAGCCAGATTATATAACAGTTGCTTTTGATGTTCATGCTCCTACATTTAGACATAAAAGGTTTGCAGATTATAAGGGGACTAGAAAGCCAATACTTCCCGAGTTAAAGCAACAAGTTCCACTTATAAAAGAAATACTAAAAGCAATGAATATTAAAGTAGTAGAAAAGGAAGGCTTTGAAGCCGATGACTTGCTTGGAACAATTGCAAAAAAATGTGCTGGTCAAGGAATAGATGTATCTGTAATATCTGGTGATAGAGATTTATTACAGTTAGCAGATACTAACATTAAGATTAGAATACCTAAGACTAAAAAAGGTGTTACAGAAGTTGAAGATTATCTTCCTAGTGATGTTAATGAGCTTTATGGAGTAACTCCCATTGAATTTATAGATGTAAAAGCACTTATGGGAGATACGTCAGACAATATTCCGGGTGCGCCGGGAGTAGGGCCTAAGACAGCTTCATCACTTATAATGCAGTATCACAGTATAGAAAATGTATTTGAACATCTTGAAGAATTAAAGCCACCCAAAGCCAAAAAGTCTATTAGTGAAAATGTAGAGCAGATAAAGTTAAGTAAGTTTTTAGCGACAATAGATATTAATGTACCTATTGATTATGATATAGAAGAAGCACAAGTTGGTGGATTTTTTAATCCTAATTCGTTTGAACTTTTTAAACGATATAACTTTAAGACATTTTTAAAAAGATTTGACAGTAGCGAGATAAAAGCAGAACTTGATATATATAACAATTTTACAAAAGTATCTGATTTATCAGAAGCAGAAGATGTATTCCAAAAAGCTAAAGAGCTTGTAAAGGATAAGAGTATTGGACTTTCAGTTTGCTATGAGGATAATACTATATCAGCTATATCGTTAGCATTTGATAAGGAAAATATATACTTTATACCTGCGATTGGTTTTATTACATCAGAATATATTCAAGATAAATTAACACAGGTGTGTGTTAGCAGTACACAAAGACATATTATAACTAATAATTTAAAGACATATTTGTCTATATTTAAAGATACACAAGATAATACAGAAAAGAGCGCATTAAAAGTTGATGAAGGCTCATTTGCAGATGTAGGTATTGGTGCATATCTTATCAATCCTAATAATGATGAATATAATTATGATACACTTGCAAGAGAGTATTTACAGGCAAATGTTAATTCAAGATTAGAGCTTCTAGGAAAGTCAACATTTGCGCAAAGTCTTATGATTAACGAAGAAGCACTTTGTCGTATGGCTTGCCTTGAAGGTTATATAAATCTTGTGGTTTGGGAAAAAATACAAGCAATTCTTATAAATGAAGAAATGTCCGATTTATTCAATAATATAGAAATGCCACTTTTATTTGTACTTTATTCAATGGAAGCAGAAGGAATAAAAGTTGACAAGCAAGGGCTTTCTGATTATGGAAAAGTGCTTGCTCAAAAGATAGAAGTGTTAGAACAAGACATATACAAAGAAGCAGGAGAAGAATTTAATATTAATTCGCCAAAGCAGTTAGGTGTAATACTATTTGAAAAGTTAGGCATGCCTAATGGCAAAAAGACAAAAAGTGGTTATTCGACAGCCGCAGGCGTTCTTGAAAAGCTTGCACCAGAGTATCCATTTGTCGAAAAAATACTAGAATACAGACAGTTATCAAAGCTTAAATCTACTTATGCAGATGGACTAGCAGTATATATAAAAGACGATGGAAGAATATATGGAAAGTTCAATCAGACAATTACTGCGACAGGAAGAATAAGCAGTACAGAGCCTAACTTACAAAATATCCCAATAAGAATGGAGATGGGACGAGAAATAAGAAAGGTATTTGTACCAAAAAAGGATTGTGTATTTTTAGATGCCGATTATTCGCAGATAGAACTTAGGATTATGGCACATATGTCAGGCGATAAGAAGCTTATTGAAGCTTATAAGTCAGCGCAAGATATACACAGAGTAACAGCTTCACAAGTATTTGGTGTACCATTTGATGAAGTTACAGATACACAAAGACGTAATGCAAAGGCAGTTAATTTTGGTATAATATACGGAATAAGTTCATTTGGTTTAAGCCAAGACCTTAGTATAACAAGAAAAGAAGCTACAAGTTATATAGAGCAGTATTTTGAAACATATCCAGATGTTAAAAAATATATTGATAACCTTGTAGAAACAGCAAAGAAAAATGGCTATTCACTTACAATGTACAACAGACGTAGGCAGATACCAGAATTAAAATCAAGTAACTTTATGCAAAGACAGTTCGGAGAAAGGGTGGCAATGAATGCGCCTATTCAAGGAACAGCAGCAGATATTATTAAGCTTGCAATGATAAGAGTATACAATGAACTTAAAAATAAAAATCTCAAATCAAAGTTAATATTACAAGTACACGATGAACTTTTAGTTGAAACTTATAAAGACGAGCTTGAAGAAGTTAAGGCAATAATTGAAGATGGTATGAAATATGCAGCTAACCTTCACGTTCCACTTGAAATAGATATGAAACAAGGCAATAATTGGTTTGAAGCACATTAGGAGGTTATATGAGAGTAATAGGAATAACAGGAGGAGTGGGGTCTGGAAAAAGTAGTGTTCTTAAGCTTTTAAAAGAAAGATTTAACGCATATATTCTTATAGCTGATGATATAGCAAAAGAAACTATGTGTAGAGGTAATGCAGGATATGAGCAGGTTGTTGAAATGTTTTCAGAAGATATTTTAGATAAAAACAAAAATATTGATAGAACAAAACTTGCTACTATAGTATTTCACAATGAAAATAAACGTATAGTGTTAAATAGCATAATTCACCCACTTGTAAAAAAGATAATATTAAATAAAATTAATGAACTTAAGATTGCCGGCACTTATGATTATGTGTTCGTAGAAGCTGCGCTTCTTATAGAAGACCACTATGATGTGATTTGTGATGAGTTGTGGTATATATATGTACCTGCTGATATGAGAAGACAAAGATTAAAGGATAGCAGGGGATATTCCGATGAAAAGATAGACAGTGTGTTTAAAAGTCAGCTTAATGAAGAAGCTTATAAAAAAGCTTGCATTAACGTAATAGACAATAGCAAAGATATTGAAGACACTATGTCACAGATTGAAAAGTTGTTATAAGAATTGCTATGATTAATATACATTTTTAAAATACTTTTAAAGCTGGTACAATACGCACAAAGTACCAGCAAGTTTTAGTAAAAATATGCGTAGAAATGAGGAGCATTATGGACAATCGTACATCCATAAAAGATGATTTAGTATTTGGACTTGATATTGGTACAAGAAGTATAGTTGGTGTTGTAGGATACATGGACAGAACTGGTTTTCATGTTGTTGCAATGGCACAAAAAGAGCATGACACAAGAGCTATGCTTGATGGACAGATACATGATATATACAAGGTAGGAGATACAATAAGATTTGTAAAAAACGAACTTGAAAGACAACTTGAAAGACAGCTTTCAGACGTGTGTATAGCTGCTGCGGGTCGTGTTTTAAGAACTGTCAATGCTACAGCAGAATATGAATTTGAAGAAGAAACAAGAGTGACTCAAGAACATATATATTCACTTAATCTTCTTGCGGTTGAAAAAGCTCACATGCAAATTAATTCAGCAGAAAGTAATATACAATTTTATTGTGTTGGTAATACACCAATTAAATATAAATTAAATGAGTTTGATATAACTAATCTTGAAGGACATAAAGCTAATAAAATAGGAGTTGAATTAATTGCAACATTTCTTCCAGATGAAGTTGTAGATGGACTTTACGAGGCTGTTGAGTATGCGGGACTTCAAGTTGCAAGTCTTACATTAGAGCCAATTGCAGCAATGAATATAGCAATTCCACAGCAGTATAGATTGTTAAATATCGGTCTTATAGATGTTGGTGCAGGAACATCAGATATATGTCTTACAAAAGACGGAAGTATTATTGCTTATGGAATGATACCACTTGCAGGTGATGAAATTACAGAAGTTATTGCAAAGAATTATCTAGTTGATTTTAACACAGCAGAAAAAATTAAGATTGCAGCAGGTGGAGATGTCAATGAGCCAATAGTATTTAACGATATTATGGGAATAGAACAGACAATTACAGTTGATGAGATATTAAAAATAGCTGATAATTCAGTAGATACTATGGCAAAAAATACTGCTGATAAGATAGTAGAGTTAAATGGTGGCAAGCCAGTCAATGCCGTATTCGTTGTAGGTGGTGGTGGTAAGATAACAGGTTATACTGATAAGATAGCTGATTATCTTGGTATTGCAAGACAGCGAGTGGCAGTTAGAGGCCCAGAAGTTCTTACAACTGTTGATTTTAGAGTAGATAACTTTAAAAAGGATTCATTATATGTAACTCCTATAGGAATTTGTACTAATTATTATACTCAAAAAAATAACTTTATCTTTGTAAATGTTAATAATGAAAGAATTAAGCTTTATGACAACAACCATCTTACAGTAGTTGATGCAGTAATGCAGATAGGTTTTCCTAATGAAAGACTTTTTCCTAGAAGAGGTAAAGAGCTTGAATTTACAGTTAATGGAAAGACTCACCTTGTAAGAGGAACAGCAGGAGAGGGAGCAGTTGTAACACTTAACGGAAGACTTGCTAACCTTAATTCTTCTATTGAACAAAATGACATTATCGAAGTTAAAGAGTCAACTATTGGTGAACCTGCGAAGATGACAGTAGGTCAGCTTGATGAATTTAAGTCGACTATTGAATTTGTCGTAAATGGAAAGAATATACTCTGCCCTAAGTTTGCTTACGTCAATGGAGAGCTTCGTTCAGAATTTTACGATATTGAAACTGGTGATAATATTAAAATGGAAAATTATTACACAGTTAAGCAGTTATTTGAATTTCTTGACTATGACATTACTAATTACAATGTATATGTCAACAATGAAATAGCTAGTGATGACACTAAGGTTTATGAAAACTTTAGCGTAAAGACAGACGCAGTAACGGAAAATAATCCATTGAACAGGGGCTTTACAACAGGAGAAATTCTTAATGAAGATGACGAGAGTGAAGCTAATGAAAATGATGAAAAGCTTCAAAATAACGAAGCTACAGAAGATAATAGTGATAATACAGAAATAGATAATACAGAAAATAGTAACGAAAATGATAGTGAAAATGTAAGCGATAATAAAGATAAGGCTGATGACAATTCTAATAATCAAGACAATTCACAAGAAGCTAACAAAAAAGATATTGTAATTCTTGTTAATCGTGAACCAGTGCGCCTTAAGGGAAAGTCAAGCTACATACTTGTTGATTTGTTTGATTTTTATGATTTTGATTTATCAAAGCCAAAGGGAAATGTTGTGCTTAAGTTAAATGGTGTTTCTTGCAACTATATGTCACCTATAAAAGATGGAGATTTAGTTGATTTGTACTGGGAGGAAGTAAAGTAATGAGAATGATGTCTATTGCAAGTGGCAGTAGTGGAAATTGTATTTATATAGGTTCTGACAGTACTCATATATTAATAGATGCAGGAGTTAGTCGTAAAAAAATAGTTGAAGGACTTAAAAAAGCAGATTTAAAAATGTCAGATATATCGGCAATATTTGTAACTCATGAACACATAGACCACACAAAAGGAATTGGTGTAATCTCAAGAAAAGACCATACAAAAGTGTATTCAACACAGGGTACAATAGAAGCTATATTTGACACCGCTTCATTAGGAGTCATGCCAAAAGAACTATTTATGCCAATAAGTTCTAATACAGATATACAGATAAATGACCTTAATATTCATGCTTTTTCTGTTTCGCATGATGCAGTTGACCCAGTAGCATATACAGTTTCGTGTGGTACAAAAAAGGCGGGGGTTATTACTGATTTGGGGTTTTTTGATGAATATATAGTTGACAATTTACAAGGGTGTCAGTCTATGTTAGTTGAGGCTAATCACGATATTAATTTATTGCAGGTTGGAAGTTATCCTTATTATCTTAAGCAAAGAATTTTGGGAAATAAGGGGCATTTATCTAATGAAACGTCAGGGCAACTTATTAACAAGCTGTTAAATGACAACGTAAACAATATACTTTTAGGGCATTTAAGCCTAGAAAATAATTATGATAAGCTTGCTTATGAAACAGTTCGTCTTGCAATAGATACAAGTACAAATATATATAAATCAAACGACTTTAATATAGAAGTAGCAAAAAGAAGTGAACCATCTCGTATAATAGAAGTATAAAAAGTTAGAGATTACATTGTAATATAAAAGCGAAATGTCTGACATTTTGTATTTTTTTAAAAAATATCGTGCAAAATATAATGAAAATTAAAATAATGGTTGAATAATTTTCTTTTCAAAAGTATAATGATAAAAAACTAGCTTTTAAAGGCTAGTTAAATAATTAATAGAATATGAAAGGAAAAGCTATTATATTTTTAGTAGCAGGAGGAAACAGGATGAGAAAATGCGTTATAACTGTTGTGGGTAAGGATACTGTAGGAATTATTGCTAAGGTATGTACATATCTTGCAGAAACTAAGATTAATATTTTAGATATATCTCAAACTATAGTTTCTGGTTATTTTAATATGATGATGATAGTTGATACTAATAATTCAACTCAGACTTTTGATGAAATTTCAGCAGCTCTTGACAAGTTAGGAGAAGAAATAGGTGTAGCTATTAAGTGTCAGCGAGAAGAAATATTTGACATGATGCACAGAATTTAATAATTAAGAAAGGTATACGAGATTATGATAAACATTTTTGAAGTTAATGAAACAAATAAAATGGTAGAACAAGAAAATCTTGATGTAAGAACTATAACAATGGGAATTAACCTTCTTGATTGTGCCAGTGATAACCTTGATGAAGTCAATGAAAAAATATATAAAAAGATAACAACACTTGCAAAAGACCTTGTTTCAACAGGTGAAGATATAGCAAAGGAATTTGGTATACCTATTGTAAATAAACGTATATCAATAACACCAATATCACTTGTTGGTGCAGCAGCTTGTAAGACACCTGATGACTATGTAACAATAGCAAAGACAATTGATAAAGCAGCACATGAAGTTGGTGTTAATTTTATTGGTGGTTATTCAGCTATCGTGTCAAAGGGTATGACAAAGAGTGATGAGCTTCTTATCCGTTCTATTCCAAAAGCACTTGCAAGCACTGAATTAATATGCAGTTCTGTCAATGTTGGTTCTACAAAAACAGGTATTAATATGGATGCTGTAAGACTTATGGGTGAAATTATCAAAGAAACAGCAGAGTACACAAAGGAACAAGATTCACTAGGCTGTGCAAAGCTAGTTGTACTTTGTAATGCACCTGATGACAATCCATTTATGGCAGGTGCATTTCATGGAGTATCAGAAGACGACGCAATTATCAACGTAGGTGTAAGTGGTCCGGGTGTTGTAAAGTATGCGCTTGAAAAAGTAAGAGGTGAGAGTTTTGAAGTACTTTGCGAAACAATTAAAAAGACTGCGTTTAAGATAACTAGAGTTGGTCAGCTTGTTGCACAAGAAGCTTCAAAAAGATTAGGAATTCCTTTTGGCATTATAGATTTATCACTTGCGCCAACCCCTGCTATTGGAGATAGTGTTGCAGATATTCTTGAAGAAATCGGACTTGCCAGAGCGGGCGCACCGGGAACAACAGCGGCACTTGCACTACTTAATGACCAAGTTAAAAAAGGCGGAGTTATGGCTTCTTCTTATGTTGGAGGACTTAGTGGTGCATTTATTCCGGTTAGTGAAGACCAGGGTATGATTGACGCAGTACTTGATGGAGCATTAGTAATTGAAAAGCTCGAAGCAATGACTTGTGTGTGCTCCGTAGGTCTTGATATGATAGCAATTCCGGGAGATACTAAAGCTTCAACAATCTCTGGAATTATAGCTGATGAAGCAGCTATTGGTATGGTCAACCAAAAGACTACAGCAGTAAGAGTAATACCGGTTATTGGAAAAGGCGTTGGAGAAACAGTTGAGTTTGGTGGTTTATTAGGATATGCTCCAATAATGCCAGTCAACAACTTTGACTGTTCAGCTTTTGTAAATAGAAAGGGAAGAATACCAGCACCAATTCATAGCTTTAAGAATTAGAAATAATATAATGGCAAGGCATAATATAAGGGTATAAACTTTTATTATGTTTTGCCATTTTTTAATATTATATTGATATGATATTTTCAAAATAATAAATTGTTGGTATAATATAAAAAAGAGATAATGTTAAAGAAAATAGCATAATAGCATAATAGAAAAGGGGGTGATTGTTATGGCATTTTTTAGTTCAATGTTTGTGTGTAATTTAACAATACCTATTGTAATGATTATAGCTGGATACATGATGTATAAACACCCACCAAAACAAATCAATGGTCTGGTAGGCTATCGAACTACGATGTCAAGATTAAACCTCGATACTTGGAAGTTTGCTCAAACTTACTGCGGAAAGCTTTGGGTATATATAGGCTGCATTGTATTAGTACCAACAATTATAGTTCAGCTATTTTTTATTAAAAGTAGTGTTGATACGATTTCATGGGCGACAATAATAATTGAAACAGTTCAATTAATTGTGATGCTTATTTCTATATTAAAAGTTGAAAAAGCATTAAAAACTACATTTGATAAAAATGGCAATAGAATATAGGTGGAAGTATGAAAAAGAAAATTAGCACAGTTGTTTTTATATTAATAATTGTTACTATTTTAATATAAATTTTACCTAAGATATCTATAAAAGACTATGATAAGCCGTATGATTTTGGCAATGATAAAGCTTATGAACTAGGTATAAATATTTATGGAAATGTAATATTTAAAAACACCCATAATGCACTTAAAAAATTTCAAGAAGATTATCAAGTTGGATTAGACTATCTTAATGAAAAAGGATATGATGAATTTTCAACAAAGATAGATGTGTTAAGACATTATGGTGTACATAGTTGGCAGGAAGTAGTTGATGATAGTAATAATAAAGATATTATTAAAGAACAGTTTTCTAAGATAACAAAGTTTTCTTATACATATTATAATAGCAGTTGGCAACATTATTTTCCATTTTATAAGAGCTTATCATAGAAAAATTAAATTAATATTTTAATATTAAAAATGTCGTATATATCTTTACTTATAAGTATGGATATGTACGACATTTTTGTATTATTAAGTAGTTTTTAATAAATATTAATATTAAGAAGTTTAAAATAATTAATATAGTTGTCTTATTTATTATAAGCTATATTGTGAAGTTGTGAAACAAGTTCTTCGATTTGATTTAATCCAGTAGAATTACTAGAACTTTTTTCATTTAATACATTGACTTCTTTTTCAATCTGCTGAATAGCTTTTTCTGAAGAAGCAATTCCTTTATTGGCTTGGTCGACTTCTCTACTTGTGTCTGAGATTTTACTTGCAATATTATTGCTAACTTCTTTTACTTGAGAAGTACAGTTGCGGATATCGTCAAATGTTCCCTTTACATTGTTTGTATAGTCAACGTTTCCCTGTATAGCTTGAGATGTTTTTTCAATTTCTTGACGCATACTAGCAAGAGTAAAATAAAGAGTATTGATAGCATTTTCAATTCCTGAAACTAAAGATGTGGTTGACGATGAAAGCTGTTGTATTTGTTGAGCTACAACGGCAAATCCACGACCGGCATCACCAGCTCTGGCAGCTTCAATAGAAGCATTCAATGCAAGTAAGTTAGTCTGAGAAGCAATACCTGTAATATTTCTTGTAAGTTTAGTAATAGTATTAAAGTCGGTTTCTACTTGTTGAAAAGTATCTGTTACTTTTACAAGTTGAGTATTAGAGCTGCCAATCTGATTAGAGAGTTCATCAATACGATTGTTAGCAAGTTCGATAGTTTCATCAGATTTTTCCATTACATCTTTGATTTCATTAGCAAAGGAATGAAATTGTTCATAATTATCGTTAATATTTGTAAAAACATCATTTATAACACTAAGTGAATTTTCTGCTTCGCTTGTATTATTTAAAATGGTATCAATAGAGCGAGACATATTTGCGCTTTTATTAATATATTGTTTGAGTTCTTTTTGTAATACATCGACACCGTCACATACACGTTTCATGTTTTCCTTTTCAAGAGAAACTGTCTGTTGAGTTTCTTTAGTAGTATCGGTGTCTTTTTTCCTAAAAATATTCATTTTAACACTTCCCTTTCTATTTTTATGTTCATTCCATATTGTAACAGTTATTTAAAATATTCCTGTATACATTCTTAATTTTAGTATTATATCACAAGGATATATCTAAAACAAGAGTAGTGACTTTGGTTTTTAATTTTGTGAATTGGACTTTTTAAAGATATCAGTAGTTATAAGCAAATCTAAAAAAGAACAATCAGTCATATTTGTATGACGTTATTTAAGAAGTTTGTTTATGTCATAAAATATAATTAATTGTTCTTTTTAGTGGTTTATTTATTGTTTATATATTATTATAAATAGTAAATTTGATTGTTAATTAGTAATCATTTTTTTATGTTCTCGAATAACAAGCCATACTGACAGAATTGTTGCTAAAAGGTCACTTATTGGCTGAGCAAAAAAGATACCATTTATGTCAAAAAGTATAGGGAATATATATATAAATGGAACTAAAAATAATACTTGTCTTAAAAGTGTAATTACAATAGATGGAGCTGGTCTATTGATTGCTTGGAAAAATGTAGTTGCAAGCATTACAAAGCCTAGAACTGGAGTAATACAAAAGTTAATACGAAGTCCTGTAATACCGATTGAGAACATTTCCTCAGTTCCACCGAATGCTGCAAGTATTTGTTTTGGGAAAATAAGTACAATTATCCATATTACACAAGTAACTCCAACGGAAAGTATAGTTGCTTTTACAAGTGTTTCAAATACTCTTTTAAAGTTACCTGAACCGTAATTATTACCAACAATAGGTTGAATACCTTGACTAATTCCACTAGCAGGCATAATAACGAATGTCATAATACTTGAAATAACAGCATAAACACTTATTGCTATATCACCACCGTATTTTCCAAGCTGACTGTTATATACAAGACTGATAAATGCCATTGCCATTTGTGCTACGAAAAATGCAAAACCACAAGAGATGATTTGTGAACACATTTTTTTATTGAGTTTGAAAATGTCTTTTGAAATACGAACTTGTGACTTGTGTGTAAAGATTAAAGTTAATCCAAAAATGGCAGAGATTATCTGGCCAGTAACAGTAGCAAGTCCAGCTCCTACAACACCCCATTTAAAGACAATAATAAATACAGCATCAAGAATAATATTAGTGACAGCGCCAATGCCAGTTACACACATACCAAGAATTGGTTTACCTGACACTCTTACAAAGTCACAACACAACTGAGTAATACCTTGAAATAAACAACCTAAAGCTACTATTTTGTAGTAGGATAAAGCATAAGAATAAGCTGAGTCAGTAACTCCAAATACTTTTAAGATAGGGTTAGGAAATAGTAATAAAACAACAGTTAAAAAAATCTCAAAAATACATACAAGAACCATTGAATTACCAAAAGAAAGCTGCATATTTTTGTTATCATTTTTACCTGAAAATAAGCTAAAAAAAGTAGAACCACCAGCACTACAAGTAAGAGCAAAAGCCATCATCATATATGAAAGTGGAAAGCACACAGAAAGTCCTGCTAAAGCAGAAGTTCCACAAAAATTGCCAACAAACATACGGTCAACAATATTGTAAATAGCAGTAATTAGCAAAGATATTGCGGCAGGAATTGAAAACTTTAAAATCATAGGAAATAATTTTCCATTAATGTAATCATTATTTTGCGTATTCATAAATAAACTCCTTTTTATAATTATGGGTTAACACTATAAGTAAACTTCTAAAAAACGAAGATAACAATAATAGTGTTATGAGTTAAGTAGAAAATTATGTTACCAACATCTACTTAACAAAAGTGATAAAGATTAGTTTCCTAAGTATTTGTATAATATTCTTAGCTGTTTTTATATTGTCTATATGTAAAATATAAAAATATTTAAGAATATAAGTGGTTTTTAACGAAAGCTGTTAAATTAAGATATATTATCCATCATTTTTTCGATAACATCAAAGAATACATCTAAGTCTTTTGGTGAAATACCTTTTGTGAGTTCTTCTTCAAGAGATAAAATATCATTCATAACAATGTCTTTGTATTGCAGAGCTTTATCGGTTACAATGATTTTTTTCATCCTTGCGTCATTTGGCATAGCCTGTCTATATATAAGACCATTCTTTTCCATTTTCTTTAAAAGTTCCGTTGCTGTTGATGGGCGAAGACTATATTCTTCTTCAACATCTTTTTGAAAAACATCACCTGATTGAGCAAGAATAAAATGAAGAACTTTCCCTTCAGAGCCACTAAAGTCTTGTCTACTTGAGAAAGCATCAATTTTTCTACGCAGTTTGTTTGACAACTTGCTAACATATCGAGCTGCATGTTTTGGATAGAGCATATTACACCTACTTTCTTAAAGAATATTTCTTTACACATAAAAATTAAAACTATGAGAAGTAAGCTCTGAGAGTTTCTCATAGTTTATGCGATAGTCGCCAATATTTTATGAAATAATGTACTTTGGCTCGTTGTTCGCATAAATCTAAATACTTAGCAGCCTAAGTATATTTCTAATTAAACAAAAAGTCAATAATAATTTACAAGATAATCTTTAATTTTAAAAAATATATCATAATGTAATTGTAAAAGATAATAAAAATATGTCAGTTAGAAAATAATAATCTAACTGACATATTTTTATGTATCTAATTCTTTAAAAAAATTAGTCAAGACCCTCCAAGAGTCAATATATTCTTTTAATTGTTCTTCACCAAGTTTTGATATCTTATAGTATTTTCTAACTGGACCATTTGAAACTGAACCTGAGTAGGTTTCAGTTAATTGGTCTTTGTTGAGTCGTCTTAATATAGCATATATTGTGCTTTCTTCTGTGTCTGGAATGTATTTTATTTTAATTTTCCATTTTCTTATAAGCATTACCCCATGCTACCATTGAGTCGAGAATTGGTTTGAGTGTAAGTCCTAAGTCACTTAACGCATATTCTACACGAGGTGGAACTTCTGCGTATACAGTTCTAGTGATAAGGACGTCTTCTTCCATAGAGCGAAGACTATCAGTTAAAACTTTTTGACTAATTCCATCTAAGTTTTTTTTTAACTCATTAAAACGCCATGGTCTTTGCAAGAGATTTCTAATTATAAGTAATTTCCACTTGCTACCAATAAGAGAAACAGTAGTGGCAACTGGACATTCTGGTAATTCTTTCTTTGCCAACATAATAACCTCCTAATAATACAATACATCAAAATACAATGTTACATTATATTTTAATGTATTGAGTAGTATAAGTCAATTTAAGATAAGACAAGTTCTTGGTACACAAAAAAGTACACAACTTTAACTGCATTTAATTACGACAAACTACAATAATTAAAATCTTAAAGTCTGAAACTGCCCCAAAATACGCAGTAGTCACCTTTATGTAACTATGGCACAAAAAGGTGCGTACTTTTTTTATCAAATCTTGCTTGCTATACTAATATTGCAACAGGGAGAAATCCCAAAATAAAGTTTTAATTATAGGAGGTTAATTATGGCATTATCAAATATTGCAGAATGGAATGATGAAAAAAAGACAGCAGCAGCTTGTGGAACAGCATGTGGAGCATCAGACAACACAGAAGAAAAGTCAGCAGCTTGTAAAACAGCATGTAGAGCATCAGATAATACAGAAGAAAAATCAACATCTTGTGGTGCATAATAAGCACTACTAAGTGTGACTATCATTTTTACTTTAACGAACAATGAGCCAAAGTTTGTGTTTGCATAAAAACTCGCAGAGCGTATTTTTAACAGTTGTAAAAATGATAAGTAGATAAAGGATTACATTATTAATTAAAATCAAGAAGGGAAGGATAGTATGAGTCAGTATTTTTCATTTCAATGGCACATCACTGACGAATGTGACCAACGTTGTAAACATTGTTATATATTTTCAGGTGAAGGTTGTAAACAATTAAAAAGCATGGATTTGAAACAAATGTTAAAGGTTGTGGAAAATTGTGAAAATTTTTGCAAAGCATATAATAGAATACCATATTTTTACATAACAGGTGGTGACCCTATCCTTCACCCTGATTTTTGGAAATTATTAGCATTACTAAAGAGTAAAAATATACCATTTACACTTATGGGCAATCCATTTCATTTAGATGATAATGTGTGCAGAATGTTAAAGACATGTGGTTGTGAAAAATATCAGATGTCATTAGATGGAATGAGAGAAACACACGATTGGTTTAGAAAGCAAGGAAGCTTTGATATTACACTTGAAAAGAAGTGTCTTAACAATGCAGGAATAAAAAGTGTAATTATGAGTACAGTGTCAAAGACAAATATAAATGAAATACCAGATATTATAGACACAGTAGTAAAAGCGAAAGTAAAAATATTTGCATTTTCTCGTTATGTATCGACAGGTGGTGAGGTAGATACAAGTATGACACCTCAAGAATATAGAGAGCTTTTAAAAGTATGTGATGAAAAGTTTAAGCTGTATAAGTCAATGGGGTGTGAAACATATTTCAATAAAAAAGACCATTTATGGACTTTATATGAATATGAAACGGGTCAGTTTAAATTGCCAACAAATGCAAAGCAAGGAATGATTTATGGTGGTTGTAATTGTGGCAACTGCCATATAACAATAGCTTCAAATGGTGATATTATGGCTTGTAGGAGAGTTTTAGGTAGTAAGGTTGGCAATGTATTTAAAGATAGCTTAAAAGATGTTTGGGTTAATCAGATGGAGAATTTTAGAGATTATGATAAGTTTGTTAAATGTAATAAATGTGAATTAAAGGTGTGGTGTAGGGGCTGTCCTGCTGTAGCAAATGGAATAACAGGTGACTTTTATGGTGCAGACCCGCAATGTTGGAAAGCTAAAAATGATATAACTGGGGAGGAATTAATATGCAGTTGATGGATATTATAAAATCAAGACATTCTATTAGAAAATACACAGATGAGCAGATTAAAAGTGAAGATTTGCAAGTGATTTTAGAAGCAGGTAATTATGCTCCCAATGCAGGCGGTGGTCAAAGAAGTATGCTTGTTGCAATTCACAATAAAGAACTTACAACACATATTGGCAAAATCAATATAGCAAAGTTTGACAGAACTAACCTAGCAGGCAATTTTGTTTCAAAAGAACAACCAAGCACGATAGACGACACAACAATTAAAAATGGTTTTTATGATGCACCGACTGTCGTTTGTGTTTTTGCTCAAAAAGATTTTTTATTTAAGACAGCAGATGCCTTTTGTTGTGCTGAAAATACGATTTTGCAAGCCACAGAGCTTGATATTGCTTCTTGCATTATCTCAAGGGGAAAGGAAACATTTGATTCTGATGAAGGAAGAAGATTTATGAAAAAATGGAATATTCCCGATAATTATGAGTGTCAGTGTTTTGTAATTTTAGGATATCTTAAAGGCGAAGCACCACACAGTAAGCCTAGAAGGGCAGGAAGAATTAAGATAATAGATTGAAGGTAGGGAAAAAATGAACCAAGACGAGAGAAGAAAGTATTTAATTCAAGCATTATTACAAGAACAACCACAGTATAGAAATATATCAATTCCTAAATCAGAAAATGAGCAGAAAACACTTCTTAGGTCGCTTATGAATATAAGGTTGCCAAAAAAAATAAATGATGAATTTTTAACAATCCAAGATGAGTATCTAACTTTAGAAAATGAAAACAAAGGTGTAGTCACTCTTGATAATTTAAAAGAAGTGCAACAAGATATTTATATTTGGAAAGGTGATATCACAAGGTTAAAGGTGGGGGCAATTGTAAATGCAGCAAATAGTGGAATGACGGGTTGTTATCAACCTTGTCACAACTGTATTGACAATTGTATTCATACCTTTGCAGGGATACAGCTTCGCAATTATTGTGATGATATAATACAGTCACAAGGATATGAAGAACCAACAGGGCAGGCAAAGCTTACACCAGCCTTTAATCTACCTTGCGATTATGTTATTCATACAGTAGGCCCTATTGTCAATGGACGACTTACAAAAGAACATGAGAATTTACTTACTTCATGTTATGAGAATTGTCTTTTACTAGCAACAAAAAATAATATAAATTCAATAGCTTTTTGTTGTATATCAACGGGAGTGTTTATGTTTCCAAATGAAAAGGCAGCACAGATTGCAGTAAAAACAGTTAAAGAATACAAGCAAAAAACAGGAAGCAATATAAAAGTTATTTTTAATGTATTTAAAGATAATGATGAGAAAATTTATAGCAAACTTTTAAAGTGATTTTTTATGAGTTGTGTAGATATTTATAGTCCACTTTTATATTTACATGAACAATAAGTAAAAGTAAGACATTGGTGATTGTGGTATGAACTATGAGCAATTAGTAAAGTGTGGTTCTTATAGTTTGTTTAGAATATCAAAGGAGTAATTATGATGAAATTATTTCAAAGTAAAATAACATTTAATTCGTTTTTGTGTGGAATTCCTGCAAAAGATTACATATATCAAGATACACCTTACAATAATCAAATTAGTGAAGCTGTAAGTTTGCTTAAGCAAGCTGATTATGTATTGGTAGGTGTGGGAGCTGGAATGAGTGCGGCAGCAGGCGCAAAATATGGCGGTAAGTTTTTTGAAGAAAATTTTGGCGAGTTTCAACAAAAATATGGAAAAGGCGACTATATGAAAGATATGTATTATGCAGGCTTTTATCCATATCCCGATGAAGAAAGTTATTGGGGCTACTGGTCAAAACAAGCGCTTCTTGGTGGAATAGAGCTTGATGTGACACCACTTCATAAAGTTGTATTAGATATTATTTCCAATAAAAATATATTTGTATTAAGTACAAATGTTGACGCTCAATTTACTAAAGCGGGGCTTTCAGAAGATAAAATATTTTGCACACAAGGCGATTATTTTCATATTCAATGTGCTAAAGGTTGCCATAATAAAATCTACAATGCAGTTGATTTATTTCATCAGATGGATAAAGCAAGGCGTGATTGCAAAGTACCTAAGTATCTAGTTCCAAAGTGTCCTGTCTGTGGTGGTGCAATGGATATGAATTTGCGAAAAGATGAGTATTTTGTTCAAGATAAAGCTTGGTATGAAGCAGAAAAAAGATTTTCTGATTATATGTCAGAAGCTGTAGATAAAAACTTAGTTTTATTGGAGTTAGGAGTCGGATTTAACACACCAACTATAATCAGATTTCCATTTGAAAAGTTAGTAAGAGAACATAAAAATATAAGTTTAATAAGACTTAATCTCAATGAAGCAATAGTGCCAGAAAGCTTTGGAAAAAGAGCCATAGGCATTAATGCTGATATGGCTCAAAGTATTAATGATATTGCAGATGAATTTTAAAAGGACTTAAACTTTTCGATAAATGTGTTGTCTAAATTCATCTTTTATAACAGAATTATAAGTATTGTATACAAGCTGATTATATATAGAAGAACAGTAAATATCATCTACAAGCAAATCTTTATAATCAGCTGTTTTTGTAATAATAGGGGTAGAGCATTTTTTCTTGATTTCAGAAAGATATTTTTGCCCTACTTTGTCAAAGCCTAATATTCTTATATAAGGAACATTATCGCCATCGTATCTTGCTGATTTTATTTTAGTAATGTTAAGAATAACGTGAAGTACACATCTACATATTCTGGAATATGTGTATTGGCGACTTTTTACATTCATGCAGTAAACGGAAAGTGGTTCATTGCCTTTAAAACAATCTGCCATGCGGTTGCCTAACTCAATGCTTATATCGGTGTAAGAGCTTAATTCCTTTGCGATAGCATTTTTATCATAAAAGCATTTATTGAATAATTCGGACATTTTATAATTAAACAAAGGTGTCAGATGGTCAAGCTTTATAGGTGGTTGCTCTAAAATTTTATTAACCATGCTTTCAGGTAAGAGTTGTTCTAATTCTTTAGGCAGTTGGTTATATTTATCAGGAGTTTTATCAATATAATCATAGAGTATTGTTCGTATAGCCGAGGCACTTGGAAGTCCGTTTACAACATTTTCATTATATCCTGTGCCTTGTCTTGTAATGGTAAAAGGTTTAAGTTTAAAGTCGTGTTTAATTATTGACTTAATATATTCAATTCCTAAAATATTATTAGGTGAAGATAATGCACTTACAATTTCTTGTTGAGATTTATCATGTAAATGTGTTGTAGTTTTTTTGGAACTATTAGAGGTGAAAGTTGTTATATAATTAACAAGCGCAGTTTGTCTAGCAGCGGGAAATGAGAGTCCATTTGATAAAAGGCTTTTTAATTCAATTCTATAACTTTCTGGTTCATTTATTAAAATATCAGCGGCATTATATAAAATATCAATATCCCCACATTCACTTCCAAACACTACATAATTACACATTAATGAATTCAGCAGCTTTACTGCACCGTCAGCAAAGTTTTCAGCACTTGAAACGGCGTAATAAGACGGAAGTTCAATGCAAAGATTGACACCAGCTTCAATTGCAGCAGCACAACGCAAATATTTATTCACAACAGCAGGCTCACCACGTTGTACAAAATTACCGCTCATAACTGCAATACAACAATCAGCTCCCGTTATTTCCTTAGCTTTATTCATGTGATATATATGTCCCGTATGAAGCGGATTGTATTCCGTTATAAGACCAACAGCCTTCATAAAAATTCCTCCTAAAATAGCAAAATATGTTATTCAGGCGGATATTTTCAATCCGCACTGATATTTGTTAATAGCAATTACAGTTATTATAATATGTTTTATTTTTAGAGTATTAATTGAGTTTCGTCATATATTACTTGATAATATAAAAAATGTATAAGTAAAATATATATTAATATTTACCATAAAGTTATATAATAATACAACATAAAAGAAAATAAATATAAATCAATAACTTAGAAAATATAATTATATGTTTAAAGAAAATCTTGAGTTTTTGTATTTTGCATTATTTAAACTTTGAGATATCAGTCGTATATAAGTAAACACACACCAGAAAAAGAACAATTAAATATTTGTATGCCCTTATCAAATAAGTTTGTTTGCTATGGTCACACAAATATATTTAATTGTTCTTTTTAATGGTGCATTTATTACTTATATACTCCTGCTATCTTACGAAAGGTTATTGTAATGCAAAATACAAAAACTCAAGATTTTAATATAACAATATTTTACAGTTTATTTAGCTAAAAATGCAATAAATTCATATTTTTATGGATTGCTTGTTATTTTAAACATTAAAAACCTTGTTTTGATGAAAAATTTGGTATATAATTTTAATAGGATTTCGGTGCGACACCGAAAAATATATTTAAAATACAAGGAGGAGTCAAAAATCATGGGATTTATTGACACAATCAAAGAAAGAGCTAAAGCAGATAAGAAAACTATTGTATTACCAGAATCAATGGACAAGAGAACATTTGAAGCAGCAGAAAAGATTTTAAAGGAAGGTATCGCTAACCTTATAATTATCGGTACTCCAGAAGAAATCGCTGAAAACAGCAAGGGCTTTGATATCACAGGTGCTACAATTGTAGACCCATTCAATGACCCTAACAAGCAAAAGTACATCGACAAGTTCGTAGAATTAAGAGCTAAGAAGGGTGTTACACCTGAACAGGCTAAAGAACAGATGGAAAAGGATTATATGTACTATGCTTGCCTTATGTGTAAGTGTGGAGATGCTGATGGTGCAGTTTCAGGTGCTTGCCATTCAACAGGTAACACAATCCGTCCAGCACTTCAGTTATTAAAGACTAAGCCAGGAATTAGTAGTGTATCAGGCTTCTTCCTTATGGAAGTACCAGATTGTGAATTTGGTGAAAATGGTTTATTCGTATTCGCTGACTGCGCTGTTAATCCAGATGTAGATTCAGACAAGCTTGCAGAAATCGCTATGTTATCAGCAGAAAGCTTTGAAGCTTTCACTGGTGCAGATGCTAAGGTTGCTATGCTTTCATTCTCATCATACGGAAGTGCTAAGCATGACAGAGTAACTATGGTAGCTGACGCAGTTAAGATTGCACAGGAAAAGTATCCAGAACTTACAGTTGATGGAGAACTTCAGTTAGATGCAGCACTTGTTCCAGAAGTAGCTAAGTTAAAAGCTCCAGAAAGCAAGGTTGCTGGTAAGGCTAATACATTAGTATTCCCTTCACTTGAAGCTGGTAA
>OGUD01000240.1_pt1 | contig 54916 bp, 39 predicted proteins | sample 1573671 | NCBI WGS metagenome assembly OGUD01 (sample SAMEA2582065, study PRJEB24529) | metagenome | biome: Human gut stool | place: China | collected 2011 | reverse complement strand
AATATGCCACTCTGATGAGTGGCTAATCAATTGATAGTACGCACTATGGTGCGTTTACTTTCATACAGAGAAGGCATTGCAGTATTTGCAGTTGGTACGGAGGAGTTCTTATGCCAGAAATGATATATAGTTTTAATGGAAAAGACATCACTATGAATGTTTGCATACAAATTAGGGATGTATTAAAATTGTTGCAACAACATTTTCATATCAGTTTTGAGGAAGCTGCATTGAAATTCTATAAGTCTGAAACGTATAAGACATTGCAGGAAACAGAAAATGGATTGTGGGCAGAATCTGCAGAATATATAGCCGATAGATACTATGAAGAGATTTCGTCTATTGTATTGGAGAATTGATAAAAGAGGTGGTATATCTATGACAACAAGAGCGTTAGTGAGCCAATATGTTGAACTGCTCTGTAAAATATACGGAAAACATTTGAAAACAGTTATTCTGTATGGCTCTTATGCAAGGGGCGATTATACAAAGGACTCGGATATAGATATTATGGTGCTTTTGGATTTAAGTGATATAGACATCAAAAAGTATCGTCATGAGTTATCTGGTGTAACCTATGATTTTAATATGGATTATGATGTAGATATTAAGCCGATAGCAAAGAACCAAGAGCATTTTAATAAGTGGGTAGAAGTGTATCTGTTTTATTCTAATGTGGCAAGTGAGGGGGTAAAGTTATTTGATGCAGCATAATGCAGGGGAGCGAATAACAGAGCCCATTATGGAATTTATCATGCTATTTCAACTATTCATGCTTTAGATGGAAACGCATATAAGAGGCATAAAGATGCCCTTGCGAATTTCAATAAAAATTATATCAAGATAGAAATCTTCCCGAGAGTGTCCTCTTTTAACGTTATAGGAAAGTTCGATATTCGTTGAATCCTTGAATGAAAAAAGCCCGCACAAAAGCGAGCAGGAAAATAAGATGACATTGGTTAAAAGATATAAAGATAGTCCCTCTTAAATTCTATCGTTTCATCAAGAGATTCCGCACTTCGTCATATCGTAATTTCCCAATCGGAATTTCACTTCCGTTTGCAAGTGTTATATTGTATCGTTTTATTTCTATAATATACAGTGGATTTACAAGCCAGCTTTTATGTGTCTGCATTAAAAATGGCATCAACTCCAGCAATTGCGACAGATTTTTGTGTACACAAAAGTTTCCAGTCGAAGTATAGACTGTCGCGATACGATATGAAATGGAAACATATAGGATTTCAGTAGGAAGCAGGTAATGCATTCCGCCTTTGGCATCTTTTAATAGAAAATGTTGTTGATCCTTTGAACGGTTTTTCTCTACATACAGCATATAGTCGTACCATCTGGTATTCATCTTTTGTTTGTTGGAAGTATCCACTTCTCCTTCCAGAGGAATATCTCTTGCCATTGTGCAGTGAAGATGCAGGAGTTTAAATATACCATCTGTAAGTTTCCATACATAAGTGGCTCTCTGGCGGGTATATAAAAAGGTGGTTTTATCCTTCCAGGTCGAAGCGCAGAAACGACCATAGACAATCCATGTATTTTGTTCGCGAGAAAGAATATGATATTCTTCGTCATAGACTTCCGCAGAAAGTTCATTTTGCTCATCTTCTGTAATTTTTAAAAATTCTTCAATTCCTTTGGTGAACTGGAATTCATAGGAGCCGATCCATACAAAATCTTTGTCAAGTAATGTGACAAAGGTATCCATATCCCGGTTAAAATAGGAATGAAAAACAAGACTGCACTGTTGGATTAATAATTTTTCCAGCTTTTCTTTTTTTGTTGTATTCATGAAATTCTTCCTTCTTTCTATGTTTGGTGTTTGCTGCCTTATATCTATTATACCAGAAAAATATTCCTATAAAATCTTATTTTTTCCCATTGAGGACTTTGATGTTGTGGATGTAAAAGTGCCATGATATACTGTGCTTGCATATTTCAGGTGTATTTTTTAGTTCAGTAACAAGTGAGATGTACCTTTTATCTTATTTTATAAATGTCGGATGAGGAGGTTTTGATGAGCGATTCGATATTTCGTAAAAAGAGTTTAGACCATATTTCTTCTCCCGAAGAGATTGATGATTATATAAAAGTAACAAAACCAGGTATGTGGCTTGTTCTTGCGGCAATTGTTTTGATGCTTACAGCAGTGATTATTTGGGGAATTGTAGGAGAGATTGAAGTGAATGTTATAGTAAATGGGGAAGTGGTAACGGAGACGGTTGCGCCTATTTCATTTTTTGCCAATTAATTATGAAGGATAAATGAAAGATGAAAAAACAGACTATGAAAAAGAGAATGAAATCACCGGTTACTGATAAGGTGGCAAAGGTGCCGGTTATCTTACAACTTGAAGCATTAGAATGCGGAGCGGCGTCCCTTGCAATGGTTCTGGCATATTATCAGAAATGGATTCCTCTGGAACAGGTTCGGATAGACTGCGGAGTATCAAGAGATGGGTCCAATGCAAAAAATATATTAATTGCGGCAAGAAATTATGGGATGACGGCGAAAGGTTTTCGGTTTGAACCGGAAACTTTAAAAGCAAAAGGGATATTTCCATGTATTATTCACTGGAATTTCAATCATTTTGTGGTGTTGGATGGATTTAAGAAAAATAAAGCGGTGATAAATGACCCGGCGAAAGGTGTCGTTGAGATGTCTATGGATGAATTTGACAAGTCGTTTACCGGAGTCTGTATCATAATGGAACCTTCCGGGGAATTTGTGTCGGACGGAAAAAAGAAAAGTATGAAAAAATTTGTCACCAAACAGATGAAAGGAACCGGGGCAGCCATGTTGTTTACTGTGTTGGTTTCGTTGATTACTACTTTGTTTGGTGTCATAAATCCAGTGTTTTCACGAATCTTTATGGATGAGTTGATTACAGGGCTGAATCCGGCATGGATATATCCGTTTTTTGTGTTTCTGGCTATGTTTGCAATTATGCAGATTGTATTGTCCGGAATGCAGGCAGTCTATTCGCTGAAAATTCAGGGCAAACTTGCAGTGAAAGCAAATGCACAGTATATGTGGCATGTTCTCAGGCTGCCGGTAGAGTTTTTCAGTCAGCGCATGGCAGGTGATATTGTAGCAAGAAAGGCAACGAATGCAACGATTGCGGCTACTTTAATCCAGACACTGGCGCCTACGATGTTAAATCTGATCATGATGGGGATCTACCTGGTCGTAATTCTCAGATATAGTGTGGTTTTAACTTTGATCGGAATTATGGGAATGATCATAAATCTGCTTGTGAATCAATATATCACGACAAAGCAGATTCAGATTTCCAGGGTACAGATGCGGGATGAGGCGAAGCTTACAGCGGCAACCGTCTCCGGAATTGAAATGATTGAGACGATCAAAGCAAGCGGCGCTGAAAATGGTTTTTTTGAAAAATGGTCCGGTTATCAGGCTTCGGTAAATTCACAGAATGTAAAAGCAATGAGAATGAATGCATATTACGGTCTCATTCCTCAGGCAGTTTCAATCATTGTGAATATGACCATTCTTGGAGTTGGTTTTAATCTGATCATCAAGGGTGAATTTACCGTCGGTATGTTGTTTGCATTTCAGACGATGTTGTCTTCTTTTATGATGCCGGTCACAGATCTTGCCAATGCCGGAACAACTATAAGGGAAATGCGTACGGACATGGAACGGGTTGAAGATGTTATGGAATATCCGACAGATGTTGAGTATAAAAATGAAAAATGCAAAAACATCAGTTATGATAAATTATCAGGAAGACTAGAAATGAAACACGTGACATTTGGGTATTCGAAACTGGCACCGCCATTGATTGAAGATTTTAACATGACTGTGGAAATGGGACAGAAGGTGGCGTTTGTAGGGGGATCAGGATGTGGGAAATCGACGCTTGCAAAATTGATTTCCGGATTGTATCAGCCGTGGAGTGGAGAAATATTGTTTGACGGAAAACCGATATCAGAAATTGACCGGAATATTTTTACGGGTTCACTTGCCGTAGTGGATCAGGATATTACACTTTTCGAAGATACGATAGCCGATAATATCAAAATGTGGGATCGGTCGATTGAAGATTATGAAATGATTCTTGCATCCAGAGATGCGAGTCTGCATGAGGATATTATGCAGAGAGATGGGGGATATGATTACCGGATACTGGAAGGCGGGAAAGATTTTTCCGGAGGGCAGAGACAGCGCATGGAGATTGCGAGAGTGCTTGCCCAGGATCCAACCATCATTGTTATGGATGAAGCAACATCGGCGCTTGATGCAAAAACAGAATATGATGTGGTAAAAGCAATCAAAGACAGGGGGATTACCTGTATTGTGATCGCCCATCGATTGTCTACGATTCGGGATTGTGATGAGATTATCGTGATGGAGCATGGCAAAATAGCAGAGCGTGGAACACATGAGACTTTAATGGCATGCCATGGGAAATATGAAGAATTGATTCTGAGTGAGTAGGAGACGGAGTCATGGGGTGGTTTGATGAACAAATAAAACAGCGAATAGAAAATGATGATGAAATGTTTGCCGAAGCGTTTGCCCGGATGGCAAATCTGGTCAGCAGTGAAAAAATAATAACTAGTTTTTCGGATGACAGGAAATTGGCAGAGGAGGCCATTGGTGATATTTTAAAATATTATCATGTGCGTATCCGGGAAATACCGGATAAGTTGAAGGATATCAATGAAGTATTGGAATACCTGCTATGTCCTGCAGGTATTATGAGAAGAACTGTAAAATTATCCGGGGATTGGTATCAGGATGCCATTGGAGCTATGCTGGGAACGAAAAAGGACGGCAGTATCATAGCACTTCTTCCGGGAGGAATGCATGGTTACTATTATAGGGAATATTCCACGGGAAAAATAAAGAAAATAAACCGCAAAAATGCAGAAGAAATCGATGAAGAAGCGATATGTTTTTATCAGCCGTTTTCATTGACAAAACTGAAAATCCCGGATTTGCTCAGGTATCTTTTCCGGCAGTTACATACAAAGGATTATATGATGATACTTGCTGCAACAGGCGTGTTAACGGCACTTGGTCTTGTAACTCCGAAAATCAGTCACTATCTGTATGGGAAAGTGTTGGTGTATGGAAGCAGACCGCTTCTTATGGCGGTTGTCCTGACCCTTTTTTGTGTGACGCTTGCAGGAAGTTTTATTACAGTTATAAAGGGTATTTTGAATACAAACATTTCCACGAAGATGAATTTGGCAGTCGAGAGCGCAGTTATGATGCGGGTGTTGTCTCTTCCGGTTGACTTTTTCAAAAGATTCAGTTCCGGAGAATTGGCTAACCGCATCGGATATATGAACCGGCTTTGCAGTATGATATTTGACGCTGTATTTTCTACCGGTCTGACCGCCGTATTTTCATTGGTTTATATTGGGCAGGTTTTGAAATTTGCGCCGACACTGGTAGTACCGTCCATTGTGATCACGTTGGTAACAATATGCTTTTTATTACTTACATCTGTGGTGCAGATGCGTATTACAGAAAGGCAGATGAATGAGGCGGGAAAAGAAAGCGGAATGGTGTATGCGCTTATCAATGGAGTTGCAAAGATAAAAAATGCAGGGGCTGAAAAGAGAGCGTTTGCAAAATGGAGCAGACAATATGTGAACGCGGCAGAATACTTATATAAGCCGCCTATGTTTTTGAAATTAAACGGAACTATCATAACAGCTATTTCCCTTGTGGGAACAATTGTAATATATTATACGGCAATCCACTCTGGGATTACGATGGCAGATTATATGGCATTTAACAGCGCTTATGGCATGGTAAGCGGAGCATTTGCTTCTCTTGCGGGGATTGTGATTACGGTATCCCGGATTCAGCCCATTTTAAAAATGGTTACTCCAATTCTGGAAACAGAGCCCGAAATAGATACAAAACGTCAGGTTGTTACAAGGCTGAGAGGTTCTATTGAATTAAACAATGTGTCTTTTCGGTATCAGAAGACGATGCCCAATGTGCTGGATAATCTGTCTTTGAAGATACGTCCTGGACAGTATGTAGCAATCGTAGGGAAGACCGGATGTGGAAAATCTACGTTAATACGTATTCTTTTAGGATTTGAAAAGCCGCAGAAAGGTGCTGTTTATTATGATGGAAAAGATATCAATTCTATGGATGTAAAATCCTTGCGGCAGAAGATTGGTGTCGTGATGCAGAACGGGAAACTGTTTCAGGGAGATATTTATTCCAATATTACAATTTCCGCACCGCAGCTAACTTTGGAACAGGCATGGGAGGCGGCAGAGATGGCGGGGATGGCAGACGATATCCGGCAGATGCCAATGGGAATGCATACCATTATCTCAGAGGGGCATGGCGGCATTTCTGGAGGACAGCGACAGAGATTGTTGATTGCAAGGGCTATCGCACCAAAACCAAGGATTCTGATGTTTGATGAGGCCACTTCGGCATTGGATAATATTACACAGAAACAGGTTTCAGAATCTTTGGAAAGATTAAAGTGTACCAGAATCGTGATTGCACATCGATTGTCTACCATTAGACACTGTGACAGGATTGTCGTGCTGGATCAGGGGAAGATCGTAGAAGACGGAACCTATGAGGAACTGTTGGAGAGAAAGGGACATTTTGCTGAATTGGTAGAAAGACAGCAGGTGGACAGGCAACGGTAAAGAGGAAATAGAGGAACAAATGGAAAGCTTTAAAAAAGTGTTTGGACTTAATACGGAATTGGAGTAGATTATATGCATAAACAAAAGGTGATTATTAGTGTCGGTCTGATTGCAGTTGAAATTATATTGCTTATTACAGGCTTTGGGGAAATTTCAAATGGCAGTCTGTCAATTACAATTCTACATATTCCAGTGATACTAGCTGCAATTTTATTGGGGCTTCCTTATGGGGGAATACTGGGAGGGATCTTTGGCATCGGAACAATGGTGGCTGCATCGGGCTATGGTGCGGAAACGTTAGACCATCAGTTTGTAAATCCGGTTTTATCCATAGTTCCGAGGTTATTGATTGCGTTGGCGGCATGGTTTGTCTACAGATTTTTGAAAAAACACATGGATGATGATACGATTTCCTCCGAGTGTATTGCGGGTGGCGGTGCGGCATTAGCAGGCACGGTTACAAATACAGTGGCAGTTACGATACTGTTGTGTATCCTGCATCCAGATATGCTGGGCGGAGGTTCAGAACTTTCGGCTTATGTATTGGCATTTGTCAATATTTTAGGAGCCAATACATCCATTGAAATCTGTATTTCCATTCTGATAGTTTCAATTGTAATATTTTTCATAAAGAAAAGAGAAATGCAGGATGTCAAAACAACGCAGATTCCTATGCGAAAGACTTTTCAGAAATGGCTGGTTGTATTTATGACTGGAGGATTTTTGGTGACACTGCTTTCTTCGTATACTTTGCAGACAATTCAGGACAGGGAAAATGCGGATATTTATTTGGAAGTTATTCTGACAGAAGTGATTCAGGGGATTGAGAAGGGAGAGGCGTATAATACGCCTACATCCCTTCGGGCCGGATCTAAGGGAACGATTTTGCTTGTGGAAGATGAGACGATAATACATTCGGGAAATCGGGAATTTATAGGGAAAAAGCTGACGGAAGTAGGATTTTCCATGGAAGAAGTCAAAGCAGGGAAAGATGTGTTTTTAACAGTCTTATCAGGGAGCACTTATTTTTGTAAGGCAATGCAGAGTGGAGATATGACTGTGATAGGAATGATGCTTGGTGATGAAATTTATGCAGATCGGAATCAAACGGCAATGATTCTGCTTTTTGTTAATTTTGTGATCTTTGTGACCATATTTTTGCTGATTTCAAAGCTCTTACAGGATAATGTTGTTGACCGGATCTATCATGTAAATCAGTCGTTGTCGATGATACAGAATGGGAATCTTGACGAACTAGTCGAGGTGCGCAATAATGCAGAATTTTCCGTCTTGTCAGACGGTATTAATGCCACAGTCCATGCTTTGAAAGAGACGATGGAAGAGGTTGCTGCCAAGATCAATCAGGAAATGGAGTTTGCAAGAGAGATTCAGCGTTCAGCGCTTCCGGCAGCAGAGCATGTGATACCAAGATTTCACGAGTATGAGATCTGCGGAATTATGGATGCGGCGAGAGAAGTCGGAGGGGATTTCTATGATTATTTTTTGATTGAAGAACAGAAATTAGGGGTAGTCATTGCTGATGTTTCAGGAAAAGGTGTGCCGGCAGCGTTGTTTATGATGACTGCGAAGACATTGCTTAAAAACTTTGTTTTGAATGGAAAAAGTCCTGCAGAAGCATTAGAGCTTGCGAATATGCAACTTTGTGAAAATAATGAAACCGGCATGTTTGTAACGGTCTGGCTCGGTATTCTGGATTACAGCGCAGGGACTTTGACATTTGCCAATGCAGGACATAATCCGCCGCTTTTGAAAAAGGCAGGTGAGCCATTCGTCTATATGGATCATAAGACATACAAAAGAAGTATTATGCTTGGTATGCGTGAAGGAATCCGTTACAGAAATAATCAGATTACATTTACACGGGGAGATATGCTGTATCTCTATACGGATGGTGTGACAGAGGCGAATAATGAAAAAGAAGAATTATATGGAGAAGATCGGCTTTTGCACTGCATGGGAGAAAATTATGATCAGGCGCCAGAACAGTTGGTTCAGACGATACGGAAAGATATAGACCGGTTTGCAGGAAAAGCAGAACAGTTTGATGACATTACCATGGTTGCATTGAAAATGTATGCTCGGTGGAAGACGATCACATTAAATGCAGTGTATGAGAATACGGAGATCGGGGCGAAATTCGTAGAGGAAAATCTTCCAGAGGAATGCAGCCCAAAAGTATTTCATCAGATTGCTATTGCCTTTGATGAAATTTATTCCAATGTGGTGAAATATAGCAGCGCCACACAGCTTGAACTGAAATTGGGAATTCTGAATGATATGATCTATCTGGTTTTTGTTGATGATGGAATCCCGTATAATCCGCTGGAAAGCGTCGATCCGGAGATTGACGCACCAAAAAGTGAGCGAAAGATCGGTGGACTGGGACTTTTTGTCGTGAAACAAACCATGGATTATGTGGATTATCAATATCAGGAGCAGAGAAACAGATTCTCTATTGGAAAGAAATTTGTGTAAGTGACCGAAACAATTGACAAAATAGGGTGGAACATGAACCATAACCGAAAAATAGACAGGCGGCAAGAAAGGAAAGGGAAAATGCAGATTAAAAAACATGTAACAGGCGGGGAACTAACAGTTAAAATTGAAGGTCGAATTGATACGACAACAGCACCAATGCTAGAAGGGGAACTGAAGCATTCCGTGACAAATGAGATTGAGACACTTGTATTTGATTTTGAACAGGTGGAGTATATGTCTTCTGCCGGCATCCGTGTTATTATGGCGGCAGATAGGGTAATGAGCAGGCAGGGAGAAATGAAACTGCTTCATGTGAATGAAGAAATTATGGAAATGCTTGATATGACAGGACTGGCAGATTTGCTGACGATAGAATAAATATGAATACATTAATGGAATTAACGCCATATCAGAAAAATATTTGGAACAGATATGTAGCAATGAAAGATACAGCAATCTGCAATTTAGGAGGATATATTTATTCAGCATCCATGACAAATTACAGAATTTGGCAGGATACGCTGAATCAAGTATTGAAGAAATGTTCTGCCCAGCGCTTATATATGACAGAAAATGGTCGTCAGTATGTGGAAATGTATAAAGAGTATACACTTCCCTTTTATGACAGAAGCGGAAGATCGCAGGAAGAAATTATAGAAGAAATGCAGAGTTGGATGTGTAAAAAGATGCCGACAGAGCATACTCTGCTTTCGGATTATAGATACATAAAGAGCGATCGGGGGTGTTATATTTTCGGACGATTTTCACATCTGATTATGGATGGCAATGCTTTCTCTGTTCTTGTGAGAAAGGTAGAAAAAATCTATCTGGAACTTGAGCGATATGGGGTGGAGACAACGGAGTTAGATTCACTTTTTGTTCAGGAATGTATGGAGGATCAGGCGAAACTCCAGATGAAAAGGGCGAGAGAAAAGTACAGGAAGAGATGGCACGAGGAAATACGTTCCGGAGAAAACCAATGTATTTTTCAAACTACAGATCATGCGGAAGTCCTGCGGATGGCAGTGCCTAAGAAACTGCATGAAAGGATAAAAGAGTTTTCGACAAACGAAAAAGTTTCTACAGAGGTGTTATTGTTTGCGGCAGGGGGAATTGTACTTGAAGCCTATAGTGGCCGTGTTGCAAAGTTCCTTGGGCGCAACGTGCTGAACCGGAAGCCGTCCCAGATGGAAACCATGGGAATGTATGTGAATACACAGGTCATTGAAGTTGCCATTACAAAACAGACAGTCGGAGCATTGTTAAAAGAAACTTCTTGTATGTTGATGGACGGTATGCGGTGTGCAGCCTATTCTTTCAGCGATTGGAAAAAGGATATGGGTTTGGATGGTACGTTGTTTGACTTGATGATATCTTATCGAAGTCAAAGGTTTCTTCCGAGAATTGAACATGGAGAGGTGGGAGAACTGGAGAATGGAAGTTCGGAAGTTCCGCTTCTACTGAAATGGAATGAAGAGGAGTCAAAGACAGAAGCGGTTTTGGTGTATAGTGTTTACGGATGGAATCGGATTGATGCCGAAAGATTTCTAAAGAGGATGTTTAAAGTCCTGTGTCAGATGACAGAGAAACCTACGCAGCAGGTGTCTGATATCAGTATTTTTTGTGAAGAAGATACGGAAGATGAAAAGAAGAGAGAGAAAGCAAAGTGGCAGTATAGTCAATCTGTTGCCGAACAGTTTTTAGAAAATGTGAGAAGCAGGCAAGAGGAAATTCTGATAGAAGACAGGGAGGGAATGTTGACTGGGAAAGAGATTCTTCTGCTTTGTGGATGTACAGTGGCATATCTGGAAGAGACGTTGGGAGAAAAAGATAAATATATGGGAAAAGGATTCATCGGAATCACAGTTCCACGAAGCCGTTATCTTCCGGTTCTGATGATGGCCAGTATGATTGCGGGCTATGGATTTCTTCCGATAAATGAAAAGGACAGCGAGAATATCCGAAAAGAAAGAATAAAAAACTGTGATATTCTCATTACACCTTTGATACTGGAGCAGTTATTAGGGAAAATGAGCGGTAGAGCGGACGACAATGTGGATCAGTTACTTGAAAGAGCAGACAGGATTTCAAAAGAGGATATTGCATATGGAATCTATACATCAGGAACGACAGGAAAGCCAAAAGTAGCGCTCAATACTCATGAAGGACTTGCCTGTCGGTTTGCATGGATGAGCGAATATTTCGGAAAAGGCGGCACATATCTGCAGAAAACAAGAAAGACTTTTGATGTATCTATATGGGAATTACTACTTCCTCTGATCGATGGCGGGCAAATGTATGTGGCAGAAGATAAGAAAGAAGCGGATGTGATTTATCTTGCAGAAATGATGCAGAAAAAGAAGATTACGAAAGTGCATTTTGTGCCGTCTGTTTTGGCTGTTCTGCTGAAATATCTGGAAAGACATCCGATGGAATTTCCTGAGTTGGAATATATATTTTGCAGCGGTGAAGCACTTTTACCAAAACTTGTGGAAAAAACCTATCGGATATTCCCAAACATTAAGCTATACAATCTATATGGACCGGCTGAATGTGCGATTGATGTGAGCATGTATGAATGTAAAGGGGGTGAAACAGAAATTCCCATCGGACAAGCAGTACCGGGAACAGAAATCTTTATCTGGAATCAAAAAGGAGAGGCAGTTCCGCCGGGCGTTGTGGGAGAAATCTGTATTGCAGGAAAGCAGACGGGCACGGGATATTTGAATGCTGAAGATATCAAATTCATCCAAAAAAATGGCAGGCGATATTACCGAACAGGAGACTGTGGGAAATATGGCTATGATGGTCAGATTTATTTTCTGGGACGTTTGGACAGTGAGATAAAAGTCCGGGGGATGCGGATGAATACAGAATATATTGAGAGGGAGCTTACAAAATGTCCAGGAGTTCTAGATGCAGAAGTGATGAAGATGGACAATCGTCTTGCGGTCTTTTATGTGTCAGACTCAGGGCAGGATGTGGATTTGTCCGGCTGGGCAAGACAAGCGCTTTCTGAATACTGTATCCCTGATACCATCATAAAGGTTAAAGAGTTGCCAGTAAGTGCTCATGGAAAGAAGGACAGAAGAAAACTAGAGGAGCTGCTTTCTGAGAAGCTTTTTCAGGAACTTTCGCAGGAGTTTGACAGCAAGAATAAGGATCATATTTTTCAGAAATTTCTGAGAAACTTACAGAAAGCCTTCATGAGGCAGGTTCCAGAAGGCGTCAAAGCCGGAGAATCTGTATTTGACGCCGGGCTGACGTCTCTTGGCGTAGTCGAATTTGTCCTTGATCTGGAGCGTATGGGGATACATCTTACCTTTCAGGATGTTTACGCCGATTGTACGCTTGAAAAGATGGCGAAGACAGCGCGGATGAACGAGAGAAAACATTTGCCCAAAAAGAAAAATCTTGTCATATTAAAAAAAGAAAATGACATGAAAAATGTTTTCATCTGTTTCCCCTATGCCGGAGGAAATGTGGAGTGCTTCCAGAAATTTGCAGAGGGTTTTGAAGATAAGGCGGTTCAGGTGTGGGTATATTGCAGGAGCTTTGCCGACAAAGAAAATGTACATGAGGATCTAAAAGAATTGGCGAGGGAAATTTCCGGGGATACTCGCATACATGTCATGGGATACTGTGGCGGTGCGGCGGCAGCATTTGCATTTCTTGATGCTTTAAAGCAGACAGGAAGAGAAGCAAGTACATTCTGGCTCTGTGCGGCGGCCTCATACAAAAACATGAAGATTGGGGACAAGGAATGGAGTATATGGGATCTGCTTCCTGCTTTTGCGGGGAAAAGGATTCTGGAAGAAATTTACGGTGGTCATATCATCATGGATCAAGGAAAATATAAGAGGTTTCGGAAAGAAATCGCGGCGGCGCAAAGTTATATGGCAAAGTACAATAGTATACATGAGGTTCCGACATATTTGCTCTACGGAGAGAATGATCCGCTGACGAGAAATTATAAAAAGATTTACAAAACATATCATAAGTATGTGAAGCATCCTTTTATTGTCTGTGAAATTCCAAAAGAGGGACATTATTTTGTGCAGACATTAGGAGAAAAGCTCGCTAGGTATGCATGGAAGAAGCTTTACGAGAATACATGAAAGGATTTTTCCTGGAATACAAGGCAGAAGTTGGGAAGAGAGGAGGAGTTATGAGACCGACATTATTAGAAATGGAATCTTATCATCTCTTTATTTCGCTTGGGACGGCGTTTGGAAGCGGTGCATTTATTTTTGTAATGAATAAAAAACTAAAGCATAGACAGGCAAAATATATAAAAGAAATTCTCGTTCAGCTTGTATTGTGTCTGGCGCTGTTTGGAATCGGAGCTGTTGCGGGAGAGATGGTAAGAACATGGAGTTTTTTGGAATTTCATTCCTTTTCGGAATTGATTGAAATGATGATGACCGACAGGCAGGGAACCCATTTCATCGGGCGTGTGCTTTTTGCAGCGTGGATGCTACCTTTAGTCTATTGGTTATCAGGCAGATTCAGAAAAGAAACGTATCAGACAGATACGGGCATTGCATATGACGCAGTTGCATTTTATTTCGTGATTCAGCATATGTTCAGCAGAATTGGCTGCTATTTGAACGGCTGCTGTTATGGAAAATATTATGCAGGGGTGGGGAGTGTGATTTTTCCGACAATGCCTGTGGATTATCCGGTATTTCCGGCGCAGCTTATGGAAGTAGCGATAACGGCAGGGATTTTTATATTTCTGGTTGTACGGTGGAAGAAAGAAAAACCATTATTCGGTTGGGCGCTGGTGCTATTTGGGACGATGATATTTCTTTCTGAATTTTTCATGGATCAGAAGGGAGTTCTGCGGATTGCAGGAATCAATATGATACAGGTTACTGCACTTCTGACAATCCTGACAGGAGTGTTTTATATAGATAAGTTACAAGGAAGGAGAGAAAAAGTTCAATGAGAAGAAAAAGAATAGGAAAAAGGACGGTTGCCTTTTCAGTCGTAGCGGCAATACTCATGGGCACACTTGCTCCTTGTGCAGATGCATTTGCACAGGGAGAAGAGGAGGAAAAACAGCTGGCGCAGGAACTTCTTCAAATGGAAGAAGAATACCCACAGGGTGCATTTGCCTTTGAGAATCCTCAGATTACTTTGGCAGAAGGCGAGAAAACAGAAATTGTTCTTTTGCGAAAGGGAAACAGAGAAAGTGAAGCAAAAATTTCTTTAAGAGCAGTTGACGTTTCTGCACTTTACAGCAGAGATTATACGCTGACAGTAAAGGAAGGTACGTTCCTGTCAAGAACATTGGAAGGAGGATCAGACAAAACTCTGACGGACAGCTTTATAGAGACTCAGAAAAAGGAAAATGCGGAAACTCCGAAGAATGATGAAATCTCGCAAGAAGATTCAGAACTTTCGGGAGGAGAAAATGCAGCTGAGGATGCACTTCAACAAGAAGAATCTCCAGTGGAGGAAACTCTAGAGGAAGAATCTCCGGTGGAGCTTGAAGCCGGCGAATCGAACTTGAATCAGGAAGAAGATGTTAATAAGGAATTCCGCGCACTAGAAGGTCAGAGCGGGCTACAGGCGGCCAGAGATGCACAGCTTGGTCAGCAGACAGAAAGGGTGGACTGGAGAGAAGCTGCGCCGGACAGTGAAGAATACGGTAAAATTCAGGAGATGACGTCAGCAGGCGGTAAGCAGGTTGAGGAATTTGCCAAAGGGATTGACGGCGTTCGATATGATTTTACGTTTAAGCCCGGTGAATACAAGAAAGTCATCACGATTGAGACGATGGAAGATACGGTAAGCGAGTCCGATGAACAGGTTCTTCTGACATTGTTTGAAGCAGAGAATGCAGAGCTGGCAGATACGCAGACAGCTTATATTAATATCACAGATAATGATGTAAAAGAAGAATCTGTATTTGCAGTTGCCCAGACGGATATTTATGTAGAGCGGGGAGCGTCTTATGCAGAGGTTCCGATTTACAGAACTGGAGGAATCGAGCGTATTGCCGGAGTTACCGTGGGAACGAGCGCGGAAACAGCGAAATTTCCAGAAGATTACAGCAATGTACAGGAAGATGTTATTTTTCCGCAGGGCGTGACAGAGCAGACAGTGAAGATCCCACTTGCCGTTTCTAGTGAGACGAAGGGAGAGGTTACATTTTTTGTGGGACTTCAAGGAAAAGGCAGTCAGGTAGATGGAAACGCCAACGCAGCCAAGGTCCACATTGTAGAACCGGGGAATGCAGAGGCGGCAAGCGCTGCGCAGGCTGAAAGAGCGGGAACTTCGCCGGGACCAGTTCATATTGGCAAAACAATAGAAGTCCGGGGAGAGAATAACGAAAAGAAGATTTTGCTGGATAAGCGATTTGATCTGTCTACAGCAAAGTCTGTGACGATTCAATACGACGTCGATGCCATGGGAGGACGCTCATGGACAACAGGAGGCGGATGTAATAAGGAAACACATCATTCTTCTAGTACGAAAGTTTGGGCAGTTACAAGCGGAATTGAAAACTCTGGGGAACATGCAGGAAATGTCAGCAACCAGGAGTTGAAAATTGATTTGTCCGGTAAGAATAAAAGTTATGCAAGAAAAACAAATGCAGAGATAGAATTGAGGATTAAGCCTATATCTGGAAATGATAAGGCAAAATTGACCATTGACAGTGTGGAAGTAGAGTATCCTGGATATACGTTTAAAATCGTAAATTCTTCAAAAGAAAATCCGAAGGCAAATCCGGATGCATTTTATCAGGAAAAGCAGTATTATTCCGACAGCCTTGAATCTGGAAAAAATTATGGAAATGCAGTGGAAATGTGGCTGGGGCAGGCTCAGATTGTAGGAGGGGCTGTGAAAGAGACCTATTATCAGCCGGAACAGGTAATGATTTCTCATCAATATAACAACGATGCGAAGAATAGCAACAGCGCGGGTATTTCGCCGGATGTATCAAACACAGAGTTTGTAGGATTGAAGATTAAAAAAGGACAGAAAGAAATAGAAATCCCAAATTCTACGTCAGGATTTAAGTTTGATAAAGCATTTATTGAAAAATATGCGGATTATATGTCAGATGAAAGAGTGTTTGAACTTTATCCGGTATTTAAGCCGAAGGATACAGGGGTATATCTTGCTGAGACGGAAGGGGAAACTTATGGCTGGAAATCGGGCAGTGGTAAGCTTCTGAAATGCAAGTCTTTGGATACGGTTATGGTTCAGGCTGTTTCTAATGATAATGAACGAGGAATTGAAGAAATCAGCGCAGCAAATATTTCCGTAGAAGGAAAACCGACAGCACTTTCAAAAGAGATTTGTGATACGATGGCAAAACAAATGTATAGAGGTGAAACGCCTTCTGTATCGAAGTCCTCTAAAACATATACGCTCGGCTCTGCGTTGAAAGACGAAGTAAAAATTCAGACCGGCACAGGGGAAAAGGCAATGCTTGTTCCCACGACACCACTTTTTGTATATGCGGCTACATCAACTTATCATGTCACGGTAGAAGCTTTGAAAGATGGAGACAATTTGGACCAGGTGGCGGATCTGGATGAAAATGGAAGACCGATCCTTCGATACAAAGGCGGAGTTGTATATGCAAAGGATGATCAGCTTTTATCGGGGGATCCTGCCAATAAACTTGTGATCGAAGGTCTGAAAAAGAATGAGTCTATTCGCCTGAATTCGATTATATATCCGGATGCGACAGGAACGAAGTGGTATAAGACCAGATGGTATGAAGATACGCTGGATGTGAATGGAGATGGAAAGATAGATGTAGACGAAAATAAAAACGGTGGTTCTTATGTAGGAATGAATCCGACAATCTCCGATTCGCTCACATTTCCGGTTAAGAGAAACAACGTGGTTTTGAAGTACGATTTTCAAACTCTAACTACAAATACTGAGGGAGTTCTGGAGGGAAATATTTTCCTGAAAGAAAAAGAAATATTTACCGGATCCACAAATAAAAAACCATTGAAGGGTGCGAATGTTACAGTAGATGACCAGACGGCAATCACAGGAGAAAATAAAGGGGCAGGTACAGGAAACTATAAGACAGACGGTTATTATCATCTGAAGCGTCTTGGCTGGCAACGGGCTGATTATCTGTTTGTGAACGTACAGTATCAGGGAAATACCTATACCTTCAGCCAGAACCCAAATAAGGCGACAGAGCAGAATATTCCGGGAGATTATCCGATCTCTGTCAAAGAAGGTTCTGCGAAGGTATATTTGAAGGATAAGGATGGAAATTATAATCCGATTTCTTATCAGACCATGTCCAATGGAAATAATGACTACAGAATCGAAGTACAGGCTGTATCCGCAGAAGATTCTGTAATGCCAAAACAGGCAGTTATGAAATTTTACGGAAAGGACGGAGCAGTTAAGAGTAAAGAGCTGCTCGTCGATCAGACACCTGTCACAGTTACAAATGATGATGGAAGTAAGGAGACAATTGAAAACTCTGGTGTGTTCCGCTTTGAATTCAATCCAGAAACAGAAGGCTTTGAAGCCGGAACGACTATGAAGATCCAGTTTGTTGATCAGAATGGGTATTACTACTATGAACAGCCTACGGGAATCAGTCTTACGAAAAGTCTCGGTATGTTAAGCTTTGTCAATGCAATGGGATTTTCAGGTACGGCAGGATTCTTAGGCGCTCTTGATGCGAAATTTGATTTTGGATGGAGTGGCAATTTCGACAATGGCGAAAATGTGGTCACACAGAAGATCGTGACAGGCAAATATACTGATGCAAACGGAAAAACGGTTGAAAATACAGAGCTTATGAAATCAATCGTATTCGGATTCGATTATGCAACTGATAAAGAAGTCGAAAAAGATACAGCGACGGAAATCATGAATGCAGCCAATGCAATGGGAGAGGCTGACGTAGCTTTAACAGATGCAAAACGTAAACTGAAAGAGTTAAAGAAAAGTGCAGCAGACTCTGCTGCTATAAAAGCGCAGCAGGAAAAAGTAGATGAAGCGGAAGCTGCCAGAAAAGAAGCGAAAGACGTGTATAAGCAAAATGTCAAAGACAACAAGGACCCGAAAAAGTCAAGTACAAAACTCGCGTTTAATGCAAGTCTCAGCACATCATTTTCCTTATCTGTGAGAACAAAATTTGATGAAGATAAAGGAGACTGGTATTACCATGATATGATTCTTTCGGTTACGATAGGGGCAAATGCAAGTACAAAAATGGTTTACAAGACACCTGTTGGAATTGACTTGATTTTGACAGTGGATGTGGGACTTGGCAAAGGAATTCCGGGAGAGACAGGAACAGCGGGAGAACCGATGACTTCTGTTATGACAGTATCTAGCAGAAATGATGAGAAGTATTATATCAGTAATGCGGTAGAAGATGCAGACGGAAATAAAGCAATCAATATCTTCGACAGCAATATGAGTAATGCGGATCGGATGTTTGACTTTAACGGAGCATTTAATGTGGCGCCTCGTCTAGGCATTGAGGGGAAAGTAGGTTCAGATCTCTTGTCTACTTCAGTAGGGGCAGATATTTCTGCACTGTTTGACTTATATTATTACACGAACCCGAATATTTCAGATGAGCAGATGTTAAAAATCAACGGTGGAATCTTCGTAGAAATTTTGACTATGAAATTCCGGTATGATTTTGGAACGTCAGAAATTGATCTGGGCAGTGGAAATGCAGACGGAACAAAGATGCTGAGCAATGTAATGGATACAGGAACAAGCTTGTATGATTCCGTGCAGATCATGCAGCCGGACGATCGCTCTTATCTGAACAACCGTTCTGGATGGGGACAGGCTCCGGCATCGGAAGAGGTGTCAGAAGAGGCAAAGGAATCCTTTAAAGAACAGGTGCTCATGACCGGTATATATGAAAATTCTGATATTCAGTTTGCAGATCTTGGAAATGGAAATGTGCTGGCAGTCTATCTGGACGCAGATCCGTCAAGAAACGCAATTAACAGTACGGCACTTTATTATACGATTTACCAGAATGGAAATTGGCTAGAGCCTAAAATAATAGAAAATGACGGGACTGTCGATGATTCCCCATCTATTGTGGATCTGGGAGAGAAAGGCATCATGGCAGCGTGGTCAACGGCAGATAAAGTTTTTGATGACAGTGCAGATGCCATTGATCTTTTGGAATCCAGAAACATCCATACAGCTCTCTTTCACAAGGATAAGATGAGTTTTGGAGCGGTTCAGGAGGCGACAAAGACGACCGAAGAGGATATTACAGGAGATGTTCAGCCAGTTGTGACATATTCCAAAACAGACGACGGGGAGAGAATGCTTCTTTGCTATTCCAAAAATGAGTACACGAGGACAGACGGCGGAGAAGGACTCTTAGGCGATGCGGTAAATCCGTACAGCGCCATGGCGTATATGTATTATGATTTTGAAAATCAGGAATGGAGACAGCATTATACAGAAGAGGAAAAACAGGAGATCATCAATTCGGGCATTGTATCTGAGAATGAATTCGCAGATTATGAAAAGGATTGGTATGGTCAGAGTTTCCTGCGGATTGCACCGGTTGTGTCGATTGAAGAAAAGCTGGATGAATCTGGATACTGGACAGAAGAACCTATTATCCATGAAATTCAGTACGGACAGGATGGTTATGTGATGCCAACGGTAGTTGACAGTGATGCAGTGACATATAATGAACTTGCTATGATCGCATTTACTCTGGACAGAGACAGCAATTTGCAGACAGAGAGCGACAGAGACATTTACATGCAGATTTATGATTATAAAGATGATACATTTACACATCCGATTATGATCACATCGGATACAACTGCAGACCAGAAAGTAAAACTGACAAGAACGGAGACCGGTACTTACCTGACATGGATTTCTGATTCAAAAATTTATGCGCAAAATCTCAGTAGTATCATCGAAGGTGGACATTATGTAAAGGCAGAAACTACACCGGAAGAAGGTCAGACAAAGGGTGAGGAATATTATTATCTGAATAAATCCAAAGATATCGGATATGTGCCGCCTCAGGTCATCGCATCTTATGGAGAGGAACATACCGCAGAAGGAAATGCAGATGCAGGACGGGGGATTACAGATTATGATATTCAGGAAAAGGGTTCAGAGATTTACATTTTATGGACAGAGAGCAGTTCACAGTTAAAAGCGGAAATTGATCCGGAAAGTGCAGATACCGCAGATGGATCGAATTATGAAACAACGAGACAGATTTACGGAAGCAAAATCAATACGGAAACAGGAGCACAGTCCGGCAGAGTTCAGATTACAGATACACTGGGGGCGAATTATAAAGACATCGACGTCGCTGTCCGTGATGATGGCAATCTTCTGATTATGGCAGAGAGAACTTTGAACAAAGAAATCCCGGCTGCAGAAAATGAAGGATATGGCACAACACTTCAGGATGAAGATGCAACAGCGCTGGTAAGTCTGACAGTATCACCGCAGTCAAAACCTGAGATTCTTTCTCTTGAAATGGGAAATCCTAAGACAGGAGAAATAACAGATGGAAGCGTATTTATCAAAAATAACGGTTTCCTCCCAGTAGAAGGCTTGTGTTTTACTGTAGAAGACGAACTAGGAAATGTTCTTCTGGAAGAAAAAGATATCACATTCACAAGTGGAGCGGGAAGTTACTATCACTTTACTTATAAGCTGCCTGAAAAAGCAACAGGAAGGGCGGATTGGAAAGTGATGGCAAAGCTGACACAGGGGGGCAATGTCGTTTCGGAAAAAGAACTCAAAGGAACAGTTCTCGGAAATGCAGAACTGGCAACAGTACATGTACTTCAGGATAAGAGCAGAGATGAGGCAAAAGTTACATTGACAGTTGTTAATAATGGATTCTTGACTTCTCAGTCTGAGACTGTAAATATTGCGGTGAGTGAAGGCGGTAAACCGGTAGCAAAAGTGGAGATACCGGAGCTTGCACCGGGGGAAAGCGTAGACTTAATCGAAAAAATATCGGTAAAGGACAATATGTTTGTTTCAGGTGTGGATGAGTATGGAAATCCGACAGAAACCATGAATGTTTACGCATCTTTAGGTCAGAAAGTGCAGACGGATAAAATTATTCGTATGACGCCGAAAGAGGTTGCTGATACATTTAAAAGTATTGAAAAGGCTTCTATCGCTCCAATAGAGATAGAAGGCGGAGAGAGTGTGGATCTGGACAGAGTAGTTCAGATTGAGTCGGATCAGTTTGCCTACGATGAATTTACCACATTTGAAAATTATGGTATTGATGTGAAATGGGATGTGGACAATGAATCTGTCTCTGAGGTAACATCAGATGATCTTCTGGTAGGCGCAGAAAAAGGAAAGACAACGCTGCATGGAGTGATCATGCCGGCAGCTTACGAAGGTTCTTTTGCAGGCTCGGGAGAAGTCTATGAGGTAGATCCGATGCTGACTTTGACTAGTGATATGTTTAAGGCAATTGAGACAAAAGTGACAGTGAAAAGCGATGCAGCACAGAGACCGGAAGATCCGAATGCGGACGGAGACAATACTCCGGGGACAGATGGAGAAGACAAAGAAAATAATTCTTCCGAAAAGAAACCGGATACAGGGGATGAAAGTGTCTGGAAATTTTGGCTGATGCTGATAACGATTAGTATCCTGTGTGTAGGATGTGTGATTTTGTACAAAAGAAAATATAACAGATAGAGGGAGATTAGAATGAATAAAAAAGAAAACAAAGAAAAAAAGGATATTTTAAATGCAGAAGAAAGGGAACTTAATCTGGAAGAAATGGAGCAGGTTGCAGGCGGGGGTCTCAGGGATGTTTATTATGAACAGACAAAAGAGATTGATGAAAGCATTAAAGAAAGAGTTTAGAAGCAATTAGAATATGGAAAGAAGGAAGGGGACTATCGGGAAATAGATAGTTCCAAACAGGGGCAGGTGTGACTCATAAGAGCCGCATCTGCCTCTGAACTTTTTCTCCCCAAAAGAGGAAGAAGATGGCTAACGATAACCATCTTTCTCTCCGTTACATGTTATAATATAACTATGATAAGGAATATATATCATAAATTCAATGTGCAGGCAGATGCTCTCCCGGCATATAAAGCAGTTGTTGTTATCGTACTTGTTGTGTGCAGTGCACCGACAGTAAGAGAATGGTTCAAAGTACTCGGAAAAAAAATAAAAACAAAACCAGAAGTAAAGGAGGTCGGTTAATATGGCAGCAGTTAAGAGCAAACCTATGGTAGCAAAACCAGCAGGTAAATGGAAATTAGGAAATATGACCGACACAAACATGCTGCTTTCAATTACGGTTGTTGTATTTTTCCTGATGTATATCGGAGCAATTCTTTTTCAGGGAGGCGGCTTTTTAAAACCACAGACTTTTTTAATATTTTAAATGCAAATGCAGCTTTGTTGATTCTTTCAGTAGGTATGAGTATTGTTATGATTACCGGGGGAATTGATATCTCTGTGGGTGGTGTGACAGCGCTTGTAAGTATGAGCTGCGCGGTTTACCTGGATTACCATGATGGAAATGTCATTGGAGCGATGGCGATTGCAATTGCGATTGGTCTTGCATTCGGAATTGTACAGGGAATTCTTGTTGCGTATCTTGATATCCAGCCATTTATTGTTACATTGGCAGGAATGTTTTTCGCAAGAGGTATGACAACAATCATCAATAACGATCCATTTAATGTGCAGAATGAATCATTTGTAGCATTGAAAAATACACGTATTATTGTACCTGGCTTTGGCTCTGTGAATCGTTTGGGTAAATACGTAGATGCCTATGTAGAGATTGGTGTAATCGTTGCAATTCTTGTTGTAGTAGTAATGTTCTGTGTTTTAAGATGGACAAAACTTGGCCGTTCATTTTATGCAGTCGGTGGAAATAAACAAAGTGCGTTGATGCTTGGAATTAATGTAAAGAGAACAAAATTCCTTTCACATCTGCTTTGCAGTGTGCTCGCAGGAATCGGTGGATTCGTATACTTTTTGTATGTAGGTTCAGGCTCACCGTCCCATGCAACTGGTATGGAGATGAATGCAATTGCATCATCCATCATTGGTGGAACGATGCTGACAGGTGGTGTAGGAAATATTATAGGTACATTCTTTGGTGTGATTTCACTTAGCACGATTCAGAATATTGTATCGTCAGCTGGTCTCGATGAAGCATGGTGGACAGGAATTACCGTTGCGGCAATGCTTTGTCTGTTCCTTGTGATCCAGAGTATTGTAATGGCACGTAAGAAAAAATAAATAGTATACTCCGAGGGTTTCCGCCAGGGGAGCCCTTGTTGTACATAGTCAGATTAAAAAATTGCGAAATATTAGGAGGGAAACATAATGCTAAAAACAAAGAAATATCAATTTTGGTTTTGCACAGGGTCACAGGATCTGTATGGAGAGGAATGTCTGGAACATGTAGCAGAGCATTCACGCATTATCGTAGATAATTTAAATCAATCGGGAAATCTTCCATATGAGGTGGTGTGGAAACCGACATTAATCACAAATGAACTGATTCGGAAGACATTTAATGACGCAAATATGGATGAAAATTGCGCAGGGGTGATTACATGGATGCACACATTTTCACCTGCAAAATCATGGATTTTAGGACTTCAGGAATATAGAAAACCATTGCTTCATCTGCATACACAGTTTAATCAGGAGATTCCGTATGATAGCATTGACATGGATTTCATGAATGAAAATCAATCGGCGCATGGAGACAGAGAGTATGGACATATCTTCAGTCGCCTTGGAATGGAACGAAAAGTCGTAATGGGATATTGGGCCGATGAAAATGTGCAAAAGAGAATTGGTTCATGGATGAGAACAGCAGTAGGTGTCATTGAAAGTAGTCATATCCGTGTGATGCGTATTGCAGACAACATGCGAAATGTTGCAGTAACAGAAGGAGATAAGGTTGAAGCACAGATAAAATTTGGCTGGGAAATAGATGCTTATCCAGTAAACGAAATCACAGAGATGGTTGACAGTATTTCAAAAGGAGATATTGATACACTTGTAGAAGAGTATTATAATAAATACGAGATTATTTTGGAAGGACGTGGTGAAAAGGAATTTCGCGAGCATGTGAAAGTACAGGCAGGAATTGAGATTGGATTTGAGCGTTTTTTATAAGAAAAGAATTACCATGCTATTGTGACTCATTTCGGAGATTTGGGCGGATTGAAACAACTTCCGGGACTTGCAATTCAGCGTTTAATGGAAAAAGGCTACGGCTTTGGCGCAGAAGGGGATTGGAAGACAGCGGCAATGGTACGTGTTATGAAGATTATGACAGAAGGAATGAAAGAAACAAAAGGAACTTCTTTTATGGAAGATTATACTTACAATTTAGTACATGGGAAAGAAGGAATTTTACAGTCACATATGCTTGAAGTTTGTCCAACAATTGCAGATGGAAAGATTTGTATAAAAGAGCAGCCTCTTTCTATGGGAGACAGAGAAGACCCTGCAAGACTTGTGTTTACCGCAAAGACAGGTCCGGCAATTGCAACATCATTGATTGATCTTGGTGACCGTTTCCGCTTGATTATCAATGATGTGGACTGTAAAAAAGTAGAAAAGCCAATGCCGAAACTTCCGGTCGCAACTGCATTTTGGACACCGCGTCCAAATCTGCAGACAGGAACAGAGGCATGGATTTTGGCTGGAGGTGCACATCATACTGCATTTTCTTATGATTTGACAGCGGAACAGATGGGAGATTGGGCAGCAGCAATGGGAATTGAGGCGGTCTATATTGATCAGGATACAAGGATTCGCCAGTTTAAAAATGAATTGTTGTGGAATAGTGCTGTGTACCGGAAATGATATTTGTTTGGAGGGAAAATAGATGGGCAATGTAAAAGAGACAATTGAAAGTGGAAAGGCAGTGCTTGGAATAGAATTTGGTTCGACGAGAATTAAAGCAGTTTTGATTGATGAGAAACATGTGCCAATCGCATCTGGGGATTACTCGTGGGAGAATCGTTTAGATAATGGAATTTGGACTTATACTTTGGAGGATATCTGGACGGGGCTTCGCGAAAGTTATGCAAAAATGGCAGCGGATGTCAAAGAAAAATACAATGTAACGATTAAACAGCTTGGGGCGATTGGTTTTAGTGCAATGATGCACGGTTATATGGCATTTGATCAGGAAGGAAATCTGCTTGTGCCGTTTAGAACATGGAGAAATGGAATCACAGAGCAGGCGGCAGAAGCGTTGACAGAATTATTTCAATATAATATTCCGCAAAGATGGAGCATTGCACACTTGTATCAGGCAATTTTAAATAAAGAAGAACATGTGAAAAAAGTGGCATTTTTTACAACACTTTCAGGATATATTCACTGGAAATTAACCGGGCAGAAAGTACTTGGCGTAGGAGATGCATCAGGAATGTTTCCAATTGATCCAAATACGAAAAATTATGATGAGGGAATGATTCAGAAGTTTGATACACTTATGGAAGGAGAAGGATTTTCCTGGAAAATAGAAGAGATTTTGCCAAAAGTGTTACAGGCTGGAGAACGAGCTGGGATGTTGACACAGGAAGGTGCGAGGCTTCTGGATATAAGCGGAAATTTGGAATCAGATATTTTGCTTTGTCCACCAGAGGGTGATGCCGGAACCGGAATGGTAGCGACAAACAGTGTGCGAAAAAGAACAGGAAATGTATCTGCGGGAACATCTGTTTTTGGAATGGTTGTATTAGAAAAAGAGCTGGAAAGGGTATATCCGGAGATCGATCTTGTGACAACACCGGATGGCAGTCTTGTCGGAATGGTTCATGCAAATAACTGTACATCAGACTTGAATGCATGGGTGGGACTCTTTCGAGAATTTGCAGAAAGTTTTGGCATAAAAGTAGATATGGACAGTCTGTTTGGGACATTGTATCGGAAAGCCTTGGAAGGAGATGACGATTGTGGCGGTCTGCTCTCCTACGGATATCTTTCAGGGGAAAATATCACTGGAGTGGCAGAGGGAAGACCGTTATTTGTGCGTTCGCCAAAGAGTAATTTTAATTTGTCAAACTTTATGAGAGTACATTTATTTACATCACTTAGTGCATTAAAAATTGGTATGGATATTATGATGAAAGAGGAACATGTTGAAATAGATACAATTTTAGGACATGGAGGATTTTTTAAGACCAAAGGAGTAGGACAGAAAATTCTTGCGGCGGCTATCAATGCTCCAGTATCGGTCATGGAGACTGCGGGAGAAGGAGGTCCATGGGGAATGGCATTGCTTGCTGCTTATATGATTCAGAAGGAAGAACAAGAAAGTCTTGGGGATTATCTTAGCAAAAAAGTATTTTCAGGAAATGCAGGAGTCAGCATGGAACCGGACGCAAAAGATGTGGAAGGATTTGAGCGTTTCATTGAAAGATATAAAAATGGAATTGCTATTGAGCAGTCTGCATTAAAAAATTTAGTATGAGGAGGAAGGCATGATGTTAGAACAATTGAAAAAAGAAGTATATGAGGCAAATATGCTGCTTCCGAAATACGGATTAGTAACATTTACCTGGGGCAATGTCAGTGGAATTGATAGAGAAAAAGGGGTGTTTGTCATTAAACCGAGTGGAGTAGAGTATGATTTGCTGACACCGGAAGATATGGTGGTCGTTGATTTAGATGGAAATAGAGTAGAAGGAAGATACAACCCTTCTTCGGACACGGCAACACATGTTGTACTGTATAATCGATTTCCTGATATTGGCGGAATCGTTCATACACATTCTTCATGGGCAACGAGCTGGGCACAGGCAGGGCGCGGTATTCCATGTTACGGAACAACTCACGCTGATTATCTATATGGCGAAGTTCCGTGTGTGAGAAATTTGACAGAAGAAGAGATTGCAGAGGCTTATGAGAAAAATACAGGAGTTTTAATCGCAGATGAGTTTGAGCGAATGAAGATTGATTATGTGGCGACCCCAGCGGTACTTTGCAAGAATCATGGACCATTTACTTGGGGGAAAAGTGCAAACGAAGCTGTCCACAATGCAGTGGTGCTGGAAGAGGTAGCAAAAATGGCGGCTAGATGTGAGATGTTGAATTCACAAAACACGCCGGCTCCGCAAGAACTTCAGGATAAACATTACTATAGAAAACATGGGGCGAATGCTTACTATGGTCAGGGGGAGAAATAAATACGTTATGAAATGGCCTATATCTTCTCTGGTATTGTATGAAGTACGAATTTGTTTTTATGGAATTCCAATATCCCCTCGTCACGCATCTTTCCAAGCTCTTTCGATAGGGCGCTGCGATCCAGATTGAGATAGTCGGCAAGTCCCTGACGGTCAAACGGAATTTGAAATGTTGTACTTTTGGCTTTTGCCGCTTCTGTAGAAAGATAGATAAAGAGACGGCTGCGAACGGTTTTAGGAGTAGTGCAGAAAATACGTCTGGAAAGTATTAGATTTTTTTGCACAGAAATATAGAGAATATTCTGCATGATTTTAGCACTCCAGCTCTCTTTATCTTGAACCTGTTTCAGAGGCGCCATATTTAGAAAGAGAATATCAGCAGCTTCGGCAGTGACTGCGTCAACCATCATCGGTTCCTGACAGAGCGCGTAGGATTCGGCGAATACCTGTCCTGCCGAAATATTGCTTAAAATACTTTTGTTGCCCCACAGATCAATATTTTCAATATTGACACTTCCGCTTAAGACGATGCCGATTTCATGGATATGTTCTCCGGTGTGAAAGATAATAGTATTTTTTGCAAAGTGCTGTGTGCGCATGCAGCCAAGATCCAGCATGTGCATCCACTCATTTTCCGTAATGCCCTGAAATAAAACTGATTCAATTTTTTTCATAAAATCCTCATTTCCGTGGTTATAACCACTGAATTATTGGCTTGATTATATTATACTCAGGTTACAAATGCAAGGAGGAAAAAAATATGATTCGAAGAATTATTGAGATTGATGAAGATAAATGTAATGGGTGCGGAGCTTGTGCTGCGGCTTGTCATGAAGGAGCAATCGGTATGGTAGATGGGAAAGCGAAACTTCTTCGTGATGATTATTGTGATGGACTTGGAGACTGCCTTCCGACATGTCCGACAGGGGCAATCCGTTTTGTAGAGCGAGAGGCAGCAGCGTATGATGAACAGGCCGTTTTGGAAAATCAGAAAAAAGCAGGAAAAGCACCACAGCAGTTTAGTGGCTGTCCGGGACAGCGTATGAGAGAGCTGAAACGTGCGACAACAAATGAAGAAGCAGCACCGGCAGTAAGCCAGCCGTCACAGCTTGCACAATGGCCATGTCAAATCAAGCTTGTGCCAGTAAATGCACCTTATTTTCAGGGGGCAAAATTGCTGATTGCAGCGGACTGCACGGCTTATGCTTACGCTAATGTGCATCAGGAATTTATGCGAGGAAAGGTGACAATTATCGGATGTCCAAAACTGGATGATGTCGATTATAGCGAGAAGCTAACACAGATTTTGGAGAATAATGATATCAAAAGTGTCACAATACTTCGTATGGAAGTTCCATGCTGCGGTGGTCTTGAGATGGCTGCGAAAAAAGCGCTTAAGGAAAGTGGAAAGTTTATTCCATGGCAAGTTGTCACGATTTCGATTGATGGGAAAATATTAGATTAAGAGCAATTTGAAATGTTATTGGGAGTAGTGTTTTAAGAAAAAAGCTGATAAAATAGGTATCTCGGATGAGATATCTATTTTTGTATAAATATATTGCGAAAGGGTGAAAAAATGAAGGTTAGACAGGCAAAGATAACAGATATAGCGGACATTATGAATATTTATACGTTGGCAAGGGTATTTATGGAGAACAGTGGGAATCCTACACAATGGGCGGTTGGCTATCCGGGGCAGCAGCTAGTTGAAAAGGATATTATAGAAAAAAATTGTTACATCTGTGAGGAACAGGGGAAAGTTGTAGGTGTGTTTTCGTTTATAGTGGGAGAAGACCCGACATATCAGAAAATCGAGCATGGTGCATGGCACAGCGCAGAAACATATGGAACAATACACAGACTTGCATCAGATGGACAGGCAAAGGGGATTGCAAAAATTTGTTTTGATTTTTGCAAAACAAAATGCCGTTATCTTAGGATTGACACGCATCAGGATAATAAACCAATGCAGGCGGCAATCCTGAAATACGGATTTCAAAAACGCGGAATTATTCACGTCGCAAATGGCAGCGAAAGGATTGCGTTTGATATTTCGTTTGATTGAAAAAAGATTCACTGCATGATATGATATTTAGGATTAGAAATATGGGAACGGAACCATATATAGAGACAAAGGACAAATATCTATGAGTATAAAAAACAGAATTCCAAAGGAGTTTTATAAATTATTTAACAGTAAGTACGTCGAGTATTTTCAGCGGATTTTGATTGCACTTTATGAGCAGTCGGCAAGTTCGTATTCATTGCTTGGACTTACAGAAGAGGAATGTCAGGACACGATTGAGATGGAGATTTCTACATTTACGATGGATTTTAGTCAAAGTGACCTGGAGGAAGAGGGAGAACTTCTCACGCGGGCGAATATGGCGTCAGTGATGCTTCGAAAGCTGGAAGAGTGGGGATGGCTCCGAAAGGATTATGACGAATCTCTGAACTGCTATGTCGTTTCATTTCCGGATTACAGCCAGATGTTCACAGAATTATTTGGCAGGCTATATAATGAAGAAAGCAGTATGGAGCGTGAGAGTCTGTTGACCATATACAGCCATTTGTTTACATACCACTCTTCAAAAGAAAAGGACAATGAGATTTTGAAAAGTGCGCTGCAGTCTTCGAAGGCATTGCTTCAGATGCTCTCGAATATGCAAGAAGGAATTCGTGGATTTTTTGAGGAAATGACGAAGCAGAAGACATTTCTTGGAATTCAGGAAGTGCTTGTGCAGGAAATGAATAATACAGATAGCCAGAAGTATGCGATTTTGACGACGACGGATAGTTTTTACCGGTATAAAGAAGAGGTGAAAGAGCTTATTGATCAGAATCTGATGGGAAATGAGGCTAGAAAGCAGGAGTTGCTTCAGAGGAGAAAAGAGCTGGAGGCAGATTCTTTTGCGTGGAGAAGAAATGAACGTGGAGTACAGAGCTGCGATGAGGCAATGGAGATCTTGTTTCAGATCAATCGAGAGTTTGACGGGATTGAGCGCAGATACAATCGTCTCATTGATCAAAAGAGAGTATTTGCAAAACGTGCGGCGGCTCGTATCCGATATATTTTGGCGGAGGGTGATGTGGAGGAAGACCACACAAAAGCGCTGATCAGGCTATTAAATATGAGCGACCGAAAAGATGAGATATTGAAAAAACTTGGTGAACGTATGGGCATGACAGAGCGTTTTGCAGTGCTGAAAGAGAGGAGCTTTGCAAAACCGAGAGATGCGAAAAAGAAAGCGTTTGAACCACAGGAACTTGTAAAGACGGGACAAAGTGAGGAACAGTTGGATGAGTTTGTTGTAAAACCATTATATACAAAGGCACAGATTCGGGAATTTCGCAGACAAAATGAGGTGGATGGAGCATTTCAGGTGACAAAAGATACCGTTCACACAGTGGAAGATTTAGAGAAGCTTTTATTTGTATGGCAGGAAGCCACTGAGATTGCGCAAGAGACAGAAGAGATTGTGATCGGAGAGGAATTTACGACAGAGGAAGGCTTGCAGTATTCAGGATTTACAATCAGGAGGAAGTAATATGGAACAATATTTAGAAAGTTTATCTGTGACGGAAGCAGAAAAATTAAAGAAGACTATCTTGAGTCTGTTTCGCCAGACGTGCATTTTGCAGGAAAAATATGACCCGGTTACACTGGTTCCAAGTGACAACGAGCAGTTTGCAATATGCAGAACACATCGCAACTTTATTGAAAGCTATCTTTCGGTTCTCGGATGTGAATTGCTGTATGATTCACAGGAGCGCATTTTCAGGCTTGTCGGAGAAGGCGTGGAGGCGGAGGTCCTGTCGAAGGAGACAACGATTATTGTTCTGCTCATAAAGATGATCTATCGGGATAAGATCATGGGAAAGGGACTTGCCGCGACGGTGACGAATTTAGAAGAAATCAGAGAGTACGGGAGGAATACGAATCTTTTGAATCAGAAACTTCCGGACGGTGAATGGAAGAGCGCTTTGGCGATTATGAAAAAACATCAGATTGTGGAGTATCCGGGGGCGCTTCGTGATCTTGAGGACGATACATCGATTTATATTTACAGCACGATTAATTTATATTGCAGTTCGGCGTTGATTAACGAGCTGATTGAGGCGTACAGAGAGGAGAATGCAGAGGATGAAGCAGGCAAAGAAGATATTTACACGAATTTTGATGAATAACTGGGGTGGCATTGACCATCAGGTACTTTGTCTGAATGAATATGTGAATCTGTTCAGCGGAAAAAGCGGTTCCGGGAAATCATCTGTGATGGATGCCATGCAGGTCGTGCTATATGGAAGTGTCGGAAATGATTTCCTCAACAGAGCGGCAGATGACAGCGCTAATAAAAGAAGTGTGTTAAGCTATTTGCGCGGAGAGCAAAAAGATGGTACGGCGAACCGTGAGAATCAGGATTTTTATGCCCATATTGTCTTGGAGATACAGGATACAGGGCGGAAAAGTTACACATGTATCGGAGCAGTTTTCGAAGTCGGAAAAAATGATATGGACCTGAAACGGTTCCGTTTTTTCAGCCATGCCGGAAAATTTCCGGAAGATGAGTATGTCACTGTGTCTGGAATTCCGTATTCAATTGCACAGATTCAGAAACTGGTCCATGAAAGAGAACAGTCAGAAGATGCGAAAAGCAGAGGAAATATCAACCGGATCTATCCGTCCAGAGAAGCGTATCTGAACATCGTAAATGATATTATTTTCGGGTACGTAGATGCGGGGCGGTTTAAAACAATGCAAAAAAGTGCGATCGCGCTTCGCATGACAAAGGGAACGAGTCAGTTTATCAAAGACTATATGTTTCCGAAGAGCAAGGAAGATACGATCACTGCGATCAGTGAACAGCTTGCGGCTTACCGGGAGATAAAAGAGCGGGTCGAAGATTTGGAAAAGCAGATTACCCTCTTAGAGAAGGTGCAGGCACATGACAGAAAGCTTACGCTTGCAAAGGCAGAGCAGGTAAAGACAGAAACGCTTTTACGGATTTTGGAGATTGAAAACAGGCGGGTACAACTTTTGTCAAAGACGGAGGAGTTCTCAAATACATGTGAGAAAATCTCGCAATTCGAAGAACAGATAAAAGATCTCGAGATGACATTGAATGGAAAACGAGAAGAACTGATTGGGGTGCGCACGGAACTTCGTGCCAGTGATTTTGAGAAAAAGAAAGAAGACCTTACAAAATTGAAGGAGACAATCCGTCTGTGCGGAAATGAGGCAAGAGAGTGGGGAGAATTGCTCAAGCGACTGAATCGTTGGAATGAGACAGACGGAGTCTGCGAGTATGTCAGTAACCCGCTTTGCAATCTTCTGGAAGAAATCGAAGAGAGAAATATCACAGAAGAGAATGTGAACGGACTGAAAAAGCGACTGAAGGAAACGTATGAGAGTATCAAATCTGAGGTGGAAGAGCTGAAGGCAGAACGACGACGTGTGGAAGCGGACTATCAGGAACAGAAAGAGATGCTTGAGGATTTGCAAAATGACAAAAAGCATTATTCCAAAGAAGTGAAAGTAGTCAGGAGAAAACTGCAGGAAGAATTGTCAGCAAGATACGGCAGAACCATATCGGTTGAAGTGTTTGCAGATTTGTTCGACATTACAGACGAGGCATGGCGAAATGCAATCGAGGGAAGACTTGGAAGAATCAAATACGGTCTTATTGTGGAGCCAAGATATGCTTTAGATGCAGCGAATATTTTCCGGGGAATGAAGAAGCGAGAATACGAGACGGTGGATTTGATCAACACGGCAGCAATACAGCGGGATGAGCCGCAGGCGATGGATGAGACGCTGTATGATGCGGTAAAGACGGACATTCCATATGTAGATTTTTGCCTGAAACGTTATCTTGGACATATCAAAAAATGTGAGACTGTGGAAGAACTGCACGAGGTCAAAGACGGTGTTACTCAGGATTGCTATTCATACAGCAATTATATGTTCCGGCATTTGCGGGAGAAAGATTACAGATATCAGACAATCGGCAGAAAGGTTTCCAAAAAGCAGATGCAGGAACTAGAGGAAGGCGTATACAGGCTGAATGTGGAACTGATTCGTCTTGGCGGGGAAATCTCAGAGCTTGAGCAAGCGGAGGATTTTGAGCGTCTGCAGACATATGATTACGAGACCATGCTGCAGAAATCTAATGCGGCAAGCCGGCTGAAAGAGTACTACGAAGAAGAGGCGCGTCTGTCGGAAGAAATCCGAGAGCTTCAGGCAGGTACAAGAGTTGCAGAGCTTCAGAAACAGGAACAGAGTCTGAATGAGTCCATTCGAAAGCTGGAACAAGAAAAAAATGGGGTACAGAAAGAGGTGACAAATTATTCGGCGACAAAAGGAAAGCAGGAACAGGATATAAAGGAACGCACAGAATACCTGGAGAAGCTTGAGGAAGGATTTGTACCGAATGCAGAACTGAAAGAGACTGTTCTTGCGGTCATTGACAAAGGAAATGAATACCGTTTTGAGAGAGAGCAGAAAAAGACATTCGAACAGCTGCGCTCACAGGAAGAGGAGGAATTCAAGCAAAGAGGAGATGCGAGAGAGCAATTCAATAAAGCATTTCCATCGTATGATTTCAGTCCGTTCGAGAAAGATAATACCGCCTATGATGAGTTGCTGGAAAACTGTAAGCAGAATTTTGAGCCGAAGTACAAGGCGGAGTTTGACAAACAGTATCAGCTTATCTATCAGATGCTGCGGGAAAATGTGATTGCGACAATCAACAGTGAGATTAAAGAAGCAAAACGACACCGCCGAGAGATCAATGCGATGCTTTCTGAAATCCGTTTTTCCGACAGTATTTATCAGATTGACATTTTGCCGACTGACGATGAAAACCGACAGTTTTATGAGATGCTGACGGCGGAGGAACTGAACATGAAAGTGATCGACCGGGACATGGAAGGACAGTTAAGTTTTGGTGAGGATGCCTTTTATCAAAAATACGAGGCGCAGATTAAGCGCCTGACTGACAAATTCATGCCGCCGAAGGAGGACGAGCCTTCTGCGAGAGAAAGACATAAACGAGATATGGAAAAATATGCAGATTACCGCACATATTTGAAATTCAGCATGTACGAGCAGACCGAGGATCAGGACGGAAATATAAAAAAGAATTACGTGGATGATATGGCGGGGCGTGATTCCGGAGGAGAAGGACAGAATCCGAAATATGTGGCGTTGCTGGCGGGATTTGCTATGCTCTATCATCAACAGACAAACCGTGACACCAAAATACGTCTTGTACTTTTGGATGAAGCATTTTCCAAGATGGATAAGGAGCGAAGCGAAGTATGCCTTGCATATGCGCGCAAACTGGGACTCCAACTTGTCGTCTGTGTGCCGGATGAGAGACTGCAGTCACTTGTACAGAACGTGGACTGCGTGTACGCATTCCGAAGAGCCAACAATCGGATTTCGATGATTCATATTGACAAAGGGGCATATTTGCGGATGATAGAGGGAGAAGCAGATGAAGAAGAAAACAGTGACGCTGTCACAGTGGCTCATTGAACAGAATGATACCGAAGCATATCGTGCAGGAAAACTTGCAGGGAAGAAACATCCGAAAGTAGACCAAAAGCTGATTGATGCAGTCGGGGGAATGCAAAACCTTATCCGTCAGGCAAGAGTGCTTGAACAGGATGAGGCAATTGGCAAAAGCGGGATGATTCAATTTCGATGGCGTAATTTAGGAAGTGACATCTCTCAGATCGATTATGAGGTTGCCGCGATTCCATTGCTTTGCAGACAGCTTGGTGTGAAAGATGTTCGGGAACACCAAGCGGAGTTGATAACACGGGTACAAATGTGGAAAAATAAGGTCAGCGAGTGCGAGTGGGTGGAAAACTATTATGATACGCTTTTGAGCAGGCTTACACTTGGCAAAAAAGTCTCAGAAGCAGAAGATGAGAAATTGTTTTTGTGTCTGAACGCGGTGGCGGCACAACAGGAATTTATTTGGGAGCGTGTGTTCAGCGCTAGAGTGTTCCACAATTCGAAGACATTTCAGAACGAATATAAGAACAGTATTGTTACGATTTTGAAAAATTATTCTCCGTACTACGAGGAGGAAATAGACGCAGAGACGCTTCTGGCAGCACATAATATTCACTCCTACGCGCAGACACTGGAGTGGAAAGGCTGTCTTGAATATAGGTTGGATAATGGTAATGTTGTGGATACAGACGAAAACACTTATGGAACAGTGATTAATTCTCAAACGATGGAACACGCCAGTGTGACAGATCTTTCCGGATGCAAACGGATTATGACAATTGAAAATAAGGCAAATTACGAGAGTATGATTTTCTCAGAAGAAACGTTGTACATTTATTGTCATGGGTATTTCACGCCAAAAGAAGTGAGATTTTTAAAGAAAATCCCGGAGCTTGCTGACGCAGACTGCGAGTTTTTACACTGGGGAGATATGGATTACGGCGGAATCAGTATTTTTCAGTTCATCAAAAAGAATGTATTCCCAGAGTTGAAGCCTTATAAAATGGATCGAACCGCTTTTGAGGAAGCTTTGAAAGACGGTGCGGGCATTGTGCTGGAACATAAGACAAGGAAGAAACTGGAAGCGAAAGATGCGGGTCTGTTGGAAGAGTTGAAACAGGTGATTTTAGAGACAGGAAAGACGATAGAGCAGGAGCTGGTGAGAGGGAAATAGGGTGGAATTTTAATTGATACGCGGATAAAAATATGATAAGATAATTTACAGAACAATCGTGAACAGGGTGTGCTGACCTCTCATTTACATACGGGAGGTGATGCTAATGGACAACAAACATTTTGATTTCAAAGATTTGATGCAATTTGGTATGTTCATACTATCACTATTGACTTTCATTTACTTGATAAGTAATTAGTGCATAAAAAACCACCCTATAAAAAGTCTTGGCGGACTAGGGTGGAATTTTAATTCTCATTTAGAGGCCAACCACTTTGGACGGTTGTTCTTCTATAATCATATTATACACCTTTGGGCGTACCTGTCAAGAGTCATTGACAATCGAAATCGAGAGTGCTACACTAAGAAAAATAAAAACATAGGGGAGCTTGTATTGGCAGGCTGAGAGGAAGTAATCAACTTCGACCCTTTAACCTGATGCGGATAATGCCGCCGTAGGAAATCATAATTGCTGATTTTTTCGGAGATACCGTATTAGGTGTTTCCGTTTTTTACTGTATAGAAAACTTTGCTTCTATATACAATCAAAACGGGAAAATATGATGAGGAAAGGAAGCAGAAAAGATGAAGAGAGAACAGACAAAAAAATTATGTATGGCAGGAATTTTATGTGCCGTGGCAGTGGTTGGAAGCACACTGTCCGTGCCGGTATTTGGGAGCAAATGTGCCCCGGTACAGCATATGGTAAATGTGCTCTGTGCGGTATTGTTAGGACCTGGATACGGAGTCGGAGTTGCATTTTGTGCAAGTTTGATTCGTAACTTATTAGCGCTTGGAAGTATTTTGGCATTTCCGGGAAGCATGTTTGGGGCACTGCTCTGTGGAGTTGTGTACTGGAAGAGCAAGAACTTATTATTGACGCTGCTTGGAGAGGTATTTGGAACAGCGATCCTTGGAGGACTCTGTGCATATCCGTTAGCAGTTCTTGTCATGGGTGTGTCAGCAGGCGAAGTAGCATTTTATGCATATGTACTTCCGTTTTTTGTATCTACAGCAGGGGGAGCAATATTGGCGGGCATTCTGATCGAGATGCTGAAAAAAGCAGGAGTGCTCCGTATGGCAGCTAAAAAATAGGGAGAATGGAAACATGTTAGAATTAATGTCAGATCAGGTGAGAAAACATGCACCTTTGATACATAATATGACAAACCGGGTGTCGATCAATGACTGTGCCAATATTCTGCTCGCCTGCGGAGCATCTCCGATTATGGCAGAAGCAATCGAGGAAGTGGAAGAGATCACGGCAATGTGTGATGGGCTTGTTTTGAATATGGGGATGCCGGGCAGACAGAAGATAGAGGCGATGAAAAAAGCCGGAAAGCGGGCAAATGCACTTCATATTCCGGTTGTCTTGGATCCGGTTGGAGTCGGTGCATCAGCATTTCGAAGAGAAGCAGTATCCGAGCTGTTAAAAGAAGTCAGATTTACTGTCATTCGTGGAAACTTCTCAGAGATTCGGACGTTGATGTGTGGAGTGTGTGGCACGAGAGGGGTAGATGCAGAGCCTACAGATCTGATGGGGGAGAAGAATCTGTATCAGAACGTAAAAACGGTAACTGCATTTGCAGAAAAGAGTGGTGCGATTGTGGTGGCAACGGGAAAGAACGACATTGTATCGGATGGAAGAAAAGCATATTGGATTCAAAACGGACATTCAATGATGCAAACAGTCACCGGAGTAGGATGTCAGCTCTCAGCGCTGGCTGCGGCGTATGTGGCTGCGAATCCGAAGCATACACTGGAGGCGGTGACAGCGGCGGTCAGTGCGATTGGAGTTTGTGGAGAGTTGGCGTATGAACGCATGAGTGATCTGGATGGAAATGCATCTTATCGTAATTACCTGATTGATGCAGTTTATCGGTTGGATGGAAAGAAGCTTGAGTGCTTGGCTCGAGTAGAAAAAGTAAATGAAAATGGAGAGAAAAGTAATGAGATGTAGACCGGAGATGATGCGATTATATGCGGTGACAGACCGTGCATGGACAAAGAAAAAGTCCTTGATCGAGCAGGTGGAGGAGGCAATTTGCGGAGGTGCAACCTGCATACAGCTGCGGGAGAAAAACCTTGATGAGGAAGCATTTTTGCGGGAAGCGATAGAGATGCAAAAGCTGTGTGAGACCTATCAGGTTCCGCTGATTATCAATGATCATGTGGAGATTGCAAAACACTGCAAAGCAGCAGGAGTGCATTTGGGACAAAAAGATATGGAAGCGGGAAGAGCAAGGGAGATACTTGGACCAAAAATGATTCTTGGAGTGTCAGCAAGAACGGTGGAACAGGCGGTGCAGGCAGAGCTCGCCGGAGCAGATTATCTCGGCGTGGGAGCCGTATTTCAAACGAGTACCAAGACCGATGCAAAAGAAATTTCCCATGCGATATTGAAGGAGATCTGTGAGAGTGTGAACATTCCGGTTGTCGCAATCGGCGGCATCGGAAAACAGAATATAGAAGCGCTTGCAGGCAGCGGCATCGCAGGAGTGGCGCTCGTGTCGGCCGTTTTTGCAGCGGAAGATATTGAGCAGGAGTGTCGGGGACTATTAAAACAAATAGAAAGAATCGTGTGAGGTGAAGAGAGAATGAAAACAGCATTGACAATTGCAGGAAGTGATTCCAGTGGAGGAGCCGGTATTCAGGCAGATTTGAAGACGATGATCATGAACGGTGTATTTGGGATGAGTGCGGTAACTGCATTGACTGCTCAGAATACAACCAAAGTGACAGGAATCATGGAAGTGCCGCCAGAGTTTTTGGAAAAGCAGATTCAGGCGGTATTTGAAGATATTCGACCGGATGCGGTGAAGATCGGCATGGTTGCAAGCAGTGAACTGATCAGTACGATTGCAGGATGCCTGAAAAAATATGGGGCAGACAATATCGTTGTGGATCCGGTTATGGTTGCGACGAGCGGTTCTAAGTTGTTAAAAAATGATGCGGTTCATACGTTGGAGTGTGAATTGCTGCCATTAGCGACACTTGTTACACCAAATATTCCGGAGGCAGAGATTTTAGCGGATATGAAGATCACAACTCGGGAAGATATGATTGTGGCAGCTAAAAAAATCGGTGACAGATATCGCTGCTCGGTATTGCTGAAAGGCGGACATAATTTAAACGATGCAAGCGATCTTTTCTATAGGGAAGGAGTTGTTCGGTGGTTCGAGGGAAAGAGGATTGAGAATCCAAATACACACGGAACGGGTTGTACGTTATCCAGTGCGATTGCCTCCAATCTTGCGAAAGGATTTTCGCTGGAGACATCGATACAAAGAGCAAAGGAGTATATTTCCGGTGCGCTGAAGGCGATGCTTGATCTGGGAAAAGGAAGTGGTCCGATGAACCATGGATTTGATTTACAAGGAAAATTTGTGAAGGAGGAAAATTAAGATGTACCATACACAGATGGAAGCAGCAAGAAAAGGAATTATCACAAAAGAGATGAAAATTGTTGCGAAAAAGGAGTTTCGGACAGAGGAGGAAATACGTGATCTCGTTGCAAAAGGACAGGTGGCAATCTGTGCTAACAAACGACATACTTGTCTTGACCCAAACGGAGTAGGTTCTGCGCTTCGTACAAAGATCAATGTCAATCTTGGCGTGTCAAAAGACTGCAAGGATTATGACGTAGAGATGGAAAAAGTGATGGCGGCGGTTAATATGGGAGCAGAGGCGATCATGGATCTGTCTTCTCATGGAGACACACAGCCATTTCGAAGAAAACTTGCCAGTGAATGTCCGGCGATGATTGGAACGGTTCCGGTTTATGACAGTGTCATTCACTATCAGAGAGATCTTTCAACATTGAGCGCAAAAGATTTTATCGATGTCATCCGGCTTCATGCGCAGGACGGTGTGGATTTTGTGACACTTCATTGTGGAATTACGAGAAAGACGATTGAGCAGATCAAAAAGCATAAAAGGAAAATGAATATTGTTTCGCGTGGAGGTTCTCTTGTGTTTGCATGGATGAGTATGACCGGAGAAGAAAATCCATTTTACGAATATTATGATGAAATTCTGGAAATCTGCAGGGAGTATGATGTGACAATCTCGCTTGGAGATGCCTGTCGTCCGGGATGCCTTGCAGATGCAAGTGATGTTTGCCAGATCGAGGAGCTGGTTCGGCTTGGAGAGTTGACGAAACGTGCGTGGGAAAAAGACGTTCAGGTGATGGTGGAAGGACCGGGACATATGCCTCTTGATCAAATTGAGGCGAACATGAAGCTGCAGCAGACAATCTGTATGGGGGCGCCATTTTATGTACTGGGACCGCTTGTGACGGATATCGCGCCTGGATATGACCATATCACTTCGGCGATCGGCGGCGCGATTGCTGCCTCGGCGGGGGCGGCGTTCCTTTGTTATGTCACGCCGGCTGAACATTTGGCTCTTCCGAATGTGGAAGATGTCAAACAGGGGATCATAGCCTCCAAGATCGCAGCTCATGCGGCGGACATCGCAAAGCATATTCCGCATGCAAGAGATCTGGACGATCAGATGGCAGATGCAAGAAGAACATTCGATTGGGAGAAACAGTGGGAGTGTGCCATTGATCCCGAGACTGCAAAGCGCATTCGCGATGAGAGAAAGCCGGAAATCGAGGAGAGCTGCTCGATGTGTGGGAAATTCTGCGCGGTCAGAAGTATGAATAAAGCGCTGAATGGAGAGCATATTGACATTTTGTAGTTCGGTATTGATTTGGAAAATGAACATCTTTAAACCTCATTTAAGGTTGACATATTATATTTTTGCTATCATGAAACAAAAGAGGAGGAATGAGTGATGCGTTTATTGCTTGCAGAGGATGAAAAACCATTATCAAAGGCACTTACAGCAATTTTAGAAAGAAATAATTATTCCGTAGATGCGGTCTATGACGGTGAGGAGGCTTTGGAATATTTGGATGCAGACAATTACGATGGTGTGATTTTGGATATTATGATGCCGAAAGTAGATGGCATTACGGTATTAAAGACGATTCGAAATCGTGGAAATCTGATTCCGGTCTTACTGTTGACGGCAAAGTCAGAGGTTGATGATAAGGTGGCGGGGCTGGATGCCGGAGCAAATGATTACCTGGCGAACCCTTTTCATTCGAAAGAATTGCTTGCGCGGATACGGGCGATGACAAGAACCCAGACAGCACAGGCAGATTCCAAGCTTCAGATTGGAAATGTCACGTTAGACCGAGCGACTTTTGAGCTTTCCACACCGGCGGGAAGCTTTCGGCTGGCGAATAAAGAGTTTCAAATGCTGGAATTGATGATGAGTAATCCGAGTCACTTGATTTCCGCGGAACGGTTTATGGAGAAAATCTGGGGATATGACAGTGAAGCGGAGGTGAATGTAGTATGGGTCTATATTTCTTATCTAAGAAAGAAACTGACTGCGCTGCATGCCAATATTCAGATTAAGGCAACAAGAAATGTGGGATATTCTTTGGAGGAAGTCAAATGATAAAGAAACTGCGTATGAAATTGATTATTGCATCTATGATCTCATTGTTGGCAGTATTGCTGATTATAGAAGGAATTGCGGGAGCATTGAACTACAATAGAATTGTTGCGGAGGCAGATCAGACGTTGGAGATTTTAGAAGAAAATAACGGAAAATTTCCGGATGTTCCACCGCCTGAGAAGCCGAGTGAAAAAAAGAAAGAGGGCAGAATGTCATCTGAGCTTCCATATGAATCCAGATATTTTTCAGTACTGCTTGACAGTGAAGGGGAAGTGCTCACAACAGATACAGGAAAGATTGCCAGAATTGATACTTCTGATGCGGTAGAGTATGCGAAAAAAGTCTTAAAGAGTGGAAAAGAACGAGGATTTTTGGAGGGGTATCGATATGTTGTAGTGAATTCTGATTCCGAAGTGAGAGTGATTTTTCTGGATTGCAGCAGAAATCTTTCTACGTTTCAGAATTTTATTGTCACAGCAGTCGTGGTCTCCACCGCCGGTCTTTTGGCAGTACTTATCTTGATGATATTTCTGTCGGCACGGATTGTAAAGCCGTTCTCGGAAAACTATGAAAAGCAGAAACGCTTTATCACAGATGCCGGACACGAGTTGAAGACACCGCTCACGATCATAGATGCGGATGCGGAAGTATTGGAGATGGATTTCGGAGAAAATGAGTGGTTGAGTGATATCCAAAGCCAGACAAGGCGCCTTGCAGACCTTACAAATAACCTGATTTTGTTATCGAGAATGGAAGAGGAGCGGACGAAAGAATTGATGGTGGATTTTCCGTTGTCGGATATAGCAGAAGAGACTGTCGGGACATTTCAGGCGCTGGCAAAGACACAAAATAAGGTATTGGAGAGTAATATCACACCAATGATTGCAATGAAAGGAGATGAGAAGGCTATCCGACGCCTGATCACCATTCTTTTGGACAATGCAGTGAAATACGCAAAGGAGAATGGACGTATCTCTGTGACATTGGAAAAGCAGAAAAAACGGATTCGTTTGTCCGTATTTAACACGACAGAACAGATTTCCCAAGAGCATATGGAGCATTTGTTTGATCGATTCTATCGAACAGACAGGTCAAGAAATTCCGAGACAGGAGGATATGGATTGGGACTTTCCATTGCAGCCGCTACAGTGGAAGCACATAGAGGGAAGATTACAGCGACAACGGAAGATGAAAAATCCTTGTTGATCACAGTTATATTTCCGATTTCATAAAACGAGAGTTTGTTTGCAAAAATGCAGACAGGCTCTTTTTTTGTCTGTGAAAGCGTTTTGAAAAAGAAGTTAAATATTTTTAAGTTTGTTTAAGGTTCGTTGTTTATAGTATGTTTAACGAAATGAGAGAGGAGTAATGATTATGGCTTATCAAGTGACTTTTAAACGTTATGAATTAAAATATCTGCTGACACGACAGGAAAAGCAAAATGTACTGAAAAGTATGGCGGAACATATGAAGCTGGATGATTATGGGCGAACAACCATACGAAATATTTATTTCGATACAGACACATACCGGCTGATTCGTCATTCTTTGGAAAAACCGGTTTATAAAGAAAAATTACGTGTTCGCAGCTATCAGCCGGTAGGACCGGACGATCCGGTGTTTGTAGAATTAAAGAAGAAATATAAATCGGTTGTCTACAAACGAAGATTGGTATTGCCGGAGGCGCAGGTGATGAAGTGCTTTGAACACGGAAAACCACTTCCGATTCATTCACAGATCGGGGAGGAGATTGCATATTTCTGGGATTATTATGAAACGCTTCATCCGACTGTATTTCTTACCTATGAAAGAGAAGCGTACTATGCGCTGGATGGAAGCGATTTTCGAGTGACATTTGATGAAAATATCCTTTATCGGGAGGAAGATATTTCACTTGGAAGTAAGATATATGGCACACCGATATTAGGAGAGAATCAGACACTGATGGAGATCAAGACATCGGGTGGGATACCACTTTGGATGAGCGAGACACTTACAAAAAATACATTATTTAAAACATCTTTTTCGAAATACGGAACTGCATATCAGCAGATGATGGATGAAAAAGTACAGAGAGGAGTTCAATATGCTTAATAATATGTTTCAGGGGATTTTTGATACGGAGATGACAACGGTGATTGCGGTGCCGGATTTTCTGCTTTGTGTAGGATGTGCGCTGGTGATTGGATTAATTTTGGCAGGAGCCTATATGTATGGGACACGATATACAAAGAGTTTTGTTGCAACACTTGCGGTACTGCCGGCGATTGTCTGTGTTGTCATCATGATGGTAAATGGAAATGTCGGAGCCGGAGTTGCGGTGGCAGGGGCATTCAGTCTGGTTCGTTTCCAGTCGGTACCGGGATCCGCAAAAGAAATCGGAGCTATTTTCCTTGCAATGGGAACCGGTCTGGTAGCAGGGATGGGATATCTTGGATATGCATTTCTCGTTGCAGTAATTTTAGGAGGAGTGACCTTACTATATAATAAGGTGGATTTTGGAGCAGGGAAAAAAGCTGCATTATATAAGACATTACATATTACGATTCCGGAAAATTTGGACTACACAGGTGTATTTGACAAAATCTTAAAACAATATACAAAAACGTATGAGGTGGTGCAGGTAAAGACAACCAACATGGGAAGTTTGTTTAAGCTTACCTATAATATTACATTAAAAAATGCGGAGGAAGAAAAGGCATTGATTGACGCACTTCGGTGCAGAAATGGAAACCTTGAGATTTCCGTATCGAAACAGGAGACAATTATTGGTGAACTATAGGAGGGATGCATATGAAAAGAAAGGTAGTATTGGCATTTTTACTGACTGGAGCACTGGTTCTTTCCGGATGCAGCAAGACAAATAGCAGCAACGAAACATCATCTGGCAGTACGAGCACGGATTCATCAGCACAAGGCATCGATGTCTCAAACATGTTCTCAGACCGAGATAAAGAGATTGGATATGATGAGGAAAACAGTACAGTGATCAAACTTTCCGATGATAGTACGACATGTGATTCCGATGCGGTCCAGATATCCGGAAACACAGTGACGATCATCGACGAGGGTACTTATATTCTTTCAGGAACGCTGACCGATGGTATGGTGATCGTAGATGCGGAAGATACCGATAAAGTCCAGCTTGTGTTAAATGGAGTGGATATTACAAGTGCAGAATCTGCAGCTATTTATGTCCGTGAGGCAGATAAGGTGTTTATCACGACGGCGAGTGATTCTAAAAATACACTCACGAATGGAGGTACATACACTGCAATTGACGACAACAATATCGACGCTGCGATTTTTCAAAATCAGATCTGACGTTAAACGGCGCCGGTTCTCTGACAATTACAGCAAAGGCGGGACACGGTGTCGTGTCAAAGGATGACCTTGTACTTACCAGCGGAACATATCAGATTGACGCGGCATCACATGGACTATCCGGAAAAGACAGTGTCCGCATCGCCAGCGGAAGTTATACAATTGTATCCGGAAAAGATGGAATTCATGCGGAAAATGCAGATGACACCAGCCTTGGATTTGTCTATCTGGCAGACGGAACATTTGATATCACATCTGACGGTGATGGAATCAGCGCAGGAAATTGGCTTCAGGCAGATGGTGGTGTCTACACGGTCAAAGCAGGAGGTGGCAGTGAAAATGTTCAGAAAAGTGACGGAGAATGGCAGTTTGGACCTGGACAGAAGACAGAGAGTACCGATACGACAGAGGAAGATACTGTCAGCATGAAAGCAATCAAGGCGGCAGGAGAACTGATTCTGAAAGGCGGAAAGTATTCTTTGGACAGCGCGGATGACACGATTCATTCCAATGCAAATGTCACAATCAGTGATGGGGAATTTACACTTGCTTCCGGTGATGACGGAATTCATGCAGATTCAGCCACAACAATTTCCGGAGGAACTGTTGATATTACAGAAAGTTATGAGGGAATTGAAGGACTCAGCATTGATATTACAGGCGGTGATATTACTGTGACGGCAAGTGATGATGGATTGAATGCGGCAGGCGGCAATGACAGCAGTGGATTTGAAGGATCTGGAGGAGACCAGTTTGCGGCAGAAGATGGTGCGTATATTCAAATTTCGGGAGGTACGCTAAAAGTAAATGCCAGCGGTGATGGAATTGATTCTAATGGGGACATTACCGTTTCAGGCGGCGAAACTTATGTGTCAGGTCCGACAAATGATGGAAACAGTGCGTTAGATTACAACGGAACAGGAACAGTCACAGGAGGAATCTTTATTGCTGCCGGTTCATCCGGAATGGCGGAGAATTTCGGAGATTCTTCTACACAGGGAGTCATGATGGTTACAGTGGATTCTCAGGCAGCAGGAAGTGCGGTTTCTCTTTCGGACAGCAGCGGAAATGAACTTGTGTCATGGACTCCGGAGAAAGAATACAATTCTGTTATCATCAGCTGTCCGGAAATTACAACAGGACAGGAGTATACATTGACAACAGGAAGTGATACGACACAGATTACGATGGACAGTATTGTCTATGGCTCAGGAAGTGGAATGGGAGGCAACCCAGGAAATGGTGGAGCGCAAGACAATGGAGGTGGTCCGGGAAATAACGGAGATATGGGACAAAAACCAGATGACGGCAATGGAATGGGCAACGCTCCGGGAGATGGTGGAAACATGGGAACACCTCCGGGAAAAAGTTAATAATTATAATAAAGAAGGAAGGTGATAGAAATGCAAAACAGACGAGTTGCTTTGATACCGGCTTATCAGCCAAATTCGGATATGGCACAGCTGGTGCAGGAGATCAAAGATACTGGATTTCAAATTGTTGTGGTAGACGATGGAAGTTCACCCGAAAAGGAGGAAGTGTTTCGAATGGCTGCGAAAAATGCAGTCATTCTCAAACATAATGAAAACCGGGGAAAAGGACGGGCATTGAAGACAGGATTGGATTATATTTATTCGAAGTTTTCGGCAGACTGTGTTGTAGTTACAGTAGATGCTGATGGTCAACACAAGCCAAATGATGTGGAAAGAGTCTGCAAAGAAGCAGAAACCCATGCAGGCTGTTTGATACTTGGAAGCAGAAAAATGAAGGGAGATATTCCACTGCGGAGCAGATTCGGTAACACAGTGACTCGTCTGGTCTATCAGCTTTTTACAAAAATTCGGGTATATGACACACAGACAGGACTTCGAGCTTTTGAAGGAGCACTGATTCCAAAGTTTTTGGGAATCGTGGGAGAACGCTATGAATATGAAATGAATGTGCTGTTAGAATGTTCAGGATGCCATATTCCAATCAAAGAGATCTCGATTGAGACGGTGTATTTAGATAATAATTCGTCTTCCCATTTTGATACACTAAAAGATTCTTATCGCATCTACAAGGAAATTCTGAAATTCTCAGCGGCGTCGTTTGGAAGCTTTTTGATTGATTACGGAATGTACGGCCTGTTGACTGCGATAACAGCGACCGGATTTGAAAATGGTGGTGCGGTAGCTTTTTCAAACATAGGGGCAAGAATAGTAAGCGCAGTATTTAATTATATGGTCAATCGCAATATGGTGTTTCAAAGCAAAGAAAATCCGGTAAAATCGGCGCTGAAGTATTTTACACTTGCAGTTGGAATTCTGGTGGGAAACACAATTACGCTGGAGATACTGGTCAATGCAATCGGAATGAACCATTATGTTGGTAAACTGTGTACCGAATTTATATTTTTCTTTGCAAGCTGGTTTATACAAAGTCATTTTATTTTTCAAAAGAAGGAGGAATAGTATGCATCTATTCAAAAAACATTGGTGGGGAATGATTAGCAGTGTCATTTTGATTGCATTTACCGGATATATGCTCATGGATACATTTCTGCTTACAAAAGTCTATGTCGTTGCCGATGATAAAAAGGAAAACAAAAGTGATAATGATACGGAAAATGAGCAGCAGGAGGCTGTTTCGACAGGGACAACGTACAGTGACGACAATATACAGATTACGCTGACAGAATATCGGGAAAATGACACCACCGTTTATGTGGCAGATGTTGTGCTCTCCTCACCGGAATATTTGCAGACAGCATTCGCGCAGAGCAGTTATGGGCGAAATGTGACAGAGAAAACATCTGAGATGGCACAAGATGCGGGCGCGATTTTGGCAATCAACGGAGACTATTATGGAGCGCAGAAGAAGGGATATGTGATCCGTGATGGCGTATTGTATCGGGATACGGCAAAAACAGACCAGCAAGATTTGGTAATCTATGAAGATGGGACAATGAAAATTATCTCGGAAGATGAGGTGACGGCAGAAGAATTGCTGGAAGAAGGGACGAAGGAAGTACTTTCTTTTGGTCCGGCGCTGATCACAGATGGCGAGATTGCGGTGACGGAGTCGGATGAAGTCGGAAAAGCGATGGCGAGCAATCCGAGGACTGCAATTGGAATGATTGATGATTTACATTATGTGTTTGTAGTTTCAGATGGGCGAACAGAAGAAAGTGAGGGATTGTCACTTTTAGAACTGGCGCAATTTATGGATTCCCTCGGGGTAAAAACAGCTTATAATCTGGACGGCGGCGGATCTTCCACAATGTACTTTAACGGGGAGGTCATCAATCAACCGACCACAAATGGGAAAAGTATTCAGGAGAGGAGCGTGAGTGACATTGTCTACATCGGCTATTAAAACAGGATTACAATATTTTACGGCGGCTCTGTTCTGCGCTTTGTTCGGAGCAGTCTATGAATTGTTCAGTCACAGTGTATTTTCCTATTATATGTTATACGCATTCATGATTCCTCTGGTGGGCGGAGCATTGTTATTTTTCCTGATTGAGTATTTTCAGTGGAAGATTCCCGGGAAAGTTTCTCGAAGCCTATGGCAGTTTGGAATTGCAACATTGACTGTTGGCTGTCTGCTGCAAGGCGTTTTGGAAATCTACGGCACGACCAACCGGCTTATGATTGTTTATTGGGTGACAGGAGGAGTATTTCTTATCGGAGGAGCAGCTGCATATTTTACAGGCAGCAGACGGTGTATGGAATAACGGATAAAAAGGAGTGGTATTTTGACCTTAGAAGAATATTATGGAGAAACAGATGCTGCGAAACGGGCAGCAATATCTGTCAGATATGATTGCGGAATATCCGGTGAAAAAGACGGCGGACGGGATTCAGCCGATTCTTTATATAAATTCTCGAATCAAAGCGCCGGAAAGCCTGACACTGAAATTGCAGAAAAAAGGACTGCAGGAGGATTGCGATACGGCACTGGAAAAGATACATGATCTTATCGGAATCCGGGTGATCTGTTCTTTCGGGGAAGAGGTATATCAGGTTGCAGAATGGATTTCCAACAGAGAACATGTGGAAGTGATAGAACGTAAAGATTATATTGCCTATCCGAAACCGAATGGTTACCGAAGTCTTCATTTGATTGTAAAGTTTACAGAAAAAGGAATGGAACAGATTACCGCCGAGATACAGCTTCGGACAATTGCCCATGATTTTTGGGCTGTGCTGGAGCACCAGATGAAGTATAAAAAAGTGTAGAGCATGAGACTGTAATCAAAAGTGAGTCGAAACGATGCGCAGATGAAATCGCGTCACTTGACGTGTCCATGCAGACCATTCGGGAGCTTTTACGGGAGTGGGAAAGTCACAAATAATTTTTTGCACTAATTATTTTTTATGCAGTTGCTATAAATGGATATACCTCTGGACTATGCAAATGTTGAAAGAAATGGTAAACTAGGGAGTGTTGATCAAGTGAGCTAATTACATAAAGACTTTATTTTAGGTGATTTTTGCGGACGTGGAAGTAATGATTATTGCTATTTTAAAGGCAATTCGCGTTCTTAAAAATATTAGCTGTGAAGCAATGACTAGACAAGTCATTGCTTCCGTTTTCAATTGAAGGTTAGAGAAGACTAAGGAATATAAGGAGGGAGTAACAAATGAAGTTAAGTGAATTATCAATAGGGAGCACTGCAACCATACTTCGTGTGGGAGGAGCAGGTGCACTGCGCCAGCATTTTTTAGACATGGGGCTGATACAGGGAACGGAGGTCACTGTCGTAAAATACGCACCGATGGGAGATCCGGTGGAATTGCGTATCCACGGTTATGAATTGACGATTCGATTAGCAGATGCAGAAAATATCGAGACTAGTGAGCCTCATAAGCCAAAAACCTCGAAAAAGAAAGTGGCAAAGCCAGAGAAACATCATCCGGGATATGGTGAGGGAGGAAAATTCCATGATAGAAATCACGAAAATCCTCTTTTGGACAGTGAGACACTCACATTTGCCCTTGTAGGAAATCAAAACTGTGGAAAGACCACATTGTTCAACCAGTTGACCGGCGCCAAACAACATGTCGGAAATTTTCCGGGTGTGACGGTGGATCGAAAAGATGGCGTAATCAAAGGACATGACAATACACTGATTACAGATTTGCCGGGAATTTACTCTATGTCTCCATATAGCAGCGAGGAGATTGTGACAAGAGAGTTTGTTATCCATGAAAAGCCAAAGGGAATCATCAATATTGTAGATGCGACGAATATCGAGCGAAATCTTTATCTGACCATGCAGCTTTTAGAACTGGGGATCCCAATGGTTGTCGCCTTGAACATGATGGATGAGCTGCGGGAAAATGATGGATCTGTACTTGTCAATGAGATGGAGGAAGAGCTGGGGGTTCCAGTTATCCCGATTTCAGCGGCAAAAGGAGAAGGAATCGAAGAACTGATTCGGCACGCAATTCATGTGGCAAAATATCAGGAACAGCCTTTGGAGACCGACTTTTGTAAGCGGGAGGAAGGTATCCACAGAGGAATCCATGCGGTCATGCATCTGATTGAAGATCATGCGGAAAAAGTGAGGATTCCAGTGCGCTTTGCGGCGAGCAAGGTGATGGAAGGTGACGCGAAAATTTTGGAACAGCTGAAGCTGACAGCAAATGAGCAGCATCTTTTGGAAGAGATTGCAAAACAGACAGAGGAAGAGACTGGCATGGACCGTGCAGCTGCGGTTGCCGAGATGCGTTTTGATTATATCGAGGATATCTGCAGTGAGACTGTCATCAAACCCAGGGAAAGCAAGGAGAGGGTAAGAAGCAGAAAAGCAGATGAGTTTCTGACCGGGAAATATACAGGAATTCCGGCATTTATCGGAATCATGGGAGTTGTGTTCTGGCTCACGTTCAATGTAATCGGTGCGTTTTTACAGGGGCTTTTAGAATCTGGAATTACAGCTTTGACAGATCTGGCGGACAAGGCGATGCAGGCGGCAAATGTCAACAGTGTGGTACATTCTCTTGTGATCGGCGGAATTTTTAGCGGTGTCGGTGGAGTTTTAAGCTTCCTGCCGATCATTGTGACACTCTTTTTCTTCTTATCAATTTTGGAGGATAGTGGCTATATGGCACGTGTGGCATTTATCATGGATAAATTACTTCGAAAACTTGGACTTTCGGGAAGAAGTATTGTGCCGATGCTGATTGGATTCGGGTGTACGGTTCCGGGTGTTATGGCGAGCCGTACATTGCCATCAGAGCGAGACCGCAAAATGACGATTCTGCTGACGCCGTTTATGAGCTGTACGGCAAAGCTTCCAATCTATGCATTTTTTACTGCAGCATTTTTCCCGGATCATGGAGCTTTGGTGATGATTGCACTGTACGTGTTTGGAATTGTGATGGGAATCGTTATGGCGCTGATTTTCAAAAAGACAGCGTTTAAAGGAGAGGCAGTGCCGTTTGTCATGGAACTTCCAAACTATCGTATGCCGGGAGCAAAGAATGTGGGACATTTGTTATGGGATAAGGCAAAAGACTTCTTGCAGAGAGCATTTACGGTTATCTTCATTGCGACGATCGTCATCTGGTTTTTGCAGAACTTTGATACAGGGCTGAACATGGTATCCGATTCACAACATAGTATTCTGGCTCTTGTAGCAGGAGCACTTGCTCCAATCTTTATTCCGGTTGGATTTGGAGACTGGAGAATCGTGACAGCGTTGATCTCAGGATTTCTCGCTAAAGAAAGCGTGGTCTCATCGCTTACGGTGTTGTTTGGAAGCACAGCGACTTTGCAGGAAAGCTTGACGACAGTCGGCGCAGCTGCACTCTTAGTATTCTGCCTGCTTTATACACCGTGCGTTGCCGCAATCGCATCTGTAAAACGCGAACTTGGCGGGAAATGGGCGGTGGCTATGGTCATCGGACAATGCGTAATCGCATGGATCATGGCGTTTGTGGTATATCACATTGGAATGCTGTTTTAGGGGAAAAAGTAACTGATTATTGAGGGGGCTTTCTTTTCAGTTTTATATTATAGAAAGCGGAGGAGATGAGAGAGTTGGGTAAGAAACAAAAGATTGATAGAAGTCATTATTTATTTGACAACAAAGCATTAACAGCATTGATCATTCCACTTATTGTGGAACAATTGCTCGCAGTGCTTGTCGGGATGGCAGACTCTATTATGGTGGCAAATGTAGGAGAGGCGGCGGTATCAGGAGTATCATTGGTGGATAACATTATGGTACTGTTGATTAATATTTTTGCGGCACTCGCTACAGGAGGCGCCGTTGTTGCAGGACAGTATCTGGGACAAAAACGAGAAAAAGATGCCTGCATAGCGGCAAAGCAGTTGATATGGTTTATTTTTCTTTGCTCGGTAGGAATTACGGCAATTGTCTATCTCGGACGAAATTTTATTCTGCATAGTGTGTTTGGAGCCATTGATGCGGATGTCATGAGCAGTGCGAACACGTACCTGATGATTGTGACGGCATCCATTCCGTTTATTGCACTGTATAATGGTGGCGCGGCGATTTTCCGAGCGATGGGAAATTCCAAGGTATCTATGCAGGTGTCCATTGTAATGAATGTGATTAATGTTGCAGGAAACGCCATTTTAATCTATGGATTTCACAGAGGGACAGAAGGCGTTGCAATACCTACCTTGGTATCCAGAATGGTGGCGGCAATACTGATTTTGGGATTATTGTGTAATCAGACGAGAGTACTCCATCTAGAGAAAACACTACGTTATCACCTGAATGGCTCTATGGTAAAACGAATTTTAAATATCGGTGTTCCAAACGGGTTGGAGAACAGCATGTTCCAGCTTGGGAAAATATTAGTGTTAAGCCTTGTGTCCACATTCGGCACATCGGCAATTGCGGCAAATGCAGTGTCAAATGCAGTGGCGTTATTTCAGATACTTCCGGGGATGGCGATTTCCCTTGCGGTTACTACGGTTATTTCCAGATGTGTCGGTGCAGGTGACTATGAGCAGGCCAAATATTACACAAGAAAACTTTTGAAAATTACTTATTGCTGTATGGCGGTCACCGTCGCGCTTATATTCGCAGTCCTTCCCCTTATTATGAAGGTGTATAATCTGTCGGCAGGGACATCAGCAGAGTCAGAGAAAATTCTACTATTTCACGGTTGTTCGGCAATTTTAGTGTGGCCGATTGCATTTAATCTTCCGGCGGTGTTTCGAGCATCTGGAGATGTGCGTTACAGTATGATTACCTCCATCGTATCGATGTGGATTTTCCGAATTGCATTTAGTTATATACTTGGGAAATACATGGACATTGGTGTGTTCGGTGTATGGATTGCAATGATCATTGACTGGTGTTTCCGTGCAATTTTGTTTGTGTATCGTTATTTTAGCGGGAAATGGCAGGGCAGAAGTGCAGTATAGAAAGAATTAACCGATAAGGACTTGTAAATCAAACAAAGCTCTTATATAATAAATCTATTCATTAAAAAGTAGGAGGATATTTTTGTGAAGAACGAAACGGTCATCGTCCTTGACTTTGGGGGACAATACAATCAATTAATTGCAAGACGTGTCAGAGAATGTAATGTATATTGCGAAATATATTCTTACAAGAAAAATCTGGAAGAAATTAAAGCGATGAATCCAAAAGGAATCATTTTGACAGGCGGCCCTAACAGTGCGTATGAGGCGGATTCACCGACATACGATAAAGAATTGTTCGAGCTTGGAATACCGGTGCTTGGGATTTGTTACGGTTCACAGCTGATGATGCATCTATTGGGCGGAACAGTAGAGAAGGCTCCGGTTCGTGAGTATGGAAAGATTGAAGTGATAGTGGATACAACATCCCAATTGTTTACAGATATTTCCGAGAAGACAATCTGCTGGATGAGTCATAACGACTATATTTCAAAAGCGGCACCGGGATTTGATATCATTGCGCACACGGCAGACTGTCCGGTGGCAGCAGTACAGAACGTAGAGAAAAAATTATATGCAACACAATTCCATCCGGAAGTACTTCACACACAGGAAGGAAAGAAGATGCTTTCTAACTTCGTATATAATGTATGTGGCTGCTCAGGTGACTGGAAGATGGATTCTTTCGTGGAAAACTCAATCAAAGCAATTCGCGAGAAAGTAGGAGACGGGAAAGTGCTCTGCGCACTGTCTGGCGGTGTGGATTCCTCTGTGGCAGCAGTTATGCTTTCCAAGGCAGTTGGCTCGCAGCTTACCTGTGTGTTCGTAGATCACGGACTTCTCCGCAAAAACGAAGGGGATGAAGTAGAGGCGATTTTCGGACCGGAAGGAAACTACGAGTTGAACTTCATCCGCGTCAATGCACAGGAGCGTTTTTATGCAAAATTAAAAGGCGTGGAAGATCCGGAAGCAAAACGTAAAATCATCGGAGAAGAGTTCATTCGTGTATTTGAAGAAGAGGCGAAAAAAATCGGAGCAGTAGATTTCCTTGTACAGGGAACGATTTATCCGGATATCGTAGAGAGCGGACTTGGCGGTGAATCAGCAGTCATCAAATCTCACCACAACGTAGGTGGACTTCCTGACTACGTAGATTTCAAAGAGATCATCGAACCACTTCGCGATCTATTTAAAGACGAAGTGCGTAAAGCCGGATTGGAACTTGGAATTCCGGAATACCTTGTATTCAGACAACCATTCCCAGGACCGGGACTCGGTGTTCGTATCATTGGAGAAGTCAATGCGGAGAAAGTGAAGATCGTACAAGACGCAGATGCGATCTACCGTGAGGAGCTGGAAAAAGCAAGCGTGGCAAAAGATATTGGACAATACTTTGCAGCGTTGACAAACATGCGCTCTGTAGGCTGCATGGGTGATGAGAGAACATACGATTACGCAGTTGCGCTTAGAGCGGTTACAACGGTGGACTTTATGACAGCGGAATCCGCAGAGATTCCTTGGGAAGTGCTTGGAAAAGTTATGAACCGAATTGTGAATGAAGTGGATCATGTGAATCGAGTACTGTATGATATTACAAGTAAACCACCAGGAACGATAGAGTTTGAATAAATCGAGTTGCTTAAAAAAGCCAGTGTTTATGCGGGTTTCAGCGATTTCG
>OGUD01000239.1_pt1 | contig 54988 bp, 46 predicted proteins | sample 1573671 | NCBI WGS metagenome assembly OGUD01 (sample SAMEA2582065, study PRJEB24529) | metagenome | biome: Human gut stool | place: China | collected 2011 | reverse complement strand
GGATTTTTTTTCTTCCTCCTGTTCATCTAATAAGTCATCAAGTTCGTCTGCCATATTAATCCTCCTGTTCAAAACGGAAGCTTACAAGCTCATCAATCTCTTTTTTCTCCTGGTCACTAAGTTCCTGAAGAAATTCTTCATAAGCCTTCTCCCTGAGTTTTTCCTGAATTTTGCGTTCCTTCATAACTTCACCCAAACGCTTCTGTGCCGCTTCAAGATTAAGCGAAGCCACTTTAACTTCCACGAGCTGTTTCTTAATCAGATTTTTTGACAGCTCAATGGCATTTTTACATATATTAATCTGTAGTACATTTATATTTCCTGACAACTGCTGTCTATATGCCTCTTCATAGGATTTTTTCTGTTCAAACAGATTATCAAGTTTTTGTTCTTCCTGACTCAGCTTCATTCTGGCTGCTGCATAAGAGTTTTTAGCCTGAATTTCAAGCTTATTTTTAATATCAAGAATATTTTGCATTCTATAAATAAACTTTGCCATATGCCGCCTCCAGATTCACTTCAACCGGCTTTCTGATAGCCGGACTTTCAAATTACTATTTAAAAATATCATTCAAAAGCTGTATTTCCTGTGAGAATTCATATCTGTCATCGACACCCTGAAGCAGGAAATTGTTAACCGCTTCATGTTTTTCTATTGCGTAATCAATTTCCTTGTTGGAGCCTTTCTTATACGCCCCGATATTTATCAGGTCTTCCGCTTCATTATATGTTGCAAGGACATTCTTGAGTCTTCCCGCAACTGCCTTATGCTCTTTATTTACTATCTGGCTCATTACTCGCGATATACTCATAAGCACATCGATGGCAGGATAATGATTCTTATTTGCCAGCTTACGGTTAAGCATTATATGTCCATCAAGAATACTTCTCGCTGTATCAGTTATCGGTTCATTGAAATCATCTCCGTCTACAAGTACAGTATATAATCCTGTAATAGACCCTCTGCTGCTCATTCCTGCCCGCTCTAACAGCTTAGGCAGCTCACTGTAAACGCTAGGTGGATATCCCCTTGTAACAGGTGGTTCGCCCGATGCAAGACCTATCTCTCTCTGTGCCATCGAAAAACGTGTCAAGGAATCCATCATCAGCAGTACATCCTTGCCCTGATCTCTAAAATATTCCGCAATAGCTGTCGCTGTCTTTGCAGCCTTATTACGTATAAGTGCCGGTTTATCTGACGTTGCTACAACAAGGATACTTCTTTTCATTCCCTCTTCACCAAGATCTCTCTCGATAAACTCTCTTACCTCTCTGCCTCGCTCACCTATAAGTGCAATTACATTTATGTCTGCCTTTGTGTTACGTGCAAACATTCCCAAAAGAGTACTTTTTCCGACACCGCTTCCGGCAAAGATTCCGATACGCTGTCCTTTTCCAACAGTTATAAGTCCGTCAACAGCCTTTACTCCCAACGGAAGAACCTCGGAAATAATCTCTCTTTCCATAGGGTCAGGCGGCGCCGCCTCACACGGATATTCCGCATCATAATGTATTGTACTTCCATCTGAAGGATTTCCAAGACCGTCAAGTGTCTTGCCAAGCAGCTCCGAACCAACTTTTATCATAAGTGGCTTTCCTGTATTCTCTACAGTACATCCCGGAGCTATACCATCAACGGCTTCAAATGGCATCAGAAGTATTCTATTGTCTTTAAACCCGACAACCTCCGCATATATTACTCTATCCGGATTGTCTCTTGGTATTATACGGCACAAATCATTCAATCGTGCATCAGGTCCAATCGACTCAATACTTAATCCGACCACCTTAGAAACACGCCCAAGCTTTTTATAATATGTTTTATCAATAAGTCTTGTATACTTTTCCAAATCTATATCTGTATCTGTAAGCACAATTTCTATCTCCTGACAGATGTATTTTGTTTTACAAAATTATCATTGATTATCCATGCAGCTTAATAACCTGATATCATGTATCAAATTATCAAGCTGAACATCCAGACTGCAATCAAATACTCCGCTATCTGTTTCTATCAGACATTCATTTCTATTCAATGTTGAATCTTCTGATATCTCAATATGTATGTCACCCGATACAGCGCCGTTTATCAAATGCTGGTTATTAATTGTAAATCTGTAATCAGCCGGTGATACATGTATATTAAATTCTTTGCTGTTTTCTGTATTTCCCATAACGGAATTGATAAGATATATTATCATATCTTTCTTATCTTCTGCGACAGTGTGTGTCACATTTGAAAACACATTTATAAATGTATCAACTAACATCGGCTCAATCTTTTTTATCTTAGCCTGATATTCATCTTCAAGCTGTTGTCTTTTTGCGGCGTACTCGTTATCAAGCTGCTGCTTTTTTTCCTCAATATCAGACTCTGCCTTTTTAAGGCCCTGCTCATAGCCTTCATTCTTCATAATCTCTATGAAATTTTCAGCTTCACGATGTGCCTGTGCTACAATTTCTTCAGCCTCATGTCTTGCATTGTCAAGGATCTCCTGTGTCTGAACGGAAATCTCTTCCTGTGCAGCCGCCTCTTCATCCGGCTCAGTCAGTTCTTCAACAACCTGTGCACTAAGACCACTCACAAAACCATCTGCATCGGGAGGATTCGGTGTTATGACGCTTGTAGCGACTATATTCTTCTTGATACTGTTAATCTTATCAATCACTTTCTGGTTCGAATCAATAATATAATTGTCTGCATTTTTCACTACAAAGCTATTATATTTTAACAGATTAGACAACTATCTCGTCACCTCCGCCTCTTGCAATTACAATCTCACCTGCATCTTCAAGCTTTCTGATGTTATTAACAATCTTCTGCTGTGCTTCCTCAACATCCTTAAGACGAACAGGTCCCATAAAGTCCATATCCTCTTTTATCATAGCAGCAAGACGCTTTGAAAGGTTTCTGAAAATAACATTCTGAACCTCCTCATTGGCATTCTTGAGGGCAACTGCAATATCATTGTTCTCAATATCACGCAACACTCTCTGAATAGCTCTGTCGTCGAGTGAGAGAATATCCTCGAATACGAACATCTTCTTTCTGATCTCGTCTGCAAGCTCTGGATCCTCGACTTCGAGTGTTTCCACAATATGCTTTTCTGTTCCTCTGTCAACTGCATTGAGGATATCAACGATAGCATCAACACCACCGACAATTGTGTAATCCTGATTAACAAGCGAAGCAAGCTTACGCTCTAATACGCCCTCAACCTCCTTGATAACATCCGGTGATGTTCTATCCATCTGTGCAATTCTACGTGCAACTTCTGCCTGTTTATCAGGTGGAAGTGCAGAAATTACCATTGATGACTGTGCCGGCGAGAGATATGATAAAATAAGTGCTATAGTCTGTGGATGCTCATCCTGTATGAAGTTAAGCAGCTGTGCAGGATCTGTCTTTCTCACGAACTCGAAAGGACGTACCTGAAGGCTCGCTGTAAGCTTTCCGATGACTTCCTTGGCGCGGTCTGAGCCAAGTGCCTTTTCAAGAAGATCCTTGGCATATCCAATACCACCCTCTGCGATATACTGCTGGGCGAGACATACTTCATAAAATTCATTTAGTACTTCTTCCTTAGTTCCCGGCGACACACTGTTAGTGTTGGCAATCTCAAGTGTAAGCTGTTCAATCTCATCATCATGAAGATGCTTAAATATCTGTGATGACATCTCAGGTCCTAAGGCAATCAGCAAAACTGCTGCCTTCTGGACTCCGTCTAATCCATTTTTCTTTGCTGCCATATTAACTCCATTCCGAAGTGCACTATACTGCACTTCCATTAATTCTGAGTAAAGCAGACATTCACAATTCCGACTTGCTGCCTGCTCATGAATGCTGGATATTTATACAACCAGCTTTTAGTCAAAATATAATCAATCCCAGCCATCGTTGAGCCAGTTTCGAAGAAGCATTGCAACTGCTTCCGGATTTTCCTGAACAAATTTTTCGATAGCTTTTCGTGCTTCAGACTTATCCTGAAGATCAATTTCTTCAAGTGGTGTCTGCTTTTCTCTTGTAGATGCAAGCATATCTTCAACCGAAAGCTCCGGCTCTGTCTCCTCGACAGTTACAGGTCTCGCACTTCTGAATACAACAAATGCAAGAAGTGCCACTATAAGTACCGCTAACACAATCTGAATTATAAATGATGTAGGAGTACTCTTTTCCGGTGTGTCAAGGAATACATATTTCATATTAGCTGATATGGCAATATTGTTAGCCGATATACCTGTACCATTGGCTATAAGCTGTGCCAGATCCTGCTCAACGTCAATCGAAACAGGCGAACTGTTTGCAAGCTTATACTCATCATATGTCATATCGCCAAGCAGCCCCTGAGTTCTTAAATCTTCCTCAGACACAACCTCATATCTTGTCAATATTATTGAAAGTGAAGATTCAGCAAACTTAATGGATGCTGCAGTCTTCTCTGTAGTTGTATACTTGCTGTTCTGAAGCCAGTCAATCTGTGTGAGCGAATACTCACCGTTAGTACCTGTTCCCTGCTCAACATCATAGCCTGTATTGTCATCATTCGACTCTGTTCCTGCTGTACCGCCTGCTGTAACGCCATTTGTGCTGTTGACTTCATAGCTTGTGCTTCTAAGTCCTTCCTCAGAACCATCAGGAATTGTATACTCCTGTGCTACTTCAGTCACTACATCATTATCAAATACAAGATTGACCATAACTTCTGCATCTGAATAATTCTGTGTCGCAAGTGCAAGCTTCTTAACTTCCACTTCAAGGTTAGTCTTCTGCTCACGCTGGAACTTATATTGTGTTGTCGAATTAGATAGCGCAGACGAATCCTTTATTCCTGAATATAAAAGCTGTCCTTTGTCATCCATGACAACTACATTATTTGTATTCTGACTTCCGACATTGTTGGCAAGCATAAGACCGATAGCTTCTGTCGTGTCATCATCAAGTGTCTTGCTTGTCACAAGCACTGCCGTTATATATGCATCCTTATTCTCATCAAATATTGATGATGTGTCCTGAAATTTAATTGTGACCTGTGCGCTCTTTATTCCGTCTATCTTAGTAAGCTGTGCAGCAAATTTTTTCTCAAGCTGTTCAGCATAGAGTATTTCCTTGTCGCTCTGTGTCTGTGAAAAGCTGCCTGTTAAAACATCGCTGTATGAGTAACCTGATGAAGCAATATTATTTGAGCCAAGCACAAGCTGTGCCTCTATTTCATCATTCTTATTAATTATAATCTCAAAATTCGAGCCGACTGTACAAGAAATATTATTGCTTGTAAGAAGCTCTCTTACCTCCGTTGCTTCCGAAGCGGTTGAACAGTAACGCACTACAACCGTCTGTGGCTGCGCCAAAACAATTCCGAGAATCACAATCGCAATAATTGCCACTAACACTGAGGATATAAATATTGTTTTCTGTTTTTTACTGTATTTGTTCCAAAATTCCTTTATCTTGTCAAGGTATTTTTTTACTATATCCGGCATATGTGTTCTCCTGTATCACTAGTTATCTTTTTAAATCTTAAATCTGAATCTGCATAATCTCCTTATATGCGTCCAAAATTCCATTTTTTACTGCAACAGTGTACTGAAGTGCCAAATTAGCTTTCTCTTCTATTATGCTAAGTTCATGAGTGCTTGTAAGCTTTCCCATTGCATAATCTATCTCAGCCTGCTGTGCCTGCTGTATATATCCATTTGTACCTGAAATAAGATTTACCGCAGCCTGGTATAACTCATCAAAGCTTCCAGAATCTTTTGCCTTTGTAGTCTTAGAATCAGCAATCTGATTAGTAATATAATCTGTTGATACACCTGATAATATATTAATCGATGACATATGTATTCCTCACTTTTCCTCTACAATATATTTTACTTACCTATCTGAAGTCCCTTTGATGCCATGCTCTTTGATGCCTCGAATGCTGTCGCATTCGCCTCATAGGAACGAGAAGCATCAATAAGATCTGTCATCTCTGTAATAATATTGACATTAGGATATGTAACATATCCATTCTCGTCAGCATCAGGATGTGACGGATCATACACAAGCTCCATTGGTGTATCTGTATCATTTACAATAGCAGTTGCCTTAACTCCATTGCCGACTCCGCTTCTTGTTGCATCAAAAATCTCGCTGAATGTGCGGATACCGTAATTATTTCCTTTTTCATTGAGTACAACATTCTTACGAACATAAGCTCCGCCGTCATCTGTTCTTGTAGTCTTGACATTGGCAATGTTCTCTGAGATAACATCCATCCTTAATCTCTGTGCACTCATTCCAGATGATGCTATATTAAATGAACTGAATAATGACATGATTAACCTCCCTGTTTTTACTTAGACAGAACAGCCTTCATTCTCTCAAATTCGCTGTTAAGACCTTCTATAATTCCATCATACATAAGCTGATTAGATGCAAGCTCTGCCTCTTCAACATCAATATCAACATTGTTACCATCAAGTCTTGTCGACAGCTGCGAATGATCTGTATACACATAAGGCTTAAGCTTTTTATAATCAACATTTGCCACCTTTTTGTCGAGTGTTGAGCTTGTCTTTCCCTGCCTTCCAATCTCATTCTGTAAAAGTGTCTCAAATACCATATCCTGTCTCTTGAAGCCCGGCGTATCGACATTAGCGATATTGTTATTTAGCACTTCATTTCTCGTCCATGCCGCATCTGCTGCCGAAGACAGCACATTGACATATCCAAATGCTCCTGAATCAAACATCCTACATTCTCCTTTATGATAACAATTTCATCAAAAATACCCATAAAACCACATTCTTCTTATCAATTATACGGCATTAGATAAAAAAAACAAGCTTTTTTTACAATATCTTGCATTTTTTTATTAGGAAAAATAATGCGCTGCCCCATACGGAACAGCGCATCTTTGCATGAGATAATCCGGCACTCATTCAGTGAGGTCAATCTTTTTCAACTCATCAAATACAACATCATTAAGTACTTTAATATACGTTCCCTTCATTCCGGATGACCTCGACTCTATAACTCCTGCACTCTCAAACTTTCTAAGTGCATTTACGATTACCGAGCGGGTTATTCCCACTCTGTCTGCAATCTTGCTTGCAACAAGTATTCCTTCATTGCCATCAAGCTCTTCAAATATATGCTTAATCGCTTCAAGCTCTGAAAATGACAACGTGCTTATCGCTGACTTGACAATATGAATCTTTCTTGTCTCTTCTGCATTCTCTTCATTGACAGAACGCATCATCTCAAGTCCTACAACAGTTGTACCGTACTCACAGAGTATGATATCGTCTATATCATATTGACTGTCACACTTGTACATAAAAAGCGTTCCGAGGCGCTCTCCCGCAATATCTATAGGAGCAATTATAGCCTGATATTTTTTTGCATCGCCTCTTCCAAAACCCAGCGTCTCAAGATTAACATTCTCTTTTGTAGAAAGGACACTTAACAGACGCTCGTTAAGCATATGATCGATAAACTCACCAACTTCATCACCAATCAACTCCTTAATTTCTTCAACGCCATCACACAGGCTGCTTCCTAACACCTTACCCTTCTTACTTATAACAAGAGTATTAGACATCAATATCTCGCTAAGTACCTGACATATGTCGTTGAAAACTACCTTGTGCGAATTATTGTTGTGCAATAGCTTATTGATTTTTCTTGTCTTATCAAGCAACTGAACACTCATCTGTGCAACCACCCTTTCCATATAAATCTAAAATCTAATCCACTATCCTATATTGTTTCCATTAAGAAAGAATTCTGCTTTGCAGAACTCTCCGCCTGCCGCATGCCGCCTAAGCGGCAAATTTTCGTTCCACCGCGGTTCGTTACTGCCCGTAAGGTTTTTATATAATAGAGAATCTCAACAAAATTTCCTAATATAAAAAACTTAGCAAATAGAATATTGGTTCTACTTGCTAAGTTTAGCATAAATATTTTGAATATACAATAGTTTTTGTAGATTTTTTTGTGAATAGTCTGAATAATTATTATAATTCTTAATATTTAATCATTTTTATATCGCTTAACACTGTATATACTGCTCTCGATGCAGCTATAGATACACAGTGAGAGAAACTTTTATGCTTTCTCCTGCGTTTCCTTTCTGTCCATCACAAAACCGCAATGTTCATCGGCACACACAAGCTTATTTCCCTTTTCAACCATATAACCGCCGCATTCAGGACATTTTATGCTTGACGGCTTCTGCCATGACATAAAATCGCAATCCGGGAAGCCTTCACAGCCAAAATATTTTCTGCCTTTCTTTGTCTTGCGGATTACAATGTCCTTTCCACACTTAGGGCATGCAATTCCTATCTTTTCAAGATACGGCTTCGTATTTCTGCATTCCGGAAATCCCGGACACGCAAGGAACTTTCCATGAGGACCGTATTTGATAACCATCATTCTTCCGCACACATCACATGGAATATCCGTAACTTCATCCTCTATCTTGACTTCCTCAAGCTCCTTCTCTGCGTTCTTCACTGCCTCGTCAAGATCAGGATAGAAATTTCTCACAATTGTTTTCCACTGTATGCTTCCATCCGCAACACCGTCAAGAAGTGACTCCATATTGGCTGTGAAATTCACATCGACAATAACAGGAAACGCCTTCATCATAATGGAATTGACTGCCTCACCAAGCTCTGTCACATACAGATTCTTATTTTCCTTGGCGACATATCTTCTGTTGATTATAGTCGTTATTGTAGGTGCATAGGTACTAGGTCTTCCGATCCCAAGCTCTTCAAGTGTTCTTACAAGAGTTGCCTCTGTATAGTGTGCAGGAGGCTGTGTAAAATGCTGCTTGCTTTCCATGTCTTCGAGTGTAATCACGCTGTCTGTGCTCAGATTACCAACCATTGAGTTGTTTTCTTCCTTTTCGTCATCAGCTTCTGCGTATACAGACATAAAACCGTCAAACGCAATTCTTGATGCGGATGCGGAAAAATGATGATTATTAACCCTTATCTTTGCAGTCGTCGTTTCATATCTGGCAGGCTGCATGCGGCTCGCAACGAATCTCTTCCATATAAGCTGATACAGACGGAACTGGTCACGCTGAAGTGATTCCTTAACCTTAACCGGAGTAAGCTCTATATCCGTAGGTCTTATTGCCTCATGCGCATCCTGAATCTTCTTGTCATTTTCTTTTTTGTTATCAATAGGAGCGTAATAATCCACCCCATAATTATCTTTTATATATTCCCTGGCTGAAAGGTCTGCCTCAGCAGCAACTCTGGTAGAATCTGTTCTAAGATATGTGATGATACCTATCGTTCCATGTCCTTCTATGTCAACACCTTCATACAGCTGCTGTGCAATACGCATTGTCTTCTGGGTTGAAAAATTAAGTGCCTTGGCTGCCTCCTGCTGAAGTGTACTTGTTGTAAAAGGAAGTGGTGCCTTTCTTATTCTGTCACTTGTCTTTACTTCTGTAACAGCAGCGCTTCCATTCTTAATCCCGGCAATAATCTCATCCTTCTCCGCCTCATTATGGATAACCGCATTTCCACTGTCATCTCCTGTGTATTTTGCTGTAAGAAGCTTCTTTTCACCTTTTACTTTAAAAATGCCATCTATTGTCCAATACTCTTCAGGGATGAATGCATTTATCTCTGCTTCACGGTCACATATGATTCTAAGTGCAACAGACTGTACACGTCCGGCACTAAGCCCTCTCTTAACCTTCTCCCACAAAACAGGACTAATGCGGTAACCAACCATACGGTCAAGTATTCTTCTCGACTGCTGTGCATCAACAAGGTTCATGTCAAGCTTTCTTGGCTCCTTAATTGATGCCTTGACAGCATTCTTGGTAATTTCATTAAAGCTTATTCTGTTAATATCCTTGTCATCAATCTTAAGTGCCTGTGCAAGATGCCACGAAATAGCTTCTCCTTCGCGGTCAGGGTCGGTTGCAAGATATACTTTATCTGCCTTTTTTACCTCTCTGCGAAGATGTGCAAGAATATCCCCCTTACCTCTTATTGTAATATATTTTGGTTCAAAGTCATGTTCCGTATCTATTCCCAGCGTACTCTTAGGCAAATCACGAACATGGCCCTGTGATGCAACCACTTCATAATTAGAACCAAGAAATTTCTTGATGGTCTTCACCTTTGCCGGGGACTCAACGATTACAAGATATTTTGCCATGACAACTCCTCCAGTTATTATTTCCCGCGCACGTACATACCTCCAATCCGCTTTGCCATGCCTGCCAGCTCAAGCCTGACAAGACATGCCGCCGCTTCATCCGGTCCGATTCCGCTTTTGCGGACTAAATCATCGATACTCTGCGGGCTAAAATCTAGATGACTATACAACATTTTCTCCGGCTTTGCAAGTTCAATTTGTGATTTTTTTAAATTAACAGACATTTTTTGCGTATCTGACAAGCCTAATTCAAACAGAATATCATCCATACAGGATATAATTCCGGCTCCCTGGTGTATCAGCTTGTTGCAGCCTTCACTGAGCCTGTCCGTCACTCTTCCCGGCAATGCCATAACTGTCCTGCCCTGCTCTAACGCATGATCTGCCGTAATGAGTGAACCACTCTTAATTCCGGCTTCAACAACTATCACAACATCCGAAAGACCGCTTATAATGCGGTTTCTCATAGGAAAAAATCCGGGCGAGGGCTTCATATCCGGCGGATACTCCGAGATAATCCCTCCGCCCTTTTCTATTATTTCGTCATAAGTAAACCTGTTCTCTGAAGGATAACAATGATTAATGCCGCTTCCAAACACAGCAAATGTCCTTCCTCCATCTAAAGCAAGACTTCCATTATGTGACGCTGTATCAATCCCTCTTGCAAAGCCGCTTATCACCTGCACTCCACGGACTGCCAGCTGTCCTGATATTTCCTTAGCCATGCTTCTTCCATATTCGCTGCATGCTCTTGCCCCGACAACAGCCACCGATTTCTTCGCAGAATCCGGAAGGTTTCCGCGGTAATATAGTATGTACGGTGCATCGAAAATATCCCTGAGTTTTTCAGGATAATCTGCCGAGTCAATAGATGCTATATTCACATCCGATGACAAAAGCTCCATATATTTCATTGCAAGCCTGTCTTTCAGCTCCCTGTCAAAAAAGACTTCCATATCCTTCTTATCAAATCTGACACCCGCACCGGCAAATATATTCTTTAGAAGCTCTTCACCCTTATCATGTCCGATACTATCCTCAAGTCTATATAAGTCCGATACACTATCCACAGCATTTTTTAAAACAGCCAGCTTTCTATAGCCAAATCCCGGAAGATTAGTAAGCCAGTGCCATTCCTTTATATTTGCCACACTATATTCTTCTTCCCTCTTGTTCATATCTTTAATCATTCCTCATCTCCCCTGTCTTTTACTCTGTAGCTTAGTGCTTCAAGGATATGACATTGCATTACATCCTTCTCACCATCTATATCAGCCAGAGTTCTTGCAACTTTAAGTATCTTATAATATGCTCTTGCACTCAATCCATATACTTCATACGCTTCCTTTACAAGCTTCTCAGATGCAGCATCAAGTTTACAAAATCTTTTAATCTCATCGTTTGTCATTCTGCTGTTGTATCGTCCTTCGCCAAGTCTGCCCTGTTGTATCTGCCATACTCTCTCTACTATTTTTCGCATCTTTGTACTGTCAGAGCATAGTGCGCTGTCATTCCTGCCGCCACTGCTCGTACTATTGTTCATGCATTCGGTTGCAGCCTTCCCAGTAAGCTCATCAAAGCTCACTCTCTGCAACGCAATAGATATGTCAATTCTATCGATAATCGGTCTGCTTATACGTCCGTAATGTCTGTTGACATCCCATGATGTGCATCTGCATCTGCTTCTGTCAGGATAGAAACCGCATGCACATGGGTTCATCGCACTTGCAAGCATAAAATCAGCCGGAAGTTCATATGAGCCGGTCATTCTGTTAATCATTATCTTCCCTGTTTCTAATGGTTCACGCAGCTGTTCTATAACTTTCGTATCAAAACGTGTCAGCTCATCAAGAAAAAGCACACCCTTTGAAGCGAGCGATACCTCTCCCGGCTCAACAAACCTGCCACCGCCAATAAGAGCAGCCGATGTAATTGAATGGTGTGGTGCCCTGAATGGTCTGACATTCATGCTGCTAATATCACTAAGTTTTCCTGCTACACTGTAAAGACATGCAAGCTCTAGCTGTTCCGTCTCCGACATGCCCGGCATAATTGTCGGAATGCGCGACACAAGCATTGTCTTTCCCGCTCCCGGCGGACCCATAAGAAGAATATTGTGCCGTCCTGCAACAGCTGTGAGTATCGCCTTCTTCGCATATTCCTGACCATAAATATCAGAATAATCCAGCTGCTTATTGTCAGGTATTATATCATTATCTTTACTGTGTGATACATCACTATATTCATCCAAAGCATTGTACATTTTATCTTTTTGAGTTTTCTCTTCCACCAGCTCCGTCAAATGCCCCACCGGAATTATCTCCAGCCCCGAAACCATAAGTGCTTCCCGATAATTCTCCATGGGCACTATACATCCGCTGCAGCCATTCTTCTTGGCTGCAACGACTACGGACAAAACACCTCTCACGCCTATCACCGCACCATCAAGTCCAAGCTCTCCTATTACTATTTTTCCGTGAAGCTTATTCTCAGGTATTATGCCTATCTCTTCTAAAATTGCACATGCAACAGCCAGGTCAAAGCTTGTACCTTCCTTTCTTAATGCCGCCGGAGCTATATTGATTGTCACTCTTCCCTGAGGGAAAGGGTACCCGCATTTTTTTATTGCAACTCTGATTCGCTCTCTGCCATCCTTTACAGAACCCGCCAGATTTCCTGTCATCTCTATATCCGGAAGTCCTCCCGACACATCTGCCTCCACTTCTAACAGCGTGGCACCCATAGCCGTAACCATCGCACAGCCAACCTTACTCACCATATGCACTTCCTCCATATTATTATTTTTCCGATATGCTTTTGCAAAACTCAATTTTCATTGATTTGTCCGATTTCAACAATGTAATACATAAACGGAATATTGCTGATAAATCTGCATAATGTCTTTAATTAACGTTGGAAATAAAAGCATGAACTTCTAAATTGAAAAATCGAAAATATCCCAAGAATTATGTTTGAATAATAGAACCCTGCTTTGTGTCTAATATAGCACTTAGTATGACTGCTGACAATAAAAAAATAACAAAACGCCAAAAATCGAATATATTTTAAACTGGCAGTTAATATAAAAGTTCTTGATGCTGATAGGACTATTAATATAAGCTAATTTCTTATATTAATATACATGCATAAGCTTTTCATGTCTTATGCAGTCATCAATCTGCAATCGTTAGTTTTAAAAAAATTTCCTGATTATAAAGAATGTGCAGTTCAGATTAAATCCAAACTGCACATTCCCATAGTCATAACTATTTTGTTAAGAATCAATCAAGATAATACAAGCTCTGCAAATTAAGCTTCAAATCCGCGGTTCCGGCTTCATCTGAGTGTCTTCCCTCCGCCTCAAAAGCGAATACACTGCTTAATGTCTTTATATCTAATTTTTTATAATAGAAATAATAGAGCCTATCACTGTTAAGCTTCTTAAAATAGTAATCTCCTCCATCGCCGGCTATATGTACATTATCCGCCGGCTCATCAGCAGAAGCTTCCCCGGTCCATATTTCAGTTATGTAGCCTTTGCTTCCATCCTTCTTTATATACGAGATACTTACATCCATATCATCAGAAAAGCTTACATCCCAAGGTCTGAAATATATGCGGACATAATCAGCATATTCATCCGGTACATCAATAGAAAACTCAGAACCACTATCTTTTTCTACATTCAGCTCATAAGCAGATGTCTGACCTGCCCCGATGCTCGATGCCATATTTGCTTTTTCAACAGTGATAACAGGCGGTTCTCCATTTCCCTCCAGATTGAGATTAAGAACAGCCGCATTAAAATCAGTATAATAAATATTTGTCACATTGAACAAAAACTCATCGCTTAAGTCCGCTACTATATCGGATTTCTTATAAAGGAAATAATACAGCTTTTCACTTCTAAGACCGACATAATACGAATCTGATTCTTTCGCAGCATGGAGAGTATCTGCCTCCTCAAGATAATCAGCTTCAGCACTCCATATCTCTTTTACAAATTCCCTGTTTCCGTCCTTATCATTGTATGAAATATTGACATCTATATTCTTCGAACCATCGTTGCTCCTAGGTATGAAATATATACGAATATAATCCTTCTCTTCGGTGTTTTCACCCGGTAAATTAATCGTATATTCCCTGTCTTCGGCAAGAACTTCCAATTCAGAATCACTGTCCTTTGGTTTGGCATCATCTGCTAAATATGCCTTCTCAACGCTGATGTCAGGTTCCTTGCTCTGACGTTTTACATCCATTATGCCCAATATATATCTGACAGCATCTGACGAATCCGCCTTTCCCGACTCATAATCAACTTTTACCTGATTAGCACCCGAATTATCATTTTCTATGCTTGTATCCAGGGCATCTCTGAATTCCTTAAATCTGTAATCTCCATTTGACAGTTTGGAATTATCTGAATTGATTGTTCCTCCGACATAATTCATTGCAACACTGTTATCACCTGGATAAGCATATACATGATTTCTGACTGACTGCTTATAATTAGTTATGTGCTCGCCGACACTTCCATATTTTTCCCAGTTGTCATCGTCATCTGCATACCTATATAAAATATGTGTCTTATACTGATAATCATCCTTATATTTCTCATAATATTCTTTGTCTATCATCTGTAAAGAATAAAATGACCAGTATTTTGACGCATCCCCGGTCTGATAGCTGCTATCAAACACCAGTGAAAAATTGTCTTCCCCTGTTTTTATAAGCCCTCTATCAACAAAATACTCCTTAATCATATCAGGATTCAGCGTTGTAAGCATAAGACACAACTTAAAGAAGTTACAGCTGCTTGCTGCTCCCTGTGCCACATTCTGCACTAATCCGGTGTCAAACATATCCCATGTATAGACCTTTAAATCAAATGCTGATTTATTTTTCGTCTTATCTGTCACAACATACCCTATATTAAACAATCTGTCATCAAGTATCACTGCCGCATAGTTTTCCTCTGAAGCAATCCTGCTAAATATCTTTAACACTGCTTCAGCAGATATATCATTTGTCTCAAAATCATTCATATTATATACAGTCTTATCCGAGGTATGCCCTAACCTGTTTGCCGGCTCTCCGTCAATGGTTTTCTTCCAGTACGTGGATGCCGCATTGTGCTCCTGAGGTGAAATGTATATAAGATCTGCATAATCTATCCAGTCAGTCTGTTTGTTAAGTTCATCAGGTGTTATTGTCTTTATCACGCATGAATAATTAGATGCTTTGAGATATTCATATTTATTCCAATATTTAACTTCATCTCCAAGCCTAAGCAGAGTATCCCTGATAAAATTCTCTTTGTTCTCATATTTCTTGTAATACCAGCTTAAATTGACAACAGGCTCCCCTATATTATCGGCGAGGACACCTGTATAGTTCTCATTCTTATTAAAGCTCTGACGGGTCGTATATATTCTCTCATTATATGTTCCCAATGCACTTGAAGCGCTGTCGTTAAACTGTATCCCTGCCTCTGTATACTCATCCATCTCAAATGAATTCACAGTATGCCAGATGTATTCGCCATTTCCTTTTCCCTTATTTACAAAACTATCACCCTCTACAGAAAAATATCCCTTGCCTTTTCCAACATATTGATAATATCCTTTGTGAGTCCTAGTTGTTCCCGGCCAGCCCCAATCCTTTAACTTATTATTCCATTCTTCAAAAGTCATGCTGTAATTGCTAAAGGTTCCCTCCGGTTCATCCATAAAAAAATATGTATCACCGCCTGCCGTTATCCAATTAGCTGTATTAAGTGTCTGTGTAATCTGCAATATGTCAAAGCTGTATACCGCATTCTCCACTCTTATCGGTTCACAGCCTCCGACAAGATATCCGAATTCGCCGCATTCCTCCGCCTGAACTATTTCAATAATCAGAAAAGGTCTTTCCGGCGTTCCTCGCGTAAGAGAAGTAAAATCAGCATTGCCATATTGCGGCAGCTCTTCAATGTTATCAAGTACCGCTCTTATAACATCATCTCTCCCGGAGTTATTCTTAAGCCCTGCTTCAAATGCTCTTTCAAGACTCTTATTGACAATGTTATTGTTTCCCGGATTATATGCCTGAACCGGCTGTGTCGGGATATATGTCACAGCTGTCACAGCAGACATCAGGGCTGCAATAACTTTTTTCACATTTTTTTTAAGAAAATTCATATTTTTCATAATCATCACCCCACTTTCCTTCATACTTTGTACAGCCAGATTGCACTTATGGCTCTATCTTTTTAAAACCCACTGCCGTATTCCTAGGCTTAACCTCTATTTTCTGTGTCAACTCATCTTTTGAATTTGCAAGAGTAAAATTCACAGTTATTTTTTCTATTTTATTCGCTTCCTTAACGCTGTTATTATATGAATAAACTGTTTTGCCGGATGCGTCTGTCACAGTTTCCATAACCCCTGCCGTGATTTTTAAATATCTGACCAGCTCAGAAATACAATTTCCTTTATTATAATCAATATTCACTCCTGCATCGTATATATAAAGGTATCCGGAATCACCATATGGACTATCCTCAACCCATACATACTGTTTCCCGGCAGATTTGTGTTCCTCATCCGCAGCTGATGAACCTGTAGAAAAGTACACTACCAGCCTTCCATCCATCATCTTATCCTCTTCCAGCACAAAATCCGTCCCCTCAAGGATTGCAGACGACATCGAAGCCGTGATAAGCTGTGAATCATTCTGCAAATCTATTGTGGCGCTCTGTTTCCTGAAAAAATTCATTCCGCCAAGCATGATTGCCGATATCATTGATGATACAATTCCCATAATTGCAATGCCTATCAGAACCTCGATAAGAGTGATACCACTGTTATCCGAAACCATATTCTGTTTATCCATCATAGAATCTTCCATAACAGTCTCCATTCGTCAGTACAAGCTTAAAACTTACATTAATTATAATCCATGCTCCGAAATTATCTTTTGTTGACTTCATACTTTCCTGTTGCAAAAAAGATTGTCAGTTCACTCTCTTTTTTTCCATGTGCCGCTCTTATTGTACCAGAACCTGAGTTCTGTGTGATTACACTGCCGTCTGACGAAACATACTCCAAGCTCTTTATAGCTCCTGTAGCAGAGTCAAAAACAACCTTGAAATCAGTAATCTGTTTTTCCGCATCTGTATTTTTACTGTAATAGAGTGTACATTTTTTCAGCTCTGTCACAGTGTTTGCGGTTGACTCTGCATTGGCACCATTTTTAGTTATTGTCATGCTCACATTCCCCTGCGAATCGGTATTAACCGAAAAGCTCCAGCCATATGCCAGATTCTGTGTCATGGTTTTTTGCCGCGTCTGTTGAATACCTGTCGCTATGCTCTTCGTAACACTTGTCATGTTTCCTGACTGTATAAGACCTATCGAAGCAAAAGAAACACCGATAAATATACCCATAATAGCAATGACGACAAGCAGTTCAATCAACGAAAAACCTTTATTTTTGTCATTATAACCAACACTACTACTGTTCTTCATATCGGCATTTTCTCTCCATTTCTTAGCTAATTGATTTACCATATCAGCATGCATGGTTTTAAACACATTCATGCTCTTCATTAAGATATCTTCGGTTTTATTTTCTATTTGGGATCAGCACCTGATGCCGGTTCTGTCTGTGGTGTTGCGCTTTTCCTATAATTTGCAATATTTACACAGTCAGATGCCACGTAACTGTTCAGGTCACCGCTCTCTTCCTCATCAGGCTGTCTTGCAGGTGTTCCATTGTTGTAACCGTCATGTCTTCCGATATCTATCACATTGCTTCCGTCAAAATATCCTCTCACACCGGGAAGTGTCTTTAAAATCGTATCAACCAACTTCGGTGCCGCTGTATATTCCGTTCCTTCAAGCTTGATATCACCTGTCGCAATAATGCAGCCGTCAAAATTCTGGTCGACTGTTATATCACCGTCAATGATCAAGATACCTCTTCTAGGCGCACGGCTGTCTAACAGTGTGCTGAGTCTCTTATCCTCATCCTGTCTTACTTTTCTTACAAAGACCATATAATCCTGTGCATTATTGCCATTCTCATCATCGACATAATAATATGCACTTCCAACCTCAGCTATCTTAGACTTGCCAAGTAAAATATTGTCGACAGCGCCGTGATTTAACTCCGCTTCCGACTTTATCTTGTACGAAAACCGCATTGACCCATAATTAAGTGTCGGAAAAGGCTTACTTCCATCCCAGTCAGACGAGTTATACATCCAGTCGTCCTCAAGTTCTATGAGAAGACTTCCTACTATTTTCTGTCTCTGTGTCGAATTATCATAGAGGACTCTGACAAGCTCGTCACCGACACTGTTAAAGCTGTTCACACTTGAAGCACTGTCCCTGACAATGCCCTTCTCAAATACACGGGCATTAGGATTTATCGTCACTGCTTTAGTGCCGCTGCCGTCATAATCAAGGAAGCTTGCATATGCCTCATCAATTATACTTCGTATCTTTTCTCTTATCTCCTGCGCCTCTGCCAAATCAGCTTCACCTGTTATGCCGCAGTCACCACATAACTTATCAAACTCATCATCATCATAAAGCCCTCTGTAGAAGCTTGCTGCTGCATCACCGCTCACAAAATTATAATAGTACTCTGTCTGCCCGGCACCAACAGAATTAGCGATCACAGGCTGGGAAGAGCTTAGTAATTTCTTAGCAAAAAAGTTGGCATTAATCACACCATTCCAGGATGAAGGCAGCACATATGCCGTCTGTGTATATCTTACAGCGATTGACTCTCCTGTCCGGTAATATTTCTCATCACCGGAATCAGAGCCATCATTATACACAACCCATCCATAACCTCCTAATATAAGTGTTCTTATATTAGAAAAATCAAGCTTTGACTTTCTGCTGTTTATAATTATTGCACTGCTTTTCGCCGGTGTTGCATCAGAGCTGTCTATTCCATGTCCTTCAATGCTGTAGCCATAATAATCACCGCTTATCGTTACGGAATTGCTTCCTGAGCCCTGTGTGAGCGTCAAATCATCAGCGACATATGCCGATGCATCCGAATTGATAACCAAATCCGAATCGATAAGTTCTATATTGTCAGCCCATATCCTGCCGTTACCTAGAGTAAGTCCCGCATTCTGCGAAAGCTGTATCAGCCCATTGGTAACTATATTGCCTCCGCTTACAGTAAGCCTTAACAGGCTTGGGGACGCTGCATTTCCAAGGCAGTTTATGCCTTCATTGCCATATATTCCACCATTTACATTTATATTTCCCATAGAGCTTACATATTTATTAGATACAATCGCATAATCACGGAATGACTGCAAAATATCGCTGTCATCGTCCACAATATTTATATTTGCTTTTTCAGGGAATACTATCTCATAGTCTGTTGTAAGCTGTGAAAAATAATCTGTCCTGAGATTCCGATAAGTTACTGTCACATCCTTTATAACAACTGAATTTATCGCCCCATCAACCATGACAATCTGAGGAAGCTGCCCGACAACTATATCCATTTCGCTCATGCCGCCAACGTCTTTATGTACATCAGAAATATAACCGGCAAGCTTATCTGACAATTCAGAAAGATTGACTGATGACAGCGTGCTTCCAGCCGTCAGCTCATTATCTATTTTATTCTTGATATCATTCTCATCCACCATGCCATAGCTATCTCCGAACACAGCACAACATGCATTTCGAAAATATGTATTTCTAAGAAGCTTGTTAGCAGCCGTATTATCAATCATCGTGACCGAATCACCATCAACGGTAAGAAGATTTCCTACCACATAATCATATGACTTTGCAAGCTCACCATAAACATCTGCGGCAAGACCCGAATATATCTCATCCACAGCCATGTCAGCACTATAGAAGGCATCCTTAGTCTTAGCTTCCATCGCCTTCACTTTATATGAAGACAAGGATATTGTCATAACCGTCATCGCAATCACTGCTATGAAAGATACAACAACCAATGCCATGATAAGCGATGAACCTTTATTTTGACTCACGCTGTTTGCATTTCTCTTATCCATACAAATCTCCATTCCACCGCACCTAAGACGGCACATCAGCAATCTTCTCAATCATCTGTAGATATCGAATACACCTGTTCCGAATAGCTTCCGTCACGGTCAGCATCATACTCAACACTGACTACAATCTTATATAGCGACGTGATATCAGCACCCTTGGTATATGCAATATGCTTATCCGTATTCTTTTCATCTTTCGTTGAATATACATGTACACCTTTTCCGTTTGCCGTAACAAAAAGTGTTGAAGCCATACTTTCTATGTTATAAGGCTCTGTCGTATATAAATTAAGCTCCGTCATGAGGCTCTCATTATCGACATTAATCTTAAAATTATCTTCCTGCCTCGTTCCGGCTTCCTCAACAAAGTATACTTCCATGCTGCGTGCTCTTCCGTCTTCGTCTACAAGATTCATGCCCGAATCGACAACCACATTGTAAGTCACACTGTTGAAATGTCTTACATCTGCTGCCTTTACAACAGTGGTACCATCCTCGGATGCACTGCTGCCGCCTTCCGCCTTGGCATAAAGGAAATACAATGGTATGTCATTATCGAAAGTAAGTGTTATCTCATCCGCTTTATACGCAAGCGTTCCATAACATTTGTAAAATGCCATAGGTGTCTTTTTATCACCCTTCACAGGAGTCGCTGTCAAGTCCTCCGCACGGTAAACAACACTATACTCAAAAAAATATGTAGTATTGATTCTCACGATATAACCGTCACCGTCCTGCGCTATGTCGATATCTACCTGCTTATCTATATTTTCCTTTTTAAATCCTGAGTATATATCTGTCAGTTCGGATTCACTTATATCATCAAACAATGTATTAGTTTTTAAGTACTCATCGGCAAAAAGATTTCCATATGTATCACGAATTGCCATATCAGCATCAGACGCATATATGGTACTCCATCCCCATTTATCATTTTTCTTATTATATTGCCATTTCTGCACTGTCGGTGCGTATTCCGGTGCTTCAGCCTGCTCGTTGGGATTGTAATAAGGTATTGTCATCGACTTCATAAGCGATAACACTTTATTGTCACTTAAAATAAGCTCTCGGTATATCACACCTGCTTCATTATATAAATCGGCAAACTCTGTGCTTTTATAGTTATAGTCTGTCTTAGGCGCGATATTAACATTAATGCGAAACTTCTCACCGTCAGCGCCGTCAAGCTTGAAAGAATATACAGGATTCTCATCATCAGCCTTAGAATCAGCAGGAAATTCATACACTCCCGGAATAGATTTAAGAGCAGCTTCAAGTGCAGCCTTGTCCGTTGTATGCTTAGCTGTCTCCATAACGCTCTGTGCAACAGCCGTTGCATCTTGCAGCCTGCGGCTGTTACGATTAATCTTTCCGGACATTATGAAGGAGTTCATAAGAGGCACTGTAAGCATGGATAGAATCGCTATTGCTACCAGCAGCTCTATAAGTGAAAAACCGCTATTCTGTTCATGCCCGACCATACGATGTGCCATAATTTCTTATTGCTCCTTCCTACCTGTAATACTTCACAGCACCATTTACATTCTCAACATTAAATCTCGGTCTTTGACTGTCATCATTAACAACCTTAATATTAAGTGTCATATCCGACTCATTATTGATAGTGACAGCTGCCCCTGCCATATCATCAGCAGACTCACGCCCACTGCTAAATACCACCAAATCAAGACTTCTGCCAGGATTAAATGATAAATCCATGGCAGCTTTTTCAGCATCAGGATACTGTGCATCACCAACGGAATAACTTATCATGTAATCTCCGTTCTCGCCTGCGATATTAATAGTCACAGGGACATTTCCATTTTCATTTGCATAAACCTGCGAGGATGAGTAGCCTCTTCTTCCAAGCACAACAGAACTTAAATCCGAACTCTCGGAGCTTAATGAAAGAGCTATGTCATAATTAGTCATAAGTCCGAAATCGTCATCCGATTCTATCACACGGTTAGGATTTGTCTCGGATACAAAAAGGTTCTCTGTCCCAATATCGATAGAATCAATCTCTGATTCATAGTATTCTCTGTCCGAACCGGTAACTGCATACTGTGATATGGTAATATTTCCGCTCATAAGTTCATTCTCCTCATCATAAGAACAGTTCACAGCATCAATTGTGTACACTGTATCGTAGTCGAGAACATATGCAAGCATATCCTTAAAAGTATCGTAACCGCATTCGTATGAATATGTGGTTGTTTTTTTATATCCCTGCATGTCTGTCGAATACACTTTTGCTCCACTTAATGAAGGATTCGATGAGGTCACATTTCCAAAAGTATATAAAAGCGTAGCATCAGACATACTGACCGTCTTAAGCCATACCCCTAACTCAGCTTCAAGCTCCGTTGTGAAAATGAGTGTTGCCTTCTGTGAAAAGCCTGAGTCATAAGCTGCCAAACCGCCATCAAAGATAAGATTATATTTTTGTGTATCTTCCTTATATTGTTCTGCATTATTCGCTTTTTCGCGCAAATCATTATATTTTACCTGAAGAGAGTTAATTTCATTCTCAACTGTATTAATCTTGTCATTGATATTGCGGAATCCAAAATAATATGCTAAAAACACAACCAATATACTGCCAACTAAGCATAATAATAACTTGTCACGTTCAGAAATTGCAAGCTTCATAATTATTGTGCCTCCTTCTCATTATTGTCTGTGCTTTCCTTTGGTGCGCTCTCGGCATTAATTTCCGACTTAACAGTACTTTCCTGTTCTGCATTACTCTCTGTCAGAACAGTACTTCCAGGCTCTGCATCAGTATTCTCGTCTGCTTCGCCCTCTGATTCAGCCTTCAAGAACTTGAATGTGAGCGAAAAGCTCTCTGTGATATTGTTTTCTTCGTCCTTTGACTCGCTCACACCTGAAATCTGTATATCGTAAACATTTTCAAGCTTTTCAAGTTCCTCCAAAAACTTTGCAACACACAGCTTTGATGAACCTGTCGCCGCCAGCGATACCTGTCCGTTGTTAAATGATATGCTTGAAAGTGAAATATCTGATGGCATAACCTCCTCAAGCTTATTGTACATATAGAGCACTGAGTCGTTGTCACTGTATGTATTACTTGTAAATCCCAGCAGATCAGCCACTTTATCCTTTGCATCGTAGTATGCATTGACAATCTGTTCGACATCCTGAATACTCTCTATATCCATAATAAGCTTATTGCGCTGGTCTGTAGTCTTTTTGTAGCTCCAGAGCGAAGGCAGCACAAGCAGACCTGATATAATCACCGAGCCTGCTATAAGAGCCACATTGTTATGTTTTACTTCCTTCTTCTGTAACGACTCCATGTGTTTTTTGGACACAAAGTTAATCGGCTCAATTACTGTTCCAAGATTCTCCATATAATTCATGAGATGATTGTCAGGCATCTCATAATACTTGCTGCCGGTAACATTTTTTAGCTCGTTCATAATAACGATAGGAATGTTAAGCTCATTAGTTAACAGTTCACGAAGTCCCGGAACATCGACACCATCCGTTATCAGATATGCCTTTTCAAGCAGACTGTCCTGATTTCTTGTAGTATAATAGTCGACTACCCGGCTTAGGTTCGCTACCATGTATCTGAGTGAATCTGTCACCTGGTCTCCGTCAAAGGACGGATGAATCATCTTTTCTTTCTTTATAAGCTCCTCAGCCGTGCTCTCGTCTACCTGTTTCTCATCCATGACAGCATTTAAAAGAACATTTTTTCCATATGGAATTGTTCTCTGCATCTGCAGTATTCCATTTTTCAATATACTGACAACTGTCGTTGCTTTATTGACCTGAATAACAATGTTGGGAGCATTCTCGACCTGCTGCCTTATAAGCTGCAATGTAGAGTTACCGGCATAATCAATGCACTCAAGCTTCATACCAAGACGATCTGCAAGTGTGTAATAGCTCTCAATAATATCACCCGGCGCTGCAACAACCATGAGACGCATCTGTTTTCTTCCTTCCTGAACAAAATGTTCAAGAATAGAATATGAAAAAACATATTCCTCCGTGTTGATAGGAAAATACTCTGCACAGTTAGCATCTATAACCGACTTAATCTTGTCCTTCTTCACATTAGGTATAATAATTTCCTTGTTGGCAAACTTAGGTCCATGTACCGTAAATATTACATGCTTTGCATAAATTCGGTTCTTGAAAATAGTCTGCTTAATGGACTTTGAAATTTTTTCAATATCAACTATTTCTCCCTCATCATAAGCATCCGGCGGTGTCGGAACCGTCTCTGCCCAAAGGACTGAAATGTTCTTCTTGCTGCTGTCAAGTTCAGCGAGCTTAATTTCCGAACTTCCTATTGAGATTGTGATAAATTTAGTGACCTTAGAAGCCATGAGATGTTCTCCTTCTGCTGTTATTTAATACTTATGATTGGCTAAACTATTTTTTAAGTCGGACGTTGCGAAATTTTGCTGGTACACTTCCAGACGCACTCTCGTTCATTTGAACACGTAGCGGTACATAAGCGGCTAAAATACAGCCGCTAAGTACCGACGCGTTCAAAAAGGTCTTGAAGTGTACCAGTAAAATTTCACAACTGTTGAGTGGGAAATCCAAGTTGTGCAGATAACTATTTATTAATACTTATAATTGCGAAACTTAAAATCTAAACACCTGATGTTATTTTTTACACCAACTCAATTATACGGTTATATTAATATAGTCCTCTTACATATCACTGCTTACCAGCTTTGCTACAATAGGATACCTTTTGTAAGTAGAGATATGTAAGAGAACTATCCATCTTTGTGATATGTAGTTCTCTTAAATCAGAAAAGTCTGAGATACCATTTTATAAGTGTATCTCCAAACAGCATTGCTATGACCATTCCAACCGAGAGGTATGGTCCGAATGCGAGCTGCCTTCCTTTGTTGGCAAGCTTCATAAGCAATAAGTGAATTATAGAGCCTATTATGCAGCCGAGGAAAAAACCAAGCGTGACATTTTTCCAGCCCAGGAACAACCCTGCCGCCGCCATAAGCTTCACATCACCGCCACCCATTGCCCTGCCGCCTGTTATAAGATTGAGCAGCAGTAAAAAAACACTGACACAAACCAATCCGATAATGTGTGAGACAATATTATGGTAGTCAATGGCACATCTAAGTACACCCAGCACCAGAATAGTAATATTGACACCTATCGGTATCTCGTATGTTCGCCAGTCTATGACTGAGAGCACTGCCAAAGCCGAGAAAAATAGGCATAACAGCACACTGTCAATATTTATGCCATTGATAATAACTATCAGCACATACCCGATTCCGTTCATCGCTTCGATGAGCGGATATTGCACTGAAATCTTAGCCTTGCAATATCGGCACCTACCGCGAAGCTGCAGCCAGGAGAACAACGGCACCAAATCGTACCATCTTAATCTGTGACCGCAGCCCATGCAGTGGGAACCTATAGTCGCAATATTCTCTTTAAGCGGCAGCCTGTAAATGCAGACATTCATGAAGCTGCCTATCACGATTCCGAAGAGGAAGGGGATTATGTAGAATAGGATGTAATATTGCATAATACAATGTAATTATCTCTCAACAGAGAAAGTTACGCTCTTGCCCTCTTTAGCTGTACTATCAGATGACGTAGTTGTTAAATAAACCGAAAGTTTACCTGTAGTACTATTTACACTAAACTTAATCTTTCCTCCAGCATCAACAGCAGTCTTTGCTGTTTTTGAGCCAAAAAGATTTATCGCACCACTATCTCCACCATAGATGCTAGCTGTTGCTAATGAATCGGTCAAAGAAGCCTGAAGTTTTGTATCTGCATCTGTGCTGCCACCAAAAGCTGTTGCATCATAAGCTTGTTTTAAATCAACTGCTGTTCCATTTAATGCAATTATAGCGTCATACACTTTCTCATTTGTCATAGCAGCCTGAATATTACCTGCTAATGTATCAAGTGCCTGAATATCCTTTGCTTCTCTTGCCTTCTCTATATTGCTAAGAAGTGATGGTGCAATAACACCAACCAATACTACCATGATAGCGATTACTACCAAGAGTTCTACGAGAGAGAAACCCTTATTGTCTTTGTTTAACTTTTTCATACTAAAGTCTCCTTTAAATATAAATTATTAAATTTTTGGCTTAAGCCTATATATGTTATGCGGTGTTCGGGTCGACACCAAAATAACCTGCCTTATTTTTAACCTATTCCATTATACAATGCCATCATAGGTGCGTACACAGCTGCAATTATAGCTACAACGATAACTGCGAGAAATACAATTACAAGCGGTTCAAGAAGTGCTGCCATCTGCTCGGTTGCCATAGTTACTTCTTCGTCATAGTAATCAGCTACGTTATCAAGCATTTCTTCAAGACTACCTGTCTCTTCACCTATGCCGACCATATGTACAATCATTGGTGGGAATATTCCGCTCATCTTTAAAGGTCTTGAGAGCGGCTGTCCACCTTTTACTTTCTCCTGAGTATCAGCAAGTGCATCCTCATAGACAACATTTCCTATTACTTTTGCTGTAATTGACAATGCTTCAACTACAGACATACCCGCCGCAAGAAGTGTTGACATAGTTCTTGCAAACCTTGAACATGCAGTCTTGGTATTAAGATTTCCGAATACCGGAGCCTTGAGCTTCAGATTACCGAACATTCTCTTTCCCATAGGTGTATTCCCATATATTCTTACACCTATCACAACACCTGCAATAACAATAACCATAGGAATCCAGTTTGTAATAAGGAAATCACTGAGACTCATTACTGCAAGTGTATACTTCGGCATATCCATATCCATATCTGCAAATGTATCCATAAATCCCGGAAGCACTGCCACAAGCATTACAATCATGACTATAATGGCTACAATTATAAGAACGATAGGATACATCATAGCCTTCTTTACAAGTCCTTTGAGCTTATTCTCCTTCTCAAAATGCACTGCCATTCTCGACAATGATTTTTCAAGTGAGCCTGACTGCTCACCTGCCGCAACCATGTTAAGGAGCATCTCCGGGAACATCTCACCCTGTTTACGCATCGCAGCTGAAAGGGTCTCACCTTTCTCAACACTCGCCTTAGTCTCCACTATAGCCTGTGCTAACTTCTTATTCTCAGTCTGCTGTGAAAGCATGTCGAGAGCTTCTAATACACTTACTCCAGCTTTTAATATACTATTGAACTGCCTGCAGAATACTGATAAGTCTCTTATAGAAGCCTTCTTCTTTCCAATATTCAAATCAATATCTTTGTTAAGAAAAGATGCCTCCTTGACGGACACTATCATGCCTGCCTCTGCTTTCAAGACTGCCCGTGCCTTATCTAAGCTGTCCGCTTCAACATTCCCTTTTTTCTTCTTGCCTTCCTTTGTGATAATCTCATACGAATATGCTGCCATTATGCACAACCTCGCTCACGTTTTACATTCCTGTACCAAAAGCAGGCACAATTTTAACCTATATCAGATTTATTTATGTTTTATTATAGTAATTCTTATCAACTTTGTCCATAGTTTTAGTTTAATTGTTTATGGTAAATTATGACTATTCTCTACATAGTTCGACGCAAAAAAGCTCCTACATTATGCATTTATGTAAGAGCTTACATTTACATGTGCGGCTAATCCGGATCAGACATCATCCAGCCGGATATTTTAACCTATTGCACATATTTTTGTGCCCGGTCTATTGTCAGCGAAAATTTTTCCATTATCTTTTCGACAATTATATCCTTCGTCATACCCATATCTTTCAAAATATCAACTGTACCCCTGATTCCTTGTTCTATCCCCTGTTCTATTCCTTGCTCTATTCCTTGCTCTATTCCTTGCTTCATTCCTCGCTCTATCCCTTGTTCTATCCCTTGTTTCATTCCCTGCTCTATCGCTCTCTCCATTACAACCTCACTCAAATTACACATACTATCAATCCTCCCTTCAAGCTGCGTTGTCATCTTCATATCATATTTTTCTTCAAGCTTCTGCTTCTTAATCTCACTGTTCTCACTTGACAGTACATCCTCAAGCATTGCAATGAGCCTGTTTTTTGACTCTGTCTCACTATAATTCTTTCGGATGCGTATGACCATACCGCACATTTTATCAAGCATTGGGAAATCATATGTTTTTCCATACAATCTATCTGCCTTCAACGAAATACGGCTGATGGAATCCGCATCGTCATCTGCGTCCATGCATATCCAGATACTGTAAACTTTTTTTATTTTGTCGTACTCACTCTTCGTAAAGTTTATACCCTTCTGGGAAGATATAAGTCTGGCAAGATAATACACTATGCGGCTCTCAATGTGATACCCTAGTTTTCTAAAATCCGTACTTTTCTGTGCCTCCACATTTATAATAATCTCCAGCATAGCCGCTTCAACTATAAGCAAAAAGCGAATATCATATGTAATGTAACCTTCGTTCAAAATAGAATCCTCTGCCCCGATACTATCAACCTTTTTCATGTTGGTAAGTCCCGGTGCCGTAGGAACTGCGCCGATTCTTATGCTGCTAACGTCAATACAGTTCATTATCTCTTCCACGCTCTGCTTCTCTACTTCTAAGACAGTATGCTTGACTATTCTTGCAAGCACCTGTATGTCAGCAAGCAGTTCCTTGACATTTTTGTCATATCTTGCCCTGAGCGCTTCCATTGCTTCTAAAGTATCCCCTAAATGTGTCTGTACTTTCATTGTACCTCCTCTTAAATTATATACCGAAAAATGTGGCAAAACAACTGTTTTCACCCTATTTTTCATTCCAATAGCTTCATGTACACTGCGCTATCGTATCCCCCACAAAATATCATATTGTTAATATTAGGCATTACAATACTTTGAAATAATTATATAATCGGTTATGGTACAATACAATCCCACATTTGTTTAATAAAGTTTCAATTAAGCATTAATATATAGTCTTATGTTTTGCGCATCACAGATTTATTTCAATTTGCAAATGTCGGTTTCTTTGACTTCAAAATCACTATCATTAAACCGTCAAATCTGTCCTAAAAACAAAATATACCCACAAGAAAATAATTATATTTTACTTTCCTGCAGGTATACTATCCTACATTTTTCTATATAGATTCGAATGCCAAAACTCGTTGATTTATTTTAATAGTGTATAACATGTCATACAAAATTAAGTTTACAGAGCATGTTTTGCACCCGAATCCTATATATCACATTATGTCATTCTTCAAAGAAATACATCCACCTATAGATACTTAAAATGCATTATCTATTCTCTTTTCCATAAGCAGTCCATCGCGAGCATATGAAACAGCGTTTTCCTTATCAATATCTCCCTTCATATAAAGGTCAAAAATTGCATCGTCCATAGTCTGCATTCCCTGCTTTTTGCTTGTCTGGATAGTAGAGTTAATCTGTGGACTCTTCGCTTCGCGGATGAGGTTCTTGATAGCAGGAGTGCTATGCATCACTTCAAATGCTGCAACTCTGCTCTTTCTGTCGGCTGTCGGTATAAGCTGCTGGCTTATGACGGATTCAAGCACCATTGAGAGCTGGACTCTGATCTGCTGCTGCTGATGAGGCGGGAACACATCCACAATACGGTCTATTGTGCTTGCTGCACCTATTGTATGAAGTGTTGATAAGACAAGATGTCCTGTCTCGGCAGCAGTGATTGCTGTTGATATAGTCTCAAGGTCTCGCATCTCTCCGACTAAGATTACATCCGGGTCTTCACGCAGGGCTGCGCGGAGTGCATTTGAATAGGAGTGTGTATCAAGTCCTATCTCCCGCTGATTTACCATTGCCTTCTTATGATTATGAAGGTACTCTATAGGATCCTCAAGCGTGATCACATGAACCTCCCTTGTGGAATTAATCTTGTCAATAATGGATGCAAGCGTTGTTGATTTACCTGAACCTGTAGGTCCTGTCACAAGAACAAGTCCTCTCTTTCTCTGATACAGGTCTACCACCGATTTAGGAATACCAAGCTCCTCAGGAAGCGGAATCTTGGTTGAGACAAGACGTATTGATGCTGCCATTGAGCCGCGCTGGTGAAATACATTTACACGATAGCGCCCTATCTGTGTTATCGAATATGAAAAATCAATCTCTCCGAGCTCCTCAAACTGCTGCAATCTCTTGTCACTCATCATTGCGCTTATCACAGCCTCCGTGTCTGTAGGAAGAAGTCTTGGATAATCCATATCCACAAGTATTCCATTGATACGCATCTTAGGCGGAAGTCCGACTGTGATATGTACATCTGATGCTTTATTTTCCTTTGCTGTTATAAGAAGTTCCTCTATAGTCATATAAATCCTCTTTTCTGTAATTAATTCCTTTGGCATCTGCAAGACACAGTTTTGTATCATAACTGATATACATTCTGTCTATATTCGATCTGCCGATGTCCGATATTAATTATCCACATTGTATGTAATCTTCATCATCTCTGAAAATGTAGTAGTTCCGTCAAGAACATACTCTACCGCTGAAGCCCTGAGAGTATGCATTCCCTCCTCGACTGCCGCATCCATGATATCATCCGCATTTCGCTTGTCAGCAATCATTCTCTTTAGGCGCTTTGTGATAGGCATTATCTCGTATACACCTATTCGTCCGTAATAACCTATATTGTTACATAGCTTGCATCCCTTGGGTTCATGAAGCTTACATGGATTGTCGAGCGGAACACCAAGTATCCTTTTTTCTTCATCCGTAGCTTCCCTTGTATTGTCCCTGCCGCATTCACACAGCCTCCTAACAAGTCTCTGCGCAATTATGCCAACTAGCGAATCACTTAACAGATAAGGCTCAATTCCCATATCAATCAGACGTGATACAGATGATGCTGTATTGTTAGTATGCAGTGTACTGACAACGAGATGTCCTGTTATAGATGCTTTTACTGCAATACCGGCAGTCTCTGAATCTCGTATCTCACCTATCATGATAATATCAGGGTCCTGCCGCAGAATCGAACGAAGTGCATTTGCAAAAGTTAAGTCAGCTTTTGAATTTACCATTACCTGATTTATACCATCAATATTCGCCTCGACAGGGTCTTCTACCGTTATAATATTAACGTCCATCTTGTTAAGCTCACTAAGAGCCGTATATAGAGTTGTAGACTTACCTGAACCTGTCGGTCCGGTTACAAGTATGATTCCGTGAGGATTCTTTAAAATATTGTCAAACTTCACCATATCGTCAGGCTTAAGTCCAAGCTTGCTCTTCTCACGCTTAAAGCCAGCCTTTAATGCAAGTCTCATAACAACCTTCTCGCCATAACAGGTAGGAAGGCTTGACACTCGGATATCATACTCCTTATGGTCAACATCGATTGTTATACGTCCATCCTGAGGCTTTCTCTTCTCCGATATATCCATACCGGATATAATCTTGATACGTGCTATCATAGCAGAATACAATGCTTTATCATAGGTTATCGCTTCGTTTAATGTACCATCTATACGATACCGGATTCTTATACTGTACTCAAACGGCTCTATATGGATATCGCTGGCTCTCTGTCTGGCTGCCTGCTCTATTATGTTACGCACAAGCTGTACAATAGGCGAATTCTCAACATCCTCCCTTTTTTCATCATCCTGTGCATTCTCATTATCATATATCGCCTGCTCCTGCTTATATGCCTCAGCAACCGCCATAGCCTTCTCTCGTCCGAAATATTTATCGATAACTGTCTGAATGTCAGAAAGCTTGCTAAGAACCGGTACAACTTCCATACCTGTTATGATACTGACATCATCTATCGCCATGATGTCCATAGGATCAGCCATTGCAACCCATAGAACATTCGCCCTGTTTTTATCAAACATATAAGGGATGAGTTTTAATCGCCTTGCATTGTCTTCATCGATAGTTCTTACGGCTTTCTCTTCAATGGACGCAGCTGCCACATTTACATATTCCACATTAAGATGCCTGCACAGCACATCTATCATATCATCCTGTGATACATAGCCTAAATCAACAAGCGTATCACCAAGAAGCTTTCCTTTAATCTTCTGCTCCTTGAGCGCCGATTCAAGCTGTTCCTGCGTAATCTTTCCTTCACTGATAAGCACATCACCAAGTCTTATCTTCTTACGAATACCGCTTATCATTGCACATTCTCCTCCAGCTTGACTCCTTCTAATACTTCACTATTATACTGAACTTCCGTATTCTGCATAATCTCATTAAAAAGCGTATCATAATCCTGCCCGCACACATATCGCAGCTCAGGATTATTGCGTCCAATCATAAACTCACCGTCGCCATTTATTATTGCATTAGTGTATTCGAACACAAACCATCCATCTTCCGAATAGTTATTGTTAGAAATAACAGTATCAAAAACATACAAAATAATATTTTCGTACTGTGATGACCCATCTCCATGTCCTGACATAAATATAACCTTATCGAGTTCTATTTTATCAGCCCACTCATTATTGTCCTGATAAAGATAATCAGAGCTTCCTGTCAGCCTGTACAGCATTCTCGTTGTTGTATCGTCTGTCGCTGTCCGTATCTGTGCTGCACATTCAGCCGCAATCGCATTCAACTGTGTATAATCAAGCTGTGAACTGTCATATATGTACGAGTCGAGTCCCTCAACCGTGTAATCCATTGACGTGACATCCGTATAGTAATAATAAAGTTCCGCTGTCTTAGCATCGATTTTACACTTTATTGTGATAACATCACCGTTTTTAAGTCCCGATGTCCTGCCTTCTATGACGTACTCAAGATTTTTAATGTATGAGTCTGTCGAATTGTTGGTATATGTAACAAAAGCGTATGGTGCAGTCCCTGTAACCTCAACCTTGAGATCCTTGAACACATCTATCTGTGTACCTTCATCAAGTCCTGAAATGTCAACCTTTTTCACAAAATCATTCACGTTTATCTTAAGCTCGTCAGCCACAGCAGCATCGTATGTGACTGTTATATTAACTGCATCCCCATTAGCAAGCTTATCTACTTTGTCACATGTAAGTCCCAGTGATGATACAAATGTATCATATTTTGCTTTCTCATCCGCAGATGCGTCAACTCCGGCAAGTGCACTGTAAATGCCTTCCGTGTCAAGATATACTGTCGCCGTTGCGCGCCCGGACAAACCTGATACGCTTGTCATTATGTATGGGCTGATTGATATGTTTTTCCTGCCGGCACTACAGCCGCACAAAAGCAATACCATCGCTGACAACAATATATATTTTATTTTCTTCATTAAACCCTAACCTCCAAAAACTAACTGTTCTCCTTTTTAAGCACCTATCAGAATATCCTCATCAGCTTTGTCAACATGCCCACAGGCAACCGCCCTTCTCAATTCATCAAGACTCACTGAGTAGAGCAGTCTTTCCTGTCCATTAACAATTCTTATAAAATCTTTCTCTCCCTTACCATGCTCATAACAGAAATAATCCACATTTACCATTCCGAGCAATGTTTTGTATCTGCCTATTCTGTCATTTACATTCTCATACGCATGCGTGAGAGTATCGATATCATAAAACTCCATATCCCATAGCTGTTCACCGCACACAATCCTTGCCTTTTTTCTAACCTTGATATACGCATCACGGTACACATCATCGGCGCGCTTAATTCTGACAGATATCCCCTTCCAGTGTTCCTTAACCGTTTCAAAAAAGGCATTAAAACGTTCAACATCGTCACTGTACAAAAGCTTTTGAAGTGCTCTGTACGCTTCCCTTCCGATGTATTCAAAATACTTGTCACTTCCGTAGCGAACATCAAAGAACTTGTCCACTGTAAATTTTCCACACTCTATATTATCAAGAACCATATTAATGTTCCTTTCAAACATTTTATCAAAAGTATACCATATTGTATTTGAACTTACAAGCATTTGCCCATTGCGTGTACATTATAGACGCATACACCTATTCAAGATAATGCCTCATGCTGCTCAGTGCATTTTTCTCAAGCCTTGACACCTGTGCCTGGCTCATCCCTATCTCATTTGCAACCTCCATCTGGGTTTTTCCCTGAAAAAAACGCAGTTCAATAATGTTTCTTTCTCTGTCCGGCAGTCTGTTCACAGCATCTCTTATCGCCATATCCTTCACCCAGTTCTCTTCAAGGTGCTTTTTATCGCTTATCTGGTCCATCACATACAGCGTATCTCCTCCGTCCGTATATACAGGCTCGTACAACGACACCGGACTTTGTATGGCATCAAGTGCCATAATCACATCCTCCCTGCTTGCACCTATCTCACATGCTATCTCATTCAGTGTAGGCTCTCTAAGGCTCTGCTTTGACAGACGCTCCCTTGCATATATCGCCTTGTATGCCGTATCTTTAAGAGAACGGCTCACTCTTATCTGGCTTGAAGTATCACGAAGATATCTTCTTATTTCGCCTATTATCATAGGCACAGCGTAAGTGGAAAACCTTACCTGCTGGCTTATGTCAAAATTATCTATCGCCTTAATAAGCCCTATGCAGCCTATCTGAAACAGATCATCCATATTCTCATTGCTTCCGGAAAATCGCTGTACAACGCTTAACACAAGTCTTAGATTACCTTTAATATATTTATCTCTTGCCTGTTTATCCCCTTTTTTTATCTTTTCTAGAAGTTCAACCTTTTCCTGTGCCGTAAGAAGCGGCAGCTTCGCCGTATTAACTCCGCATATTTCAACCTTAAAGGCAGCCATCCGAAAAACCCCCTTAATTTCTTCCTGAGCTATAGAACAACACTTAGCACCACAGCTCCTGATACTCATGTTAAAAGGATTTCCACAATGACTGCCTTTATACTGGTAAAAAATACTTATTAAAATTTACTCGTACCTAACTATTTCCTTCTTAAGACGCTTTATAATCTTCTTTTCAAGTCTTGAAATATAAGACTGTGAGATGCCTAACAAATCTGCCACCTCCTTCTGTGTAAGCTCCGTTCCGTCCTCACTGCTGAGTCCGAAGCGAAGGTCTACAATCTGTCTCTCCCTCTCCGACAGACGGCTTATCGCTTTGTTTAAGAGCTTTTTCTCAACCTCATCCTCGATATCCTTATAGATGACATCCTCATCCGTTCCGAGAATATCCGAAAGCAGCAGTTCATTCCCATCCCAATCGACATTTAACGGCTCATCGATTGATACCTCCATGCGCGTCTTGTTATTTCTTCTTAAATACATGAGAATCTCGTTCTCAATGCATCTTGATGCGTAGGTGGCAAGCTTGATATTCTTGCCGGAATCATAGGAATTGACTGCTTTTATAAGTCCTATTGTCCCGATGGAAATTAAGTCCTCCACACCGACACCTGTATTGTCGAATTTTTTTGCTATGTACACCACAAGCCTTAAATTATGCTCTATTAGCATTGATTTTGCTTCTCCATTGCCCTCCTCACCAAGCTTCTTAAGTGCTATTGCCTCCTCCTGTACGCTTAAGGGAGGTGGCAGCACATCGGCACCACCTATATAGTGAACCTCATTTCTGTCGGCACTTATAAGACTTTTGAACGTAGGAACCGACTTAAATTGAAATTTATTTGGAACAAGTACTTTTATAAACATATGTATTCTCCTTATCAATCATTTTATTTTGCAGATGTCTTACATTCTCTTGATGTGTGACATCTCAAAGGGATATTGCGGAAGTCGAATTATTTTCTGGTAAGGCTTGATGCGTTAAGTATCATCGAATACTCTCCCCTTTTTGACAAACTGCCTTCATACAATGCAAGCTCCTGTCTTCTATGGCAAATATGTCTATCATTATACTCGATGCTTATATTGTCAACTGTTATAAGTTTCATAAGACCATGCTCATTTCCAAGACTCATATACGGAATAAGTCTTAAGCCTTTGTCCTCACTTTTAGACTGCACCAGCTCATCAACTGCCTTTTTTTCCACTATACACACCGACTCCCCATTATAGGGGTCAGTCAGCGAATTTCCCGTATCATATAAACCCATCATTTCAACGCTTCTTCCATCAAGCTCTATCATTACTCTGTACAGCAGATTTTTTCTCTTCACATATCCTGTCAGATAACGTATAAGCGGAACGGCAAGCTGTGCAAACAATACAACCGTGACCATTGCTGCAAATGCGCTTCCTCCTCTTTCTTTTAACTGTCCCATCAGACCGCCTATAAGCACCGATACACCCATAAATACCGCGTATCGGTACACCCATTCACCGGGCCGCCCCTTACAGCCTGACACATACAGCATGGCAACAGGCAGACCAAGATATGTGCAAAATAACACCGCAATGCCTCCGCTAGTGCAAACCACCATGAAGACGCTCCATACCGCTCCTAAAAATGCTGCGGCTGCAAGACGTGCATAAGTGGTGTTTATTTTACACAGCCGGCTGCATACTGACAGGACAGTATAATCCATGAGCAGATTTGCAAGGAATAAAACATCCGGATAAATTTTGTAGTACAAGCTTCACCTCCCCTTGGAAGATTCTACAATGCATAGTATATATTCATGTCCATGAAAAAAATGTCGAACCCACAAGATAAAATGAAAGAATTTTTCGACAAAAAAACTGCAACAATATTCATACCTGAACTTGTTGCAGCTTAAAACACATAATATGTAATTATTTCTTATTTCTCTGAAGGAAAGTAGGGATACTTAACTCTTCATTCTTGACAGTGCTCTCAATCGGTCTTCTGTATGAAGTGCCGGATGATGGCTGTGGTCTCGGTACAGGTGCCGGACTTACAGGCTTAGTGTATGCTGTCTGCGGCTTATAGTTAAAGCCTGCCATGGCATTAGATACATCAATGCTCTTCTGCTGTGCATCAAGACCTGTAGCTATAACCGTGATTGTTGCTTCATCCTGCATTGTATCATCATACATAGCACCAAAGATAATATTAGCCGACTCACCTGCAAGCTCCTGAACATAGCTTGCCGCTTCATTTGCTTCGATAAGGCTTATATCTCCGGATATATTAATGATGACATGTGAAGCTCCTTCAATCGTTGTCTCAAGAAGAGGACTGGTAACTGCCTGCTTAACAGCTTCAATAGCCTTGTCATCTCCCTTGGCATCACCGATACCTATATGTGCAATACCCTTGTCCTTCATTACTGTCTGAACATCTGCAAAATCGAGGTTGATAAGTCCCGGTACATTGATAAGGTCTGTTATTCCCTGAACTGCCTGCTGTAAAACCTCATCAGCCTTCTTAAGTGCATCCGGCATGGTTGTCCTTCTGTCAACTATCTCAAGAAGCTTATCATTAGGTATAACGATAAGTGTGTCAACGCTCTCTTTGAGCTTCTCAATTCCACCTATCGCATTATTCATACGCTGCTTAGCTTCGAATCTGAAAGGCTTAGTCACAACGCCTACTGTCAATATTCCCATATCCTTTGCTATTCTTGCAACTACAGGAGCCGCTCCGGTACCTGTACCGCCGCCCATTCCGCATGTGACAAATACCATATCCGCACCCTTTAATGCCTGCGTAAGCTCTTCTGTATTCTCCTCTGCGGCCTTCTCTCCTACTTCCGGCTTAGCTCCTGCACCTAATCCCTTAGTGAGCTTCTCGCCTATCTGAAGCACTGTAGGAGCCTTACATAACTTAAGTGCCTGCTTATCCGTATTGATTCCTATAAACTCAACTCCACCTATATTCTCATCAACCATCCTGTTAACAGCATTATTGCCTGCACCGCCAACACCAACAACAATAATCTTTGCGGATGTCTCTGTATCATCATTAATTTTAATAATCTCCATTGTGACAGGGTCCCTCCTTATACAAATGCATAACTCATTTCTTTATAATATAGTTTTATGAAAAAAATATCAACTGATTTTTATGATTTTCCCAAAAAACTTGCCAAAATTTTATATTTTATTTAACATCCTTCTTAAAAGTAATATATTCAGAACCCTCTGTATAATTTTCCATCTCAAGCACACCTGAAAGTCCCACAAGCTCTCCCTCCATCTGTTTTAGTTCATGTAACTTCTCACTAAGATATTCGCCCTTACCAAAATTGACACGTACATTTCCTATGTAAAGCACGATGGAAAGATCATCATTGAAATGTATCTTATCCACCGCAAGGTCATATTTTTGAAGATTCTGCGATAAATCAAGAATCGTATTAAAGACCTTTTCATCTTCAACCGGAAGCGGATTGTATAACACTACACTGTCAAATCCGAGTCCATCGACAAGAGGTACATCAAGTACCTGCTGTTTTGATGTCTCGACCACTATCCCATCCTTGTCAAAGTACATATAATTTCCTTTGTATACAATGTATGCTACAATACTCTTCTCATACAGGACAATGTCAACCTTGTCGGGATACTCTATTTTAATCTCGTAAGTCTCTATAAATGGTATGACAGCCTTTTCATAGCCATGTTTTAAATCGTATCCCAATTTCAATGAATTTATTGTGTCAGCATCTCCGAAAATATATTTTTTCAGCTCATCCTGCGTATATCTGTCCGTACCCTCAAAGCTTATCTGTTTTACTTTAAAATATTTGACTGCGGCATACCCGATTCCAAGTATGATAATCAATAATATCACTGACACAATCAGGATTTTACGCAGTATATGTCTTTTTTTTCTCACAGTACGTGACATTTTATTCTCCTTATCAGATACACTGTTTTGTTACCACAGCACCCAGTCTGCAAAGATTTTCCGGAAGATCTTCATAACCTCTTTGTATATATTCATAGCCATTGACTGTCACCGGGCTGTCTGAAAAAAGCCCTGCAAGAACAAGCGCCGCACCGCCTCTTAAATCCCCGGCTGTGACAACACCGCCATGAAGCTGTCTCCTTCCATACACATAAGCCATTTTTCCATCTACGACTATATCCGCTCCAAGCTTATTAAGCTCATATGCCGTGTTGAACCTTGTATCAAATACATTCTCCTCCATTATGCAGAAATTTCCCGATACAGCCATAAGCGCAAGAAATATAGACTGCATATCTGTCGGGAACTCCGGAAACGGTCCTGTAGAAATGGCACACTCAAGCTTCCTTCTTCTGTCTGTATTGATAATGACACCCTCACCGCTATAATATGGATGAGCGCCAAGATATCCCATTATGCTCTCTATTCTGTCGCATTTAATATTAGGTATATAGACATTTCCTGTGCAGCCTGCAACAGCCGTAAGAACCGTCCCTGCCACTATCCTGTCTGCCGGAATGGTATAATATATATCATCCTGACATATCATCTTTGGAGGAGATATCATAATATTACCTATCCGCTCACCGCTTATATCCGCTCCGAGCATCCTCAGATAATCGCACAGATCCCATATTTCCGGTTCGGAAGATGCATTATAAATTCTTGAGATTCCTTTGGCAGCCATTGCTGCAATAAGTGTATTCTGCGTAGCACCCACACTCGGAAAAGGAAGCCTTACATCACTTCCTGTCAGTCCGTCTGACGGCACATAAGCATCGATTCCGCCTTCTTTGCTTACAACGACTGCACCAAGCCTTTTCATAGCACTCACATGAAAGTCCACAGGGCGCTTTCCTATGGCACAGCCTCCGGGCGGCGGCATCACAAACCGTCCAAAACGCCCAAGGCAGCCTCCCATGAGGATAACCGATGCTCTCATTTTCGTCACGCACTCGTTATCAAGTATACCATTTGATGCATCGGACGCATCTATCGTAATGACATGGTTTGAATATTCAACTCTACAGCCGCACATCTTAAGAAGCTCAGCCATAATATGCACATCCGCTATATCAGGGCAGTTCTCCAATATCGTCCTGCCTTTTAACAGAAGCGAGGCAGCCATTATCGGAAGTACCGAATTTTTCGACCCCTGAAGCTTTATCTCTCCAGCAAGCCTGCTACACGGATGTACAATGACAGCTTTTTTGTTGTCCTGCATACAATTCCCCCATTAAAGGTATACAAATTATTATATGCATCAGCCTTCCTATGATGTATGAAATAATACATGAAATAATATAGTTTTCTCACAGTATCATATGTAATACGTCAATAAACTAAATGAAAGTTCTCTTTTCTGTCTCTTTCGCTAATCATGCCGGTATTTAATATGTTTTGATACATTGAGCACAATTCCCATCTCCGCAAGCAGGAACATTACAGATGTTCCTCCATAGCTTATAAATGGCAGTGTAATTCCTGTATTCGGTATAACATTCGTGACAACCGCAATATTTAATATGACCTGAATAGAAATATGCGCCGTAACTCCGACAACAAGCAGAAATCCGAACATATCCGGTGAATGAAGTGCTATGACAACAAATCGCCATATCATCATTACAAAGAGAAGGATAAGGCATATTCCGCCAAAAAGTCCAAGCTCCTCGCAGACAACAGAAAATATCATATCATTCTGTGCCTCAGGTATAAAGCCGAGCTTTTGTATACTCTGTCCTAAGCCTTTTCCAAAGAAACCGCCCGAACCAAGTGCATACAATGCCTGAAGTGTCTGGTAGCCCTTGCTTGAAGCATATTCCTCAGGATGTCTCCAGGCAAGAATACGCATCATACGAAAGCCGGTCTGCTGATCAATCTCAACTCCTGCTGTTACCGGGTCAACATAATAATGTATGTATAGCATAAATGCAACCACAGCAGCCACGCCGACAACAGCCATAGCCGCAAACGGCCAGTATCTTTTCGCAGCTACAAAATAAATTACAAAACCTATTCCGAACACAATTATTGCGGAGCTCAGATTCTTAGTGATAAAAAGTATCATAGCTGTCGGAATTATCGTAATAAAGCCTGTAGCAAAAAGATTGCGCCATTTGTCTATAGCTTTGCCGACATATATGACATATGATGACACGCAGATAATAACAGCCAGCTTGCATATCTCTGCTGGCTGTATCGTACCAAAACCGACATTAATCCATCTTTTTGCATGGTTAATCTCAACTCCAAGAGGTGTCAGAATGAGAAGGATTGACAAAATAGCTCCGCCATATATAAACGGTGCCAGCTTATAATAAAATCTGTAATCGAAAAAGATACAGAAAATAAACGCAACCATACCTATTGCTGTAGATTTAATCTGTTTTTTCAGGTAGAAAGCAGGATCCGGCTTTGTAAGTCTCATTCCACTGTAGTAGCTGGTCGAATACACCATCACAAGCCCAAAGCAGACCAAAAACAGTATAATAACAAGCAAGGAATAATCAAAATATTTGGTTTTTCCGCGTTGCTTTGCCATCAGCATTCCTCCATATTTTATAATTCATTTACATACTGCTTGAACAGCTTTCCTCTCTCCTCGTAGCTCTTAAACATATCCCAGCTTGCACATGCCGGCGAGAGAAGCACTATCTGTCCTTCCTTCGCATCCTGACGGCATACCTCCACCGCTTCTTTAAGGCTCTCCACAAAACGTATATTTTCAAAGCTCTGCGCCCTCGCTGCAGCAGCTATCTTATCCTTAGTCACGCCAAGAAGCACAAGCTCTATTATTGTATCTTTGAACGCCTTTATCATCTCATCGAACTCCGAATGCTTGTCATAACCTCCGGCAATCAGGATTGTCTTCTTCGGCATAGCTTCAATCGCCTTGATTGTGGAATCAGGATTGGTTCCCTTAGAATCATTATAATATTCCACACCATCAAGAGTACGCACATATTCAATGCGGTGCTCAACAGCCTTAAAATTCCTTATAGTTGAAGCAATTACATCAACAGGAGCTCCAAGCTGTATACATATAGCTGCCGCTGCCATAACATTCTCATGGTTATGTACGCCGAAAAGCAGCATATCCCTCACATCAATGACATCAACTACCTCTGTCCCATCAGTGTACTTTATCATTGTACCTTCAAGATATGTTCCATGGCTGACTTTGTGCTTTCTTGAAAAGTACACCGGTGTTGCTGTTGTCTCCTCTCCGAACTTTCTTAGCACTTCGTCATCATAGTTGAGCACGATAAAATCGTCCTTTGTCTGATTAGATGCTATGCGTTCCTTCACAGCCGCATAATTTTCCATCGTATAATGTCTGTTAAGATGATCCGGTGTTATATTTAAAATAGCACTCACTCTCGGTCTGAACCTGTGTACTGTCTCAAGCTGAAAGCTTGATATCTCTGCAACCGTTATAGATTCACTGTTCGTCTTAAGAACCTCAGACGTATATGAGTTGCCTATATTTCCGACAACGAAAGTTTCTTTTCCCCAGGCTTTTACTATCTCGCCCACAAGCGTAGTTGTGGTAGTCTTTCCGTTAGTTCCTGTAATAGCTGCCACTATACCCTTCTCATAATTATATGCAAGCTCAATCTCTCCCCATACAGGAATTCCCGCCTCGTTAAACTTGTTCACAACAGGACTGTCTATAGGCACTCCTGGACTGATAACTGCAAGCTGTACACTGTTTAAAAGTCCGTCTTCAAGTGCACCTAACACAATCTCAGCCTTCACATTCTCAGGAAGTCTTGCCTCTATCTCACTCTTATCAAGCTTATCATTTCCATCATAAAGAATCACAGCTGCGCCAACCTTATTAAGAAGCTCGACTGCTCCGATACCGCTGATTCCGGTACCTACAACTATTACTTTTTTTCCTTCCAAATCCATATCAATGTCTCCTATGCTTTTATTCCCGTAACCCCATTGTCTTATAATATACTGCTAATCACCGGAAAATTCAACCACTTCCTGCCCTATGCCAAGGTATGGCAGTATATTTTCGAATACTTCTCTTATAACCGGAGCCGCTATAGTTCCTCCATAATATATTCCTTCCGGTTCGTCTATAATGCACATTGCTATCACCTGCGGATTGTCAGCAGGCGCAAAACCTATAAAGGACGCTATATATTTTCCCGAACCTCTCGGAAGCTTCTGCGAAGTCGCAGTCTTTCCGCCTATCCGGTAGCCCTCAATATAACATCTCTTGCCGCCGCCCTCTGCGACTACACTTTCAAGCAGCTGCTTCATAAGCTCACTCGTTTCACCTGAAACTGCATTTGGCACTGTATTATATTCAAATACTTTTGTGGTCTCACCATCTTCATTAACAGTCTTTACTGCAAAATGCGGAGTTATAAGTGTCCCACCGTTAATTATCGCACTGGCCGCACGAAGAAGCTGCAAAGGAGTTATCTGGAATGACTGGCCAAAACTCATCGTGGCAAGCTCTACTTCCCCGACATTCTCAAGCTTATGTATAATAGTCCCTGCTTCGCCTGGAAGGTCAACCCCTGTTCTGCTAAGCAGGCCAAGCTTTCCCATATAAGAAAAAAAATCTTTTGCACCTACTCTGCTGCCCCATGTGATAAAAGCAGGATTGCATGAATTCATAAGTGTCTGTGCAAAGGTCTGTGAACCATGTCCTGATGTCTTATGGCATCTTATTGTCCTGCCTCCTACAGTCATACTGCCTTTGCAATAATAACTGTCACTAAGACTTACCACACCTTTTTCAAGCGCTGCTGTCGCCGTCACCATCTTAAAAGTAGAGCCCGGCTCATATGTATCATTGATGCAGAAATTGCGCCACATCGTATTTAACAGATCCATCTTCTGTTTGTTTGTAAGCTCCGCTTCAGGTATGACTGTTGTTATGTCCTCTCCGTCTTCATTTTTCTGCGTAACCGTCAAAGAACTGTACTCATCAATCAAAGTATAAGGTGTATTAAGATTATATTCAGGCACATTGACCATCGCATATATTCTTCCATCCTGTGGATTCATGACAATTATTGACACTCTCTTGGCATTTTTTGCTTCGTAAGCCTTATATGCAGCCTGCTGTGCATATGACTGTATGTTATAATCCAGACTGATAATAAGATCATCGCCCTTGACAGGCTCAATCCGGCTCTCACCTTCCTCCTTAAGCTCTATTCCTCCTGCATCAGTCATTGTAAGTATCTGTCCGGCTTCTCCTGCAAGCTCCTCGTCATAGCGCACTTCAAGTCCAATAATTCCCTGATTGTCACTGCCCGTAAAACCAATCACCTTAGATGCAAGATTTCCAAAAGGATAATACCTTCTGCTATCCTCATCTACTTTCACTCCGTCAAGTCCATATTCCCTTATCGCATCACCGACTTCCTTTGTGACATTGGTCTTTATACGCTCCATTGACGAAACCTTATTAACGCTCTTTGCCACCTTCTCTCTGTCCATATCAAGCTCGGTGGAAAGGACATCAATCACTCTGTCTGCATCCGTTATCTGTGCATGTACAACCGATATCGTACAGACAGTCTTATTAGATGCAAGGATAGTTCCATCCTCCGAAATTATTCTCCCTCTGGCTGCCTTTATCGGTCTTTCTCTCTCATGAAGCTCCTTTGCCTTCTGCCCATAGTACTCTGACTCAACAAGCATAATAACCGCAAGCCTCACAAGCAGTACTATGATAAGCACCGTTATCAGTATTACGCCAAACATAAGCTTGCGCTTCATTCTGCCTATATTTCTGCGCGGTTCCATAAAAAACCTCCATAATATAAGTTCTGCAAGACGGCACCGCATACTGCCGATGCCGATATTACATTTTATTATGGAGGTCTAAACGATATGCACTATATAATGATTAATTACAGCTCACATAATCTTACTGTGTAGATTCCTGCTCTGTAACACCTTCCCCTGATGTCTCCGATGAGCTGTCAGTTTCTACAGCGTTGCCGGCATCTTGGCTTGTCTCCTCCGGCTGCGTACTTTCCTCTGCCGCCGAAGTCTGCTCTGTAGTCTCCGATGATGTTTCTGGTGGCTGGGTTGCAGCTTCAACTGTCTCAGGGTTTCCTTCCTCATCTGTGACCGTCTCACCATTTTCATCTGTCACATATTCAACTGTCGTCTCAGGCTGTGTCTGATTCGGAAGTCCGCCTACATTTATCTCGTAAGATTCATCAACAGGATATATTTCAAGATATGGTATAAGGTCTATCATGATATCTCTTGCTAACTCCTGAGCCGCTCTTGATGTATCGAAATCTTCAACCTGAGCCTCATCAAGCACAACATAGAAAACCACCTGTGGGTCCTCAGCAGGCATAAAGCCTATAAAAGAAGTTACATAATGTTGCTTATCTCTTGGCTGTTTCTCGGCTGCACCTGTCTTTCCACCCACACTGTAGCCTGCAATCTTGAGGTATCCGCCTGTTCCATAATCTACTACATTTTTAAGGTAGCCTCTCAGCGTGCTTGATGTCTCTTCCGATACAGTCTTTCTTACAAGCACACTGTCATTTTGCACAAGCACTTCTCCGCCCGCACTCTTTATCTCCTTTACGAGATGCGGCTGATAATAGTTTCCTCCGTTGATAAGAGAGCTGAACGCCGCCATCTCCTGAACCATAGTTACATTGAGATTCTGTCCAAAGCTGTTAGTCGCAAGGTCAATATCGGTAACAAGGTCTTTTCTTATGACAAGACCATACTCTTCGGCAGGAAGGTCAACACCTGTCTTTGCACCGAAATTAAACCTGCTCACATAGTCATAGAATACATCCTTGCCTATACTTGCAGCCATCTGCATGAGTGCATCATTGCAGGACTCCTCAAGAGCCTGACTCACAGTGAGAGTTCCATGACCTTCCGGATGCGCACAGCTTATCTTAGTTCCCATGACAACTTCGTGCCCGTCACAGTAATATTCCTCTGTGCCATCAAGTATGCCTTCCTCAATTCCACTCGCAATGGTAAATGCCTTAAAAACAGAACCCGGCTCATATATTGTTGACACACAATAATTGTTCCATACATCATACAAAGCATCGACTGTCTGCTCATTGTCCATCTGTGCAAGCTCTTCCTCTGTATAATATGCGGACAAATCACTGGGGTTGTTTAAGTCAAATGTCGGATACTGAGCCATCGACAATATCTGTCCGTTGTTAGGATTCATAACCATCACTGATGTATGCTTCGATCCATATGCCTCATTAAATTCCCTTATCTTATTCTCCACAATTCTCTGTATATTGCTGTCTATAGTGAGAACAACCGTATTTCCGTTTATCGCCGGCTTTATTGTAGTCTCAATGTCTGAATCCTCACCAACATATCCATACTCTCTTCCGTTTGTTCCTGTAAGATATGAATTGTAATAGTTCTCAATGCCTATAACACCTGACGACTCTGTAGCATATCCTAACACAGACGCAAGCAGTGAATCATACGGATATGTTCTTATATACTCCTCTTCAAGCCATGATGAGTTATATTTGTTAGAGTCAGCCTCCTTAGCCGCCCTGTAATCCGTAATCTGCTCGTATGTAAGGTATCTTACAATTCTTTTATATGCGCAGTTCTTATTCTGATAGCTGTTAAATATATCCAAAAGCTCCTGCCTGTCCAGGTCAAAGCACTCTGCAAGCAGTTCAATGTTAGCTTCCCTGTCCGTATCATCCTCCCAATAAGTATTAGGATCAAGAATAAGATTGTACACTTTTTTAGAATATGCTAAAACTGTCCCTGTCCTGTCAGTTATATCGCCTCTCTTTGCAAGTATTGTCGCATTCTTGTATTTCAGGTTATCAAAAACCTTTTTTGAGTACTTGTCTTTGCTGGTTCTGCTTATATTTATCATTACAAACGTAAGCAAAGACAAGGCTGCCACAACGAGAACTGCCACTATCAGCAGTTTTACTTTCATCTTTCGTCGCAGCTTCCTTGTCTTTAATTTCTGAACAAAAGCATACTCTTTCTTACCGGATACCTTTCTCTCCGGCTGCTGTGTTCCATTATTATTCATAACTATATTTACTCCACGTCCTTATACTGGACAACATACTCGCTGTCCTCGCTGTCATAATTCACAATCTGATTCTGTGAAGGGTAGACCATTCCAAGCTCCTCTGTGGCAACCTTATAGATATAATTATAATCTATTGACGAGTTTATTGACATTTCCATATTGTCATTTTCCATAGTGAGCGTTGAAAGCTCCTTTCTCAGTGCTGCAATCTGTCTCGATTTCTGCGTCATATCAACATTAAGAGAGATATATTTTGCAAGCACTAAAAATATAACCACCATAGCTACCGCCATTACAAATGTAAATGCAAAGCCAAAGCTTGAACTCAGCCCACTGTTTTTATCATTCTGTGTATTATGTGATACTCTATGCTCAGGCTGCTGCCTTACTTCCTCTCTTCTCTTAGGTAATGCTTCACTGTAAGCTGCCTGCTTGCGGGCAAGGTTATCGTTGATGTATGCAGTTTTATAGTTTCTGTTTTTTCTTATATCTGCCATTTAATCCTCCCGCCTTCTCTCAAAAACTCTCAGTTTTGAGCTCTTCGCTCTCTTATTAATCTCAAGTTCTTCATCAGTTGGCACAATAGGCTTTCTGGTGATGATGACACCCTTTGGCTTATTTCCGCATACACATACAGGGAAATTAGGCGGGCATGTACATACATCTACATTCTTCTTAAAACCATTCTTGACAATTCTGTCCTCTAATGAATGGAATGTGATTATGCTGAGCCTTCCGCCATCATTTAAAAGCTCTATCATGTCATCTATCGAATCCTTAAGTACGTCAAGCTCTTTGTTGACTTCTATTCTTATCGCCTGAAATGTCTGCTTAGCCGGATGTCCTCCTGTCGCACGGAATTTCATTGGAATCGCAGCCTTTACTGCCTCCACAAGCTGACCTGTTGTAGTGATTCGTCCAATCTCATTTCTCATGCGTACAATATGCTTGGCAATGTTCTTAGCAAACTGATCCTCTCCATAATCCTTTATAATATGGAACAATTCGCTCTCCGAATACTCATTAACAACAATCTCGGCTGTGAGAGTCTGCCTGTTATCCATCCTCATATCAAGCGGTGCAGCATCATCCTTATAAGTAAAACCTCTGTAAACATCATCAAGCTGATGCGATGACACACCTATATCAAGAAGAATCCCATCCACTCTGCTTATGCCAAGCTCCTCTAGCACACTTCTCATATTGACATAATTGCTTCTGACTATTGTAACCTTATCCATAAAAGGTTCTAATCTCTTGGTTGCTGCCGCTATAGCTTCTTCATCCTGATCAATTCCTATAAGCCTGCCATTCTCACCTAAATGCTCACATATATGATAAGAATGTCCTGCTCCCCCTAATGTTCCATCTACATATATCCCATTTGGTTTAATTGCAAGGCTGTCTATAGTCTCATTAAGCAACACAGGTATATGTTCAAATTCCATATCTGTTCTCCTTAAATGCTGAAACCGAATTTTTCCATGTTGGCTGCGATTTCATCAATATTATTCTCATATTCCTTCTGGTCTGATAAGTATCTTTCCTTATTCCATATCTCAATCTTACCTGCAGAGCCTGCAAGAATAGCTTCCTTGTCAAGCTCTGCATAGTTTCTAAGTATTGAAGGAATAAGAAATCTCCCCTGCTTGTCCACTTCACACTCAGCAGCTCCTGCAAGGAAAAATCTTACAAACTGTCTCGTCTCTTTGTTGGTTATCGGAAGTGTGGCAAGCTTATTCTCAAAGCGTTTCCAATCCTCACTTGTGTATATGTATAGACATTTATCCGGACTCTTAGTGATAATAAATGTGTCTCCAAGCTGTTCTCTGAACTTAGCAGGCATAATCAGTCTTCCCTTAGCATCTATGGAATGACTGTATTCACCCATGAAAATTATTATCACTATATCCATTATTCTGTGCTTCACTTTGGCAAAAGCAGCACCTTGTCACCACTTCCTGCCACAATCTTTCACTTTTCACCACTTATGCTGATATTTTATACCTTTACAATACTAAAATCAAGTATTTTCTATTCCAATGGATAAAATTACCAGATAATTATTTTTTCATGCTTTTAATTGAGAAAAATAATATCTGGAAAATTTTTTATATACAAAGATTAAGGTGCAAAAAAAGGCATCGCGGATTCGTATTAAAACGATTCCACAATGCCTCTATATCCGTAAATCTCTATATTACATTTTGCTATTGTGTTCTGCCTTGGTCTTTTTTATGACTGTTCTGTTATATATGACAAACACTGCGCCAAGCAATATAAGAACTATCGACAATACCTGCGAAGCTGCAATTCCTCCGAGTGCCTTTATCACAAGCTGGTCCGTTCTCAATCCTTCTATAAAAAATCGTCCGATGCCGTATCCCATAAGGTATATTGCCAATATCTCACCATCAAACTTCTTATGTCGCTTGTAGATACATATGCCTATGAACAGCAGCAGATTCCATACTCCTTCATATAAAAATGTCGGATGTACCTGAACATAGCTTACTCCGTCTATTGTGACGAGATGTTCTATAAGCTCCTGTGTAATTCCCTTTGCCTCTGATACAGGAAGCTGCATTGCAAAAAGTCCATCTGTATATCCTCCGAATGCTTCCCTGTTAAAGAAATTACCCCATCGGCCTATAATCTGTCCAATGATAAGTCCCTGCACTGCTGTATCAGCCATTAGCCAGAACTTAAGCTTTTTAACCTTAGTAAAGATAAAAAGTGTGAGTACAGATGCAAGCACACCTCCATATATCGCCAAGCCGCCTGCTCTGAGATTCAATATCTCAAGCGGATGAGCGCTATAATAATCCCACTCGAATACTACATAATATATTCTCGCTCCAATAATGGCTGCTATCAGCGTATAGAGAGTAAAATCGACATAATCATCAACCTTCTGACCTGTTTTTTTTGCTTCACGGTATGCCACAAGAGCACCCATAAGCATTGCAAGTGCAATTATCACACCGTAATATGCAATCTCAATTCCAAACACCGTAAAGGATTTACCCGGATTAAGAGTCAGTCCCAGGTGTGGAAAACGTATTGTCGTATTCATAAATATCCTCCATCCTAAATTTTATCAGATTATTTTAACCCTGATATCAATAATACTTCTTTTATTCCATTATTACAAGTACTTGTTTATTTCTGAGTTCGCATTGCTTTTTTTAATCTGTTATGCTACTATAACTTAGTGCAAAACAAGCTTCTATGCCCATTTTGTGCGTTATTATCACATGATGAAGGCATAAGCTGACATTATGATTAAGTTTAACAGAAACGAGGAATCAATATGAAATTAGGTATTGTTGGTCTGCCGAATGTCGGCAAAAGTACACTGTTCAATTCACTTACAAAGGCAGGTGCCGAATCTGCTAACTACCCATTCTGTACAATCGACCCTAATGTAGGTATCGTCACAGTTCCGGATGAGCGTCTAAATAATCTTGCCGCTCTCTACAATTCAGCAAAAATCACACCTGCTGCCATCGAATTCGTTGACATTGCCGGTCTTGTAAAGGGTGCTTCTAAGGGTGAAGGACTTGGAAACCAGTTCCTGTCACATATACGTGAGGTTGACGCTATTGTGCATGTAGTAAGATGCTTTGAGGACAGCAATATTGTTCACGTTGACGGAAGTGTTGACCCTATAAGAGATATAGACACAATTAATCTTGAGCTTATATTCTCCGATATTGACATTCTTGAGAGAAGAATTGCCAAAGTAGGACGTGCCGCAATGAACGATAAAACACTTGCAAAGGAGAATGACCTTTTAAAGAGACTCAAGGCTCACCTTGAGGAAGGAAAATCCGCACGCAGCTTTGAGACGGACGATGACGATGAGAAAGCACTCATTGCTTCCTATACACTTCTCACAGCCAAGCCTGTAATCTATGCTGCAAATGTTTCCGAGGATGACCTTGCAGATGATGCCGCTTCTAACGAATATGTTGCCAAGGTACGCGAATTCGCCGCATCAGAAGGAAGTGAAGTGTTTGTCGTATGTGCTAAGATTGAGGAAGAAATCTCTGAGCTTGACGATGCGGACAAGAAAGAATTTTTAGCAGACCTCGGCTTATCAGAGTCAGGTCTTGATAAACTCATAAGAGCAAGCTACTCTCTGCTCGGTCTTATAAGCTACCTCACAGCAGGTCCTACAGAGACAAGAGCATGGACAATCGCAAAAGGCACAAAGGCTCCTCAAGCAGCTGGAAAGATTCACAGTGATTTTGAGCGCGGCTTTATCAGAGCTGAGGTTGTAAACTATCAGGATTTACTTGACTGCGGCTCTTACACAGTTGCAAAAGAAAAAGGTCTTGTAGGTCTTGAAGGAAAAGACTATGTTGTAAAGGACGGAGATGTTGTTCTCTTCCGCTTTAACGTATAAGCTTTAATGAATTTAGGAGATAGGTATGAAAAGGATTTTTTTAATCACAACCGGCGGCACTATAGCCTCAACGCCAACCTCAGACGGACTCACCCCTTCTGTCACATCGGACGAGATACTTGAGTATATTCCTGAGGTGGACGAGATATGTTCTATAACGACATATGGTCTGTTTAACCTTGACAGCACTAATGTCTGTTACCAGCATTGGATTGCCATAGTCAAGTGTCTGAAAGAACATTACAGTTCATATGACGGCTTTGTAATAACGCATGGAACGGATACCATGGCATATACTGCCGCTGCCCTCTCCTATATGGTTCAAAACAGCATGAAGCCTATCGTCATAACAGGCTCACAGCGTCCTCTTGCATCTGTAGACTCCGATGCAAGAAGTAATCTCCTAAACGCAATAGTATTTGCATGTGATGAGCGCGCCCACGGTGTCCATATCCTGTTTGACAATAAGGTTATACTTGGCACAAGGGCAAGAAAAACGCATACTAAGAGCTTTAATGCATTTAAGAGTATCGACTTTCCTGAGATTGCCATAGTGCGTGACAGAAGAGTCAGATATTATATAGAAGAAAAGGTATCCGAAAACGGCCCTGATTTCTATACAAGCCTCGACCCTAAGGTATTTGTTCTGCGCCTTGTTCCCGGAATGAACCCTGATATATTCTCATTCCTTAAAGAACATTACGATGGATTAGTTATTGAGAGCTTCGGTGTAGGCGGAATTCCATGCTATGACAATGAGAGCTTCATCGACGCTGTCGCCGACTGGATTGCCTGCGGCAAAGCACTTGTCATGACAACGCAGGTTCCGCACGAAGGAAGTGACATGTCCGTCTACATGGTTGGTCAGGTTATAAAAAAGAAATACCGTCTTATGGAAGCCTACGATATGACAACCGAAGCCATTGTCGCAAAGCTTATGTGGATTCTTGCACAGACTAAGAATCCTAAAGAAGTGCGGGAGCTTTTTTACAGACCCGTCCAGAATGACCTAAATATATAAAGGAGTATCTGCAATGAAATATAAGAAGATTTTATCCCCATCCATACTATCTGCCGATTTCGGAAACCTAGCACGCGATATTAAGACAATCGATGCTGCCGGAGCTGAATATATCCATATTGACGTGATGGATGGAATATTTGTTCCAAGCATTTCCTTTGGAATGCCGATAATAAAATCAATACGTCCTATCACCAAAAGAATATTTGATGTTCATCTTATGATAGAAGAACCAATCAGATATGTGGAGGAATTCGTCTTACTCGGTGCAGACATAATCACTGTCCACGTTGAAGCCTGCGAGGATGTTGCAGCAACCCTGAAAAAAATAAAGGAGCTTGGAATAAAAACCGGAATCACATTGAATCCTTCAACACCGCTTGATACTATCAAAGAATTCATGCCTCTTGTTGATATGGTTCTTATAATGAGTGTAAATCCCGGATTTGGCGGTCAGAAATTTATAGAAAGTTCAATAGACAAGCTTGAAATGACAGCTAAATTGCGTGACGAACTCGGTCTTAATTTTGACATAGAAGTCGATGGAGGTGTCAACTTTGATAATATCGGCAGAATATGTGATGCCGGAGCCAATATAATAGTTGCCGGTTCAACCGTATTTAAAGGCAGTCCTTCCGACAATGTAAAAAAACTCATGGAGCTTATGTAATGCTCCATGAGTTTTTTTATCTTTTTCTTGTATTCTCCAGCTCATGATACATGTCAACATAGCTGTCATATCTAAGCTGATTTATCATGCCTTCCGCAACCGCCTTTTTCACTGCACAATCCGGCTCATTCACATGGACACAGCCTGCAAATCTACAGCTTCCTTCATACATTTCAAATTCGGGAATATAAAAACGAAGCTTCTCTTTGTCATCAACCATGACCGACAGTGAAGTAAACCCCGGAGTGTCAAGAATATAACTGTCATCTTCAAGAACAAAGACTTCAGAATGTCTGGTTGTGTGTTTTCCACGTCCTATCTTATCGCTGATACTTCCCGTCTCCATATGAACATTTTCGACAAGTGCATTAAGTATTGATGATTTACCTACCCCGGATGGTCCTGCAAGTGCAGTCGTATGCCCTATAAGCATTTCTTTCAGTTCCCTAATTCCCTCTCCGGTAACTATGCTTGTGAAAATCACCCTGCATCCACTTTTTCTATAAATATCAGCAAGTCTCGGAAGCTCCGGCTGTTGCGCCTCATCAATCTTATTAAAGCATATTATTGTCGGCAGCTCATAGCCTTCCATCATCACAAGGAAACTGTCAAGCAGTCTTAAGTTAGGTGCCGGCGATGAAATTGCAAATACAAGCAATGCCTGGTCTACATTGGCAACTGCCGGTCTTATCATTTGGCTGCTTCTTGGAAGTATTCCTACTATATTTCCAAGAAGCTTTTCTTCATCCACTATATCTATCTCAACATTATCGCCGACAAGAGGTTTAATATTCTGATTTCTGAAACCACCCTTTGCCTTGCATTCATAAGTCCCTATGCCGGCAACATGAACATAATAAAAACCGGCAATTCCTTTGATTATCTTACCCTTCATAATAATTTTCCGTTACTCCGTCAATGTTACCTGTAAGGTACACAACTGCACTGTCTGCTCCGATGATGGTGAAACATAATAAGCAAATACTCTCAATTCTGCATTTCCCTTATTAAAATCGGAAAGTGTTTCTCTTACCTGAATTGACTTTTCTGTCATTCCAGAATATGAAGTGTACTCCTGTGAAGCTATATTTCTCTCATTTCCATCCTGTGCAAGCACGAAATTCAATCTTATGAATGTGGCATCCTCAGGCACTTTATTATCACCCGAAGTCAAATCCTCCGCAAGAACCGTCTTAGACAAATATACATACTTGACTGACGGATCCGATCCTGAGCTCACAACAAAATTGATTGTGGAGCCTTCCGCTGCCTTCTCACCGGCAGTAGGGCCGCTCTGCGCAATTACACGTCCGGCTTCAACAGTCTGGCTGCCTTCATGCTGAACTGTACCTACCTCAAAGCCCTTAGAAGCGATTGCTGTTCTCGCCTCGTCCTCCGTCCTACCAATTAAATTCGGAACTTCTGTATACACTTTTCCGTCACCCATGCTGATATAGAGTGTTACTTCATCGCCCTGCTTAACTTTTGCAAGATGCTTCGGTGTAGAACTTACAACATGAAACTGCTCGACTTCTGAGCTCTCAATATACTCTGTCTTAACCTTAAGCCCAAGTTCGGTGAGTGCCTGCGTTGCATCATCCTCCGTCCGACCATCCACATTAATCATTGAAAATGATTCCGGACCACTGCTTACCGTAAGAACAATCGTAGTATGCTCCTTTACTAAACTTCCGGCTGTAACATTCTGCTCTATTACCATGCCGGCATCGTATGAGGAATTGTCATAAGTGAGCTTAACTCCGAGATTTACACTGTTAAGCATTGTCTGCGCTTTCTCATATGTGTATCCTGTCACAAGAGGTACTTCAACTCTGCCATCGCCATCCTGTGTCGACTGTGTCGTCGTCTGGTTAGTATTTCCCTGATTTCCGCTTCCCGAAAGAACCGAAACCATCTTAAATATAATGAA
>OGUD01000225.1_pt1 | contig 56568 bp, 40 predicted proteins | sample 1573671 | NCBI WGS metagenome assembly OGUD01 (sample SAMEA2582065, study PRJEB24529) | metagenome | biome: Human gut stool | place: China | collected 2011 | reverse complement strand
GCCGGCTGACCCGCAGCATCCTCCCAAGTTCTGCCCGGAGTGCGGCGACCCCTTTGACGACAGCGACCGGACCTGATAAACAGCAAACATGGAAAGGAGCATACCATGATGGGATTCTTCTCCAATTTATTCGCAAAACAGAACTGTGCGGTCTGCGGCAAGGAGTGCGGTACCCTGCACCGCTCCAAGCTCCGGGACGGACAGTTCCTCTGTGATGACTGCGGCGACCAGTGCTCCAAGTATATCCGGCTCAGCGAGCTGACGCTGGACGAGGCCAAGGAGCACATGGAGTATATGGCTCGGATGAAGCGGGTGTTCGACGAGGTGTTCGACAAGACCGAGTTCCGGGTCAACGCATACCCCTCCACCCCGACGCAAATGGGGCTGGTGTTCTGCGATGAGCTTGGAATGCTGTACATCGACGATCGCACCGGCGGACGGGGCAAGATGCCGGAGCTGATCCGCTACGACCAGATCGCCAGCTATGAGGAGTATCTGGACGAGACCCCCGCCAAGGAGCCGGGCCAGGAACCCACCCTCAACGGCGGCGGCCTGAAGCTGAAGCTGGTGCAGCCCCGCGGCATTACCGAGGCAGAGACCAGACGGGGTCTGCATCCCCACCCCTACATCAAGCAGGAGCTGGTCATCTGCTTCAGCAAGCGGGACCGGCGGGAGATCGGCTATGCCCACATCGCAAAGGAGCATCTGGATCACATCTTCGGAGTCCACGACAACGAGACGAGCCTGTTCGGCCGCCGGATGTCCAAGGCCGAGGAACGGGAGCTGAAGGGCCAGATGGGCATGATCGGTGCCATGGGTGCCGTGGCATCTGCCGCCATGAAGGGCGGGCAGCTCTCTGAGCAGGAAAAGGCCCGCTTTGTGGAGAACATCAATCTGGCAAACGACGCCCAGACCGGAGGCATGGCATTGTACAGCCGCCGTGCTGACGAAGCCTTTGCAAAAGTGCAGTGACCCCAAAAGGAGGAACGGATATGAGAAAGATCCAGCGCAGAGATTTCCTCAAGGCCATGGGCCTTGCCACCGCCGCCCTCGGGCTGACCGCCTGCGGCGGCTCCGGTGCCGCCAGCGCATCCAGCGTTTCCAGTGCACCGGCTTCCAGCAGCAGTGCCCCGTCCGCTTCGGCACAGCCGGAAACTGCAGAGGACAAAGCCGCCCCTGCAGGGGCCCCTGTGACCCAGTTCCAGACCGGGGAACTGAAGATCGGCGACTATACCTTTAAGGCAGAATACATCCCCTTTGACGTCCGCCGGGAACTGGACGGAGCGCATCACTGCATCCACGCGGACAGCTACCGGGGCAATTACTTCTTCAGCTTCTACAACGAGGACGATGAAGAGCAGTCTGCCAAGATCTTCGAGTATGCCATCAAGGACGACCGGATGGCCCCGGTGGCAGAGTACGACATTGACGGCAGAAACGCCCTCAGCATCGACCGCAATGGCATCCTCTATGCCATGGACACCTTTGATGTCTACTGCTACGATCTGAACAGCAGCGACCCGGAGGAGCCCGGCGACGCACTGGACTACTGGGGCAGCTGCTATTCCTCCAAGGACCGGGATCTGACCGTGATCTACTGGACCAACTCCGCGCCGGTGCTGGTGCAGGACGGCGAGTACACCGAACTGATACTGGAAGGGAATAACGAGATCGGCCCCTTCTGCAGCATGCCCTCCCTGAACCTCAGCGGGGACGAGCTGCTGACGGTGGGCGAGCTGGAATCCAGCGGCGATGATTACTTTGCTGCCTTTGATCTGGACGGCAATGAGCTGGCCCGCAGCTCGCAGCCGGCGGGCAGCTTTGACGCCGTGATGATGAAGCGCCCCAACGGCTATCTGCTGGACACGGGCTATATGTGGGAGCTGTACGCGCCGGACGGCACTTTTTTAGAAAAGTCCCTTCCTGTGGGCGAGCGCGAGACCCTGTGCCAGCTGTGCGGAGAGTTCTGCACCTTTGATGTCTTCCTGCCGCTGGAGGAAAACGCTTTCCTGGCAGTGGGTCACTACGGCAAAGCCACCGAGCCGGACGAGCCGGTGGTGTTCCGCATCACCACGGACTTCTGAGCCGACCGCTTCGGCGGGAAGACCAACGCAAAAACAGCGGGGCCGGGGAAGAGCCCCCGGCTCCCTTTGAAACAACAGGAGGAAACGCTATGGCAGGAATGCTGGAATACAAGTGCCCCTGCTGCGATGGCGCCATCCAGTTTGACAGCGCCACCCAGAAAATGAAATGCCCCTACTGCGACACCGAGTTCGATGTGGATACCCTCAAGGGCTATGATGAGGAACTGAAGGACGAAAAGCCCAGCGAGATGGAGTGGGCGCCCCCCGGCGGCAGCTGGGCAGAAGGAGAGACCGCCGGTCTGCATACTTACAGCTGCAAGAGCTGCGGCGGCGAGATCGTGGGCGACGACACCATGGCCGCGTCCGCCTGCCCGTTCTGCGGCAACCCCATCGTCCTCACCGGACAGTTTGCCGGGACGCTGCGGCCCGACCTCATCATCCCCTTCAAGCTGGACAAAAAGGCCGCCAAGGCAAAGCTGCAGGAACATCTCAAGGGCAAGACCCTGTTGCCCCGGGTGTTCCGTAGCCAGAACCACATCGACGAGATCAAGGGCGTGTATGTACCCTTCTGGCTCTTTGACAGCGACGCCGACGCTCAGCTGCGGTTCACCACCACCCGGACCCGCTGCTGGTCGGACAGCAAATACGACTATACCGAGACCAACTACTACTCCGTCCGGCGGGACGGTACGCTGGGATTTGATGCAGTGCCGGTGGACGGCTCCTCCAAGATCGAGGACGACCTGATGGAGTCCATCGAGCCCTTTGCCATGCAGGACGCCATCCCGTTCCAGACCGCCTATCTGGCGGGCTATGTGGCGGACAAATACGACGTGAACGCCGAGGACAGCATCGAGCGGGCCAACAAGCGCATCCGCCGCTCCACCGAGGAGACGTTCCAGCAGACCGTTACCGGCTACGATTCGGTCAAGGTGGAAAGCAGCAGCATCCAGCTGCACGGCGGCAAGGCAAAGTACGCCCTGTTCCCGGTCTGGCTGCTGAGCACCAGCTGGCGGGGCGAAAACTACCTGTTTGCCATGAACGGTCAGACCGGCAGATTCGTGGGTGACTTGCCCGTGGACAAGGGCGCTGCCCGCAAGTGGATGCTGGGCCTTACGGCTGCCCTTTCCGCCGCATCCTACGGCGTGATGTGGCTGCTGTGGCTGGCACGGATCCTGTAAAGGAGGGACGAACGATGAAAAAGACTTCCAACCGACTGCACTCCCTCTTTGCGGCGCTGGCAGCACTGATTCTTGCGGCGGCGCTGGCTGTTCCGGCCTTTGCGGTAGAGGGCGGCTTTGCCGACCTGTACTACCGCATGTTCGACGACGCTGAGGTGCTGACCGAGGACGAGGACAACGAGCTGGAGGACGCACTGGAAGAGCTGAGCCTGCGCCAGAGCTTCGATGTGACCATTGCCACCATAGAGTCGATGGAAAGCGTTGGTGCCGACGGCATGGAGCAGTTTGCCGATGATCTGTATGACTACTGCCAGTACGGCTACGGCCCCGATATGGACGGCGTGCTGCTGCTGGTGAGCGTGGGCGACCGCAAATGGCACATCTCCACCTGCGGCTACGGCATCACCGCCTTTACGGACGCCGGCATCCAGTACCTTGGCCAGCAGATGACCCCCTTCATGGCCGATGGAGATTACGCCGGTGCATTCCGCACCTTTGTCCAGTGGTCGGATACCTACATCGACGCTGCCCGGGCGGGCCACCCCTATGACGTGAATAACCTGCCCCGGGAGCCGCTGTCTCTCATGTACCTGTTCCTTGCGCTGGGCATCGGCCTTGTGCTGGCATGGGTCGTCGTCAGCGTAATGAAGAGCCAGCTGCGCAGCGTGGCGTTCCAGGAGAACGCCGCCAGCTATGTGCGGGAGGGCAGCATGAATCTGACCAACAGCCGGGAGCTGTTCCTGTACCGGGATGTGCAGCGCACGGAGCATGTGGAGGAAAAGGACTCCGACAGCTCCGGCGGCAGCTCCACCCACACCTCTTCCAGCGGCACGACCCACGGCGGCGGAGGCGGTTCGTTCTGAAAGGAGTATGTTTATGAACCCTTATCTCTCGGAAAAAGCCCGGGGCGAGATCCCCCGTTTCCTCAAATGGCTGCGGAACGCGGGGCTTGCCTTCTGCGTGTTCTGCTCTTTTGGCGGGTTGTATACCCTTTGCCTGAGTTTGCAGGATAAGGACTATTCCCACATCGGAGGCTATGTGTTCTGGATCGTGGTGGGCGCTGTGCCCCTCGCGCTGTTTGCCCGCGGGGAGGCCCGCCGCTACCATGCAAGAACCATCGCCTGCCGGGTGGAAAGCTACTCCGGGGCAGAAGTACCCCTGCGGTGGCTGTGCAACAGCGTTGGTATGGACACAAAGGACATTGCATGGTATTTTGAAAACGGCTATTTTGCAAACCTCAGTCTGGATCTGAACCAGAAGATCGTCCGCAGGCGGACCGTGCCCCGCCATGACCTGAACCGGGGCTGAACCCTTTACGGCTGAAACAGAAAGGAGTATTTTCATGGGACTTTTTGATAAGATGAAGCAGGCCACGGCTGCCACCGGCGGCAACCAGACCGTCACCTTTACCTTTCAGGCTCTGCCGGAAAGCCTTGCCCAGATGCAGGCACTGCCGGAGGCCAGTCTGGACACCCCCTTTAAGACCGCAGCCCTCACCGTCTGTGCGCTGTGCGCCTACGGTGCCGATAAAAACATCGGGCTGGAGATGCTCAACTGGCTGCGCGGCCCCCGTCCGCTGAACGGGCAGGATATCTCCTTTTTGAACGACCGCTTCCGGGACGGCAAGAGCTACATCCCCTTCTCCTACTTTGTGGGTGCATCGCCGGAAAATGGCTATACCCCCCGCCAGCCCTTCACGCTTCTGGTGGGCAGTGACCACACCTCCAACACCGAGGAGGGCTACTGCAAACTGTTCATCCCCTGCGGCGGTGCCGATGACCCCCGCCCCATCAAGCTGCGCCGCAAGGGCAACGGGCAGTGGTTTCTGTGGGAGCAGTACCTGATGACCGGCATCCGCATCCCGACATCGGCCGACCCGTGGGCGTAAGATGAAGGGCGTGACCATGAAGCTGTTTGCCGCCGCGCTGGCGTTGACACTGGGGCTTGCGGGCTGCGGGCCGGTGGACGGCGACCCCATCCGCTCCGGCGCGTCCGCCCCGGACAGCGTCCCCCGGCAGGACGCTGTGACCGTGGCGCAGCTGCGGCAGCAGGCAGAGCAGAACGGCAGCCTTGCCGTGGTGCTCTATCTGGGCAGTGTCCCGGAGCGCACCGCCGATGTGGACGCTGCGCTGGACAGCCTGCAGGAACAGCCGTGGCAGTTTGTTACGGACATCCCGGCAGATCACCGGGTCACTGCGCCGGGCGGCGGGCGGGAGTTGTACTGCCTCTTTGCCGTCAGCAGCCGGGACACCCTGTTCCTCTACGAAAAGCAGGACCCCCAGTACCCGCACCAGACGGGCCGGGAGCTCTACTGCGGGCGGGACGGCCAGCCTGTGCTGCTGCTGTGCAACGGCACCCCGGACGTCCCCGACATCACGGCGGTGGTCTACTGCACCACCGGCCGCGCGCTGGACTGGTCGCCCCGGCTTTCCGCTGAGACCGACAGCCCTGTGCCGGTGGAGGGCGTAGACGATTTTTCCCAACACCCAACGCCCGGCGCTGCCCCCTGAGGTGCGCCCCGGCAGGGCATGAGAAAGGAGAACTTATGAAAAACCTGAAGCTTCTGGCAGCCCTGCTGGCGCTGACTATCGGTCTGGCGGGCTGCGGCAAAGGCAGCAGCGCGTCCAGCTCCAAGCCCGAAAAAATGCTGGACGGAGACAACATGATCGCATCGTCCTCCGCCAAACAGGAGTACACCGAGCCGGAGGACGTGACCTACATGCGCCTTCTGGCAGGGGAGGACAAATACCGCGCCTGCGTGCTGTATCTGGGCGGCTCCTACGAGATCACCACCGATGTGCAGCAGGTGCTGGACAGCCAGACCGACCTGCGGGAGCTGTGGGGCTTCGTCTACGACATCCCGCAGGATCACTGGGTCGTGGCACCGGATGGCGGGTGCGACCTGTACTGCATCTTCCCGCAGGAGGCGCAGGCCACCCTGTTCGTCTACGAGACGAGCCTGACAGACGATGCCGAAAAACCGCTCCAGCGCGGCAAACAGCTCTATTACAGTGAGGACGGTCAGCCCATCCTGCTGCTGTGCAACATCAGCGATATCGTCCCCAACACCGAGGTGGAGCTGTACCCCAGCACCGGCGAAGAGCTGGTATTCAGCCCCTTCCTTTCCGGCGAGAACGGCCATGTGGTGGAAGCCGAGGGCGTGTGCGATTTTACCATCTACCCGGAAGGGGACGACTGGGAGACCGACACCAGCCCGTGGTCGCTGGAGGGTAACTGGCTGGAGACCGGCCGCGACACCGACGAGGGCTATTTTGACACTGACCCCGCAGACGCCGACCGGATGTGCTTTTTGCCCACCGACGCCGACACCGAAGGCAGCCAGCTGCCCTTCACCGCCAGCTACATCACCCCCTACCCGGAGCTGAACGTGGAAGAAGCCGACCTGTTCTATCAGGAGGGCACCCCGGAGGTACCCTTCCAGACCAATCAGGAGTGGTACGCCACCTTTACCGGGCCCCACGGCGACCGCTACGCCGTCACGCTGGAGGACGAGGACACCCTTGCCCTCAAGTGCTATCTGGAGGGCCAGGAGAGCTACCTGAGCCTTGTCAACACCGTCTATTTTGCGCGGCAGGAGGCCATGGGGTGACCACCGCCGCCGACCCACACCGGGAGGAATGCACCATGAAACACACCAAAAAGATCACCATCCTCCACTCCAATGATCTGCACGGAGACTTTCTGGCAGAGCAGGTGGACGAAAAACTGGTGGGTGGCGTTTCCATGCTGTCCGGCTACATCGAAAAGGTGAGGGCAGAGGAGCCCAACACCATCTACGCCATTGCAGGTGATATGTTCCGGGGCTCGGTCATTGATTCCGAATACAAGGGGCTTTCCACCATCGAGATCATGAACGCCCTTGCCCCGGACGTGGTTACCATCGGCAACCACGAGGTGGATTACGGCATCGCGCATCTGCTGTTCATCGAAAAATGCGCGCGCTTTCCCATCATCAACGCCAACCTCTACATCAAAAACACCCCCACCCGGCTGTTCACCCCCTACAAGATCCTGCGGGTGGACGGCATGAACATCCTCTTCATCGGCATCATCACGCAAGACGTCATCAACCAGACCAAGTCCGAATCTCTGGTGGGGTCCTTTGTGGACACCGCCGCCGCTGCCGCCGAGGTGGGCAAGATCTGCAACGCCCACAACAGCATCGACATCGATTTTACCGTGCTGCTGACCCACATCGGCTTTGAGGAGGACAAGCACCTGGCCCGCCAGCTGGACCCGGCCTGGGGGGTGGACTTGATCATCGGCGGGCACAGCCACACCCTGCCAGAGCACGCGGTGGAGGAAAACGGCGTGGTCATTGCGCAGGCGGGCACCGGCACCGACCAGATCGGGCGCTTTGACATCATTGTGGACACGGACAACAACTGCATCGATTCCTACACATGGCACACGGTACCCATCACCGCCGAGACCTGCCCCCGCAACCCCGCCATGGAGCAGGTGCTGCACCGCTTCACCAGTCAGGTGGACGAAAAGTACAGCCACATCGTGGCGCGCTTCCGCCGGGAGCTGACCCACCCGGAGCGCACCCGGGAGACCGAGCTGGGCAACCTGTTTGCGGACATCTTCACCCGCAGCCTTGGCATCGATATTATGCTCATCGGCTCCGGCAGCATCCGGGCCGAAAAGCTGGGCCCCATCGTCACCTACGGCGACCTCATCGAGGGCTTCCCCTACGATGATGGCGTGTTCATGTTCAAGGTGACAGGCCGGCAGCTGCGCCAGATGCTCCACTACATGCTGCGGGAGGAGGCCTACACCGGCCACACCGAGTTCTACCAGCTGCCCTCCACCCTGCGGCTGCGCTACGACCGCGCCAAGGGCGACTTTGATTACTTTACCTACTGCGGCAAGGAGGTGGGCAAGGAGATCGGCGACGATGCCTTGTTCACCGTGGGGCTGCAGAACTACCACTTCAAAAACATCGAGAGCTTTTTCAACATCTCCTACGATACCATCTGCAAGCTTCAGAAGCCCCGCAGCGTGGCAACCTCCTGTCAGAATGTCCTGATGGAGTATTTCCGGGAGCACGAGATGGTGGACGCCGCCGTGGACGGCAGAATGACCATTCTGCCCCCTGCCGGGCAATGACCACTTTTTTCGGGGGAAGCTGACGCTTCTCCCGAATGGGGCCCTAAAAAAATTTTACCACAGAAAGGAGCACCCCATGAAACAACGATTCTCAAAACGAACACGCCTTGTCAGTGCCCTTTTGACGCTGGCTATGGTATTCACCTTTTTGCCCTTCAGCGCCTTTGCGGAAGGGGGGTGACGGGTGGTTATAGCATCACCTCAATAGTATTGTATCGTTCTTACAGAAAGAACAGTACAACATCATCGTTCGGGTGATTTTGTCCTATTGTGCTGATTTATGCCTTTTCCCGGTCGAGTTATAAAAAAACGGTAACTCGTCCGGGCGATTCCACGCGCTATCCGATCACAGTTGCTGTTTGTGGAGGTAACTGTGATTTTTTATTGGGGTAACGCATCAAAAAAGCCTGTCTGCTGCCGTAGACCAGACCGCTCCGAAACAGGCACAATCGTTCCGTTTTGCCACCCACGATCGTGCCGATATGCTGTACTGCGCCAGCTTCCCTCAATGGGAGGCTGGCGTTTTTGCGCTTTTAAGGGCAAGGTGTCGTGGGCCACCACGATCCTTTTTGTCCGAATGTTCACATTTGATAAAATAACTGGAGGATTATTGATAATGAAATCGACCTATTTGCTTCCGTGGTTCAAGATGACCACATGGTACTTCCGACTGTCTCGATTGCTGGAAGTTTCCAACGTCAAAAAGCGCACCAAAAATCATAGTGCTGTTGCCGACCGTATTTTCATGTTGGTGAAAAATCATGTGCTGGCCGTATCCGGCATGGGAGATGAAGCTCCGCCCTCTCACGGCGGAAGAAACGGAGGGTGTGATGTATTATGATCCTGCTGCAACGGGTGAACGTATTCAGACACTTCGGAAAAATCGAGAAGTGACACAGGAGCAGTTTGCTGTTGATTTGAATATCAGCGACCGCTACATGAGAAATTGTGAGCGCATTGCCGCACAAAACGGCGTTGGGGCGGCTACCGTAAAGCGAGCAGAAAAACATGCCAAAGGCGTGGACGCAGCAGCGGAAGATGCGGTCCCCGGTGCAAGAGAGGATAGGATACATGGGATACCTCATCAACGGTGCGGTGGAGACGGAGTGTCCGCAGCTCCGCATTATCGAACCAGAACTGTTCGAGCAGGCACAGGAATTGCGGCAGGCACGCACCTGTGAGCGTGGCGGCACTTCACTGGGCACCAGCTCCAAAGCCCTTTTGACCGGGTTGGTTTACTGCGGTCACTGCGGCAACCGCTTGAGCCTGACCAGCAGCGGACGGACACACACCTACGCAGATGGGCATACGGTGAAAGAAGTCCGGCCCCGGTATAGCTGCTTTTATAAGATCCGGCATCCGGGTGACTGCGATGGGCAGTCCGGCTATGGTGTTTCCAAGCTGGATTCCATTGTAGAAGAAGTTGTCCGGCAGATCTTCGCACAGTTCCGCGAGGTTTCCCGGAAAAAGCTGCTGGAATCGGTCAAAAACAACGATGCCGCTCGCATCCAGAAGAAGATTAAGAAAATTCAGAAAGATTTGGAAGCCAAGCAGAAAGAGCTGGACGACCTGAAAGCCGAAACTATTCTGGTTATCCGGGGCGTGAGTGCCTTGGACAAAGAACTGCTCGGTACACTGGTGGCCGAAGCGAAAGACGCGCTGGAGACCCTTGAAAAGCAGCTTGTTCAGGCGCAGGAAGAATACGAAGAAGCCACCAAAACGGCAAAGCGCAGCAACTACATCTGCAACGAGCTGTTTACATGGGCGGATGTTTACGACACCGCCAACCACGATGAACGCCGCGCCATTTTGCAGCAGTTCATCAAGGAGATTCGCGTCCGAAAAGACTATGAGATCTCGATTACGCTGAACGCCAGCTTCAATCAAGTGGAGCAGCTCAAGGCTGTGTCAACCTACGATGGTGCGGAGATTTTTGAAGAAATTTCCGAGAAGGGGGCATAAAAGCGATGTGCTTGCCCGCAGAACTCTGCAAAATGCAAAGAAAGAAGCGTGAAACCGATGGATTTTCAAAAAGTACATTGATGACCCCGCCCGGTTTGCATCCGACTTCAGGGTTCGGAGCCCGGCACGGTCCGCCAAAGTTTTTTGGACATAAAAAACGCCGCATCGTACAAAACGATGCGGCAGATTGGTGGACCTAGAGGGATTCGAACCCTTGACCTCTCGGATGCGAACCGAACGCTCTCCCAGCTGAGCTATAGGCCCATATTTAGGGGCGTGACGCGGTTGGGCGACCAACCGACATACTCCCCATTTGAATGCCCACAACTCTGTGGGGCACAAAAGCGATACGCTTGCACTCCCAGCTGAGCTATAGGCCCATATTTGTTTTTCAGAACGAGAACAGTGTAACTCTTTTAGAAGGATTTGTCAAGGACTTTTCACCCGGGAGGCCTGCGGGGAATGGCCGGCTGAATCGGACGCGCCGTTTCTTAAAAAACGACAGATCCTTTAGTAAAAATAACAGTGGCTCTCAGAGAAAAAGCGTGCTACAATAATGCTGAGACTTCTGTACATAAAAAGTCTATCACCCAAAGTCAGGAGGACAACGGTTATGGAATTTACTAAGGTCGTTGCAGAGCGTTATTCCTGCAAGAATTTCAGCACACGTAAGGTAGAAGCCGAGAAGTTGACGGAGATCCTGGAAGCGGGTCGGCTGGCCCCGACCGCCAAGAATTTTCAGGAGCAGCGCATCTATGTGCTGCAGTCGGAAGAAAGCCTGGCAAAGCTCGACAAGGTGACGCCCTGCCGCTATGGCGCGCCTACCTGCCTCGTCGTGGCCTTCGATAAAAACAGTGTCTTTACTTATCCCGGCGGAAAGCGGGACTCCGGCGTGGAGGATGCCGCCATCGTGGCGACCCACCTGATGCTGGCCGCAGCCAACGCAGGTGTGGACAGCTGTTGGCTCAACTTCTTCGATCCGGATGAGCTGGCCAAGGAGCTGGGCCTGCCGGAAAATGAAGAGGTCCTGATGATCCTCGACCTCGGCTATGCCGCAGAAGGCGCAGGGCCGCTGGCAAACCACGGCTCGAGAAAGCCCTTGTCCGCGACGGTCGCATATCTGTAATACCAAAAAACACCCGGAGATGCTTCCGGGTGTTTTTGTGTTATTGTCCGACGATGCGCCAGTGTTCGGGTTTGTTGTGATCGGTGGTCACGCCGTCGTCGGTATACATCCGGTAGGGCGCAGGCTGGCCGTCGGGCGCGAAGCGCCAGAAGGTGAGGGCCGTATCGTTCAGCTGGGCGGTGTTGGCGGCGGGCTGTGCCACCTCCCGGATGTCGGCCTCGGTCTTGTAGCCGAAGCGGCTCTGGGCCAGACCGAACGCCCACTTGGGCGGGATATAGCTGGGGCCGATGAGCTGCCGGAATTCCTTTGCGACCTCTGCCGCTGTAGGGGCTGTGATGAGGTAGAGCGCATAGTTCGGCTCAGCCGTGGCGAAGCGGAGGGTGTCGTGGCGGGTATAGCCGATACAACAAAACCGGCATTTTCGGCAGAACAGGCGGCCCGGGGCTTGTTTGGGCAGGGGAAAATGGTATATAATAAGTATATTCTAGGAATAAAAGGGAGAACCATCATGTATCAAAAAGGAATCAAGCGGCTGCTGGACGTGGTACTGTCGGCCTGCGGCTTGCTGGTGCTGTCGCCGCTGCTGCTTTTGCTCTGCCTTGCCATCAAGCTGGACTCGCCGGGGCCGGTGTTCTTCAAGCAGAAGCGGGTGGGCATCCATAAAAGCTATTTCAACATCCTGAAATTCCGCACCATGCGCATCGACACCCCCCATGACATGCCCACCCATCTGCTCCACGACCCGGAGCAGTATATCACCCGGGTGGGCCGTTTCCTGCGCAAGACCAGCCTGGACGAGCTGCCCCAGCTGTGGAATATCCTTGTGGGCGATATGGCAGTCATCGGTCCGCGCCCGGCCCTCTGGAACCAGTACGACCTGTTGGCCGAACGGGACAAGTACGGCGCAAACGACGTCCGTCCCGGCCTGACCGGCTGGGCGCAGATCCATGGCCGCGACGAGCTGGAGATCACGGAGAAAGCGAAGCTCGACGGCTGGTATGTGGAGCATATGAGCTTCTGGCTGGACATCAAATGCTTCTTCGGCACCATCAAGGCTGTGGCCGACCACGACGGCGTGGTGGAGGGCGGCACCGGGACGCTGCACGAAGAAGAGAAAAATGACCATAAATAAGGAAAACATAACATGCTGAATGAACTGTATCACTTTGCGACTCCATGGGCAAAGGCAACGAAACGCCAGATCAACGTGAACCGGATGCTTGGAGTGGCGGCGAATGCTCTTTATCCGATATATTGTGCATGGAGTCCGCTCCCGAAGCAGAGAACAGCGCAGGGCGAAAGGATGGTGGTGTCTCTGACCACCTTCCCGCTCCGAATCGGGAAAGTCCATCTGACGATCCAGAGCATCCTGCGGCAGAGCCGTCCGGCGGACCGTATCCTGCTCTGGCTGTCCAAGGAGGAATTTCCGGAGGAAGCACAGCTCCCGGCAAACCTGCTCCGCCTGAAAGAAAAGGGACTGGACATCCGCTTCTGCGACAATATCCGCTCCTTTAAAAAGGTGTTCTACACCGCGCAGGAATTTGAAAATGATGTGATCGTTACGGCGGATGATGATGCGCTCTACCCGGAAAACTGGCTGGAAGGGCTGTGGGATACCCACGAAAAGTATCCGGGCTGCGTGTGCTGTTACCGCGCGCATGAGATCACGTTTGAAGGCGGAAGGGTGGCGCCTTATCAGGAGTGGTACGGCTTGTCGCCAGACAAAAAAGGACCTTCGGAAGCACTTTTTCCGGTGGGCGTTGGAGGGGTGTTGTATCCTGCAGGCTATTTCAGCGGCATCGAGTTCGACAGCAGGAAGATTATGAAGCTGTGCCCGACGGCGGACGATATGTGGCTCAAGATCGTGGGAGCGCAGAAAAGGATCCCGGCAGTGAAGGTGAGCACCAACTCGAAGGAGTGGTTCACCATCCGGAACAGCCAGCGCCAGTGCCTGATGTCGGTCAACACCGCCGGAAGGATGCGGAACGATGAAGCACTTCAGAACCTGATGGAATATTATCACGTTACAGCGGAGATGCTGGGCGGCACATCAACAGAGCAGAAAGGCAAAGGATAAAAGATGGCGGGCAGAACAGATGTGAAGATCAGCGTGATCGTACCGGTCTACAATGTAGAAAAAGAACTTCCCCGCTGCATCGAGAGCCTCCTGACACAGACGTATTCGAATTTTGAGCTGCTCCTGATAAACGATGGCTCATCGGATGGCAGCCCTGAGATCATGGAGAGATACGCGGAGAAGGACCCGCGCATCCGCACCCTGCATAAGAAAAATGGCGGGGTGTCCTCAGCACGCAACAGGGGGCTGGAACAGGCAAAAGGCGAATATGTGTGCTTTGTGGATGCGGACGATGTGGTGGCTTCGCAATATATGGAATGGTTGTATCTGGCCCTCCGGCAGAGCGGAGAGGCGGTTGCAATCTGCAGGGATGTGCGGGTGAATGATTTTGAAAAAGAGGTCCCCTTCAAGGCCCTCCCGGAAAAAATGCCGAAAACAGAGCGGATGGATCTGAGGCAATATACATTCTGGGATGAAAATGGGTGCCTGTGGTGCTGTAGAGGGATGATGAAGACTGAATTTCTTCGTGATATTCGGTTCGATGAGGAACTTTCGATCGGAGAAGATGCGCTGTTTATGGCAAAGGCACTTCTGAAGGCGGGAGGATACATTTATCTGCCGTGCGGCCTGTACGCATACTATATGCGGGATGGCTCGGCGCTCCATCAGGAGACATTCAAGCCAAAGCAGTTCAGCGAGATAACGGCATGGGAAAGAATTTATGCACTGATCCGGGAGCAGAGGAGACCCGGGGAAGAAAGCATGGAACGAACAGCCGAGGAACGGCTGGCGGTGGCCTGCGCCCATGTATACTACCGGATGGCGGGCAGCGACCATGCCGATCCGGAGCTGCAAGCCAAGATTGTGCGGATGGCGCGAGAGCACTGGCGGGCGGCCTTGCGAGTCCCGAACAGCAAGAAGCGTGAAAAGAGCAAGCTCTGGATGCTGATCTGCTGCCCGGCGGCGGGACGCTGGATGTGGAGGCTGGGAAAAAAGCTGAAACAGGGATGAGCCGGAGCATCTTGAGAAACGAAGTGGTTTTGTCTTGATTTATGTCGGAAATGTTATATAATAAAACAGTATACAAGACACAGAAGGAGGATTTCCATGGAACGCACCTATATCAATGAGGTACAAAAGGAAATTGGCAGCACGGTCAAGGTGCAGGGCTTTATCGAGAACCTGCGCAACAGCAAATATATGGCCTTCATCGTGCTGAAGGATATTACTGGCAAACTTCAGATCACCGTCGAGAAGGAGGACCACCCTGAGCTGGTGGACACCATCGACAAGCTGACCCCGGACTCTGTCATCACCGTCACCGGCAAAGTGATGGAGAACGACTACGTCAAGATGGGCGGCATCGAGATGATCCCCGAGGCCATCGAGATCGAGAGCATCGCCAACGCGCTGCCCATCGTCCGCAAGGAGATCGCCGCCACCAAGAAGAAGAAGGCTGTGGAGCGTTCCAGCATCGACCAGCGCATCGACTACCGCTGGATCGACCTGCGCACCGACGAGAACCAGCTGATGTTCAAGGCACAGAGCTGCTTCGTCAACGCCATGCGTCAGTTCCTGCTCGAGCGCAGCTTCATCGAGATCCACACCCCGAAGCTCATCGCTGCTGCCAGCGAGAGCGGCTCTGAGGTGTTCAAGGTGGACTACTTCGACCGCAACGCCTATCTGGCCCAGAGCCCTCAGTTCTATAAGCAGATGGCCATGGCCGCCGGCTTCGAGCGCATCTTTGAGACTGGCCCCGTCTTCCGCGCGGAGAAGAGCTACACCAATAAGCACTCCACCGAGTTCTCCGGCTTCGACCTCGAGTTTAGCTACATCACCTCTTACAAGGACGTCATGAAGATGGAGGAAGAGCTTCTGACTGCCGGCCTGAAGGCCGTCAAGGAGCAGTACGGCGAGCAGATCAAGGAGCTGTTTGGTCTGGAAGTCGTCGTCCCCACCATGCCGTTCCCCGTGGTCAAGCTGGCCGACCTGTACAAGGCTCTGGAAGAGGAGTTCGGTTACACTGTCGATGAGAGCGAGAAGGGCGACCTGACCACCGAGGCCGAGCGCCTGAGTTACGACTGGGTCAAGAAGCACTACGGCCACGAGTTCCTGTTCATCACCGACTACTCCGCCGAGAAGCGTGCTTTCTACCACATGCGCGACGAGAACGGTGTGCCGCAGGGCTACGACCTCATCTGGCGCGGCGTGGAGATCACCACCGGCGCACAGCGTGAGCATCGCTACGACGTGCTGAAGAAGCAGGCAGAGGAGAAGGGCCTGGCCGATGACGTCAAGTTCTATCTGGAATTCTTCCAGTACGGCTGCCCCCCGCACGGCGGCTTCGGTTTGGGTATCGACCGTCTGACCATGCTGCTCTGCGGCCAGTCTATCAAGGACGCCGAGTTCCTGTTCCGCGGCCCCAACCGTCTGACTCCGTAAGGAATGAAACCTCTCCGTCAATGCTTCGCATTGCCACCTCTCCTATCGAGGAGAGGCCATTTCGTAAAGCTTTGTCTCTTCGCCAGAGGCTCCCCTCGGTAGGGGCAACAACGACGACCGCCGCCAGTGGCGGAAACAGGGAGTCGTTGTTGGGGCAGCGGCCAGCAAGACGCGCGCAATGCGCAGCGGATGCTGGGTGCCGCAACCCGGCCTTGTCGAGCGATAGCGAGACTGAGAGGTTATGACCTATAACAAAAGCCAGCGCACATTTCTCGTACGCTGGCTTTTCTGCATTTTACAGCTTACTGGATGCCGGTGACCTTGTAGTCCTGTGCCTCGACGGCGTTCTTGAGCACGTCGTCGGCGACCTCGGCGTTCAGAGTGACGATGGCGGTGCCGGCCTCGTGGCTCACGACAGCCTCGTCCACCTCGGGCAGGGCTTCCAGAGCCTTCTTCACGCGGGCTTCGCAGTGGCCGCACATCATGCCTTCCACTTTCAGGGTCTTCTTCATGGTATTATCCTCCGTTTTGACTTCGGGCGCTTCGGCGTCCGATTTTTTGTTATTTTCAGCCGCAGACTGCACCGGGGCAGCAGCGGGAGAAGCGGTTTTGTGGTCGTGCCTGGTGCTGTGCAAATCGAACAGGTTCAGTCGCAGGGCGTTGCTCACGACGCAGAAGCTGGACAGGCTCATGGCAGCAGCACCGAACATGGGATTCAGCGTCAGGCCGAAGGGGATGAACAGACCAGCCGCCAGCGGGATGCCGATGATATTGTAGATGAACGCCCAGAACAGGTTCTCGTGGATGTTCCGCAGGGTGGCGCGGCTGAGGCGGATGGCCGCAGGCACGTCCGAGAGCTTCGAGTTCATCAGCACGACGTCGGCGGCGTCAATGGCCACGTCGGTGCCTGCGCCGATGGCAATGCCGGTGTCGGCACGGGTGAGGGCGGGAGCGTCGTTGATGCCGTCACCCACCATGGCCACCTTGCCGCTGGCCTGCAGCTGGCGGATGACGGTCTCCTTGCCGTCGGGCAGGACGCCCGCGATGACCTCGTCCACGCCCGCCTGCCTGCCGATGGCGTCGGCGGTGCGCTGGTTGTCGCCGGTGAGCATCACGACCCGGATGCCCATGTCCTGCAGCTGACGGATGGCTTCGGGGCTGTCCTCCTTGATGGTGTCGGCCACGGCGATAACGCCCAGCAGACGGCCTGCGCCGCCGAAGAAGAGGGGAGTCTTGCCCTCAGAGGCCAGCTTTTCAGCCTGCTGTGCCAGTGCGGCGGGCAGGGTGAGCTTGGTCTGGATGAAGGCGGCATTGCCGGCATAGATGTCCATGCCATCCAGCTTGGCCGCCAGACCATTGCCCGGCAGGGCTGCGAAGTCAGTGACTTCCGGGGGAGTGATGGCCTTTGCCTCGGCGTCGGCCAGAACTGCCTTTGCCAGAGGGTGCTCGCTGCGGCTTTCCAGCGCTGCGGCCAGCGTCAGAAACTCCGTCTCGGAGACACCCTCAGCGGGCAGCAGGTCGGTGACGCGGGGTGCGCCCTCGGTGATGGTGCCGGTCTTGTCCAGCGCCACGATCTGGGTGCGGCCTGCGGCTTCCAGCGAGGCGGCAGTCTTGAAGAGGATGCCGTTTTTTGCGCCGAGACCATTGCCCACCATAATAGCCACAGGTGTTGCAAGGCCCAGTGCGCAGGGGCAGCTGATGACCAGAACGGAGATGCCGCGTGCCAGCGCATAGCCCAGCTCATGGCCCAGCAGCAGCCAGACGATGGTGGTGACGACGGCAATGGAGATGACCGCCGGGACGAAGAAGCCCGACACGGTGTCAGCGATTTTTGCGATAGGAGCTTTGGTGGCGGCGGCATCGCTGACCATCTTGATGATCTGAGCCAGCGTGGTATCCTCGCCCACGCGGGTAGCCTCACAGCGGAGGAAGCCCGACTGGTTGGTGGTGGCAGCGCTGACTTTGTCGCCGACGGCCTTGTCCACCGGGATGCTCTCGCCGGTCAGGGCGCTCTCATTGACAGCGCTGGTGCCTTCCAGCACCACGCCGTCCACCGGGATATTCTCGCCGGGGCGGACCACAAAGACGTCGCCCTTCTGCACGTCGGCGATGGCCACGGTCACTTCCGCGCCGTCCCGCACCAGCGTGGCGGTCTTGGGGGCCAGCTTCATCAGGCTCTTGAGGGCGTCGGTGGTCTTGCCCTTGGAGCGGGCTTCCAGCATCTTGCCCACCGTGATAAGGGTCAGGATCATGGCGGCAGACTCGAAGTAGAACTCCATCATATAGTGCATGACGAGCTCGTCGTTGCCATCCACCTGGGCACGGGTCATGGCGAAGAGGGCGTAAGTGCTCCACACGAAGCTTGCCATGGAGCCGAGGGCCACCAGCGTATCCATGTTGGGGGCGCCGTGGATGAGGCCCTTGAAGCCGTTGATGAAGAACTTCTGGTTGATGACCATGACGATGCCCGCCAGCAGCAGCTGGACAAGGCCCATGGCGACGTGGTTGCCGTCGAACCAGTGGGGCAGGGGCCAGCCCCACATCATGTGGCCCATGGAGAAGTACATCAGCACCAGCAGGAAGCCCAGCGAGGCGATGAGACGGCGCTTGAGCTTCGGTGTCTCGTGGTCAGCCAGTGCGTCGAGGTCGGCGCTGGTGTCAGCGGCCTTACTGGCAGAGGCATTCTTCGGGCTTGCGCCGTAGCCTGCCTCCTGCACAGCCGAGAGGATGGCGGCGGGGGAGGCTGTGCCTTCCACGCCCATGGAGTTTGTCAGAAGGCTCACCGAGCAGCTCGTGACGCCCGGCACCTTCTTCACGGCCTTTTCCACTCGGGCAGAGCAGGCCGCGCAGCTCATGCCCGTGACATTGTATTGTTCCATTGCGGATTCCTTTCCCTCTTATAGGATGCCCGGAACGGGGTCATTTCATGAGCCGGGGCAGCAGCTGCAGCAGTTCGTCCAGCTTCTGCGTCTCGCCGGCTTTCAAATCGTCGGCCACGCAGGTGCGGATGTGCTGGCCCAGCAGCTCTTTGGAAAAGCCGTTCAGTGCAGCGTTCACCGCAGCCACCTGCACCAGAATATCGGCGCAGTAGACGTCCTTGTCCAGCATCGCGCGGATGCCGCGCACCTGGCCCTCAATGCGGCTCAGCCGGTTGGCAAGGGCGCGGTACTCCTCAGGGGTACGGTCCTTGTGGCGGCAGCAAGAGGGGGCAGTGTCCTTTTCGGCAGGCTCAGCGGCGCAGCAGCAGGTTTTTTTTTCAGCATCGGTCATAGCAGATAACTCCTTTCCGGGTGTATCGGTGTGAAGAGGAAATGTACCCTGTGGGGGTAAATCTCCCAACACTCTGATTTTACCACTTGGGGGTATCTGTTTCAAGTGGGTAGGAAATGCTAACTGTGAAAACTTTGTGAAAATAAAAGCCCCGAAATGCAGAAACGGGAGCCTCCCGGTGAAGGAAAGCTCCCGTTTCTGTTTAGGATAGGAAAGAGAATGTCATAAATAGGGGAGAGGGTCACAGATTGGTGTAACCCATCAGATAGCGGTCCACCTCGGCGGCGCAGTCGCGGCCCTCCCGCAGGCCCCAGACCACGAGGCTCTGGCCTCGGCGCATATCGCCGCAAACAAAGACCTTGTCTACATTGGTGCGGAAGCCATGGTCGGCCACATTGCCCCGGGCGTTCCGCTCCACGCCGAACGCCTCGGCCACATAGTCCTCGCAGCCCACGAAACCGGCGGCGATAAAGGCCAGCTGGCAGTCGTAGGTGAACTCTTCGCCGGTGGGTACCATGCTGGTACGGCCGGTGTCGGGGTCACGCTGGGGCTTGAGATAGGAGATGACCGCGCCGGTCAGGTTGCCGGCGTCGTCCTTCAGAAACTCTTTGACGGTGGTCTGGTAGACGCGGGGGTCTTTGCCGAACTTGGCAAGACACTCAGTCTGGCCGTAGTCCACCTTCAGCACCTTGGGCCACTCGGGCCAGGGGTTATTCGCGGCCCGTTCTTTCGGGGGCTGGGGCATCATTTCCAGTGCCACGAGGTCGGTGCAGCCCTGCCGCAGGGCGGTACCCTGACAGTCGTTGCCGGTGTCGCCGCCGCCGATGACGAGGACATTCCTGCCTGCCGCGTTGATGGCCCTGCCGTCGGCAAACTTGCTGTCCAGCAGGCTCCTGGTCACGCTGGTGAGGTAGTCCACTGCGAGGTACACGCCCTTCGCGTCGCGGCCGGGGACGTTCAAATCGCGGGCTTTCTTAGCGCCGCAGCAGAGCACGATGGCGTCATAGCTGTTCAAAATCTCAGCGGCATCCACAGCCCCGCCCACATCCATGTTGGTGCGGAACTCGACGCCCTCAGCCTGCATGATCTTGATGCGGCGCTCGATGACGGATTTGTCCAGCTTCATGTTGGGGATGCCGTACATCAGCAGACCGCCCACACGGTCAGCACGCTCGAAGACGGTGACGGCATGGCCCCGGATGTTGAGGTATTCGGCCACCGACAGGCCCGAAGGGCCGCTGCCGATGACGGCCACGCTCTTGCCGGTGCGGGCCGGAGGCGGGGCGGCATGGAGCCAGCCCTTGGCGTAGCCCGTCTCCACGATGGCGTGTTCGTTTTCCCGGACAGTGACGCTGCTGCCGGTGACGTCGCCGCAGGTGCAGGCGGCCTCACACAGGGCAGGGCAGACCCGGCTCGTGAACTCCGGGAAACGGTTGGTGGTGCGCAGGCGGCGGAGTGCCAGCTCCCATTTGCCCTGATAGACCAAATCGTTCCACTCGGGGATAAGGTTGTTCAGCGGGCAGCCGGAGGCCATGCCGCCGATCATCATGCCCGCCTGGCAGAAGGGAACGCCGCAGTCCATGCAGCGGGCTGCCTGGGTCTGCTGCTCCTCCCGGGAGAGCCAGATGTGAAATTCGTTAAAGTTTTCAATGCGCTCCAGCGGCGGAACATCCGTGCTGGTCTTGCGCGTGTAATCCATAAAACCAGTGAGTTTTGCCATGATGTTCCCCTCCTTACTTGTTCTTCTGCACGGCGTAGAATGCTTCGATCTGCGCCTGCTCGCCGTCGAGGCCGCGCTCTTCCATGGAGGCGATGACCCGCAGCATATGGTCGTAATCGTAGGGGAGGACTTTCTTAAATTTGGGCAGGAACTCGCTGAAATTGTCCAGGATCTCCTTGCCGCGGGGCGAGCCGGTCAGCTCGACGTGCTCACGGATGAGCTCTTTCAGGGTGGCGACGTCGTACTTGTGCTCCACCGGCTCGAGGCTGACGGTCTCCTTGTTCACTCGCTGGTAGAAGTCCCAGTTCTCATCCAGAACATAGGCGATGCCGCCGGTCATGCCGGCTGCAAAGTTCTTGCCGGTCTGGCCCAGAACGACGACGGTGCCGCCGGTCATGTACTCGCAGCCGTGGTCGCCCACGCCCTCGACGACGGCCACAGCGCCCGAGTTGCGGACGCAGAAGCGCTCACCGGCCACACCGGAAACAAAGGCTTTGCCGCTGGTGGCACCGTAGAGTGCCACGTTGCCGATGATGATGTTCTCTTCGGGTTTGAAGGTGATGCCCTCGGGCGGGCGGACGACGAGCTTGCCGCCGGAGAGGCCCTTGCCCATGTAGTCGTTGCAGTCGCCGGTCAGTTCCAGCGTCAGGCCCTTGGGAATGAATGCGCCGAAGCTCTGGCCGCCTGCACCGGTGCAGTGGACGGTGTAGACGTCATCGGGCAGGTCGCTGCCGTACTTGCGGGTGATCTCGCTGCCGAAGATGGCACCAAAGGCGCGGTCGGTGTTGGAGACATCCAGCTTCACGCTCTGGGGGTTCTTGCTGCTGAGCTTGAATTTCTTCATCAGCACCTTCATGTCCAGAGTGTCTTCCAGATGAAAGTCGTAGGTGTCTTCCTTCTGGAAGTGGATATTGCTGTTGACGATGGCGGGGTTGTGCAGGATGCAGTCGAGGTCCATCTTGGACATCCGGCTGTCGGCAGGGGCAGACTTGACATGGAGCAGGTCGGTGCGGCCTACCAGCTCGTCGATGGTACGGATGCCCAGCTTTGCCATGTATTCGCGCAGCTCCTGCGCCACGAAGGTCAGGTAGTTGATGATGTACTCGGGCTTGCCGTGGAAGTGCTTGCGCAGCTCGGGGTTCTGGGTGCAGATGCCCATGGGGCAGGTGTCGAGGTTGCAGACACGCATCATGACGCAGCCCATGGTCATCAGCAGAGAGGTGCCGAAGCCGAACTCCTCAGCGCCCAGCATACAGCTGATGGCCACATCGCGGCCGGAGAGCAGCTTGGAATCGCTCTCGATGCGCACACGGGTGCGCAGGCCGTTGAGGATAAGGGTCTGGTGGGTCTCGGCGATACCAAGCTCCCAGGGCAGACCGGCATCTTTGATGGAGTTGCGGGGCGCTGCGCCCGTGCCGCCGTCGTAGCCGGAAACAAGGATGACCTGTGCGCCGCCCTTGGCGACACCGGCAGCGATGGTGCCGACGCCGGCCTCACTGACCAGCTTGACGTTGATGTTGGCGTGGCGGTTGGCATTCTTGAGGTCGTAGATAAGCTCTGCAAGGTCTTCGATGGAGTAGATGTCGTGGTGCGGCGGGGGAGAGATGAGGCCGACACCGGTAGTGCTGTGACGGGTCTTGGCGATCCACGGGTACACTTTTGCGCCGGGCAGATTGCCGCCCTCGCCGGGCTTTGCGCCCTGTGCCAGTTTGATTTGGATCTCCTCCGCGCTCACCAGATACTTGCTGGTGACGCCGAAGCGGGCGGAAGCCACCTGCTTTATCTTGGAATTGCTCTCGCTGTGGTAGCGCTCTTCGGGCTCACCGCCCTCGCCGGTGTTGCTCCGGCCGCCGAGGCGGTTCAGCGCGATGGCGATGGTCTCGTGGGCCTCGCTGCTCAGTGCGCCGTAGCTCATGGCAGCGGCCTTGAACCGCTTGACGATGGAGCTCACCGGCTCTACCTCGTCCAACGGGATGCCGCCGTCGGGGGCATAGTTGAAGTCCAGCAGACTGCGCAGATGGACGCCGTTCTGGCCCATGTTGTCCACGGTGTGGGTGAACTGCTTGAAGGTGTCGTAGTCGCCGGTGAAGCAGGCTTTCTGGAACAGGTGGATGGTCTGGGGGTTGAAGAGGTGCTCTTCCTTGCCGCTGCGGAACTTGTGGGCGCCGCCGTCTTCCAGCTGCATGTTGATGTCAAGGCCCAGCGGGTCGAAGGCTGCGTTGTGCAGGGCCTCCACGTCAGCCTGAATGTCCTCGAGGCCGATGCCGCCCACACGGCTCACCGTGCCGGTGAAATACTTGTCGATGACGTCCCTGGAGATGCCGACGGCCTCGAAGATCTGGCTGCTCTGGTAGCTCTGGATGGTGGAGATGCCCATCTTGGAGGCGATCTTCACGATGCCGCCCAGCACAGCCTTGTTGTAGTCGTCCACGGCGGCGTAATAATCTTTGTCCAGCAGGCCGTCGTCGATGAGTTGGCCGATGGTCTCATGGGCCAGATAGGGGTTGACGGCACAGGCACCGTAGCCCAGCAGAGCGGCAAAGTGATGCACTTCATGAGGCTCTGCGCTCTCGAGGATGAGGGCCAGTGCGGTGCTCTTCTTGGTGCGGATGAGGTACTGGGACACCGCCGACACCGCCAGCAGGCTGGGGATGGCCACATGGTACTCGTCAATGTCCCGGTCGGACAGGATGATGATGTTCGCACCCTCTTTATAAGCGCGGTCTACCTCCAGGAAAACGCGGTCGATGGCCTTTTCGAGGCTGGTGTTCTTGTAGTAGTTGATGGAGACAGTGGAGACTTTGAAGCCCGGGACATTCATGTACTTGATGCGGAGAAGGTCAGTGGACGTGAGGATGGGATTGTTGACCTTGAGCACCTTGCAGTTTTCGGGCTTGTCTTCCAGCAGGTTGCCGTGTGCGCCCACATAGACGCTGGTGGAGGTGACGATCTTCTCGCGGATGGCGTCGATGGGCGGGTTCGTGACCTGTGCAAAACGCTGCTTGAAATAATTGAAGAGCGGCGGGTGCTGGCCGCTGAGGACGGCAAGCGGGGTATCGGTACCCATTGCGCCGGAAGGCTCTGCGCCCTGACGTGCCATGGGCAGGATGAGGGTGCTGATGTCCTCATACTTGTAGCCGAACACCTTCTGCAGGCGCAGCAGGTCGTCGCCGGTGTAGCTGGGGGTCTTGATGTTGGGGATCTTGAGGTCCTTCAGCTGGACGAGGTTGCGGTCTATCCACTCGCCGTACGGCTCACGGCTGGCGTAGTATTCCTTCAGCTTCTCGTCGTCCACGACTTCGCCCTTGACGGTGTTCACCAGCAGCATCTTGCCGGGGCGGAGACGGTCTTTGACCAGAATATTCTCCGGCTCACAGGGCAGCACGCCCACCTCGGAAGAGAGGATCATCCTGCCGTCTTTGGTGATGTAGTAGCGGCTGGGGCGCAGACCGTTGCGGTCCAGCACAGCGCCCACCACGTCGCCATCGGAGAAGAGGATGGCGGCAGGACCGTCCCAGGGTTCCAGCATAGTGGCGTAATACTGGTAGAAGTCCCGCTTTTTCTGGCTGATGTTCTTGTTGTTCTCCCAGGGCTCCGGGATGGTGATCATGACAGCCAGCGGCAGATCCATGCCGTTCATCACCATGAACTCGAGGGCGTTGTCCAGCATGGCGGAGTCGGAGCCGGAGGTGTTGATGATGGGCAGGATCTTGTTCATGTCCTCCTTCATGATGGGGGAGGAGATGGTCTCTTCACGGGCCAGCATGGCGTCGGTGTTGCCCTTGATGGTGTTGATCTCGCCGTTGTGAAGGATGAAGCGGTTGGGGTGGGCGCGCATCCAGCTGGGGTTGGTGTTGGTGGAAAAGCGGCTGTGGACCATGCCGATGGCGGATTCATAGTCCTCGTCCTGCAGATCGAGGTAGAACTGGCGCAGGTCGTGGACGAGGAACATGCCCTTGTACACGATGGTGCGGCTGGACAGACTGGGGACATAGGTGCCGTTGCTGGCCTGCTCGAAGACCCGGCGGACGATGTAGAGCTTGCGGTCAAAGTCGATGCCCTTGCTCACCTTGGCGGGCTTTTTGATGAAGCACTGCCAGATGGCGGGCATACAGTCGCGGGCTTTCTGGCCCACGGCGTCGGGGTCTACAGGCACTTCGCGCCATGCCAGAAACTCGAGGCCCTCTTTGCGGGTGACAAGCTCAAAAAGCTTCATGGCCTGGGCGCGCAGATGCTCGTTCTGGGGAAAGAAGAACATCCCTACGCCGTATTCGCGCTCGTTGCCAAGGCTGATGTTCAGCTCGTCGGCTACCTTGGCAAAGAAGCGGTGGCTGATCTGCAGCATGATGCCCACGCCGTCGCCGGTCTTGCCCTCGGCGTCCTTGCCGGCGCGGTGCTCAAGGCGCTCCACGATGGACAGCGCGTCACTGACGGTCTGGTGGCTCTTGCGGCCCTTGATGTCCACGACGGCACCGATGCCGCAGGCGTCGTGCTCGAACTGGGGGTCATAGAGGCCCAGAGGCCCTTTTTGCTCCGTGAAATTTTCCATAGACTTTCCCATCCTTTTTTCGATTTTCCGGAGAATATCCTGGCAATGCTGCGGCACATTCCGCAGAGTCCCTCTTAATGCCGGTAAAAAGAAAAGGCGTCCCAGATGGGTCGGCAAAGACTCATCTGGAACGCCCTTGTTCCGGATAACAAGAATATTATACAAATGTGCTGAAAAAGATTCAAGTGACAGCTGCACCAAATGTGGGTACACGGCGACGGTTCTTCTTGTGAAAAACAGACACGCAGAGTAGGAAATAGTATGCCTTTTCCGGCTCAGTGCCGGCCCAGACAGGCGGCAAGATCGTCCTCCGGCGTGGTGATGGGCCGGAGGTCATACTTCTCCTGCAAAACAGCGGCCACCCCGGGGGAGAGGAAGGCGGGCAGGGTGGGGCCGAGACGGATGCCCCGGATGCCCAGCGCCAGCAGGGCCATCAGCACACAGACTGCCTTCTGCTCGAACCAGCAGAGGATGATGGAGAGGGGCAGCTCGTTGACCGAGCAGTCAAAAGCTTCGGCCAGACCCAGCGCGATCCGGATGGCACTGTAGGCGTCGTTGCACTGGCCCACGTCGAGGATGCGGGGCAGACCCGCCACCGTACCCAGCGGCAGGTCGTTGAGCCGGAACTTGCCGCAGGCCAGCGTCAGGATGACGGTGTCGGGCGGGGTCAGCTTGGCAAAATCCGTGTAGTACCGGCGGGAGGGGCGGGTGCCGTCGCAGCCGCCGATGAGGAAAAAGTGCCGGATGGCACCCTCGTGGACGGCTTGGACGATCTCCTCCGCATGGCTCAGTACGGCGTGGTGGGCAAAGCCGGTGGCGACCACACTGCCGCCGTTCATGCCCGGGATGAGGGTGTCCTCCGGGTAGCCGCCCAGCTCAAGCGCCTTGGCGATGACCGGCGAAAAATCCCGGTCCTCCCCGATGTGGGTGACGCCGGGATAGGAGACGACAGAGGTGGTGAATACCCGGTCGGCATAGCTGGGCCGGAGGGGCATGATGCAGTTGGTGGTGAAGAGCACCGGTGCAGGGATGTCCTCAAACTCCCGCTGCTGGTTCTGCCATGCGGTGCCAAAGTTGCCTTTCAGATGAGGAAAGCGCTTTTTCAGCTCCGGGTAGCCGTGGGCAGGCAACATCTCGGAGTGGGTGTAGACATTGATGCCCTTGCCCTCGGTCTGCTCCAACAGGCACTTGGCGTCGTAGAGGTCGTGGCCGGAGATGACGATGAAAGGCCCTTTCTCGATGGTCTGGGACACCTCCACCGGCTCCGGGTCGCCAAACGCGCCGGTGTTGGCCTTGTCCAGCTCAGCCATGACCCGGTAGGCCATCCGCCCGGTGTCCTCCACCAGCTGGAAGAGCTTGTCCTTGTCCCGCTCCTGTGCGATGGCCCGCAGCGCCGTGCAGAAAAACAGGTCGATCTCGCCATCGGTATAGCCCAGCACCCGCGCGTGGTAGGAGTAAGCTGCCATGCCGCGCAGCCCAAAGAGGACAAAGGAGCACAGGCTCTTCCGGTCGGGGTCCGGCTCCTGCCACAGTTTCTGCATATCGTAGTCGGACACTGGTGCAGGTGCAGGGCTGGCCGAGGCAAAGGCTTCCTGCTTGGCCTTCCAGACCTTATCGGTCAGCTGCGCCACCGTCTGGGGGTCGAAATCAACATTGGTGATGGTGGTGAACAATCCTTCCGTCAGCAGGAGTGCCTGCGGGGGCCGGATGGGTCTGCCGATGTCCAGCAGCAGGGTGGCAAAGCCGATGAGTGCCCCGGTGAGCTTGTCCTGCGCGTCGGCTGTCTCGGCTGATTTGCCGCAGACACCCGCTTTTCCGGTGCAGGCCGTGCAGTTTGCCGCCTGCTCGCATTGATAACAGAACATCATTTCGTCCATGCAAAAACCTCTTTTCGTTTGATGAAAGGAGTATGAGCGGGGCGGCAGACGGTTATGCAGGCAGGCGGGGCAAACCAAAAAAAGCCGCACCCTCGCGGATGCGGCCCTTGTAGATCAGGAAAAGCTTAGTAGGTGATGCCCTGAGCCATCATGGCAGTAGCGACCTTCAGGAAGCCGGCGCAGTTTGCACCGACCATCAGGTTGCCCTCGGAGCCAGCGGCCACGGATGCATCGTAGGAAGCGTGGAAGATGCCCTCCATGATGCCCTTCAGCTTTGCATCGACCTCTTCGAAGCTCCAGCTCAGACGCTCGGAGTTCTGGCTCATCTCCAGACCGGAGGTAGCCACGCCGCCGGCGTTGGAAGCCTTTGCGGGTCCGTACAGGATGCCGTTGGACAGGTAGACCTCGATGGCCTCGGGAGTGCTGGGCATGTTAGCGCCCTCGCAGACCACGGTGCAGCCGCCCTTCACCAGAGCCTCTGCGGACTCCTTGTTGATCTCGTTCTGGGTAGCGCAGGGCAGGGCGATGTCGCAGGGGACAGTCCAGACCTTGGTGCAGTCAGCAACATAGGTCGCATCCTTGTGGGTCTCGGCATATTCCTTGATACGGCCACGGCGGACTTCCTTCAGATCCTTGACGTAGGCCAGGTCGATGCCGTTGGGGTCGTAGACATAGCCGTTGGAGTCGGACATGGTGACGACCTTGGCACCCAGCTGGGTAGCCTTCTCACAGGCGTAGATAGCGACATTGCCGGAGCCGGAGATGACCACGGTCTTGCCCTCGAAGCTGTCGTTGCGCATGCACTTCAGAGCCTCAGCGGTGAAGTAGCACAGGCCGTAGCCGGTAGCCTCGGTACGGGCCAGAGAACCGCCGAAGGTCAGGCCCTTGCCGGTGAGCATACCGCCCTGGAAACTGTTGGTCAGACGCTTGTACTGGCCGAACAGATAGCCGACCTCGCGGCCGCCGACGCCAATATCACCGGCGGGGCAGTCCACGAACTGGCCGATGTGGCGGTACAGCTCGGTCATGAAGCTCTGGCAGAAGCGCATGACTTCCATGTCGCTCTTGCCGTGGGGGTCGAAGTCAGAGCCGCCCTTGCCGCCGCCCATGGGCAGGGTAGTCAGGCTGTTCTTGAAGGTCTGCTCGAAGCCGAGGAACTTCAGGATGCCCTGATTGACAGAAGGATGGAAGCGCAGACCGCCCTTGTAGGGGCCGATGGCGCTGTTGAACTGGACGCGGTAGCCGCGGTTCACCTGGACCTTGCCCTGGTCATCGACCCAGGGTACACGGAAGGTGATGATGCGCTCAGGCTCGACCAGACGCTCGATGAGGGCGGCCTTCTCGTACTCGGGATGCTTCTCCACGACGGGCTGGATGCTCTCCAGAACCTCGCGGACAGCCTGCAGGAATTCGGGCTCGTTGGCATTGCGCTTTTCCAGGCCCTCGTAGACACGCTTCAGATATTCATTCGTCAGCATAATGATATACTCCTTTTCCCTTAACTCTATTGTGTGGAGGCTTCGGCTTTCCCGTTTCCCACGGCGGGTGCGATAAGCCTCTGACCACTTTGCTATTATAAAGCTTTATCTGCCGATTTACAAGATGGCCCGCCCCGCAAAAACCGGAAAATCTTTCAAAAAACAATGGAAAAGATGAACGCACTTCACGAAAAAGACGGGACACATCAAAAAACTGCGATAAAACCTGCTTTTGTAAAGAAACAAAAAATCCCTGCACCGGCCTGGAACAGGCAGTGCAGGGAGGAAAAGTCTTACTTCAGCAGCTTCTCGCAGGCGTCAGCGGCACCCTCGAGGAACTGTCCGCCGTAGGTCTCGATCATGCCGGCGTCGGACAGCGCAGCCAGCTGCGGGTCGATGGGGCATTTGGCCAGAACGGGCAGGTGATGCTTTGCGGCCACCTCGTCCACATGGCTGTCGCCGAACACGTTGATGTGCTTGCCGCAGTCGGGGCAGACGATATAGCTCATGTTCTCGACGATGCCCAGCATCGGCACCTTCATCATCTCGGCCATGTTCACGGCCTTGGCCACGATCATGCTCACCAGCTCCTGCGGGCTTGCCACGACGACGATGCCGTCCACGGGCAGGCTCTGGAAGACGGTCAGGGGGACGTCACCGGTTCCCGGAGGCATATCCACGAACAGGAAATCGACGTCTTTCCAGACCACATCGGTCCAGAACTGCTTGACCGCACCGGCGATGACGGGGCCGCGCCAGACGACGGGGTCTTCCTCGTTCTCCACCAGCAGGTTGATGCTCATCACGTCGATGCCCATCCGGCTCTGGATGGGCCAGCAGCCCTTGTCGTCAGCCATGGCACGGCCATGGATGCCGAACAGCTTGGGGATGGACGGGCCGGTGATGTCGGCGTCGAGGATGCCGCAGTGGTAGCCGCGGCGTGCCATTGCACAGGCCAGCAGGGCGCTGGTCATGCTCTTGCCGACGCCGCCCTTGCCGGATACGACGCCGATGACCTTCTTGACGCTGCTGTGCGGGTTGGGTGCGTCATGCTGGGGCGCAGCATTGCGGGAAGAACACGCTGCCCCGCAGTTGGAGCAGTCATGGGTACATTCTTCGCTCATTGTCTCGTTGCGCACGGCCGTGGTACCGGGGTGCGCTTCCTCCTTGCATTCTTAGATCCGGTCTGGCGGAACATTCCCGCCAGATACGATATATATCATATCATAAAACTGGGAAAGAAACAACCCACGGCCCCGCTCATATTTCCCAGAGCAGTTTACATATTTATAAAAAGATACACTGGGGAAAGGGAGGGGTGCGCTGTGCGGCAGAGCTATCTGAAAAACGCAGCCCTGATGACCGGGGCGGACGTCCTGCTCCGTCTGGCGGGCATGGGGCTGCGCATCTGGCTGGCGAACGCCCTGGGCGGCGAGGGGATGGGATTGTACCAGCTGGTGCTGGCGGTCTATTCGCTCTTTGTCACGCTGGCGACGGCGGGCGTCTCGGTGGCGGCCACCCGCCTGATGGCTGAAGAGCTGGCCCGCAGCCCGGCGGAAGCCCGGGGGATGCTTCACTGTCTCCTGCTGGCGGGGGCCGGGCTGGGCGTGCTGGCGCTGGCGGCGCAGTTCGGGCTGGCGGGCCTCGCCGCAAAATGGTGGCTGGGCGATGTCCGGGCAGCGGGGGCGCTGCGTGTCTCGTCGCTGGGCCTGCCGTGGATGGCGGTGTCGTCGGTACTGCGGGGCTTTTTCATCGCCCGGCGGCAGGTGGAGCCAAACGTCCTGAGCCAGCTGGCCGAGCAGACCGTCCGCATCGGCATCGTATGGGCTGCGCTGGAGCGGGCCGACGCCCTCGGCTGGGACGTGGGCGGGCGCTGCACGGCAGTGCTGGGCGCAACGGCGGTCAGCGAGGCCGTCAGCACTGGGCTGATGGCACTTTTTTACCGTAAAGAGGCCCGCCGCTGCTTCGGTGCGCGGCCTGCCTGCCGCCCGCAGGAGCCGGGAAAGCGCCTCTGGGACATTCTCTGGCCGGTGGAGGGAGGACGTTGTCTCGCCAGTGCTCTCCACACCGCGGAGAATATGCTGGTGCCGGCCTGCCTGGCAGTCTATCTGCAGTTTTCCGGCGGGCGTGCCGAAGCCGTGGCCCAGTACGGCAGCCTCAAGGGGATGGCCCTGCCTCTGCTGACCTTTCCCTTCGGACTGCTGGGAAGCCTTTCCGTCCTGCTGATGCCCGAAATCACCCAGGCCCACCTCCGGGGCCAGAACGGGCGGCTGGCGGCTCTCATCGACAGGATGCTCCGGCTCACCGGCTATTTCTCGGCGCTGGCAGGAGCGGCGTTCTGGGTGTGGGGTCAGCCGCTGGCCGAAGCCCTCTACGGCAGTGCCGAGGCGGGCAGCTACCTTATCATCCTCGGCCCGGCCATGCCGCTGATGTACCTCGAGAGCATGGTGGACGGTGCCATGAAGGGGGTAGGAGAACAGAAAGCCGTGTTCCGCTACAGCATGTGGGACTCCTGTCTCCGCATTGTGGGCGTGCTGCTCCTGCTGCCCCGCTTCGGGATGAAGGGCTTTCTTTTTGTGATATTGCTGTCCAGCTTCTACACCTGCACCGCCAACACGGGGCGGCTGCTGTCCAGCTGCGGCCTGCGGCTGCAACTCTGGCGGTGGCTGGGCGCACCGGGCTTTGCGGGAGCCGTCAGCGCCGGGGCCGGGCTGGCCCTGCGGCATCTTTTAGCGGACTGGCTCACCGGCGGAGTCCTCTTGCAGCTGGCGGCGGTAGCGCTGGGCGGCGCGGGGATGGCAGTGGTCTGCTTTGCGGCGGCGTGGCCGCTGGGCCTCGGCGAAGAGCTGCGGGCCGTGGCGGCAGGGGAAAGGCGGCATAAGAAAAATGTCCAAAAAGTGAAATAACTGGACACGGGGAAGAGAATCGAGTATAATACTAAAGATATTATGGGGTGATAGGCCCTTGAAATAAAAACGGCAGCTGACATCTTCGGATGCCGGCCCCGATGAAAAAGAGGATATTCTGTGAAGGAAAAGAAAACAAATCTGCTGCAGGTACTGGCCCGCCGGGCTCTGCTGGTGGTGCTGGACGGAGCCATCGTAGCCTTCAGCTTTTATTTCGCCCTGCTGCTGCGCGCAGACGGTGCTGTCGAGGCCTCCTGGTGGCCCCACAACCGCGCCCTGCTCTACGCGAATCTGCCCTGGATCGTGGCAGTCTACCTGCTCAGCTTTCTGGCCGGGCGGCTCTACACCATCCTTTGGAAGTATGCCGGGGAGCGTGACCTCATCCGTCTGGCCGGGATGATCGCCGTCCCGACGGGCATCGTCTATCTGGTCAACCGATGCTTCATCCACGGTGTGCTCTTCAACTCGGCCAACGCCATGGCGGCGGTGCTCATTTTCCTGTTCATCGGCGGGAGCCGTCTGGCCTGGCGGCTCTTCCTGAACCACCCGCTGGGCGAGCGTCTGCGCGGCAACACCAGCAAGGACCCCAACCGCCCTGTCATGATCGTGGGTGCGGGCGAGGCTGGTGCGTGGGCCATCAATGTCTGCAAGACCAACACCAGCTACGGCCATGTCATCGTGGCCGTGGATGATGACCCCAACAAGCTGGGCCAGACCATCCATGGTGTCCCGGTGCGTGGCACGCTGGAAGAAATTCCTGACCTGTGTACCCGCTATAACATCCACACCATCATCGTGGCGATCCCGACCCTGAAGGGAAACCGCCTGAACCACGTCATCGACCTCTGCGTCTCCACCCACTGCGCCGTGCAGATGCTCAGCGATCCCCAGCTGGTGGGTGCAGGCACACCTCAGCAGGGTGCGTTCCGTGAGCTGAACACCGCCGATTTCCTCTCCCGTGAGGAAGTCACACTGGACATGGAGAAAATTTCCGGCTACCTCACCGGCAAGACCGTTCTGGTGACGGGCGGCGGCGGCAGCATCGGCAGTGAGCTCTGCCGTCAGGTCATGCGCTTCAAACCTGCAAAACTGCTTATCTTCGATATTTATGAGAATTGTGCCTATGAACTGCTGATGGAACTGCAGCAGAAGTATGGCCGTGATGTGCCGGTCACGGTGCTGGTCGGCTCCATCCGGGACAAGGCCCGTCTGGACGAGGTATTTGAGACGTACCACCCGACGGTGGTGTTCCATGCTGCCGCCCACAAGCATGTCCCGCTGATGGAGATCAGCCCCGCCGAGGCCGTCAAGAACAATGTCTTTGGCACTAAGAACCTGCTCACCAGTGCCAGTGAACACGGCGTGGAGCGGCTGGTGCAGCTCTCCACCGATAAGGCCGTCAACCCCACCAGCGTTATGGGCTGCACCAAGCGCCTGTGTGAGATGCTTATCCAGACCTTCGCAGGCAACACCGACATGAAGTGCGTCGCCGTCCGCTTCGGTAATGTGCTGGGCAGCCACGGCAGTGTCATCCCGCTGTTTGAGGCGCAGATCAAAAAGGGCGGCCCCGTCACCCTTACCGATGCCAACATCGAGCGCTACTTTATGACCATCCCGGAGGCGGCACAGCTGGTGCTGCAGGCCGGTGCGCTGGCCGAGAGCGGCAGCATCTATGTGCTGGACATGGGCGAGCCGGTCAAGATCATGGACCTTGCAAAACAGCTCATCCGCTTCTACGGCTATGAGCCGGGCGTGAACATGGATATTAAGATCGTGGGTCTGCGCCCCGGCGAAAAACTCTACGAAGAGCTGATGATGGACGAGGAGCAGGACAAGATGCGCCGCACCGTCCACAATAAGATCTTCGTGGCTCCGCCCCGGAACATCGACCTGGGCGAGTTCTACCAGCAGCTTCAGGAGCTGGCCGTCGCCGCCGAGCACAACGACGACAGCGTGGTGGAGCAGTTGGCCAAAATGGTGCCTACCTTTACCCCCACCCGCGAAAACCTCAAGCTGTAAAACCGCTGGCTGCACGGCACCCTTGCTATGTAAAAATATATGAGAGGGATGTACAATCATGGAAAAGAAACCGTTTTTGACTGAGTCGATGGCTCAGGACATCATTCAGGACGTACCCACCCCCTTCCACGTCTATGACGAGAAGGGCATTCGCGAGAACGCCCGCCGCATCAACAAGGCATTCAGCTGGAACAAGGGCTTCCGCGAGTATTTTGCGGTCAAGGCTCTGCCGAACCCCGTCATCCTCCAGATCCTGAAGGAAGAGGGCTGCGGCGTGGACTGCTCCTCTCTGACCGAGCTGATGCTCAGCGAAGTGTGCGGCTTCAGCGGCAGCGACATCATGTTCTCCTCCAACCAGACTCCTGTGGAGGACATGAAGAAGGCTTACGAGCTGGGCGCTTATATCAACCTCGATGACGCCACGATGGTGGACTTCCTCGACCGCGTGGCCGGTGTGCCGGAGAACATCTTCTGCCGTTACAATCCGGGCGGCACCTTCCAGTTGGGCGAGAGCAAAGAGGGCTTCCAGGTCATGGACAAGCCCGGCGACGCCAAGTACGGCATGACCGAGGAGCAGATGATCGACAGCTACAAGAAGCTGGCTGCAAAGGGTGCCAAAAACTTTGGCATCCACGCCTTCCTCGCCTCCAACACCATCTCTGACGCCTATTATCCTGAGCTGGCAGGCATCCTCTTCCAGCTGGCTGTCCGCGTCCAGAAGGCCACCGGCGTGCATATCGCCTACATCAACCTGTCCGGCGGCGTCGGCATCCCGTACCGCCCCGAGCAGACGGAGAACGACATCATGGCCATCGGCGAGGGCGTTCGCAAGAAGTTTGAAGAAATTCTGGTCCCCGCCGGCATGGGCGATGTCTCCATCTTCACCGAGATGGGCCGCTTCACCACCGGCCCCTACGGCGCTCTGGTAGCTACTGCCATCCACGAGAAGCACATCTATAAGGAATACATCGGTCTGGATGCCTGCGCGGCCAACCTGATGCGCCCCGCCATGTACGGCGCTTACCACCACATCACCGTGCTGGGCAAGGAAGACGCACCCCACGACCACAAGTACGATGTGGTCGGCGGTCTGTGCGAGAACAACGACAAGTTTGCCATCGACCGTATGCTGCCCAAAATCGACATCGGCGACATCGTGTATATCCACGATACCGGTGCGCACGGCTCTGCCATGGGCTACAACTACAACGGCAAGCTGCGCAGCGCCGAGGTCCTGCTCTGCGAGGACGGCTCTCACCGCCTCATCCGCCGTGCCGAGACTCCCCGCGACTACTTTGCAACGCTGGACTTCCTGCCCTTCATGAAGCCGCTGCTGGGCGAGTACAACGACGACTGAGCACGCTTCTGACTCCATCAAACCAGAATAAAGCGAGGAACGACGCAGATGTTTTTTGGATTCCAACTCACCTGTGGCCTGATGCTGGTCTTTTACGGCTATTCGGTCATGAAAAATCCACGGGTCTGGGGCGACCAGGGCCGTCAGGCCGTCAAGGCCGAAAATTTCCCCGAGTACTGCCGCCAGAACGGCCTGTTTTTCCTGAAAGCTGGCTTCATCATGGCGCTCATTGGTGCGCTGGACGCGCTGGTAACGCTTTCGGGTCTGCTGTACGTCCTGCTGTACCTGTTTGGGCTGGCGTTTGCGTTCTACCCGCTGACCCGCTGGTGCAAGGAGAACGAGGGCTTCTCGTGGCCCTGGCCCCGCGTCGAAAGCGAGAAAAAGCGCATCAAGAAACTGCGCCAGCAGCAGGAGGCCGAAAAGGCGGAACGAGAAGAAAAGTAAATAGCAAAAAATAAGAGGCCGCTGTAAAAGCAACCTCTCAGTCTCACTTCGTTCGACAGCTCCCCCCTACCGAGGGGAGCCTCTGGCGAAGAGATTGGGCTTTCTGCCATGCCAAAGCCTCCCCTCGATAGGGGAGGCGGCACGGCGAAGCCGTGACGGAGAGGTTGAACACAGCGGCCTCTTTTTGTTTTCTTAAATCAAACCATTTTCTTTGCAGTAGTGGTAAATACCATCCTCTGCACAGGTGCCGCAGACCTCGCTGGCGATGGCTTTCAAATCGGCAGAAGCGTTGCCCATGGCAACGCTATGACCGACAGCCTGAAACATTTCTATATCGTTGTTGCCGTCGCCGAAAGCCATTGCATCCTCGGGCGTCAGGCCGTAATAGGCCAGAACTTTCTGGATACCGGCGCCTTTTCCGCCAGAAATGGGGATGATGTCCACCGCCCTGTCCCACCAGGCGGCGATTTTTGCACCGCTCGTGCCCTTGAGAATGGCGGGCCAGTCGCTTTCGCGGCAGCCCATCAGCAACTGGAAAACTTCACCTCGGGAGACTTCATCAAACTTATCGGAAATGACCGGCGCTCGTCCGCCGATGGCGTAATATGCCGTCAAATCGTCATCCGTTCCGTTGGAGAGCAGCTGCGTCCGTCCTGCAACCGACACCGGACGACCAAGCGCTGCGGCGTTTTGGATCAGCGTCTGCACATCCTGCGGCGGGATGGGGCTGACGAAAATATCGCCGGTCATGTTGTAGCAGAATGAGCCGTTGTAGGTAAGAAAGACGTCGAACTCTACGCCGTCGAATTTCGGCACAATGAGAGGGGAACGCCCGGTGGCGATGGCCAGCAGGATGCCGTTTTGCTGTAAGCGGCGCAGAGCGTCCAGTGTCCGCTCAGTAATACGCTTTTTCTCCATGTCGATAAGGGTGCCGTCGATGTCGAAAAAGATGATGCGGGGCTTGTGCATGGTGCTGTACCTCCAATGCAAAAAGAGGGGAGAGACTTACCTGCGGGTTTTGCGGTCAGGATACATCAGAATGCCTCCTTATAGTGCGTCGATGTCGGCCTGTAGTTTCTCGTAGAATTTCCCCAGATGGAGACCGTCGATGAAGCGGTGATTGACCTCCACCGACATCCCCAATTTCTTGCGGCCATTTTCCTCGCCATATCTGCCCCATGTGATGCGGGGGATGTTGTCGTCCCGGTCAAAATCCCGCTCGTTGGTGCAGCCGGTCAAATCAAACCACGGTGTGCAGGAGATATAGATGAGGTTGTCGTTCTCTTCGTCCTGGTCAAGAAGGGGCTTCTGGGCAGCGCTTCTCGCCTGTGCGGAGGCACAGAACTCCGCAATGCCACCGACTTTTGGCAGGGTGACGATGTGAAACTGCTCACTGCCGGGTTTCAGGTCGGTCAGACTGGGAATGCGCTCATCCAGCAGCCACACCTCGCCGTCCCGGATGGCGTAGCGGAAATTCTTCACGCTGTTCACAGCGTCCGTCACGAGATACCCCATCGCGTAATAAAACGACAAATGCCGCTCCTTGACATAGCGGTAAAGGTTTGTTACATCCACCCGGAAGGTGACGCTGTAAAAAGGGTGGGAAACAGCGGAGAAAAACTCGAACAATTCAGCCCGCTCCCAGTGGGTCCTATCGACTTTTTCCATCTTACTTCTCCTCGGCGGGGGCCTGCTTGTTCTTGTCCAGCCCATCGAACTGCTTGAGAATCTGCGGCTCTTTCAGCTTGATGACCTTGCCGGAGAGGTAGTGGAGGGTATTTTCCTCGGGAATGTCGAGGAAGCTGATACGGACGGCGCAGAGGGCCTGCGTCTTGGTGCCGGTGCGCTCATTCATCTTGCGGTTGCCGTACTTGATGTCGCCCAGCACCGGCTTGCCCAGATAGGCCAGATGGGCGCGTATCTGGTGAGTGCGGCCGGTGATGAGGCCGATGCGGCAGAGGGCGAAGGGGCCAGCCGTCCGCAGCACGTCCACATCGGTGATGATCTGCTTGCGACGCTCGTCCTGGGACTGGTGGGCGTGGATACTCACCTTATTGTTCTTCTCGTCGTGCTCCCACCATGCAGTGAAGCGCCCGCTCTGGGGGATGCCCACCGTGATGGTGTAGTATTCCTTCTTGAGCAGGTCGGTGCGGATGATCTCGTTCATGTCCCGGAGGGCGGCGTAGCTCTTGGCCGCGATGACGAGGCCCTCAGTGCCGCGGTCGAGGCGGTTGCAGATGCCGGGCTTGAAGCGGTTCTCGCCCTGGGAGTCGTACTCGCCCTTCTGGGCCAGATACTGGGTGAAGGCGTCCACAAGGTTTGCGTCGCCGGTGCGGTCGCTGTGGCAGAGCAGGTGGGTGGGCTTGTAGAGGACGGCAATGTTCTCATCCTCGTAGATGACCGTCACCTTGGGCTGGTTCTGCTGCTTTTTGGGGGCGGGCTTGCGGGTTGGCTTTGCGCCCTCGGGCGGGAAGAATTCGTCGTTGATGTAGAGCTCGATGAGGTCGCCGGCCTTGATGCGGTCTTCGGGTACACCCTTTTTGCCGTTGACTTTGATGCGCTTGTTGCGGAAGCTCTTGTATAAAAGGCTGGTAGGGAAGTCACGGGTCACGCTCTGGACAAAGCGGGAGAGGCGGACACCCTCGTCGTTGGCGGTGGCAGTGTATTGTTTCATGTTCGTTTTCCTTATATAAAAAGTATCTGATACACCTATAATAATCTACTCTCCCCATGAAGTCAACGCAGAATATTTTCTGTCGGCTCTTGTCTTTTGCCGAAAATGGGGTACTATAAAAGAAACGACTACAAACAAAGGAGCGCAGCTATGGCAGGACAGAACATAAGCCACGAGGGTCACCGGCAGCGGATGCGCGCCCGGGTGGAGCAGTACGGGCTGGAAAGCCTCGCCCCCCACGAGGCACTGGAATATCTGCTCTACATCACCAACGCCCGCCGGGATACCAACGGCATCGCCCACGCGCTGCTGGAACGGTTCGGCAGCTTTGCCGGCGTGCTGGAAGCCAGTGAAGAAGAACTCTGCCGTGTGCCGGGCGTCGGCCCGGCCAGCGCCCGGATGCTGCATCTCCTGCCCGAGGTGAGCCGGTACTACGAGCACAGCCGCACCAGCACCGAAGGTGCATTGACGACCACTGAGCGGCTGGCGGCTTACCTGAAACCCCGCTTCGCCGGGGCAAAACAGGAGAAAGCCCTGCTCCTTTCGCTGGACAGCCGCAGCCGGGTAAAAAGTGTATACTGGCTCAAGGAGGGGAACAGCCGGATGGTGAGCCTCGAGGTGAAGGACATCGTCTCGGCGGCGCTCCGGGGCGGGACGGAAAGCGTCGTGCTCTGCCACAACCACCCCAACGGTGTGCCGCTGCCCTCCCGCGAAGACCTCGCCGCCACCGAGAACATCGTCCGTGCGCTGGGGCTGGTCAAGATACGCCTGCGGGACCACATCATCCTCGCCGAAAACGACTACTTCTCCATGCGGGAATCCAACCGCTTGCCTTTCTACGACTTCGAGACCGGCGCAATGTTACGCCCATATGGAAGAGAATGATTTACATTATAAAATAATTGTGGTATAATGACTGCGAGAGATACAACTAATCGTAGTTTTGAAAAGGAGGGCTTTTTGTGGCAGAGGAAAAATTCCATCTGGTGTCGTCCTACGCCCCCACGGGCGACCAGCCGCAGGCCATCGCACAGCTGGTAGAGGGGGTAGAGCGGGGAGACCGCTGCCAGACCCTGTTGGGCGTCACCGGCAGCGGCAAGACCTTCACGATGGCGAACGTCATCGCCCAGTGCAACCGCCCGACGCTGGTGCTGGCCCACAACAAGACGCTGGCCGCCCAGCTCTGCACCGAGTTCCGCTCGTTTTTCCCGGACAACGCCGTGGAATATTTCGTCTCCTACTACGACTACTACCAGCCGGAGGCCTATATCCCCAGCACCGATACCTATATCGAAAAGGACAGCGCTATCAACGACGAGATCGACCGCCTGCGCCACTCGGCCACGGCGGCGCTCTCGGAGCGGAGGGACGTCATCATCGTCGCGTCGGTGTCCTGCATCTACTCGCTGGGCGACCCCATCGACTATCGCAGCATGGTCATCAGCCTGCGGCCCGGGATGCAGATGGAGCGGGACGAGTTGTGTGAAAAGCTGGTGACGCTGCAATATGAGCGCAACGATGTCAATTTCATCCGCAATAAGTTCCGCGTCCACGGCGACATCGTGGACATCTATCTGGCTTATATGAGCGAGCTGGCCATCCGGGTGGAGTTCTTCGGCGATGAGATCGACCGCATCACCGAGTTCAACCCCCTCACGGGCGCCAAGCAGAACGTGGTCAAGCATGTTGCCATCTTCCCGGCCAGCCACTATATCGTCAGCGCCGACAAAAAGGCTGCTGCCATTGAAAAGATTCGCGCCGAGTGCGACGCGCAGGTGAAGCAGTTCACCTCGGAAGGTAAGCTCATCGAGGCCCAGCGCATCCAGCAGCGGACGAACTACGACATTGAGATGCTGACGGAAGTGGGTATCTGCAAGGGCATCGAGAACTATTCTGCCGTTCTGTCGGGCCGTGCGCCGGGCAGTATGCCCACGACTCTGCTTGACTATTTCCCGGACGACTTCCTGCTCTTCGTAGACGAGAGCCATGTCACCCTGCCGCAGGTGCGTGCCATGTACGGCGGCGACTACGCCCGCAAAAAGACGCTGGTGGAGTACGGTTTCCGCCTGCCGTCGGCCTTTGACAACCGCCCCCTCAAGTTCGAGGAAGTGGAATCCAAGCTCAACCAGATGATATTTGTCTCGGCCACCCCCGGCGAGTACGAGCGGAAGAACAGCACCCAGGTGGCCCAGCAGGTTATCCGGCCCACTGGTCTGCTGGATCCGCTCATCTCGGTGCGCCCCGTAGAGGGGCAGGTGACTGACCTTCTGGGCGAGATAAACGCTCGCATCGAGCGGCATGAGCGCGTCCTGGTCACGACGCTGACCAAGAAAATGGCTGAAGATCTGACGGATTACTTTACCGAACAGGGGATAAAGGTCAAGTATATGCACCACGAGGTGGACACCTTCGAGCGGATGGAGATCATCAAAGACCTCCGCCTCGGCACCATCGACGTGGTGGTGGGCATCAACCTGCTGCGTGAGGGCCTCGACTTGCCCGAGGTCAGCCTTGTGGCCATCCTCGACGCCGACAAAGAGGGCTTCCTCCGCAGCGAGACGAGCCTGATTCAGACCATCGGCCGCGCCGCCCGCAACGCGGAAGGTCTGGTCATCATGTACGCCGACGAGGTAACGGACAGCATGGACCGCGCCATCACCGAGACAGAGCGCCGCCGCGCCATCCAGATGGCCTACAACGCTGAACACGGCATCGTGCCGAAGACCATCGTCAAGGCCATCCCGGATTCGATTGAGATCAGCGACAAGGCTGAGAATGCCAGGATGAACACCCGGCGGATGGGCAAACTCGAGCGCGAAGCCGCCATTGACCGCCTGACCCGGGAGATGAAGGAAGCTGCCAAGCTGCTGGAATTTGAGCATGCGGCCTTCCTGCGCGACCAGATCGACCGCCTGCGCCGGGGCGAGAACCCCACTGTGGATTCCTCGGCAGAGACGGAGCGGAAGCAGAACCATGCACAGACACAGAGAAGAGGGAGAAAGTACCTTGGCAAACGATAAAATAGTCATCAAGGGTGCGCGGGAACACAACCTGAAAAACGTAAATCTGACCCTCCCGCGTGAAAAATTCATCGTTATGACCGGCCTGTCCGGCTCGGGCAAATCGAGCCTTGCCTTCGACACCATCTACGCCGACGGCCAGCGCCGCTATGTCGAGAGCCTGTCCAGCTACGCCCGGATGTTCCTTGGCCGGATGGACAAGCCCGATGTGGACGAAATCACCGGCCTGTCTCCGGCCATTTCCATCGACCAGAAGACCACCAGCCACAACCCCCGCTCCACCGTGGGTACCGTGACGGAAATTTACGATTATCTGCGCCTTTTGTACGCCCGTGTGGGCGTGCCGCACTGCCCGGTGTGTGGGCGGGTCATCAGCCAGCAGAGCGTGGATGAGATGGTGGACGCTGTGCTCAAGCTGGAAGAGGGGACGAAGTTCCAGGTCCTCGCGCCTGTCGTCCGTCAGCGCAAAGGCACCCAGCAGAAAGAGCTGGACGCCGCCCGCCGCGCCGGTTACGCCCGCGTAAAAATCGACGGTAACATGTACGACCTCGACGAGGAGATTGCGCTGGAAAAGAACATTAAGCACACCGTGGAGATCGTCGTTGACCGTCTTGCCATGCGCAAGGGCATCCGCGGTCGTCTGGCTGACTCGCTGGAAACGGCGCTTGCTCTCACCGGCGGCGTGGCTGAGGTGGATGTCATCGGTGGCGAATGTATGACATTCAGCCAGAATTTCGCCTGCCCTGAGCACGGCATTTCCATCAGCGATTTGTCACCCCGGCTCTTCTCCTTCAATAACCCTCTGGGTGCCTGCGAGAAGTGTACCGGCCTCGGCACCTTCATGCGGGTGGACGAAGAGCGCATCCTGCCCAACCGGGATCTCTCGATTCGGGAGGGGGCTATCAAGGCCAGCGGCTGGTACTACGCTGAAGGCTCCGTAGCCGAGATGTATTATCTGGGTCTGGGCAAAAAGTACGGCTTTACGCTGGATACGCCCATCAAAGAGATGAGCACTGAGGCCGTCAACGCCCTGCTCTACGGCACCAACGAAGAAAAAATCGAGATGCACCGCACGAATGAGTTCGGCAGCGGCGTCTATTATAATACCTTTGAGGGCATCGTCGAGAACCTCGAGCGCCGCTTCCGCGAGACGAACAGCGAGTGGATGAAGGAGGAAATCGGCAGCTTCATGTCGGGCGTCGAGTGTCCCGACTGCCATGGTAAGCGCCTGAAACCGGTGGTGCTGGCTGTGACCATCGGCGGCAAAAACATCAGTGATTTCTGCGAAATGTCGATTCGGGACGAGCTGAAATTCATCGCCGACAATGAGCCGAACCTGACCGAAAAGCAGAAGCAGATCGGCGGCCAGATCATGAAGGAGATCAAGAACCGCCTGCAGTTTTTGCAGAGCGTGGGCCTCGATTACCTCACACTGGCCCGGTCGGCAGGCACCCTGTCCGGCGGCGAGAGCCAGCGCATCCGCCTGACCACCCAAATCGGAAGCGCTCTGTCGGGTGTGTTGTACGTGCTGGATGAGCCGTCCATCGGCCTGCACCAGCGCGACAACGATAAACTCATCGCAACGCTGAAAAATCTCCGCGACCTCGGCAATACGGTCATCGTGGTCGAGCACGACGAGGATACCATGCGCAGCGCCGATTATATCGTGGACGTCGGCCCGGGCGCGGGCGTCCACGGCGGCGAGATCGTGGCCGCAGGCTCCGTCAAGGACATCTGCAAGGCCAAGCGCAGCATCACCGGCGACTATCTGTCGGGCCGCAAGCGCATCGAGGTGCCGCAGACCCGCCGCCCTGGCAACGGCAATTTCCTCACGGTGAAGGGTGCGCGTGAAAACAATCTTCGCAATATCGACGTAAAATTTCCGCTGGGCGAGTTCGTCTGCGTGACGGGCATCTCTGGCTCGGGCAAGTCGAGCCTCATCAACGAGATTTTGTATAAGACCCTCGCCTGTGAGCTGAACGGCGCCCGCTCCCGCGCTGGCAAGTGCGATGGGGTAGAGGGCCTCGAGTTCGTGGATAAGGTCATCGGTATCGACCAGCAGCCCATCGGCCGCACGCCCCGCTCCAACCCCGCCACCTATACCGGCGTGTTCAACGACATCCGCACGGTCTTTTCCCAGACGCAGGACGCTAAAATGCGGGGCTACGGCCCGGGACGGTTCAGCTTCAACGTCCGGGGCGGCCGCTGCGAGGCCTGCGAGGGCAACGGCATCCTTCAAATCGAGATGCACTTCCTGCCGGACGTCTACGTTCCCTGCGAGGTCTGCAAGGGCGCACGCTACAACCGCGAAACGCTGGAAGTCAAGTATAAGGAAAAGACCATCTCTGACGTGCTGAACATGACCGTGGAAGAGGCGGTCGTCTTCTTCGCCAACCAGCCGAAGATCGCCCGCAAGCTGCAGACGCTGTTGGACGTGGGCCTGGGGTATGTCACGCTGGGGCAGAGCGCCACGACCCTTTCGGGCGGCGAGGCGCAGCGTGTCAAGCTGGCCAACGAGCTGGCCCGCCGCAGCACAGGCAAGACCGTGTATATCCTCGACGAGCCGACTACCGGCCTCCACATGGCTGATGTCCACCGCCTCATCGAGGTGCTGCAGAAGCTGGTGGATGCAGGCAACACCGTCATCGTCATCGAACACAACCTCGACCTCATCAAGTGCGCCGACTACATCATCGACCTCGGCCCCGAGGGCGGCAGTGCCGGCGGCCTCATCGTCGCCGATGGTACGCCGGAGCAGGTGGCCGAGGTGCCGGGCAGCTTTACCGGCCAATACCTCAAGCCCTTGCTGGAAAAGGACGCGAAACTCCGCGCAGAGGGCAAATAAAGCAGTAAACAACAGAGCCGCAGTCTCCCAAAAGACTGCGGCTCTGTTGTTTACAAAAGTTCCAGATATAATAAAAAGCTCTTCAGTCTCTCGACTGAAGAGCTTTGGTCCAGCAGAGCTGGACAAATCCGAACTTTTTTCCTCCGCCGAATCAGCGGTCAAAGTGTCCTCAAAACGGACGGTTTGGGTGCCATCCTTGTAGTTGAACGTAATCAGCATCCGATCATCGTACAGGAAAATGGCATTTACAAAAATTTCAATCAGTGTTTTCCGCTGTTTTTTCTGCGAAATATCGAACTTTCTAAATTTCATCAGCCAGAATCGGATGAAATCCTCATTGAAGCTGGGCTTCTTCAATTTTTCATCTGCGATTTTTACAGTCAGCTCATCTTTCTGGCTTTCCAGCGCTTCCAGACGCTCTTTCGTTGTCCGGGTGTACAAGCCGTCCTCGATCGCCTTCATCAGGTTGTCCAGCTTTTTGTTGACCTCTCGCAGTTGCTTTTCCAGCAGCGGCATCGTGGTGTTCTCCTGATTCTGGACATCCATGACCAATTGAACGATCTTGTCGATCACCGCATCGTCCTGAATCAGCTTCATGGTCTCCCGGACGACTAGATCTTCCAGCCAGTCCTTCTGCACGGTCTTTTTGTTGCAGCCCTTGCGCCGCTTGACGTTGGCGCATTTATAATAATAGTAGGTACGTCCGGTGGCACTAGTTCCGCTTTCGCCAAACATCAGCGCACCGCATTTGCCGCAGAACAGCTTGGTGGTCAGCAGATATTCCTCGTCTGCCTTGCCACAGGCAGGGGCACGCTTATTCTTATCCAGACGCTTCTGCACCCGATCAAACAGGTCTTTCGGAACAATAACCGGAATTGCATCCGGCACAACGATATCCCGGAAAGACAGTTCGCCAATGTACCGGCGGTTCTTGAGCATGGTGTTCACGCTGCTGTGGGTCATTTTGCCGCCCAGCATATTGCGGACACCCTTGTCGTTGAGGAAGTTTACGATCTCCACCATCTTATCGCCGTTGTCATACCGCTGAAAGGCTTCCAGTACCAACGGAGCGGTCAGCGGGTCAAGATGATAGAACTTGTCATCGTCGATTTTATAGCCGATGGTTCCCGTACCGCCAGTGCACTTTCCCTTCAAAGCATTCTCCGTCTGGCCACGAATCACCTTTTCGGACAGCTCTGCCGAATAGTATTCCGCCATACCTTCCAGAAGGGTTTCCACCAAAATGCCCTGTGAACCCTCGGCAATGGGTTCCATAACGGAAATCAGGTGGACACCGTTCTTTTTCAGGATCATCTTATAGTTTGCGCTATCAAAACGATTCCGGGCAAAGCGGTCAAATTTCCAGACGAGAACAACATCAAACAGCTTCTTGCCGCTGTCTTTGATCATCTGCTGGAACTCCGGGCGATTGTCCGTTTTTGCAGAGAATGCACGGTCAATGTAGTGCTTGATGACCGTGATGCCGTTCTTTTCCGCATAAGCCGTGCATTCCCGAATCTGCCCCTCGATAGATTCTTCACGCTGGTTGTCGGAGGAGTAACGAGCATAGATAACAGCAGTCATAGATTCACTTCCTTTTTAACGGGTAAACTTAATATTTCATTGCACGTCCATAATTATTGAGTTTCATAATCTTTTAGACGTTCAAGATCCTGATAATATTGTTTGATTGATAAATTCATACATTGCCTTCTGTTCATTTCCGTTCTCTGTAAAAAGTGTTGACTTCCATAAAAAAGCGAAAAATCGTGTATGCCGGATATAATATTTGAACAGAGTTGGCTCCACTCTCGGAGCTCTTCCGGGGGAAAGTCCAAATCGCCTTCTTTACAATACAGTTCATTAATTCTAGATAGGGCATCTGCTACAAGATTCACAAACTCCTCTTCGGTTCGCTCGTTATTGAGAACTTCATTGTATTGTGCGATAACATATTCGGCCAATGTAATCATTTCTGACAGAATTGATTTTGTTTCTTGTATGATTTCTTCTGCATTCGCAGTATGTTCAGCAGTGTATTCTTTTAACGATTGATAATAAGAATGAATATTGAAATAAATTCCATTTATTACAGCCTCTGATTCTTTTCTTATACGATACCACCATTTTTTATCTTGCGTATCATCCGCCCAAGTAGTGTCACAAATATAGTTTCCCGATACTATGTCTGAATAGTCAAGTCCAAAATAAGCAAAAATCAAGTTGGCTGGCTTATTTTTCCACTTCGATTCTTGTGCTTTGCTATTGAAAATGTTTAATAACTTTATCCTTTCAACAATTTGAAGGTTTATCAAGGACACTTGCTCGAATGATACTGGCTTTTTAAGAATCACTTTAACTGCATAACGTTTTGCAATCCCATTATGAAGCGGCTCGACTGAGCAAATACAATAATCCTCATCATCATAAAAGAACTTTTTCGGAAGATACGGCTTGTAATCCTTAACATCAAAAAAAACAGTGCCGCCTATATTAGCTCTATAAATCGGGAATTGCACGCAATTTGGATTGTTTTTGTTCCATGTTTCTAAAAGTAAGAACAACAATTTGTGTATATCATTCAAATTTTTCTTTCCGTTTCGGATTGTGCACTTACTTGTTATTGCATCGTATAAAAAATCAGTAAACAAGCTGATCGATTTATTTGGGTAAAGTCGAGAAACCTGGCTTGCATTACTAGAAGCAAAAACTGCATACCCTTTTCCTGCAAAATCGCGTACTGTCGATTCCATATCAAAAACAGCAGACCCATCAACTTGAAAGTTCCCCGCAAAACAGCAATCGAGAAAGATCACTTTATTTCGTGCAGAAATTGCATCTAAAAAAGAAATTATATCTTGTGTACATATTAATCTATCACTTAATACCAAGTAATGTTTTTCACTCAATGTTGTCCCATGTCCTGAAAAATAGAATAGTAAAGTATCGTCATCTTGTACAATCCTTTCAATCCCTTTTAATGCTGTGATTAAGTCGTTTGCTGTAACTGTGTTTGTTAATCCGCAAACTATCATATCTTTTTCCGCAACTTCTAGGCCGTAAATAAAGGCATCTTGCATTGCAATAATATCGTTTTTACAAAAGAAGAGGTTATCCGCTCCATCAATAAAGTATTCGCTTACGCCAACGATTAGAGCTTTTGTAGTTCCCATGAGTGCACTTCCTTTTTAACGGACAGCCGAATAACTCTTTGCGTACTTGTAAATTTGCCGGGCGCAGTCAAGGCTCATTTTGCTGGAATCGTTGTGCTTGAGCCACGCATTCACGTTGCCGGGATTCAGTTTCAGGTCTGCATAAATACGATAATTCGTCAGATGTTTCTTTTGCTGAATCTCTACCACTCTGCGGTGAATCAGTTCTTTTGTATCATTGTCGGCAAGAGCAGCATCCCGGACGGAGCAATAACTGCGCCAGACTTTCAGATAGCCCTCCGACAGCTCTGCCGACTGGTTCTGCAAAAGCGCAAGTACCTGCTCCCTCGAATAGCGATTTGAAAGTCGTTCATACTCTGCAAGACACACAGGGTCTTTTGCATAGCGGAGCAGCAGATTTACTTTATCAAACACCAGTGCATAGAGGTACAGCGGCTCTTTCAGCCGTGGATTTTCATGTAAGCAGTTCGCCAGCTTGTGAATGCTGGCAGTCTGAACACCGGAAAGTTCCGTCACATACTGCTTCAAAAATCCCTCAAATGTCAGCTTCCTCACGGTCTCCACCTCTCCACATACTCCTGATACCGGATGTAGAAGTCCCGATACCGCCACTCATTCAGGATGCTGGCTTTCAGTTCGTCCTCATCTGTTGCAAGATGCTCCAGCAAATCCCAGTCTAGCGAGTTCCTCACAGCTTCGCTCTCCACGTCCGCCTTGTCGGTATCACGGAAAGAGCAAAGCTTTGCAATCACCAGATCTTCCAGACTGGGTGTGTAGAACTGAACCTTTGTGCCACCGAAGGGCAGCGGTTTCAAACGGTCGGGATAGTTATAGGGAAAATTGTCGATGTAGGCTTCCACATCCGTGTTGATATCGTACTTACCGAGCAAGCCGTACAGTTCTTTCGGAACGCTCAAGGCATCAATGTCATGGGTGGCACGGGTCAGTTTGCCCAGCAGAATGAACGCACTCCCGCCTACGATCACCATCTGATAGCGGTCGTCGTTGTCGATCAGCAGGTCAGCATCTTCGTCCAAGCGTTCCAGACGCTTGCGGAGATCGTCTAAAATCATCTTTCCCATAAAGCAGCCTTTCACATTTTCAATAATAGTATTTGTCTAAGATCATTTTAAGGGATAGACTGTGTGTTGTCAAGAGGAAATCAACGATATTTCTCGAATTTTACGCCGTCATATTATCTGTCCACATCTCACACTGGCTGATAACCGTGCTGATTGCCGTATCATAATCTTCCGGTGGATACTTATACTTTTTCAAGAGGTGCTTCACCATCTTCCGCATACTGGCACGAGCGGTTTCTTTTTTCTGCCAATCTATCGTTCGATTTTTACGCAGCATCTCGGTTAGTTCTCTGGTAAGGTCGATCAGTTCGTTGTTCTGGTAAAAATCTTTGATGTTCTCCGGCTTGGTCAGAGCATCGTAAAATGCCAGCTCCTCTTGCGTCAAACCCAGCTTTTTACCGTTGTTATACAGTTCCGTAATCTCCTGTGCCGTTTTCAGAAGTTCCTTGATAACCTCCTCGTTTGTAATCAGACCATTATAATAGGAGTTCATTAACTGTGTGATCTTCTCTGAAAATTTCTGAGACTGCACAACATTTGTCCGTTTATACAGTGAAACCTGCTCTGCCATAAGTTTTTTCAAAATTTCTACGGCAATGTTCTTTTCTTTCATTTTTGAAATTTCATCCAACACCGCCGGGTCAAACAGGCTGATATTTTCATCTGCATTCTTACTGTCAAACAAACTGATAACACCTTGGCTCTGGATACTCGCCTTCAGCAGTTCATTGACTTGAGCATTGATTTCTTTCAAAGAAAGTGTCTTGCCGCCACTCCCACCATAGGTGATCTTCACCACCGTAGAACGGACTGCTTCCATATAGGCCGCTTCATGTCGCTCCTGCTCCGTGGTCATGCTGGAACACAGCGAATGTGACTGTTTCAGCAACAGAGCTTCTCGCAGGAACAGATCTTTGCGCTTGGGTGCTTTTGCGTCCAGAACAAAGTTTACGCCGCCAGTGACCAGCTTTGCCATCATCAACGGAGAACCGCCAATAAATCCGCTGAAATCAAAGCCGTGCAACAAATCTTTGCACACCTGAAGCTTTTCCTGAAACTTTGGATAAGCAACTTTGGCAATGTCCATATCGCCATATCGGGACTGGTCACGCTTGGTATACTCCTTCATAGCGGCTTTGAGGGCAGATGCAATGCCAACGTAATCTACAATCAAGCCGCCCTCTTTGTCCTTAAACACGCGGTTGACACGCGCGATGGCCTGCATCAGATTGTATCCGTGCATTGGCTTGTAAACATACATCGTAGCCAGTGAAGGCACATCAAAACCTGTCAGCCACATATCCACAACAATGGCAATCTTCATCGGGTCATCGTTGTCTTTGAATTTCCGGGCAAGTTCTTCTTTGTGAAATTTTGTACCGATGATTTCTTTCCAATCCTCCGGGTCATTGTTGCCACCCGTCATAACTACGCCGATTTTTTCGTTCCATGTCGGGCGCAGCTCCAGAAGTTTTCGATAAATCTTCATCGCAATCGGGCGCGAATACGCCACGATCATCGCCTTGCCCGTCAAAAGATTAGCGCGGTACTTTTCGTAATGGTTGACAATATCTTCGCACAGGGATTGAATGGTAGACTCTGCTCCCAACACACTCTCCATCTGCCCCAACATCTTTTTGCTTTTTTCAATCGTTGCAGCGTCCGATTGCTGTTCCAGCGCATCGTAGGTTGCATCAATCAAGGCCAGCGTATTTTGGTCAAGGTGGAGTTTGATAACGCGGCTCTCATAGTAAACCGGACGCGTTGCACCATCTTCCACCGCCTGTGTCATATCATAAATATCGATATAATCACCAAAAACTTCACGCGTATTTCTATCTTTTGCCGAAATAGGTGTTCCTGTAAAGCCTATGTAAGTTGCATTCGGCAGGGCATCATGAATGATACGGGCATTGCCAATGACCGTATGTGCTTCTTTTTCACCCTGTTCATTTTCTTTGATGACAATTTTTTCATCAAAACCATACTGTCCACGGTGGGCTTCATCGGCCATCACCACAATATTCCGCCGTTCGGAAAGCGGCTTCTCGCCACGCTCGAACTTGAACATCGTGGTGAAGATGATGCCGTTTGCTTCTCGGCCATCCAGCAGCTTGCTTAGATTTTCCTTGCTGGTTGCCTGTACAGGTGTCTGGCGCAAAAACGGCGCGCACCTGGCGAACTGCGTGTAAAGCTGATCGTCAAGGTCAATGCGGTCCGTCATCACAACGATAGTGGGGCTATCCAAAGCTTCTTGCAGCAAATGGGCATAGAATACCATCGACAGTGATTTTCCGCTGCCCTGCGTATGCCAGAACACACCACCCTTGCCATCCGTTTTAGTGGCAATTTTGGCTTTTTCAATTGCTTTCCGCACCGCGAAATACTGATGATACCCCGCCAGAATCTTGAACTGCTTCTGTCCATCGCCAGAGAACAGAATAAAGTTTTTCAGGATGTCCAGCAGCCGCTCTTTCTGGAACATTCCCTCATAGAAGGTATCAAACTGCGCATACGCAGTGTTTTCATAATCACCGTCTTTTGTTTTCCATTCCATAAAACGGTCAAGCCCGGAAGTAATCGTACCTGCTTTGTTGGTGGACAGGTCACTGATCACGCAGATGGCATTATAATAGAACATGGAGGGAATGTCCTGCATATAGTTCCGAATCTGATTGTAGGCGTTTTCTGCGCCCACTTCATCCTTGGAAGGACTTTTCAGTTCCATCAAGACCAGTGGCATTCCGTTGATAAACAGAGTGATATCCGGGCGGCGGTTGTTTCCATTTTCCACGAAGGTATACTGGTTTACCACATAGAAATCATTTTTGTCTGCATCTGCATAATCAATCAGCTTTACTACCGAAGACCGTTCTTCACCCTTGACTGCGTATTTGACCGTGATACCGTTTTGCAGATAGTCCATAAAAATAATATTCTTCTGCAATAGGCTTCCTGCATCAAAATCATTCAGTTTCAGGATGGCTTCATCAATTGCCACAGCCGGAAGGCTGCGATTCAGCCGCACCAGACAATCCCGCAAAACATCGTCCAGCAACGGGCGGCTGTAATCCGTCCGGTTCATATCGGGAGCATAAATATGGGTGTAGCCCATATTCTCGAACAATTCTACGACGGCTTGTTCAAAGGTATCTTCGGTAAATGAAAACATGACTTTTCTCCTCAACTATTATCTGAAGTTGCTGTATTCGATTCTTGAGCAATGGCATTCACAATCTTTGTAACGATAGAATGCGCCGCTCTTTTTGCCACCGCACGTCCCATCGGCGTACCATTATCCAATGTATCCGTTAGTGCCAATCGAACTTTACTGAGTCCAATTTCCTTACGATACCAATCCGGCATCAGATTCTTTTGAATTGCAACGTAACAATCATCAAAAATTTCTGGATGCACAGCATTATGCAATGCTTCTCGAATAATCTCGTCCACTTTATCGTCTGAAACATCTGAATCACGCACTTCTCTAGTACTTGTTATCGGAACTTCTGTTTTCACAAACCGATCAACCATAGGCTTTTGTGTGTTCGCATAATTGCTTTTAATATATGCCATCTGGTGCTCAAGTTCCGGGAACAGCGTCCCTTCGTTAATGTTGTAAAAACTCAGTTCCTCTAAAATTGCATCTTTTCTTCCCGCTGGTATTCTAAAACTTTGAAGTTCAAATTCATCTTGGACATCACTATATGCCCGTTTAACAATGCTCTGTCCGAGTTTTTCTTTCAGCTGAACATTATATTTTCCGCAGATCAAAAAAGAGCCACTTTGCCGTACCAATCTTTCATTATTCAAGTTGGAAATCACAAAATAATTTCCTTGAATAGTCGAAAGCAAGCTTTTGTACTCGCTTGCCTCGCACTCTTTTACCTCTTTATCTGTATAAATTCCATACTTGTTCAAATCCGAGAGCAGCTTTTCTAATGTATAATCGCCCGAAATTTCATGACTCGCTAAATATGCCAGCACTTTGATCTCTATGTCGCTATAGCTTTTTCCGTAATCGCGCTTATAATAGATTTTCCCATCGGTCGGCGGCAATAACGTAGTCTTCCCGTCAGTTATCTTTTTCTCTTGATTGTTTTGGCAAGCAAAATACAGTGCCACTAGCGGATTTTCCGTCACGTCCAACAGTCTTGTTGGCAACCCGTAGTGCTGCAATTTTGCGAGTTTTTCAAAATCTGTTGTCAATTTTCGAAAGTCATCAGGATTCCGTGTGTAAGCTGCGTTTATCAATTCTGCTTCATGTGGCAGCATCCCACCACGGAACACTCCCGGCATGACATTCCATTCGTTGCTGGCCTGTCCACGGAAGAAATAGTGCTTTGTGCTTATCTCCGCGCCTTCTTCTTTCTTTATTGTTTCCTTTATATCAGAAATGTAGGTCAGGTAGCTATTAAGGTTTGTAACAACGCATTCCTTCGGATTTCTTGTCTTAGCATTATCAAAATCTTCCATATTATCCCTTCATTTCTTTTATAAACGATAATTTAGTGGCTTAAAGGTCGATGTCGGATACATCCAGTTCGCCGGACATCAGCTTTGGTAAAAGAGTATCTCGAAGTACAGCAAGATGTTCGTTTTGCTTGCCATTGGCAAAAATCTGATTGAAAATTGATTTGCAATAATCATCAAATGCTATAACTTTATCTACTGGCGGAATTAAAATAGTTTCCGTTTCAATAAAGCCCGAGAAATCGAGGTTCTTAATGCCTGTTGTACCGTTTTCATAAGAGAAAAAGATCCCTTTACCATACAGGTATTGCCAATAATAGTAGATAAACAAACTGTATCCTTCTTTAGGTTTTATTGCTTTACAGAAATTTGTGCAAACCATACCGCTATCATAGCGGTCGAGTAATGATTGAGTTATAGCTGTACATCTTCCGGTTGATTGAGTAGGACTACCACCTGAAATCTCAACGACAATGTCACCGGCTGTAAGTTGTTTTTTGACGAAGTTTTTAGGAAGAATATACCTTGTGGGCATTTTCCCTTTATTGCCTGCTTTGACTTCAGGAATATCTGCGCCTCTAATGCAGTAAACCTTTTCGGTGTTATTGCCTGTTGGTGCTTCTTTTCCCCAATCACCATTCAAGGTTGTTTTAATAAGTTCAGAGAATGTTCCTGTTGACCATTCATTGTTTTCGGGATTTTCTATAAACCATTCTTTGAATATTGCCTGAGCTTGCTGCTCTAAGTTATCGTTTATCTTTATACTACATTGTATTTTATCGTCTAGTGTCCTTAGAATTGCAACAATTTTGTTCATTTCTTCTTCGTCAGGTACCGGCACCGGCATTTCTCGTAGTGTGGCCAGCGGCACATAAAGCTGTGTTGTTCCTCTCAAATGCGCCTTTATAAACTCCATCGCCTGCGGTGATTTCAAATAATAGTACATCCAATATGCCTTGTTGCAATTCCCTCCAAACTTAAAAATTCCAACATTTTTACACGCATAATCAACAACCGGATTTTTTTCCAAATAAACATTTCCTATTGTTCCTATCATGCTGTACAAAATATCCCACTGTTCGACTGAACTTCTAGCTATTACCTTTTCGTAGTCCTCGCTACTAATCCAATTTGCCGATTCGAAATCAAGATAGTACCCCTTTAAATGCTTCGATGTTATCAGTTTTCTCCCCGCAGCTTGTGGCTTTGGAGAATCATGCGTTCCGTCCGTTACAAGAGAGCAAAACTCATCTGCACGGATAGTTTTCCATTCAGATTTCATATCCAATCGCCCCCAGCTTCTCCTTGATTTCTGCTTCCAGCTTGTGCGACTGCTTGAACAAATCTGAAAGTTCTGAGGTCAGCCGAACCATTTTTTCTTCAAAAGGTTCACCATTATCTTCCTGTTCCTCAACGCCAACATAACGACCCGGTGTTAAAATATAATCTTGCTCCGCAATTTTCTCTGTGTCAACAACTGCGCAGAAACCTTTTACATCTTCCAGTGTGCCATTAACATAGACATTATAGGTATCGGCAATTTTTTTAATATCCTCATCGGTCAGTTCACGCAGCTTGCGGCTCACCATATCGCCCATCTTCCGGGCATCAATAAACAGCGTTTTACCGGCTTGTTTTTTGCGTTTAGAGATAAACCAGAGCGAAACCGGAATCTGCGTCGTATAAAACAACTGTGTCGGCATGGCAATGATGCAGTCCACAAGGTCAGCATTCACAATATTCTTGCGAATGTCACCTTCACCGCCAGACTGAGAGGAAAGAGAACCATTTGCAAGCACCATACCCATGCGGCCGCCCGGTGCAAGATGATAAATCATGTGCTGAAGCCATGCAAAGTTCGCGTTGCTTGCAGGCGGCATACCATACTGCCAGCGAACATCATCTTTGAGCTGCTCTGCACCCCAGTTCGACAGGTTGAAAGGGGGATTCGCCATAATATAGTCTGCCCGCATGGTCGGGTGCTGGTCATCAAGGAATGTGTCTGCTGCATACTTGCCAAGGTCGGGTTCAATGCCACGGATGGCAAGGTTCATCTGTGCCAGCTTCCATGTGGTCGGGTTGGAATCCTGTCCATAAATCGAGATATCGTTGATATTTCCGCTATGGTTCTCTACAAATTTTGCAGACTGAACAAACATACCACCACTGCCGCAGCAAGGGTCGTACACTCGTCCCTTAAACGGTTGCAGCACTTCCACCAGCGTCCGCACAACACAGGACGGCGTAAAGAACTCGCCGCCACGCTTGCCTTCCTGCTCTGCAAACATGGACAGACAGTATTCATAAGTGCGCCCCAGAATGTCCTTTTCGCTGCCGTGTTCAATCATTTTGATGTTCGTAAACAGGTCAACGACTTCACCCAACCGCCGTTTATCCAGTTCCGGGCGCGCGAAATTTTTCGGCAGGATATCCTTCAGGCGCACGTTTTCTTTTTCGATAGCGCGCATTGCATCATCGATTACCTGACCGATTTCCGGGTCATGTGCCTTTGCAGAAACATCGCTCCAACGCGCACCAGCAGGCACAAAGAAGATTCCTTCCGATGTGTACTCGTCACGATCTTCCTCAAAGCCATCACCGTCTGCAACCAGCTGATTGTACTTATCTTCAAAACGATCCGAAATATATTTCAAGAAAATAAGACCAAGGACAACGCCCTTATACTCCGAAGCATCCATATTGCCCCGAAGCACGCAGGCAGCGTTCCAAATCTGTTTTTCAAATCCAATGTCGGCGGTGTTTTTCTCTGCCATGGTTCAATACCTCCGTTTTAGCTCAGCAAATTCTGCTCTGAGTATAGCACAGATGTGCTGATTTTCCAATTTGTGCGCATAAATTCTTTGCTAGATGCTTCAATTTCCAGTAGATAAGTCCTACTATCACTGCTTTAGCACAATAAATTTTACAAAACCATCTTGACGTATCCTACATACCGTGGTATTTTTCTTGTAAATCCCACTGCTCTTGTGGATTGGTTACAAGCCATCCACAAGATGTGGTCGTGTTCATTTTGAACACTGCCTCACCGTGGATTATCCCTGAAAGATTTACCGCCCCGCAACACACCCGATCAATTTTGCCGCCGATTCACCCGACAAAATCCATCGCTGCGCTGCTTGGGCGGTATTTTTCTTTATGGGAAACGTACCTTGAAAATTTCATAAGCCGACCGGACGTGATACCGACTTTTCGTCAACGCCGCTGCAAAACAGGGGCAGGAACTTCGTTCGGAGCAAACGGTGACCCACATACATGAGCAGCACAACCTCTACTTATTTTTACGCCTTAACAATTCGGAAACAATTACCCGGAAACGATTTTGAGCGCAGCGGTAGAGGGCAAGAACCGTCCCGTGGCCACAAATTTTCAATTCTTGAAAATGTTGTGCTCCACCGGGACTTCACTTCTCAAACTCTTGCGAGTTTTCCAAGTGATCTTGTTGGGGCGTGCCTGCCCCAAACCCTGCTCATGGTTCGCACCTGACGGTGCGAACAGCAACGGCGTGTCGTGCTTTACATAACTTCACCGAGGAGTTATCGAACAGACAGGAGGTACAATGACCAAAACGAATGTTCAACCGATTCCTAGCAATTCCCAGCACCACGACACGCCGAACAACAAAACGCACGTCATCAAGTTCCGTGTGACAGCGGAG